>Ga0187892_10007558_pt1 | contig 15438 bp, 13 predicted proteins | sample MA1701073metaG_FD_139345 | JGI IMG/M metagenome (GOLD analysis project Ga0187892, IMG submission 139345) | Bio-ooze microbial communities from a basaltic lava cave in the Kipuka Kanohina Cave System on the Island of Hawaii, USA - MA170107-3 metaG ... | reverse complement strand
GTCACGCTCTTCGAGCAAGGAAAAGCCGGCATCGTGCAGCCAATCTTCCGCCTGGGCGCGGGCTCGCTGGAGCTCGATCCTGAAGCGCTGACGGGCGCGCTCGACCCGGCGCGGCATCGCCTGTGGCGTGTTGCCGGAGTGCTGAAACAGCTCGACGCGCGGCGCACGACCGGGATACGTGCCGTCGTCCTGCGCGATGCTCGAAGCAAAGTTGGCGCTGCGTCTAGCGCGCGGAGAGTCGGAATGCCGGACGGCCGCGACGGCCCTCTCGAATGGCCGTGTCGATCCGAGGGGCGTTTCCTGAGCTACGCAAACGCCCGCCGCGATGACGACAGCGACGGCTTCTCGTAAGACGCCGGCGCCGACTGCTCGCCGCGTCATATAAAATGTGTACCTCTCTTTTCAGTGTAGGCCCGGGGAATGCATTCACAAGCGAAATCGATCGTGCCGGAGTATCACAATAGGACATGACCGGCCGGCATGGCTTTGCCCGGCAATGGTCAGATCGTGCTCAGCGAAGCGGTGCTCGTGCGCGTAATCGTAATCGAGGGCTGGAACCGTGCACTACGGTGAGCGCGGGCCACCGGCGCCGGTACAGCCAGCCATGTGACATGTGGATCGGCTAGGCCGGCTTCAATGCGGCGAACCGCAGGCGCACGTAGTCGGCCGTCCAGTTGCCGTCGGGATCGCACAGATGTGGGCGGAGTTGCGCTTGCACCTCCGCGAGGAATTCCGGCCGGTCGGCTGAGGGGAGGGCATTGCTGAAACTTTCGGCGAAGGTCTCGAGCCAGCCGGTTACATCCCCCGGCAACGGCGTCGGCCGCGGGAATAGCTCGATGGACCGCACCACGAAGCCGCGCGCCTCGAGACGCGCGCGGTACTCGACGTCGGTCGGAAAGTACCACGGATTGTATGCTGCCGCGTCGATGCCGCGCCGGGCCAGCCCGGCGCTCAAGGCGTCGACGATCGTCTGCACGCAGCCGTCGCCGCCGAGCTCTGCGACGAAACGCCCGCCGGGCTTGAGGCTGCGCCACACACCGGCGATGACGTCGTCGGGGCGCTTCATCCAGTGCATCGCTGCATTGCTGAACACCGCATCGAACTCATTGTTGAACGGCAAATGCTGGCCGTCCATGACGTGCGCGTCCAAGCCCCTCGCTTGCGCCGCGGCAATTTGCTGTGGGCTGCCGTCGACGCCGACCACCACGCAGCCTGCGGCGATGAGCTTCTCCGTCAGCGCGCCGTCACCGCAGCCGAGATCGAGGATGCGTTCACCGGGTTGCGGCGCCAGCAGCTCGACGAGTGGCGCGCCGAGGTCGCTGACGAAGCGTGCATTGCGCGCGTAACGCGCTGGATCCCAAGATTGTGTCGACATAAAGAGAGCAGGCGGTTAGCTGCTAGCTGTTAGGCTGTTAGCGCTAACAGCGAACAGCTAACAGCGTAACAGCCTATCATTTGTACATGGCCTCGATGATCTCGTCGTACTTCTGATTCACCACTTTACGTTTCATCTTCAGTGTCGGCGTGAGCTCGCCGCTGTCAGGTGTCCACTCGTGCGGCAGAACGGTGAACTTCTTGATGCGTTCGACGTTGTTCAGGTGCTGGTTGATCTCGTCGATGTAGCGCTGGACCTCAGCGGAGACCGCCGGATGCGCGGCGAGTTGCGCGAGGTCTGCCGGGAGTTGCCGTTGGCGGGCCCAGGGGACGACGCTCTCTGCGTCGAGCACGACGAGGGCGCTGACGAACGGGCGGCGGTCACCGATGACGCAAGCTTGACCGATCAGTGGTTTCTGCTTGAGCAGGTTCTCGATATTCGACGGAGCGATGTTCTTGCCGCCGGCGGTGATGATGATCTCCTTTTTGCGATCGACGATCTTGATGAACCCATCGGCATCGATCTCGGCGACATCGCCCGAATGCAGCCAGCCCTCCGCATCAAAGGTCTCGGCGGTGAGGGCGGGTTCCTTGTAGTACCCGCCCGTCACGTTGCCGCCGCGGACCAACAGCTCACCGTCATCCAGAAGGCGTACCTCGACGCCGGGGACCGCAGGACCGACCGAGCCAATCTTGAATGCGTCGGGACGGTTCCAGGAGGTTGGCCCGGTGTCTTCGGATTGCCCGTACACTTCCAGGATCGGCACGCCGATGGCGTGGAACCACTCGAGGATCTCGGGCGCAATCGGTGCCGCACCCGTGCCGGCAGCCTGTACGGCGTCGAGGCCGACGCGCTGGCGGATCATCGCCGTTACCCCCTCTGCTTGCGCAGCGCGCTGCTGCAGCTCCGGAGAGATGGTTTGACCGCGCTCCCGCAGGCGAACGGTTTCGAGGCGCGTCGCGAGGGCGTCTTGCACCATACGCCGCTGGCCTTCGTCCGGATTGTTGGCGATCGCGGTCGTCAACCCGGCGTGGAGATTTTCCCAGATGAGTGCCACCGCGAAGAAGAACTCGGGCCGGACATCGGTGAGGTACTGCGCGATCTCTTGCGGGCTTGGGCAAAAGTAGCACGTGGACGCGCTGCGGATCTGCAGATAGTGACCGGCCATTCGCTCCGCGATGTGGGCCAGGGGCAGGTACGAGATGTGTCGCGTGCCGCTTACCCGCGGCAGGATGCGCTGCAGTGACTCGGCGGTCCACACGACGTTGTAGTGGCTGACCATGACGCCCTTCGGTGGGCCGGTCGTCCCTGACGTGTAGATCAGAGTAGCCAGCGCCTCGGGCTTGATGGCTTGCCAGCGGCGCTCCAGCTCTGTGCCGTGGCTATGAGCGAAGTCTCGTCCGAGCCCGAGCACCGAGTCGAGGGACAGCACCCAGGGGTCCAAGATGTCCGCGCCGCCTTCCATCACGATGACCCGCCGCACAGTGCCGATCTGTGGGCGGATGGCACGCAGCTTCTCGTAGAAGGCACGATTCTCGACGATGACGTACGTCGCCTCACAGTGGTTGATGATGTACTCCATCTGCTCGGGCGCCAGAGAATTGTAGAGCGACACCGGCGTGCCCCCGGCGTGCAAGATCGCTACGTCGGTGACGTAGTACTCGGGTCGATTCGCGGCGAGCAGGTTGACGAAGTCGCCTGGTTGCAGCCCCAACGCGATCAAGCCGTTGGCGAAGTCACGGACCTGATCGCCGTACTCTCGCCAGGTCAGGCCTTGCCAGCCCCGTTCCGTACGCCACTTCAACGCCTCCACGGCGCCGAACTGTTGCACCGTCTGCTGGAAGAGCGAACAAACCGTTTGGTCTTTGACAACTCGGTCGATGTCGTCGCGTTCAGCGTGGGTGTCGCGTCGCATGACGTACCTCCTGGCTTTTTGGTCCCTGGTCCCTGGTCTCTGGTCCCTGGTTCCTGGTCGCTGGTTTCATGATTTGATGTTTATGCAGTCCCTTAGATGAGAGTTGCCAGATGCGAAAGGGTCCGGTCGCCAGCCAATACCAAGGACCCAGGACCAGGGACCAGGGACCGAATGAGCATACTACGGCCTTGGCACGTCGGGCAGCCAGCTCGCCGGTTGCTGCGCGAAGAGCGTCTTCGCGTCCCAGTAATCCCGCCACAGCGTGAGCTTCCCATCGCGAAACTTGAACACCGCCGCGACAGGTAGTGTGGCGCGCTCGCCGGTGCGGTGATGCCAGACCTCGGTGCGCTCGACCAAAATCGTATCGCCGGACTCGACGAGCTCGTGAATCGTCGTCGGCAACTTCTCCAGTGTTCCAAGGCCCATCTCGAGTTTCGCACGTATCGCCTCGGGGCCGGTGACCGTCGCAGCTGGATACGGCATGTCATCGTACACGCAATCCTCGGCGCAATGTGCTGCGACCGCCGCAAAGTCGAGACGCTCGAGGTCGGCAAAGAGCATGCGCAAACGATCGGCATTAGTCATCGTACCGTAGCCTCCACGAATGATAGTTGCATTCCTGGTCCTCGATCCCTGGTCCCCGACCCCTGACCCCCGATCCCTGCTCTATTGCCCGAGGCTGCTCGTCCAGACAAGCTTCGATCTGAAACAGATGCCGCGGGCGGTCACACATGGCGAACGTGCGAGTGATCTCATGGAACGTGAACGGTCTACGGGCCTGCGCGCGCAAGGGTTTCGGTGATTGGCTCCGACGGTCCGGGGCGACTGTCGTCGGCTTGCAGGAAGTGCGAGCGCTCGAAGAGGAGATTCCCACCGACATCTGTGCGCCGCGCGGTTGGCACGCACACTTCTCCGTCGCCGTGCGCCGCGGGTACAGTGGCGTGGCGCTACTGACACGCCGCTCGGTGGCGTCGATCGACACGTCGCTGTCCGCGGCGCATTTCGACGTCGAAGGCCGCTTGCAATTGGCGCGCTTCGACCGCTTGGTGGTGGCGAACGTATACTTCCCGAAGGGCAGCGGCCGCCTGCGTGACAACAGCCGCGTGCCCTACAAGCTCGATTTCTACCGTGCCGTGTTCGACCGGCTGCAGCGGGTGCGGCGTGCGGGCTACCGGGTGCTCGTCATGGGTGACTTCAATACGGCGCACGAAGCCATCGATCTCGCACGTCCCAAGCAGAACGTGATGAACAGCGGCTTCCTTCCCGAAGAACGTGCCGAGTTCGCGCGGTGGGTCGGTGCCGGCTGGGTCGACACCTTCCGCCACTTCGAACCGGGCCCCGGCCACTATACGTGGTGGAGCCAACGTCTCGGTGCACGCGCGCGCAATATCGGCTGGCGCATCGACTACGTGTTGGCGTCTCCGTCAGTGCTGCCGTTCGTGCGCCGCGCGTTCATCCAGCCCGACGTGGCCGGGTCGGACCATTGTCCGGTCGGCGTGGATCTGGATCCGGCGGTGTTTGAGTAGATAGGCAGAGCCCAGAACCAAGAACCCAGACCCCAGACCACCGTATAACGGACAAGGGCTTCGGTCGGAAAGTCTGGGATCTGTGCTCTGGGTTCTGGGCTCCGGCTCACAGCAGCTCGCCGCGTGCGACCAGAACCACGTGGCCGCCGACTTCGACGGCCAGGCCCTCGGAATCTTGACCGGCCCGCACAAATAGCAACGACCGGCGGCCGATCTCGTATCCTTGCTCGACGCGCACGTCGATCGTCCCAGACCCGAAATAGTGGTGGCGCGCCAAATACACACCTAGGCAGGCGTTGGCGCTCCCGGTAGCCGGGTCCTCGGGTACGCCGTAGTGAGCGGCGAACATTCGCGCGTTGATCTGGTGCTCCGCATGGTAGGTCTCGGGCGCGAACAGGAAGAACTGGAGCGGGAAGGGGGCATCGGTGAGCCGCTCGATCGCCGCTGTGTTGACGCGGGCGCGTCGCATCGAGGCGAGGCTGCGAACCGGTATCATCGTGAAGGCTATGCCGACCGAGACGGTTTGCACGGGGAAACCGCTGTCAATCTCGTCAGTGGTCAAGCCCACCAGCGCTGCCACGTCGTCAGGTCGATGCACTGGGCCGAGCTCGGGAAGCGGTGGCCGCATCCAGGCTAACTCCCCGCCAGAAGACTCGGCAGCGAAGCGCACCGGAACCGGCCCGATGGGCAGGTCCAAGGTGACGACTTTGGGCCGCTCGCGCAGTAGTTCGCTACGGATCACCCAGGCGGTGCCGAGCGTCGGATGGCCGGCGAAGGGCAGCTCTGCGCCGGGCGTGAAAATCCGCACGCCTGTCGCTTGGTCGGTACGCGGCTCCGAGACGATGAACGTCGTCTCGGAAAAATTCGTCTCCCGCGCGATGCGCTGCATCACGGCAGTGCTCAAGTCACCTGCCGCGCTCACCACGGCAAGCTGGTTGCCGGCATACTTTTGCTCGGCGAACACGTCGACGATGTGGAAGGGGTGGCTCATGGGGCGGGCACTAGCAGCCTGTTGAAAAACTCGCAGAACCCAGAACCCAGATCACAGAGCACAGACGAATGCTCAATGATTCCGATGAATCCGTCTGGGCTCTGGGTTCTGTGCTCTGTGCTCTCATCGGTTTTTCAACGGGCTGCTAGCCCGATACAGCAACTAGCCCAACGCGCCACGTGGAGCGGGCGACACGACGGCACGACGCTGTTGCAGGCGTGCCGCGCCGCGGACGGCAACCGCTCCGAGGACGAGCGCTGCTGCGGGGATGTAGGCTGCCGAGACGAAGGCACGCGGCAGGTAGCTCTGCAGGAATATGAACCAGATGTAGTATGCCCCGACCGTGTGCAATCGGCGCCAGGCACGTGCTCCAAGCCACGCGGCGCTCCGATCGAACGATGTCGCCACCATCGCGGCGATGAATACATACGCCATGCCGCCACCGATCAGCGTCGCGGCGTTCAGGCTCTCCACGAACTCCGTGGAGACGCGGGCCAACGCGATGAGCGCAAGGAGATGCAGGAAATGGGAGACGGCGAACGACACCCCGAGGTAGCGACGGTTGGTGAGCATCCAACGCGTGACCGTATTCGGATAGAGCTGTCGCAGCGAGGACGCCATGAAGGCGCTGCTGAACAGCAGGACGGAGGTTTGGGCGCTACGCCGGACGACGGCGCGGATGCCCTCCTCACCGGTGCCGTCCAACAGGAGTATGGCGCCGAAGAGCAGCACGAGGGCCAACGCACACCAGCCGACCAGCGGCCAATCGGAGAAACGCACCACGCCCTGTCTCATGGCACGCCATTAAGCACGGTTTCGGCCTCAGTTTGAAGCCCGCGGTTTCGACGACTGTGTCGCGATGAGCTGCAAGCTTCAAGCTCCAAGCTTCAAGCCAATCGAGCACCCTAACAGCGAACAGCTTAACAGCCTGCCGCTTGCGGCTCATCTTACCCGGCCCGCGGCGGGAGGGGGTGCCGCGGGCCGGGATTGGGGGGAGGGAGACTTACTTGGCTGTCAGGGCGGCGAATCGGTTCTGGCCGTCCGCCCGCTTCACCAGCAGTAGTAGTGGACGGTCACCACTGACCTTGGCGGCCTCCTTCTGGAGATCGCTCACGGACGTGACCGGCGTCTGGTTCACCTGCATGACCACGTCGCCGGGCACCACGCCGGCCTCCTCCGCCGGACTGCCGGGTGTCACCTCGGTAACCAGCACACCTTCGTCGGTGCCCGCATGCTGGCGCTCCTGTGGCGTCAGGTCGCGCAATGCCAGTCCCCATTTGCCGCCTTGCGCCTCCGGCTCCACGGCAGCGGTGGGGTCGTCGAGTTTGGCGATGGTGACCTCGAAGGTCTTGTGTGCGCCCCCGCGAATGACTTCCACCGGAACGGTCTTACCCACCGATGTGCCGGCGACCAGCGTCGGTAACGACGACGATTCCTTGACCGGCTTGCCATTGAACTTGACGATGACGTCGCCACGCTCGAGCCCGGCCTTCCCTGCTGGTCCTTGGGCGGTGACGTCGGCCACCAGCGCGCCGTGGGCGTCGGCGAGGTCCAGCGACTTGGCGAGATCGGGTGTCACCTTTTGAATCGCCACGCCGAGCCAACCGCGGGTCACGCTGCCGTGTGCCTCGAGCTCCGGCATCAGTTGGCGCGCCAGGTTGATCGGGATGGCGAAGCCGATGCCGATGTTGCCCCCGCTTTGGCTGAAGATCGCACTGTTGATACCCACCGCTTCACCGCGTTCGTTGAACAAGGGACCGCCCGAGTTGCCGGGGTTGATGGAGGCGTCGGTCTGAATGAAGTCGTCATACGGTCCGGCGCCGATGACGCGGCCCTTGGCGCTGACGATTCCGGCAGTCACAGTGTTGTTGAGGCCAAACGGATTGCCGATGGCCATCACCCAATCGCCAACACGCAGCCCCTCGGAGTCGCCGAGCTTGGCAACCGGCAGGGGTTCCTTGCTATCGATCTTGATGACGGCGAGATCAGTCTTCGGGTCCCGCCCGACGACCTTGGCATCATATTCGCGCTCATCATTGAGCGTCACGGTGATTTGCTTGGCGTTTTCGACGACGTGGTTGTTCGTCAGGATGAGACCGTCGCCGCGGACAATAAACCCCGATCCCGTGCCGCGGCGTTTGAAGCCCGGAGGCTGCTGCGGGAAGGGGAAGCGGAATCCCGGTGGGAGCTCGTGCTCGCCAAACGGTCCGGGTGCCTCGAAGCCCTGGCCCGGAGCCGCGGCATTTTCGACCGACACCGCCTTGATGAACACGACGCTCGGCGCCACCTGTTCCGCCAGTGAGGCGAACGACGGGAGGGCGCGAGCGCTGAGACCGGGTACATCAGCCGGTGCAGGTACCGGCTCCGACTCCGAGGCGGCGACGGCCCGCCCGACCTGGCTGAAATGCCCGAGCGCGCAACCGGCCACGAATAGGCCAACCGCACCAAATCCGACGACGATTTTTCGTGTGAGCGACATGTCCGTCCTCCCGAGACTGCAGTGACGCTCCGCACCATAGCGTGCGATCATGAGAGGACTCTAAGAAACGGATTAAAGGTCTCTCATGATCGGCAGGACGACGGTAAAGCATGCGCCTCGGCCGGCCACGTTGTGCAGTGAGATCTGGCCTTGGTGCAGGTCGACGATGGAGCGCACCAGCGCCAGCCCCAGGCCAACGCCGCCGCGACCACGGGCCGGATCGCCGCGGTAGAAGCGGTCGAAGATACGGGCTTGGTCTTCCGGTGCGATCCCGGGACCGGTGTCACACACTTCGAGGTGTGCGGCGTCGCCCGCAACGCGCAACGTCACTGTCACGTCGCCGTCGGCGCCCGTGTACTTGATGGCATTTTCTCCCAGGTTGAAGACCACGCGGAAAAGCATCGAACGATTCCCGCGGACGAGGACTGAAGCGGATGGCAACTCGACCGACAATCGCACATGCTGCGCCTCGGCCAGCGCGTGCAACACCGGTGCGACCTCGGCCACCAGATCGGTGAGGTCGACTGGCGTCTGCGCCAATTCGACTGCCCCACTGTCGGAGCGCGCCAGGAACAGCAGATCCTCGACGAGATTACTCAAGCGATCGACTTCTTCGAGACAGCTCGCCAAGACTCGGCGGTACTCTTCGGAGTCTGGGGACGAGCGCAGCGCCACCTCGATTTCGCCTTTGAGGATGGTCAGCGGTGTGCGCAGCTCGTGGGCCGCGTCGGCGCTGAACTCGCGCACCGTGGCAAACGATTTTTCGAGGCGCGCCAACATGTCGTTGAGCACGCCGGCCAGCCGGCCCAGCTCATCTTGGGTGCCGGGTGGTTCAATCCGATGCGCCAGGTCCTCGGCTTCGATGCGCCGCGTCGCTTCGACCATCGCGTCCACCGGCGCGAGCGCTCGCCGGGCGAGGAACCAGCCCCCGAGTCCCGCGGCGCCAATGGCCAATGGTGCCAACCCAAGCAGAATCAGGAGGAAGCGGGTCCGCGCCGTCTCGGCACTCTCGAGCGATACTGCCACTTGCACGAGGCGGATCACTTGGCCGTGATCGATCACCGGCTTGGTCAACACGCGGATGGGTGCGACCCCGGCGTCCGGCAGTGCGACAGTCTCGTACGTCGCCTGCCCTTGCTCGGCATTGCGCAGGGCCATGGGACTGAGCGGTAGGGTAATCGGGTTGCGCGGCACCAGCCGGGGATCGGGGCGCCCAAAGGGGTCAAGCAGCCGGAAGAAACGCTCGGCCAACCGCGGCCCCAGCATCGACTCCAGCATCTGGTCCATGCTGGGCCCGAACGGGGTCGGTTGGCGCACCGAGGCTTCAATGGACCTGGCCATCGCGGCCAAGGACGCGTCGATACTGTCGCGCAGTGCGCGGTCGAGCAGGACGAGCGCCAACCCTGCCAGACACGCCAGAGTGGCCGTCAGGATGGCTGTGTACCAGAGAATGAGCCGGGCGCGGAGGCTGTGCGGCCACACGGTGCGACAATATCGCAAAAGCAGCGGTCGCGGGACTCCGAGGAGAACTGCTCGACGCGACGGGTGGATGTGTGCGTCCGCACGAGCACGCTGGTACGACGAGTCCTATCTCTCTGCCTTTACGGAGGCCCTTCTCGGCCCCTCGATGGGCCGCTCCCAGACTTCCTGCCGCGTCGTCGCAGTATCCACGCGGGCAGCGAGAGCAAAAGCAGAGTGCCGTCGCGAGCACTGCCCGGGGGAATGACAGCGCAGCCGTCATCGTCCGGAGGAGTGGGCGATTGCATTGGCGTCGCCGTCGGCGTGGCTGTGGCGCTGGGGGTTGGGGAAACGACGCCGACAGCGAACGGTCCGGCGGTCAACGTCACGAAATGGAAGATGGGATTCTCGGCGCAACCGGTGGCGGTTTCGAAATTAACGCTCAGGTTGACCATCGCGGTGCCCGCTTGTGCCGCCGTCAGGTCAAACTGAGCCGGCATGCTGAACATGGTGTGATGGACGGATGGAGGGTTCCCTTGGAGCACGGGCGTGAACCCGAACACGCTATACGTGGGCAAGCCCCCTCTGGCGCTGGCTTGGAACGTGAGGACCACCTGATCGCCGACCCCGGGAAGCGCAGGTTGAACACCGGTTAAGGTCGCCGATAGGGTGGGAGGTCCGATGGTTGTGCACGGGGTGGCCGTTGGGGTCGCTGATGGTGTTTGCGTCAACGCCACTGCAGGTGAACACATCATCACGAAGATTCCGATTGCCCACTTGAACAGCACCATCCGCATACCCTCCCGAGGCGGAACATCCCTTGATCGGTTGAGAACGCTCGTCACGCCCGCCAGCGGTTGCCTTTAACACCATGCGGGAGCGGAATTCCACTGTGCGCCTGGCGTTCAGGCGCCCGACTCCTTCAGGACGTAACCCACGCCGCGTACGGTGTGCAGCAGCTTGGGCTCGAAATCAGCGTCGATCTTCTTGCGCAGATAGTTGACGTAGACGTCGATCACATTGGTGAAGGTATCGAAGTCGACGCCCCAGACGTGCTCGGCGATGACGCTGCGGCTGAGCACCTGACCGTGGCGACGCAGGAAGAACTCGAGCAGCGCATATTCCTTCGCCGTCAGCTCGATGCGGCGCGCCGCGCGCGTCACGTCGCGCGTGACCGGGTCGAGACGCAGATCGGCAACGGCGAGCACGGTCGTGCCGGAGGTCGTGCCGCGACGTAACAGCGCGCGCACGCGTGCCAGCAGCTCCTCGAACGCGAAGGGTTTGGTCAGGTAGTCGTCCGCACCGCTATCGAGCCCGGCCACCTTGTCGGCAACGGTGTCGCGCGCCGTCAGCAGCAGCACGGGTGTGCGCACCTGACGCTCACGGAGGAGCCGCAACACCGCGAGCCCGTCGCGCTTGGGGAGCATGATGTCGAGAATGATGAGGTCGTACTCGGGCTCCAACGCTCGCACGAGCGCCTCATCGCCGTCGTGCACGACCTCGACGGCATAGTGCTCGGCCGCCAGCCCGCGTTGGATGAAGCTGGCCACCTTGCGTTCGTCCTCGGCGAGTAGCAGGCGCATGGGATCAGAAGGTGTCACGTGTCAGGTGCCGGGTGTCGGGTGCCAAGAGAAGAGTGTGAAACGGCAGTATCCATTCGAGACAGTGCCTCCATTACCTGATACCTGACACCTCACACCTGACAATCACACCTGACACCTCATCCGTTACCTGATACCTCACACCTGACACCTGACACCTCATCCTCGTTCCCTCACCTCGTTCTCGAGCGGCTCGCCGCGTAGCCAGTGCTCGAGGTTCGACAGAAACAACTCGCCGACGCGCGTGGCATTACCGCGGGACGTGCCGGAGTCGTGGGGTGAGAGGAGCACATTGGGCAGATCCCAAAGCGGCGACTCGGCTGGTAGTGGTTCGTTGGCGAAGACGTCGAGGTACGCCCCTCCCAAGTGACGGCTCTGAACGACTCGATGAGCGCGCTCTCGTCGATGATTTGGCCACGCGCGATGTTCATGACATGAGCGCCGGCGGGTAGTTGGGCGAGGACTGCGGCATCGATCAGGCCGCGGGTCTCGGCGGTGAGTGGACACGCAACCACCAGCCAATTTGCCTGTGGCAGCACTGCAGCCAGCGCGGCGGGCGGCTGCATCGCGTCGACGTGATCGCCAGACGAGCGCGCCCGGCGGCGAATCCCGATGACGTGCAACCCGAGGGCGCGCGCTAGCCGGCCGATCTCGTTGCCGATGGCCCCGAGCCCGACGATGACCATCGTCTGGCCGCGGAGATCACGGGGGAACTGCCCGACATCGTGGGGTGCCCATTCATGGCGCTGCTGCGCCTGCCACCAGCCGGGGAAGCCGCGTGCGAGTGCGAGCAGTGCGCCGATCGCCGTCTGCGCAATCGGTTCAGCCGCCACTCCCGACGACGTCGTCAAGCGGACCCCGCTGTCGAGGAGCCGGCCGAACACCGGGTGGTCGATGCCGGCGTTCGGCAGATGCATCCATTTCAAGTTCGGAGCATTCAGCGCGCTGCCCAGAAAGCGCCGCGTGAAGACTGGGTCGTCCTCGAAGTTGCCGGTGAAACATCCAATCTCGATGGCCGTGAGGTCGTCCGGTGCGAGGCGCTGGCGGGGATCGTCGGACAGGGTGAGAGGAATGAAGTCGGTACTATGGCGGGCGCATAACGCTCGGAAGCGCTCGCCGAAATCGCGAACGAATTCATAGTTCGTGAGCAGGCGTGCCATCGTGTCTCCACCTCTATCTAGCAGCGGCGGCGCAGCGATCGAAATGCTCGTGGCGTCCAGTCCGACACCGACACCGTGGCTGCATTGTAAATTCGCCTCCGGTGGTCTAATCAGGTTGCGCTTCAAGCGGTTGCTTCTGGGGGGAATCGAACCTTGATGAGACGGTTAGTCCTCGCTGGTTGTCTGGCGTGGGTGGGGTTGCTGCTGGGGGGTGCAGTTGCGGCGCAAACAACTCTCACTGGGCTGAAACAAGCCAAGTTTCGGAGGTCTACCACCTCCGAGACTCGGGACACCGCACTGATCAAGTTCACCAACGATCCGGCACTGCTGCTGCTCAGCGACCCAACCTGCTCAGGGCAAGCGCTCTCCGAGGTGCAAATTACGACCTCGAATCAAGTCGGCCCCGTGATCAGCTTGCCTTGCGCTGGCTGGAGTTTGACGGGCCGTGGGTATCGCTACCGCGATAAGACGGGAGCGGCTGGTGGCGTGCGCACCATCAAGTACGAGTTCGGCAAGCTCAGTATTCTGATGAAGGGACCGACGTACGCGGAGATCAGCGGCCCGCTGTTTTATGCCAATGTCTCCTTCCGAGTGGGGTCCACCGTCGTCTGCGGTCAGGTCACCGACTTCACTCGCAATGAGACGAGCATCGTCGTCAGCCGTGGGCCGTCGCACACCTGCATCGCGCCCTCTCCCACGCCGTCCATCACACAGACAGGCACGCCGACTGCCACACCGACCCGCACGCCGATTCCCATTTGCGGCGACGGCATCCGCCAAGGCGCCGAGGAATGCGACGATGGCAATGCACTGGACGGCGACTGTTGTTGGACGAACTGTCAGTTCGGGATCGCCGGCACGGCATGCGCTAGTGACGGCAACCCGTGCACCGACGATCAGTGCGATGGGAGCGGTACCTGCGAGCATCTTGCCAACTCTGCCCCTTGCGATGATGGGAGCTTGTGCACGCAGAACGATACGTGCGCGCAAGGTGCGTGTGCCGGTGCGCTCGTCAAGCCGTGGATCAACGAGGTCAACTACGACGGCTATGATGTGCTGGTCCCGATCCGGGACCATGAGGAGTTCGTCGAGATCGCCGGCCCCGCTGGCGTCGACCTCGGCGGCTATCGCCTGCTTGCAGTCGAAGGGGCCGGCAACGGCAGTTTGTTCCAGCCGTGCCTGAGCGGCAGTCTCAGTCCGGGACAAGCGTACTTTACGGCAACCATTCCGGCCGGGACCGTCATTCACGATGATACCGGCAAGGGCACAGGCTTCGTGGTGCTGTGCCTCCAAAACACCTCGGGCGACATTCAGGCATCGCTGGCGTGCGATGTGGTATTGAGCGGGATGCCGAGCAGCGACTCGAATCTACCGGAAGGCGCGGTATCCAATCTATGGGATTGCGCCGACGGTGTCCTGCTGCTCAATGCGGCGAATCAGCTCGTCGATGCGGTGAGCTATGAGGGACATGTCGCCAACCAGGGACCGTATGGCGCGCTTTTCGTTGGCGCGCCCGATATCGGGCGTGATTGGGGGTTGGTCACCGACACCCGTCGTTCATTGGTGAAGACGACGGATACGTTGCAGCGCGAGCAGGACGGGTCGAACTGGGGCTATACCGGCAACAACGGCGACTCGCCCGGAGCGCCGAACGGGCAACAGGGCCTGTCGTGCTATCACGCGCCGGGCTACACCCACACACGCTACCCGATCGTGCTGGTGCACGGGCTGTACGGCTTCGATTCGCTTTTCGGTGTGGTCGACTACTGGAACGGCATCGTCGAGGCCCTGACGGATGGGGGCGCCACGGTGTACGTGGCGCAGGTGAGTCAGCTGAACACCCCGCAAGCCCGCGGCGCGCAGCTGATTCCCCAAATCGAGGCGCTGCTGGTGGCGACCGGCGCGTCCAAGGTGAATCTGATCGGCCATAGTCAGGGAGCCGTCGATATCCGATACGTCGCTGCGGTGCGGCCCGATCTGATCGCCTCGGTGACGTCGATTGCCGGCCCGCACAAGGGTGCGGAGCTGGCCGACTTCCTGCGCGACAATTTCCAAGATGGCAGCTTCACCGAAGACGTGGTCGCGGCGCTCGGCAACACGCTCGGGGATCTGCTGGCGCTGCTCTCCGGCTCGACCAATCCCAACGATGCGATCCCAGCTATCGAGTCGTTGACCTCGACGCACATGGCGCAATTCAATGCAGCCTACCCGCAAGGGGTGCCGACGAGCACTTGCGGAGAAGGCGCGCCCATCGTCAATGGCATCTATTACTTCTCGTGGACTGGGACCGCGATCTCGACCCATCCGCTCGATCCGAGCGACTCGTTGTTCGAGGTGACCACGTTCTTCTACAGCGAGCCGAACGACGGATTGGTCGGTCGCTGCAGCTCGCACCTAGGAGATGTGATCCGCGACAACTACTTCCATAATCACATCGACGAAGTGAATCTGTTGTTCGGGCTGGTGTGGCCGTTCGAGGTCAATCCGAAGTCGGTCTTCCGCGCCCATGCGAACCGCCTGAAGAATTTGAACCTGTAACGCCATCGGCGACTCGAGTATTGTCCGTCGAGGTTGAGCGCTAGCGCCGTAACACCGAACAGCGTAACAGCCTGCTTTGAAAGAGGAGCCCTCATGCCCCGGTCCGAGCTCGACGGTCTGTTTCAGATGATGCGTGGCGCCCCGCAGCCGCCGACCATCGCGGAGATGCGCCGCAACATGGACACCTTCATCGGATTCATCAACGCCAACCCACCGGTCGTCGGACGGATCGAGGAAGCGGTGCCCATCGCTCCAGGGGTGCGCGCCGACATCATCATCCCACCCGGTCATGGGGCCTTTCCGGTGCTCGTGTACCTGCACGGCGGCGGCTGGTCGATCGGCAGCCCGGCATCGCACGCGAAGTTGGCGCGGCAGTTGTGCGTGGGTGCGGGCAT
>Ga0187892_10007557_pt1 | contig 15438 bp, 13 predicted proteins | sample MA1701073metaG_FD_139345 | JGI IMG/M metagenome (GOLD analysis project Ga0187892, IMG submission 139345) | Bio-ooze microbial communities from a basaltic lava cave in the Kipuka Kanohina Cave System on the Island of Hawaii, USA - MA170107-3 metaG ... | reverse complement strand
GGGATCGCGCGCTCGACCTCGCCCACCGCCGCCCCCACGCGCGCGCGCAGGAGCGACTCGTTCGACATCAGCATCCCCACCGGCGCCCGCAGCGGCGTGCACTCCTTGAGCTGCCCGTGCGGCTCCAGAAGCTGCTCCTGGATCCAGAAGTAGACCTTCTCCAGCCCCGGCCGCGACTCGTGCATCGCGAACACCGCCTCGTCGACGAGCGCGAGCGCCAGCTCCGCGACGACCGGCCGCCCTTCCGCGTCGCGAACGCGGACGTTGAGCGCGATCTCGTCGCCCGGACGGTGCGTGTCCTGCGTCGTCAGCTCGATCTGCAGCGACTGCGACGGCGCGACCAGCACGACCCGCGTGTCGCGCTCGATCTCCCCCTTCGGCCCGATCCGGTACGCCGAGAGCTGCATCGTGCCCGCAGCCTCGGCCGGCAGGTCGAACGTCAGGTCGCCGCGGCCGCCCTTCACGCGCATCGTCTTCGTCGCGACGGTCACGCCTTCGCGCACGAGGTCGACGTAGAGAGATCCTTCCGCGAAGGCGCACAAGGCGACCACCCCGAGCGGCTGGCCGCCGCGCGGGAACCGGTCGGCCCGCACGACGAACGAGCGCTGCGCCGCGTTCGATGTCGCGCTCGCGGTCGCGCCCTTCTCGTCGCGCGCCATCACCGACAGGCTCTCGCCGCCCGTCACTTCGGAGACGCCCAGACTCTCGAGCGCGCGGTCGCCGACCGTGAGCGTGCAGGGCGCGAGCGACCCGTCGGGATAGGCCGTCACGACGAACCAGCGGTTCTCGACGCCCTTCACGACCGCGCCGCCTTCCGGCAGGATCCAGAGCTTGAGCGCGTCCTTCGAGACGGCGACCGTCTTCGCCTTCGACTCCGTGTGGTCGGCGCCGTCCGTCACCGCGGCCTCGACCCGCACCGTCGCGTCGCCCCCGGCCAGTTCGGTGCCGAAGAACCTGCCTTCGAGCGTCTGCTCGAAGGCGAACCGGCCCTCGGTGTCGGTGCGCACGGTGCGCTCGAACGCGGGCTCGAATTTGTCCACGAGCCACGCCGAGCCGGTCACCTTGACCTCCGCGTTCGCGACCGGCGCGCCGAAGAAGTAGTGCGCCACGCCGCGCGCGGCGAGCTTCTGGCCCGGCGCGTAGAACGTCCTGTCGAGCGCAAGCTCGACCTTGAACTTCGGGAGCACGTACCGCTTCACCTCGATCGTGCGTTCCGAGCGAAGGTCGCCGATCGATGCCGTGACGCGGTACGTGCCGAACGTGACTTCGTCCGCCAGCGTGAAGTCGAACGCCGCACTCCCGAAGTCGGACGTCTTGGCGCTGCGCCGGAACACTTTGTTGCCGTTCGGATCGATCACTTCGACCGACAGCTCCCCGCCGACGACCGGACGCTGGGTGAACGTGTTCATCGCCAGCACGCGCAGATGAACGATCTGCTCGGGCTGGTAGAGCGGCTTGTCGGTCGTGATGAGGAGCTTGCGCGGCCGCCGCACGGCGAACCGGTGCGTGAGCGTCTCGCTCCCGATCGGCGAGGTCACCTCCGCGGTCGCCTCGAAGTCCGACTCGGGCGCGGGGAACGAGATGTTGACCACGCCGTGTTCGTCGCTCGCCGCCTCGACCGTCTCCCCGCCGGCGTGGGCCTTTACGCGCGCCCCGGCCACCGCGTCGCCGGTCTGATGATTCCGCACCAGGAACATCAGGCGAGCCGGCGCTCCCGCGACAGCCTCGGGGCGCGCGTAGACGGCCACCTCCAGCGGACTCGCGGTCCGCGTGTTGACGTAGATCGCGCTCAGGGCGACGGCGACGACCACGACGGCTGCCGCGGACAGGGCGTAGCGTGCCCACGGCCGCCGCCGAATCGCTGCCGCCACGATCCGGTCCGTGCCGTGCTTCTCCGGCGCCATCTTCGCCGCCGCTGCCCGCAGCAGCTCGTCCGCACGCCTGTACTTCTCGACGTGCGCCCGGCACGCGTCGCACGACTCGACGTGCGCGCGCACCTCGTCGGACGGACCCTCGCCGTCCATCCACGCCGACAGCAGCGGCCGGACGTCGTCGCACTTCATAACCCGCACCTCTCCACGATCATGTCGCGCACGCGCGACAGCTTCTCGCCGACCGCCCCCACCGTCATGCCCAGCGCGTCGGCGATCTCCCGGTACGACAGCCCATCGAAGTAGCGCATCAGGATGATCTCGCGGTAGTCCTCTCGCAGCGCCTCCAGCGCGGCCATCACGACGGCGGCCTGCTCCTCCCGCGTGCCCGGGCGCGGCGCGGGCTGGGGGACCTCCGCCGCCTCCTCGAGGGGAAGCACCTTGCGGCGGTGCGCGCGCAGCCAGTCGATCGCCGCGTTGCGCGTGAGCGAGTAGAGCCACGTCTTCACGCGCGCGGGGTCGCGCAGGCCGTCGAAAGAGCGGTGAGCGCGGATGAACGCCTCCTGGGCGACGTCCTCCGCCACGTGTTCGTCCTTCACGTACTGGCGCGCGATGGCGTAGACCATGCGGCGATGCTCTCGGACAAAGTGCTCGAAAACGCCCTCGTCCATGGTGCGGAATCGTCTCGCCGTTCTTTGGGCGAGCCTCCACCGTGTATTCTTAGATGAACCGACCGCAAGGTGCTAGCATCGAACCTAGCGAATCTCGAATGGGTTGGGGGGAGCGAATCACGAATCACGGCCGCGGACCGAAACCCATTCCCTTCGGACGGCGTTAGAACCCCAACGGAGGAGCAATGCGACGCAGCCTGTGGCTCATCGGCCTTCTGGCGCTCCTGCCCTCGGTCGCATACGCGCAGGAGGCCGTCCCGCCCGTCAAGGTCAACTACGTGGTCGACGCGATGGACGCCAGGAACGGCAACGCGTGGATCGACATGACGATCCAGAACCTGCCGGTCGAGGAGGTCACCGTCGCGATCCCCGCCTGGCGCCCCGGCTCGTACCGCATCCTGAACTTCCACACGCGCATCAAGGACGTGACCGCGTCCGCGGGCGGCGCGAAACTCGACGTTGAGCCGGTCGACAAGCAGACGTGGAAGGTGAAGGGGATCGGCAAGCGCGAGGCGACGGTGCGTTACCGCGTGACCCCGGACCGCGACGCGATCGGCGCCGACCACTACTTCATGGACGGCCCGGGCACGTTCTTCTACATCCCCGAGCACAAGTCGGCGGCCTGCACGGTCCGCTACAAGCTGCCCGAGGGGTGGAAGGCGGCGAGCGGGCTCTCCGACCTCGGCGACGGGATCTTCGGAGCGCGCGACTACGACACGTTCGCCGACTGCCCGACCGAGCTCGGCCCGTTCGAGATGCTCACGTTCAAGCAGGACGGCGTGACGTACGAGGTCGCCGTGCACGCGGCCGGGAAGTACGACTCCGCGGGGCTCATCGCGTCGATCAAGAAGATCGTCAAGTCGCAGTGCGCGATGTTCGGCGGCGCGCCGTTCGACCGGTACGTCTTCCTCTATCACTTCAGGGCGTCCGCTCCGGGCGGCGGCGGCCTGGAGCACCTGAACTCGACGCACATCTCGCTGCCGCTCTTCTTCGTGCGCGACACGGGGGTGAACGCGGCGAGCATCACGTCGCACGAGTTCTTCCACCTCTGGAACGTGAAGCGCATCCGGCCGAAGGAGCTCGGGCCGTTCGACTACACGCAGCCGGTCCGCTCGAATGCGCTCTGGCTCTGCGAGGGGGTCACGAGCTACTACGGCGACCTGACGCTCGCGCGCTGCGGCATCTGGAACGAGGCCTCGTACTTCCAGCACCTCTCCGCCGAGGTCGAGACGCTCCAGAACAACCCGGCGCGCCTGCAGATGAGCGTCGAGGAGGCCGGGCGGACCGTGTGGGACCGCGGGCAGGGGCAGCGCTCGCTCGACTATTACAACAAGGGCGAGATCCTCGGCTGGCTCATCGACCTGCGCATTCGGGCGCTCACGAACAACAAGAAGTCGTTCGACGACGTGATGCGGCATCTCTACGAGAAGCACGTGACCGGGCCGGCGAAGGACGGCAAGGGGCCGATCGGCGTCGGCTTCCCGGAGGACGGCATCCTGAAGGCGATCAACGACGTGTCCGGCCACGACTTCACGGAGTTCTACGGGAAGTACGTCAGCGGCAAGGACGAGCTGCCGTATGCCGAGGTCGGCAAGGCGGCCGGGCTCAAGATCGACGTGACGGTCGAACGCTCGGCGGAGTTCGCGTCGTCCCTGCGCGGCCTGCGCGTCGAGAACGTGCCGGTCGGGAGCGACGACGAGAAGGCGGGGCTCAGGCCCGGAGACCGCATCCTGGAGGTCGCGGGCGTGCAAGTGACGACCGGCGCGACGCTGCGGGCGGAGCTGGCGAAGCTCGAGGCGGGCAGGCCGGCGGCGGTGAAGGTGATGCGCGACAAGGAGGTCGAGCTCAAGCTCACGCCGGTCGGCCGCGAGCGCACGCGCGCGGCGGTGGCGCGCCCCGCGGGGGCGGCGGACAAGCAGAAGAGGCTCATCGACTCATGGCTGGGCAAGGACTTGTACTAGCGGCGGCGCTCCTCCTGCAGGGCGACCCGGAATTCGACGCGTGGGCCTCCTTCAAGGTCGGCTCCCTCGTGAAGCGCCGCACGGTCGACCACCTCAGCGGCACCGACGCGAAGGAGCGGGTCGAGACGTTCACGCTCAGGAAGTTCGACGGCGAGGTGTGCGAGGTGGAGCGCGCCCGGGAGTCGGCCGAGCCTTCGATCGAGGCGTTCAAGCGGCCGCCGCTCCAGACGAAGCACGACCTCGGCGCGGAGGACATGAGGATCGGCGACAAGGTCTACAAGTGCCAGATCCAGCGCACGACGTACTCGATCGAGAAGGCGGTGCTCACCGTCCAGAGGTGGCTGTGCGAGGGTGCGCCGGTCCCCGGCGGGCGGCTGCGGGAGATCCAGGAGGTGCGCTCCGGCACGTACTCGCAGAAGCAGACGGCGGAGGTCGCGTCGATCCGCGAGGGGGTCGAGCTCACGCTCGAAGGGAGGAAGGTGAGCTGCACCGTATACGAGGAGGACTCGCGCCGGATCGGCTGGAACGAGCCGCGCAGGCGCAAGTCGTGGTACGCGAAGGACGCGCCCGCGCCGAACGGCATCGTGCGGTGGACGGAAAGCTACACGCAAGGCGAGGGGAAGTTCACGTGGAGCGTGAACGTGTTCGGGGGGGAGAAGGCGAAGGTGGGCGATCGCGAGGTCGAGTCGTGGCGGCAGGTGACGGCGCTGGAGAAGGGGAGCACGCGGTCGAAGGACTGGAAGTCGCGCGAGCAGCGCGTGGAGATCTTCTCGCGCGAGGTGCCGGGGTGGCTGATCCGGTCGGAGCTGTCGCGCGAGGGGAGCGAGGGGGCGTTCACGGGGACGGTCGAGACGCTCGACGTCCAGGTGCAGAAGTAAACTCCCAACTCCCAATCTCCAACTCCCAACTGTCGAGCCCCGGCCCGGTTCCCTCCGGTTTGTACCCGCCGCGAAATTGCGCGATTTTCCTCGGCCGGGCCGCCGTTTTGGCCGCTAGATTACTGTAGGGCAGTCGATTTCGGGATGATGGCCGCCGTCCTGGGTCGTCTTACTCCATAGAGGAGCATGATGGGCGACACCGACCTGAAGCGCGGGCTGCGCGAAGCGCGCCAGAACCTGAAGAGCGGGAAGGTGCGCGAGGCGCTGGCGCGTCTCTTCCACCTCACGGAAAAGTACCCGGAGGACGGGGAGGTGAAGGGCCAGATCGCCGTCGCGCTGCTGGCGCAGGGCCGCGACCACGCGGAGCACGGCAAGATCGACGCGGCCCGCGAGGACTTCTCCCGATCGATCGGCTATTCGGAGACGCCCGAGGGGCACCTGTATCTCGGCCGCATCCACCACATCTCCGGCCGCTTCGACGAGGCGTTCGCGGAGTACACGCGCGCGCTCGACCTCGACGAGGCGCTGCCGGCCGTCCACGAGAACCTCGGCTTCTACTTCCTCGACGTACAGGAGTTCGAGCAGGCGTCGAAGGCGTTCTCCAACGCGCTCTCGACCGGCGCCACCGGCCGCGACGCGTACATCGGGCTCTGGCGCGCGTATGCGGCGATGGAGCGGCTCGACAAGGCGCACGAGGCGATCCTCGACGCGGTGCAGAAGATGCCGCGCGACGACGAGGTCCTCGTCGTCGCCGGCGTGTCGTGCCTGATGCGGCGCGAGCTCGAGGAGGCGGAGACGTACTGGGAGCGGGCGGCCGCGCTGAACCCGCGCAACGTGGACGCGCGGTTCCATCTGGCGGCGAACGCGGCGCACGCGGGCCGCCGCGACGACGCCCTGAAGCTCATGCGGGCGTGCGCGGCGATCGACGCGGCGCGGACGCGGCAGCTCTGGAAGCAGGACGCCCAGCAGCAGCGGCCGCGCTTCTCCGGGTCCGCCGGCGACGAGGACCTCCTCGACCTCTTCGAGTAGGGCATGGCGTTCGACGCCGGCTTCGTCAGGACCCTCGAGACGCTGAACGTGCTGGCGCGCCGGCTGATGACGTTCGAGACGCGCGCCGACCGGCCGTCGCCGAAGCGCGGCGCGTCGATCGAGTTCGCGGACTACCGCAGCTACGCGCCGGGGGACGACATCCGGTACATCGACTGGAACGTCTACGCGCGGCACGGGCACCTTTTCGTCAAGGAGTTCACGGCCGAGGAGAACGTGCACGTGTCGGTGATCCTCGACGTGTCGGCGTCGATGGCGTTCGGGAGCCCGCCGAAGATCGACGCGGCGCGCGAGGTGGCGGCGGCGGTCGCCTACATCGGACTCGTGAACTTCGACACCGTGAGCGTCTACACGATGTCGGAGGCGGTGCGCGCCGAGAAGCAGTTCCTGCGGGGCAAGGGCGCGGTGTTCGCCATGCTGGAGGCGATCGACGGCGCGAAGCCGGGCACGCGGACCGACTTCCGCGCGCTGGCCGCGCCGATCCAGCGGCTGAAGGGGCGCTCGCTCGTGGTGGTCGTCACCGACTTCTACGACCGGGCGTACGCGGAGGGGATCCGCGCGCTGCTGTCGCAGAAGCACCAGGTGCACCTGATCCACGTGGTTGCGCGGGAGGAGCTGGAGCCGCCCGAGCGCGGGCGCTTCTTCCTCGTCGATCTCGAGACGCAGCGCGAGCGCGAGGTGACGCTCGGGGCGGACACGCTGGAGCGCTACCGGAAGCGGCTGCGCGAGTACTGCGTCGAGCTGGAGCGGTTCGCGCGCGACCACGAGCTGTACTACTCGCGGGTGCGCAGCGACGAGCCGCTCGAGAGGAGGATCCGCGACATCCTGCGGGGGGGCGGGATCCTCGAAGCCCGGTAGGGCGAATCTCGAATCTCGAATCTCGAATCTCGGACCGGCGCCGTATACTCCAGCTCATGTCTTTCGCGTACCCGAAGGCGCTCTGGCTGCTCGTGCTGGCGCTCCCGATCGTTCTGGCGCACTTCTACCGCGGTCGGATCCGGCGGCTGCACGTGCCGACGCTCCTCTTCTGGGACGAGGTCGTGATCGAGGAGGAGCGGGCGTCGGCGCTCAAGCGGCTGCGCCACTGGCTGACGATGATCCTGGCGCTCCTCGCGCTGGCGCTCCTCTCGACGGCGCTCGCGGACCCGACGGTGCGCGGCATCACGCCGGAGGTGCGCGAGATCGCGATCGTCGTCGACACGTCGCCCGGGCTGGGGGCGCGCGAGGCGGACGGGCGGACGCGCCTGGAGCTGGCGCGCGAGCGGGCGCGCGGGCTGGCGGCCGGGCTCTACCGCCGGTCGCCCGTCGCGCTCTACGACGCGGGCGGCGTCGTGGAGCCGCCGACGACCGACCGCGAGCGGCTGGAGCAGGCGCTGGCGCGGCTGCCGCGGGAGGCGGGCGATGCGCCGCTCGCGGACGTCGTGGCGTCGGCGCGCGCGGCGATGCCCGCGGCGTCCATCTACGTCTTCACGGCGCGGCCGTTCGCGCCGCCCGACGCGAACGTGCGGGTGGTGCCGGCGGGGACGCCGCGGCCGAACCGCGCGCTGCGGTCGCCTGCGCAGTCGGGCGCGACGGTGGGCGCGACCGCGGTGAACGCGTCGGACGCGCCGGCGGACGCGACGCTCGTGGTGCGGGACCGCGGGCGCGTGCTGGCGGAGGAGCCGATGCGGCTCGGGCCGCGCGAGTCGCGCGTCGTATCGAAGACGGTCGGCGCGAAGGACGGCGCGTTCGTCGAGCTCGCGCTCGTGCCCGAGGACGCGTTCCCGCGGGACGACGTCGCGCACTTCGTGGTTCCGCCCGCGGCGCCGCCGGCCGTGGTGGTCGTGAGCCGGGGGCCGCCCGACCCGCATCTCATGAGCGCGCTGCACCTCATGGGCGCGCGGCTCAAGTCGATCCCGCCCGCGGAGTTCGCGGAGACGCGCGACAAGCTGGGCGCGGAGCCGGTGTACGTGTTCGACCGGGTGGAGGCGCCCGAGATCGACGGGGGCGTGCTCGCGATCGGGGCGGGCGACGCGGCGGCGGAGGTGCAGGGGCCGCGGATCCTGGACTGGGACCGCCGGACGCCCGTGAACCGGCTGGTGGACTGGTCGGACGTCGTGGTGCGCCGCGCGCGCGTCCTGAAGGGGATGCCGCTGGTGGTGTCGGACAGGGGGCCGGTGGCGGTGTGGGGGCGGACGATGGGGCGGGCGTGGATCCGCTTCGGCTTCGGCTTCGGCGTGGCGGACGGCGACTGCGCGCTGCGGCCCTCGTTCCCGATCTTCCTTCAGGGTGCGATCGCGTGGCTCGCGGACGAGGGGCGGCGCGCGTTCCCGCGGGAGGCGCGCGTGGGAGACGTCGTGGTCAACGCGGCTCCGCTGCCGGAGGGCGCGTCGGAGGCGTCGGTGACGGTCGTATCGGGCGGCGCGACACAGACGTCGTCGGTGCCGATCGATCGCGGCGAGGCGCGGATCGCGATCGTCCACCCGGGGCTCGTCAAGATCGCGGTGGGCGCGCGCACCGAGTGGCTCGCGGCGCGGCTCGAGTCCTCGCCCGATCTCGAGAAGCTGCCGCGCGAGCAGGGGGTGGCGCTCCCGGAGGCCTTGCCGCGGTGGCGCGACGTGCCGTACTCGGCGGTCGCGGGCGCGCTGGTGCTGCTGATCCTCCTCGTGGAATGGTGGCTTTACCAGAGCCGCGGCTGATCCCTTCAGCGGGCCAGCGAGGTCCACCGCGAAGCCGTGCTCGCCGGCGAACTTCGCCGCGTTGTTGCGGTCGCCACCGTCGTACTCATCGGCGTCGCCGCCCGCGTCCACGAAGAGCGAGAGCGACGTCCCGCCGTGGTAGTCGTTGCCGCCCGCCGCCGCCTGCGCGCCGTAGCGGTAGCGGTCCCGCCCGCCGAGGTCGAGGAAGATGCAGACCGCGTTGTGCGCGCTCGTCCCCTGCGAGAAGAAGCCACCTCCTTCGTACGTGTCGTCCCCCGCGTGGTCGACGAAGACGGTGACGCACTGGTCCCACGCGAGCCCCTGGGCGACCCCCTGGCGCGTCGTGTAGCGGTCGTTGCCCGCGAGGTCCTCGAAGAAGCCGACCGCCTGGTGCGCGCTGAAGCCCTGGTTGTAGCGCGAGCCGATGTAGACGTCGTCGCCCGACGCGTCGCGCATGAGGCCGACGCCGAAGTAGTAGCCGCCGCCCTGCGAGAAGTTGCCGGCCTCGTAGCGGTCGGCGCCCGCGCCGTCGAAGACCAGGCCCACGCCGCCGGAGGCGTGGAGGCGGAAGCCGAGGCCGCATCCCTGCGACCAGCCGTCGAAGATGCCGAAGTCGCCGTAGTTCGTCTGCTTCCCGCCCTTGGCGTAGTAGCGGTCGTCCCCCTTCGCGTCGACGAGCCAGCCCGCGCCGCCCGGCAAGCCGAGGCCCTGCGACATGAGGTGCGCCTGGTAGCGGTCGTGGCCCGCGTCGTCCTTGAGGAAACCGATCCCCCAGAGCGCGACCGCCTGGCAGACTTAGTGGCGCATCGAGGGCAATGACTAACGGCTAATGGCTAACGGCTGCCGGCTTTTGCTACAGTAGTCGGCCCATGGAACCCACTCTTCAGCTGGCGCTGGACTTCCTCGAGCTCTCGCGGGCGCTCCAGTGCGCGCGCGAGGCGCATCGGGGCGGCGTTGCGTGGATCGAGGCGGGCACGCCGCTCATCAAGAGCGAGGGGCTCGAGTCGATCCGCGCGCTGCGCCGCGAGTTCCCGAAGGCGTACCTGATCGCCGACCTCAAGACGCTCGACGCGGGGCGCGCCGAGTTCGAGGCGGCGGCGAAGGCGGGGGCGAACTGCGCGACGGTCTGTCCGACCGACACGGATTCGACGATCCTCGAGTGCATCGAGGCGGGGAAGAACTACGGCATCGACGTGGCGGTGGACCTCCTCGGGCTGAGCGGCGACGCGGCGGCGGAGCTGGCGCGCAAGTGCGAGGAGTGGGGCGCGCACCACGTGGGGCTGCACCTGCCGATCGACGAGCAGATGCGCGGCGCGGATCCGGCGAAGGAGCTGAAGCGCCTGCGGCCGAAGGTGAGGATCCCGATCGCGGTGGCGGGCGGCATCAACAGCGCGACGGCCGCGTCGGTGGTCGCAGCGGGCGCGGACATCGTCATCGTCGGCGGGGCGATCTCGAAGAGCGCGGACGCCGAGGGCGCGGCGCGCACGATCCTCAAGGCGATGCGCGACGGGGTGTCGATCGCGACCGACCTCTACCGCCGCGCGTCGGGCGAGGACGAGCTGCGGCGGATCTTCGCGGCGGTCTCGAGCGCGAACGTCTCCGACGCGATGCACCGGTCGGGCGACATTCCGGGGCTGCTGCCGATGCAGCCGAAGACGCGGTTCTTCGGGCCGGCGGTCACGGTGCGCACGTACCCGGGCGACTGGGCGAAGCCGGTGCAGGCGATCGACCTGGCGAGGCCCGGCGACGTGATCGTGATCGACGTGGGCGGCATGCCGCCGGCCGTGTGGGGCGAGCTGGCGTCGCACTCGTGCCTGCAGCGCAAGGTGGCGGGGGTGGTGATCGACGGGGCGATCCGCGACATCGACGTGATCCGGGAGATCGGCTTCCAGGCGTACGCGCGGATCATCACGCCGACGGCGGGGGAGCCGAAGGGGTTCGGCGAGATCAACGTGCCGATCAAGCTGGGGGGCGTGCTGGTGCAGCCGGGCGACTGGATCCTGGCGGACGACAGCGGGGTCGTGCGCATCCCGAAGGGGAAGGTGATCGAGGTCGCCAACCGCGCGATGGACGTGCTGGAGCACGAGAACCGGCTGCGGGAGGAGATCCAGCGGCAGGGGACGCTGGCGAGCGTGACGGAGCTGGTGAAGTGGGAGAAGACGATCGTCGAGAAGCTGGACGGGAACGGGGGAGCGCCCGCGCCGAAGCGTCCGCGCGCTCGGGATGGAAAGCGCGCCCGATAGCGTTATAATGGGCGCGTGATCTGCCAGACGTGCCGGAAACGGGCCGCGACCACCCACGTCACGGACGTCGGACGGGCGGAGTCGCACTACTGCAAGGGCTGCGCGAAGAAGGCGGGGGCGGCGGCGCCGAAACCCGACCCGTGCGGGTGGGCGAAGCACGAGGTGCCGGTGAGCAGGGCGTTCGCCGAGAAGCTGCGGAAGCGGCTCGCGCGGGGCGGTGACGCATGATCTGCGGCAAGTGCAACAAGAACCACGCCACGGTGCACGTCACCGAGGTGATCAACGGCGTGAAGAAGGAGGCGCACCTCTGCGAGGAGTGCGCGCGGGGGGCGGGCGTCGGCATCAAGTTCAGCTTCTCGATCTCCGACATCCTCGGGAACCTCGTCGACGCGAAGCCCCCGGGCAAGCCGACCGAGAAGGCGGCGCAGCTCAAGTGCCCGGAGTGCGGCATGACGTACTCGGAGTTCAAGTCGAAGGCGCGGCTCGGGTGCGCCAACGACTATGAGGTCTTCCGCGCCGGGCTCATCCCGCTGCTCGAGAAGATCCACCAGGCGACGCAGCACGTCGGCAAGACGCCGCACACGGCCGACGGCCAGATCAAGAAGGAGAACGAGCTGGTGCGCCTGAAACGCGAGCTCGATTCGCTCGTCAAGTCGGAGAACTTCGAGAAGGCGGCGGAGATCCGCGACCGCATCCGGACGCTGGAGATCGACCTGAGCGCGGGCCCGGGAGCGCAGCGCGTATGAAGATCGACGACCTGCTGCAGCAGTCGGGCGAGTGGCTCCGCGGGAGCGGCCCGGAGAGCGACGTCGTCATGTCCAGCCGCGTTCGGCTGGCGCGCAACCTGCACCGCTTCCCGTTCCTGACCGTCGCCCCTCCGTCGGAGCGCAGCGCGATCGAGGCGTTCGTGCGCGAGCGCTTCGAGCAGGTCCTGGCGCCGCGCAAGATCCACTACCTCACGCTCACGCGCATGAGCAACGTCGACCGGACGCTGCTCGTCGAGCGGCACCTCATCAGCCGCGAGCACGCGCAGGGGGAGGGGGACCGCGGCGTGGCCGTCTCGACCGACGAGTCGACGAGCATCATGGTCAACGAGGAGGACCACCTGCGGCTGCAGGTCCTGCGGTCGGGCCTGAATCTCGAGGAGGCCTGGGAGAGCATCGACCGCCTGGACACGACGCTCGAGCAGCACCTCAACTACGCGTTCCATCCGCGCTTCGGATACCTGACGTGCTGCCCGACGAACGTCGGGACCGGCCTGCGCATCAGCATCATGGTGCACCTGCCCGCGGCGGTCTTCGCCAAGCAGATGGACAAGGTCCTGCAGACGCTCCAGCGGCTCAACTACACCGTGCGCGGGCTGTACGGCGAGGGCACGTCGCCGGTCGGCGACTTCTACCAGGTGTCGAACCAGGTGACGCTCGGCAAGACGGAGCGCGACATCATCGGCGAGATGCGCAAGGTGATCCCCGAGGTGCTCAAGTTCGAGCGCTCGTGGCGGCACAAGCTGGTCGAGGACGAGCCGCGCAAGCTCGAGGACAAGGTGTGGCGCGCCTACGGGATCCTCAAGAACGCGCGGACCATCTCGTCGGAGGAGACGATCGAGCACCTGTCGTCGCTCCGGCTCGGCGTGAACCTGAGCATCGTGCAGGGCATCCCGATCAGCACGGTGAACGAGCTGTTCATCTTCACGCAGCCGAGCCACCTTCAGAAGATCGAGCGCAAGGTGCTCGAGACCGAGGAGCGCGACGTCGTGCGCGCGGACTTCATCCGCAAGCGGCTGCCGAGCGTCTGAGGACGCTCAAAGATCGAAGATCAGAGATGAAAGATCAGAGATGCGGTTCGTCATCCTGGGGGCCGGCGCGGTCGGCGGGTACTTCGGCGGCCGGCTCGCGAAGGCGGGGGAGGGTGTCTTCCTCCTCGCGCGCGGCGCGCACCTCGCGGCGATCCGCGAGCGCGGCCTGCGGGTGGAGGGCGAGTTCGACGTGCGGGTGCCCGCGAGCGACCGCACGGAGGACGCCGGCCCGGCGGACGTGCTCTTCGTCTGCGTGAAGGCGTACGACACGGCGGCAGCAGTGCGCGGGTGCCGCGCCGAGACCGTCGTCACCCTGCAGAACGGGCTCGGAAACCTCGAGGCGCTGAACGCGATCTTCGGGCGCGAGCGCGTGATCGGCGGCGTGGCCCGGGTCGGCGCGGAGGTGTGCGCGCCCGGGGTGATCCGGCACGTCGCGGGCGGGCACGTGATCCTCGGCGAGCAGGACGGGCGGATCACGCCGCGCCTCGCGCGCATCAAGGCGGCGTTCGACCGCGCGGGGGTCGGGTGCGAGCTGACGGCCGACCTCGCGCAGGCGATCTGGGAGAAGCTCGTCGCGAACGCCGTCTTCAACGTGATCGGGGCGGCCCACGGGTGGGCGCTCGGCGAGCTGCGGACGGGGGAGAAGCGGGCGCTGGTCGAGCGGGCGATCGCGGAGCTGCTCGCGGTCGCGCGCGCGAAGGGGATCGCGGTGCGGCCGTCGGCCGTGGACGACTGCTGGGCGTACTGCGACCATCACCCGGACTTCCCGACGTCGACGCAGCAGGACGTGGACCGCGGCAAGCCGACCGAGTGGCAGGCGCTCTCCGGGGCGCTCGTCGAGGAGGCGCGGCGCGCGGGCGTGCCGGCGCCGACGCATGAGGCGTTGTGCGCGCGGCTGCGCGCGCGCACGGGCGAATCACGAATCACGAATCACGAATCTCGGGGACCGTGACCGGGATCTGCCCGCTGGGGTTATAATGCCGGGCGATGAGCGACCCCGTCACGCGCCGCCGCATCCTCGTCGACAAGAAGTTCCAGCTCCAGTACCTCTACATCTGGCTCTGGGTCGGCGTCGGCATGGTCGTGATGTCGCTCCTCTTCTACCTGATCGGCGACCGCGTGCTCGGCGACAAGTCGCGCGACCCGGCCGTCGTCAAGCTCATGAGCGGGATGAGCGGCTTCCTCGTCCTCTTCTGCGTGCTCATGGGCATCCTGTCGGTGTTCCTCACCCACCGCGTCGCCGGCGCCGCGTACCGCCTCGAGAAGTGCATCCGCGATCTGACGGACGGCGATTACGAGAAGCGGATCTCGCTGCGGGCGGACGACTATCTGCAGAACATCGCCGACGCCCTCAACGACCTGCAGTCGACGATGAAGTCGCAGTTCTCGCGCCGCCGCGAGCTGGGGGCGAAGATCGAGGAACTGCGGGACGCGCTCGACAGGGCGGGCAAGCTGGGAGATGGGGAGAGGGCGCTCCTCAACGATACGGCGGCGCTGCTCAAGGCCGTCCCGGTGGCTGCGCCGGTGGATATCAAACGGCCGCCCGCTGTATAGCCGCTATGCAGACGACGCCGCGACCCCGCTTGCGCACTGCAACTGTCTGGCGCCTAAAGGGTTGCGTGTCGATTCCTTCGAGCCGGTGGCAGGTCGTTTGCGTTGAATAGAGCGATGGATCACAGAGTAGCCGGGCTGTTCGTGTTCGTACTCGTGGGCATCGTCGCCGGCGTGGTGTACGTCGCCGTGCCAAAGAGGACGGAGCCACAGCGAACGCCAGTCGAGGGAACGCTCCCGACGCGTCCGGTCGGAGAGGGGCAGGACGACCCGTTCGCGGCGAACCCGAAGTACGTCGTCAAGCCGGTCGACGAGCCGCTCTGGATTCCCCCCAAGGACGCGGAGGCGGTGAAGAAGGCCGGCCACGCGCCGTTCGGCGGCGGCTACCAGTTCGACGTCAAGGAAGCGGACGGGCGGCGCCGCGGGGCGGTCATCGAGGCGACGTTCCTCATGAGCCGCGGCCTCATCGAGCTGCTCGGCTGCGGCGAGGGGGGCAAGGAGCACGAGAGCATCGTGCGGCTCGAGTGCGACATCCAGGCGCTCGACCACGCGCTGGTCCTGTGCGGCCTCCGGCGCGGCCGCCTGCCCGACAAGCTCGGGCAGGGGGAGAAGGAGCAGGGAGCGCGCGTCATCGTCCTGGTCCAGTGGCAGAAGGACGGCAAGCCGGTCACGCATCGCGCGGAGGACCTCGTCATCCAGTCGAAGGGGGAGCGCACGATGCCGCGCGTCGGCTTCACGTACGT
>Ga0187892_10007556_pt1 | contig 15438 bp, 13 predicted proteins | sample MA1701073metaG_FD_139345 | JGI IMG/M metagenome (GOLD analysis project Ga0187892, IMG submission 139345) | Bio-ooze microbial communities from a basaltic lava cave in the Kipuka Kanohina Cave System on the Island of Hawaii, USA - MA170107-3 metaG ... | reverse complement strand
CCCCGTACCAGCCGTTGGCGTAGACGCGCACGCGCTCGCGGCACGGCCCGCCCAGGAGCGCGTGCACCGGCACCCCGTGGCGCTTGCCCGCGATGTCCCACAGCGCCTGCTCGAGCCCGCTCACCGCGCTCCAGAAGTCCATGGCCCCGCGCTTGGCCGCGAAGTCGTGGTAGGCCCAGTGCACGAAGTGGGTGATGTGCGAGGCGTCGCGGCCGACCAGATAGCGACCGAGCACCTCCAGGAGGGCCACGATGCTGGTATCGCGGTCGGACTGCGTGTAGCACTCGCCCCAGCCGTGCGGACCCTTCTCCGTCTCGACCTTGACGAAGCACAGGTTCTTGCCGCCGCCGAGGTCGGCGAGGAACGGGGTGACGCGGCTCACGCGCATGGCTCGATGCTCCGGCGGTCGATCCTACCAGAATCGGGCGGAATCGTGACGGCGTGGTACGATTCGTCCCGGCCCAATCGCTCATGCACGCTCTGACGACGACGTCCGGACGCGGCTCCGTCCGCGTCAAGCTCATGGCCACGCTCTTCGTGGCCCAGGTCTGCGGGAGCACCGGTCACGCGATCGGCCTCGCCGTCGGCAGCATCATGGCCGCGAGCATCACCGGCACCAACACCTGGTCGGGCGTCCCCATCGCGGTGGGCGCGCTCGGCACCGCGCTCGCGAGCTGGCCGCTGGCGCGCTTCATGGACCGCGCGGGCCGCCGCCCCGGTCTGGCGCTCGGCTACGGTCTCGCCGTCATCGGCGCGCTGCTCGGCCTCTGGGGCGTGGCCGGCCGCAGCTTCACCCTGATGCTGGTCGGCATGACCCTCTTCGGCGTCGCGAGCACGTCGAACCTGCTCGCCCGCTACGCCGCCGCCGACGTGTGCCCGCCCGCCACGCGCGGCCGCGCGATGGGCCTCATCGTGTGGGGCTCCACCGTGGGCTCGATCGTCGGCCCCAACCTGATGGGGCCCGCCCTGCACCTGGGAGACCTGCTCGGCGTACCGCCCACCGCGAGCGCCTTCCTCGTGAGCGTGGCCGGCTACGGCGTGGCCGCGCTCCTGACCATGGCGTTCCTGCGGCCGGACCCGCTCGCCATCGCCCGCCGCGCGCATGCGGCCGCCGATCCGGGCCAGCCCGCCGGCCGCGCCCGCACCCTCGGCGCGATTCTGGGTGACACGCGCGTGCAGATCGCGCTGGCCACGCTCTCGATCAGCCAGTTCGTGATGATCAGCACCACGTCCACCTCCCCGCTCTACCTTCACGACCAGGGCCACACGGTTGGGACGATCGGGCTCGCGGTTTCCCTGCACCTGGCCGGCATGTACGTGGCCTCGCCGCTCTCGGGCTGGCTCGCCGATCGCCTGGGCCGGCTCCCGGTGATCGCGGCCGGTGCGCTGCTGCTGATCTTTGCCGTGGCGCTGGCCGGCGGCGCCCCGGGCCACGAGGGCGCATTGATCATCCTGGGCCTGTTCCTGAATGGGGTGGGCTGGAACCTCGCGTTCGTGGCAGGCAGTGCGCTGCTGACCGACGCGCTGTCGCCCGCCGAGCGCGCGTCGGTTCAGGGCTTCGCCGATCTCCTGATGGGCCTGATGGGCGCGATCGGCTCCGCGACGGGCGGCATGATCCTGGGCATCTGGGGCTTCGCGATCCTCAACGCGGTGGGCGCCGCCCTCGTGCTGGGCCCGCTCGTCGTCACGCTGCTACGCCGGCCCGCGCTCGCGCCCATCGAAGGATGATCGGCCTCGCGCTCTTCCGGCTCCGCGATCTCCGCTGCCTCGGAGCCAGCACGCTGCTGAACTCGGTCGGGATGATGGGCGAGGTCGTCGTCCTCGGCTGGCTCGCGCTGGAGCTGACCAACTCACCCTTCTGGGTGGGCGCCGCGATGGGCGCCCGGGCCCTACCTCTCTTCTTCGTGGGCGTGCCCGCCGGGGTGCTGGCCGACCGTGTTCCCCGCCATCGCCTGCTGATCGCGACCGGCGCCGGCCTGGCCCTGATCACGGCGGTGACCGGAGTGCTGACGTGGCTCGAGATGGTGGGCCTAGGCCAGCTCATGCTCCTCACCATCGCGGCGGGGGCGCTCCGCGGCATCGAGCACGCGGCCCGGCAGAGCTACACCCACGACGTCGTCGGCGCCCCCGCCCTGGTGAGCGGTCTCGCGGTCCTCGGGGTCGCGATGCGGGTGGGCTGGCTGCTGGGCTCGCTCGCTGTCGGCGCCCTCATCGCCCGCTTCGGCTCCGGGCCGGCCTACCTTGCAGTGGCCGCCGCCTATCTGGCCGGGGCGCTCGCCATGCTCCCGGCCTCGGCTCCGACGTCGGTCGCGGTGTCCGAGCCCGATTCGATGTGGGAAGGCGCCACCGCCTTCATCGTGGCCGTGCGGAAGGACCGCACGCTGCTGGTCCTGATGATGCTCACCGCCGGCGCTGAGGTCCTGGGCTTCGCGCACCAGGCGCTGCTGCCGAGCCTCTCCCGCGACGTGCTCCACACCGGGCCGGAGGGCCTCGGCGTCATGAACGCGGCGCGCTCGGTCGGCGGCATCCTGGGCCTCATCGCCTCCATGCGCGGCTTCGCGGGCGGCGGCGGCGCGCTCTTCGTGCTCGTGCTCGTCGCCTTCGGCGGCAGCCTGATCGGCCTGGGGGTCGCGCCCTACCTGGTGGGGTTCCTCGGCGTGGCTCTGATCGTGCTCGTGGCCAACGCGGCGGGCGCCCTCGCGGACCTGCTCGCCCAGAGCCTGCTCCAGCTCAGCGTGCCCCGTCACCTGCGCGGTCGCGCGGGGGGCGCCTGGGTCGTCGCGATCGGCTTCGCGCCGCTCGGCCAGCTCCAGATCGGCGCGCTCGCCTCGCTCTTCGGGGTCAGCGCGGCGCTGGGCGCGAGCGGCCTCGCGCTGGTCGCCCTGGCCGGCGCGACCGCGCTGCTCTATCCGCGGCTGCGCGCGCTCTGAGCGACGCTTGCACACGCCCCGTCGGCGCGGTAGAAGGGAGGGCGCGATGAGCAAGCGCGTCGAAGGCAAGGCCGCCATCGTCGTCGGGGGCGGGCAGACCCGGGGCCAGACCGTCGGCAATGGCCGGGCCACCGCCATCGTGCTGGGCCGCGAAGGGGCGGAGGTGTGTGTCGTCGATCGCGCCCTGGCCTCGGCCCAGGAGACGGCCGACATGATCCGCGCCGAGGGCGGCAAGGCCTGGGCCTTCGAAGCCGACGTCACGCGCGAGGCCGACGTGAAGCGCCTGGTGGCGGAGGCCCGCCAGCGCTTCGGGCGGCTCGACATCCTCCACAACAACGTGGGCGCGAGCCTCGCCCTGGGCGACGCGAGCGCAACCGAGCTGACCGAGGAGGCCTACGACCGGAGCCTCGCGGTAAATCTGAAGGCGACCTGGCTCACCTGCAAGCACGCCCTGCCCGCCCTCCGCGAGCGCAACGGCTCCATCGTGAACATCGCCTCGATGGCGGCCTGGAACGCCTACCCGCTCGTGGGCTACAAGACGACCAAGGCCGCGGTCGTCGCGCTGACCGAGAACCTCGCGGCCCACAACGCGCGGTACGGCGTGCGCGCGAACTCGATCCTGCCCGGATTGATGAACACGCCCATGGCCATCGAGTCCCGGGTCGCCGCCGGCACGCCTCGCGAGGACGTCATCGCGGCGCGCGACCGCCGGGTGCCGCTCGGCCGGCGCATGGGCACCGGCTGGGACGTGGCCTACGCGGCGCTGTACCTGCACTCCGACGAGGCCGCCTTCGTCACCGGCGTCTCGCTGGCCGTCGACGGCGGCGAGAGCGTCTGCTGGGGCTCCTGAGATGACGCCGGAGACACCCATGATCGCGCGGCCCGAGAACGCCTATCGCGCCCGCGCCGAGCGCGGGGAGCTCCAATTGGGCACGTGGATCACCCTGATTCGCACGCCCAGCGTGCTGACGTTGCTGCAGGCCGCCGGCCTCGACTACGCCCGGCTCGACACGGAGCACTCCGCCTTCTCGATCGAAACGGTGGCCGACATGGCGGCCCTCGCGCGAGCGCTCGACTTCCCTTTGGTCGTCCGCCCGCCGGAGGGCAATCGTGAGTGGATCACCCGACTGCTCGACGCGGGGGTCTGGAATCTCCACATCCCCCAGGTGGAGACGGCCGAGCAAGCGGCGGAGGTCGTGGCCGCGACGCGCTACGCCCCGCTCGGCTCCCGGGGCATGTACGGCGCGGGCCCGCACACCGGCTACCGGGTGCGGCCGCCCGCCGAGCACATGGCGACCGCCAACGCGCGCGTGCACGTGACCGCCATGCTCGAGACCCGGGGCGCCTTCGAGCGCCTCGACGAGATCGCGGCGGTGCCGGGCATCGACGCGCTCACCATCGGGCCCACCGATCTGGCGCAGGACCTGGGAATCCTCGGCACACCTTCCCAGTCCACGGTCATCCGGGAGCACCGGGTGCGGCTCGGCCAAGCCGCGCGCAAGCACGGCAAGACGGTGGCGATGGCGGTCGATACCCTCGAGGCGGTGCGCGAGGTGATCGCGCTCGGCGCGACCATCGTGAACTATTCCTCCGACGTCGGCATCCTCCGATCCGGCTACGCGTCCGCCGTCGCGGAGATCCGCAAAAAGGAGAGGGGATGAAGATCAAGGCGGTGAACGGATTCGCGCGCATCCTCAAGTCCGAAGGCACCCCATGGGTGAGCTGCTACCCGACGAGCCCGGTCAACAACGCGCTCGGCGAGGAGGGTATGCCCATCTTGATGATGGGCGAGGAGCGCTTCGCGGTCGCGGTGGCCGACGGCTTCTCGCGGGTCACCAACGGCAAGCAGATCGGCGTGTGCACGGTCATGGCCGGGCTCAACGCGGCGGGCATCCAGATGGCGTTCGGCGCCGTCGCGCAGGCCTGGGAGGACTCCTCGCCGCTGCTGGTCATCGCCGAAGGCCTGGGCGTCGGGGCGAGCCGCCACACCCACTTCGACATGGGCGAGGCCTTCAAGCCGGTCACCAAGTGGGTGGGCAAGGTGGACCGCGCCGATCTCATGCCGGAGTACACCCGCCGGGCCTACACGCATCTGCGCTCCGGCCGGCCGGGCCCGGTGCTGCTGCTGATCCCGCGCGATCTGGGCGAGTACGATGCGGACGAGCATCCCTACGCGCCGGTGAAGGGCTGGCGCACCGGGCCCGACCCGGACGACATCAAGTCGGCCATCAAGGCGCTGCTCGCGGCCAAGGATCCCCTGCTCCACGTGGGCGAGGGCGTCTGTTACGCCGACGCCTCGGCCGAGCTGCTGCAGTTCGCGGAGGCCGCGCAGGTGCCGGTGCTGACCACGCTGAAGGCCAAGGGCGCTTTTCCGGAGAACCACCCGCTGTCGGTGGGGGTGCGCGGCTCGATGGTCGACCACTTCCTGCGCAAGTGCGACCTGCTGTTCTCCATCGGCTCGAGCCTCTTCCCCGGCCGCTTCAGCCACGCGGTCCCCGACGCCCACAAGAAGACGATCATCCAGTGCACGGTGGACACGCTCGACATCAACCGCAGCTACGAGACGCGCCACGCGGTGATCGGCGACGCCAAGCTCACGCTGCAGGCCCTGATCCAGGAGCTCGGCAGCCGCGGTGGCCGCAAGAAGCCGGAGGTGCTCGAAGAGATCCGCGGGGCCCGGCAGGCCTTCAAGGACAAGTTCCGGCCGTGGATGGAGTCCAACGAGACGCCGATCAACCCGTATCGCGTGTTCGGCGACCTCATGAAGGTGCTCGATCCCAAGAATTCCTTCCTCACCGCCGACTCGGGCAACACCCGTGACCAGACCAGCACCGTGTACGAGGCACAGATCCCACGCGGCTACCTCGGCTGGGGCAACGTCTCCACCCTCGGCTTCAGCCTGGCCGGCGCGGTCGCGGCCAAGCTCGCCTACCCGCAGCGGCAGTGCGTGCACGTCACCGGAGACGCGGGCGTCTGCTACATGATGGGCAACTTCGAAGCGGTGGCGCGCTACAAGATCGGCATCACGACGATCCACATCAACAACGGCGGCTACTCGGGCTACGGCCCCGGCTTCTGGGGGGAAGGGCACGACCCTTACACCTGGAAGGTGTCCGATCACGGCAGCGCGTGCATGGCCAGCATGGCGCGCGCGGTCGGCTTCCACGCCGAGGACGTGAGCCAGCCGTCGGAGATCATCCCGGCGCTCAAGCGTGCCTTCGACGAGAACGCGAAGGGCCGTCCCGCGTTCGTGGAGTTCATCTGCTCGCACCACCCGGTCCACGGCGGCTGGGTGCGATGAGCCGCTCAAAAGGAGCACGACATGGCTGACGTGGATGCGTTCGCGAGTGCGACCGCGCTCCTGTCCGGGCTGCGCACCGGCTCGATCAGCTCGGCGGAGCTGACCGACCTCTATATCCGTCGTATCGAGCGGCACGACCGACGGCTCAACGCGGTGGTGGTACGCGACTTCGACCGCGCCCGCCAGCAGGCGAAGGCCGCCGACCAGGCGCGGAGTCGGAACGAGTCCGGTCCCCTCCTCGGCCTGCCTATCACGCTCAAGGAGTCGATCAACGTCAACGGGCTCGGAACGACCTGCGGCGTGCCGGACTGGAAGGGCTACGTCTCCCCGCACGACGCCCCCGCCACCGCCCGCACCCGCGCGGCCGGCGCGGTGCTGCTCGGCAAGACCAATGTCCCGCCCATGCTCGCCGATTGGCAGTCCGCCAACCCGATCTTCGGGCGGACGAACAATCCCTGGGATCTCGGCCGGACTCCGGGCGGCAGCAGCGGGGGCAGCGCGGCGGCGTTGGCCGCCGGACTCACTGCGCTCGAAGTCGGATCGGACATCGGCGGCTCCATCCGGGTGCCGGCGGCCTTCTGCGGCGTCTACGGCCACCGCCCGAGCGAGACGCTGCTGCCTCGCAGCGGCCAGTTCCCGATGCCGCCGCTGCCGAATGCCGCCGTCGTCATGGGGGTGCAGGGCCCGCTCGCGCGGAGCGCGGAAGACCTCGAGCTGGCCCTCTCGGTGCTGGCCGGCCCCGACGTGGGCGAGGACGTGGCGTGGAAGGTCACGCTGCCGCCCGCGCGTCGGGATCGACTCGCCGACTTCCGAGTGGCCGTCCTTCCGCCCATCCCCTGGCATCCGGTCGACGAGCAGATCTGGGCCACCCAGCAAGACCTCGTCGCTCGCCTGGGCAAGCTGGGCTGCGTGGTGAAGGAAGCCCAGCCCGACGGGCTGGGCGACCACCGCGAGTACCACGGCTTCTATCGAACGCTGCTGGCCGTGATGACCAGCGTCCGCATGGACCCGGAGGCCCGCCGCCAGCGCATCGCCATGTTCCGCGGAGCCGGCGACGATCTCTCCCTGGCCCACGTGCGCGGCTTCGAGGGCGGCGCGGGCGACTACCTCCTGTGGCACGGCCGGCGCGAGCAGCACCGCGCCGCCTGGCGCGCGTTCTTCCGCGACTGGGACGTGCTACTGGCCCCGGGCATCAACGTGCTCGCGTATCCGCATATCGAGCGCGCCTGGCCGGCCGATGACAGCGATCTCACCCTGACCCTCACCGTGAACGGCCAGTCGGTGCCCTATCTGCACCCCCTCTGCTACCCGGCCCTCTCGACGGTCCCGGGCCAGCCCGCCACCGCCTTCCCGGTGGGCGTCTCGCGCGAGGGCCTGCCGATCGGGCTGCAGGCCATCGGCCCCTATCTGGAAGACCTCACGCCGATCCGCTTCGCCGCGCTCCTCGCGCGCGAGATCGGCGGCTTCCGCAAGCCGGCGGGCTACGACGCCGCCTAGAGAGGACGCATCCCATGTCCGACCTCGAGACCCTGGAAGCGCTCAACCGCGACTACATCAGCTCGGTCCAGAACGGCGACGTCCGCCGCTTCGACGAGATCCTGGCGCCCGAGTTCTACTGTTCGAATCCCGACGGCTCGCTGGTGGATCGGGCCGCGTTCCTCCAGCAGACCGCCCGGCCCGTCACGATCTCGGGCCTCGAAGCCCACGACGTCCTGATCCGGCTGCTCGGCGACGTGGCGATCATCCACGCCACCACGACCTACAAGCGGCCAGACGGCCAGCCCGGGGCCGGCCGCTACACCGACGTGTGGGCGCGCCAGGGCGGCCGGTGGCTCGCGGTCTCCGCCCACGTCACGCGCTGCTGAGCGTCCCGCGACTGCGCGCATGATCACGGTCGAGGGCAGCTGCGATCCCCGCTTCGCGGCCGTCCGCGAGGCGTTCGAGCGGAACTTCGCGGAGCGCGGCGACTGGGGCGCCTCGGTGTGCGTCTACCTGGACGGCGCGCGTGTGGTGGACTGCTGGGGCGGCTACGCCGACACGGCCCGCACGCGCCCGTTCGGGGCCGACACCATCGTGAGCGTGGCCTCCACCACCAAGGGCATGGTGGCCCTCTGCGTCCACATGCTGGCCGAGCGCGGCAAGCTCCACCTGGATGCGCCGGTGGCGCGCTACTGGCCGGAGTTCGCGGCCGCCGGCAAGCAGGACATCGCGGTGCGGTGGCTGCTGAGCCACCGCGCGGGGCTGCCCGCGATCCGCCAATCCCTGCCCGCGGAGGCGCTCTTCGACTGGGAGGCGATGACCGGGGCGCTCGCCGAGAGCGCGCCCTGGTGGACACCGGGCGTGCGCCACGGCTACCACGCGATCACCTACGGACATCTGGTGGGTGAGATCATCCGTCGAGTAGACGGCCGGACGGTCGGCGCGTTCCTGCGCGACGAGGTCACGGGCCCGCTGCGCGCCGACTTCTTCATCGGAGTGCCGGAGGAGGCCGACGCGCGCGCCGCGGAGGTGCTGGCGCCCCCGCCACCCGCCGCGGGTGAGCCGACGATCTGGGACACGATCCTGGCGGATCCCGAGTCCGTCTCCGGCCGCACGTTCCTGAACCCGCCGCGCACGCCGGACCTCGTCAACACTCGCACGTGGCGCGCCGCCGAGATCCCGGCGGCCAACGGTCACGCCAGCGCCCGTGGGGTGGCCCGCGTCTACGCGGCGCTGGCCCGCGGCGGCGAGCTGGACGGCATCCGCCTGCTCGAGCCCGCCACCACCGACCGCGCCATCGAGGAGCAATCCCGCGGCCGCGACACCATCCTCACCCTGCCGACGCGCTTCGCGACCGGCTTCATGCTCGGCATCCCGGGCGGCATCTTCGACTGCGGGCCGGGCCGGCGCACCTTCGGCCACCCGGGCCGCGGCGGCTCGATCGGCTTCGCGGACCCGGACGCGCGCATCGGCTTCGGTTACGTGACCAACCGGTACGTGACGGGCACCGCGAAACATCCCGACCGCCGCGTCCTGAGCCTCGTCGACGCGGTCTACGCGGCCCTCCGATGAGGCCGGCGCCGGCGCTCTCGGCCCGCGACTGCCTGCCCCGCGACGCGGAGCACGCGCTGCTGGTGGGCCGGGCCTGGTCGCCGGCCGAGAACGGCCCCTGCGTCGTCGCGGTGCGCGGGGACGAGGTGGTGGACCTGACCCCCAGCTACCCGACCACGAGCCACCTCTTGAATGTCGCCACTGCCGCCGACGTCCGCGCGGCCACCAAGGCGGCACCGCGCCTGGCCACGCTCGAGGCCCTCGCCGCCAACAGCGTGGAGGGCGCCCGGGATGCATTACGGCCGTGGCTGCTCGCGCCCGCCGATCTGCACGCGGTGAAGGCCAGCGGGGTGACCTTCGTGGCGAGCCTGCTCGAGCGCGTGATCGAGGAGCGCGCCAAGGGCAACCCCGCCCTCGCCGAGGGCGCGCGACGCGAGATCCAGGCCATCGTCGGGCCCGATCTCCGCGGCATCAAGCCGGGCTCGCCCGAATCGGCGCGGGTGAAAGAGGTGCTGGTGGCCAAGGGAATGTGGTCGCAGTACCTGGAGGTCGGCATCGGCCCCGACGCCGAGCTGTTCACGAAGTGCCCGCCCATGGCCGCGGTGGGTCTGGGCGCGCGCGTCGGCGTGCATCCCGCCTCGGTGTGGAGCAATCCCGAGCCGGAGCTGGTGCTGGTGATCAACCGGACCGGCGCCATCGTCGCCATCACCCTCGGCAACGACGTGAACCTGCGCGACGTCGAGGGCCGCAGCGCGCTGCTCCTGGGCCGCGCCAAGGACAACAACGCCTCCTGCGCGATGGGCCCGTTCTTCCGGCTGCTGGACGAGCGCTTCACCCTCGACGCCGCGCGGCGGGTCACCTTCGAGACGGTGGTCGAGGGCGCGGATGGGTTCCGGATCACCCACCTGACCCAGGTGAGCGAGATCAGCCGTGACCTGACCGAGCTGGCCGGCCAGGCCGTGGGCCGGTACCACCGCTATCCGGACGGGCTCGTGCTCTTCATCGGCACCATGTTCGCGCCGGTGGCCGATCGCGGGGCGCCGGGCAGCGGCTTCACCCACAAGTCGGGCGACAACGTCAGCATCTACTCACCCCAGATCGGGCGTTTGGTCAACGAGGTCGCGGCTTGCGACGAGGCCGAGCCGTGGTCCTTCGGGACCGGCGCCTTGATGGCGAGCCTCGCCCGGCGCGGGCTGCTGCGCGCCTAGCCGGCCTCGCGGCGGGCTTGCCCCCGAGCGGGGCCGCGCTCACCAGGATGAAGGCCACCAGGCAGGGCTGATCGCTGCGATTGCTCCAGGCGTGATTGGTGCCGCGCTGCACGAGCGTGTCGCCGGCCCGCAGCCGCGTCTCGCCCTCGTCCATCAGCGCCCAGATCTCCCCCGACAGCACGAGGGCGAAGTCCACCGTGTCCGTCTTGTGCATCCCGGGATGGCGGGAGGCGTCCGGATCCATCGCGTGATGGGCGCCCATGGCCGCAAAGGCGGCCTTGCGGTCGAAGCCACCGGGCGCCTGCTCGGGCGGGAACTCGACGACGCGGAAGATCGCCCCGTTCTTCGGCGGCTCGAGCACCACCGGGCGCGCCGCCGCGTCCGCGTTCCCCGCGTTGGACGCGGGGGCGCGATCGGTGACCCACAGGTTGGTCAGCGCGAAATCGGTGCGGCCCGGGATCGTGAGGACGTGCCGCGACGGGCCGTCGCTCACGATCACCGATCGGCCCCGAGGGTCGTGGCCGGTTACCACCCGTCGGATTGGCTTGATCATCGGCTCCTCTCTCTAGCGGTTGGCGCGGGCCAGCACGGCGTGCAGCAGCACGTTGGCGCCCGGTGAGGTGTAATCGAGCTCGGCGTGCTCGGCCTCGTTGTGCGAGATGCCGTCGCGGCACGGCGTGAAGATCATGGCGGTGGGAGCGATCCGCGAGACGTAGTACGCGTCGTGCCCGGCCTGGCTCAGGATGTCCCGGTGGACGACCCCGAGCTGCTGGGCGGCTTCCCGGATCAGCCGGATGCAGCCGGGGTCGAAGCGCTCGCTGCCGAACTGCCACTCCCCCGCGATGCGCATCTCCACGTTGGCGCGGCGGGCGTACTCGGGGATCGCGGCTTTGACCTCGGCCCACATCCGATCGGCCACCTCCCGCTCCGCGTGGCGCACGTCGCAGGTGAGCTGGGCGTACTCCGAGAGGATGCCCGCCTTGTTGGGCCAGGCCACCAGGCGGGCCACCGTGGCCTTGCCCTCGGTCGGGTGATACTTCCAGCCCACCTCGTTGACCGCGACCGCCAGCATGGCGGCGCCCACCAGCGCGTTGCGCCTCCGGTCCATCGGCGTCGGCCCCGCATGCGCGGTTTCACCGTGGACGTCGACGTGCATGCCGCGCACCGCGTAGCCCCCCACCACGATGCCGACCGGCACCGCCTCGCGGTCGAGGATGGGGCCCTGCTCGATGTGCAGCTCGAAGTAGGCGTCGATCGAGCGCCCGCCCACCGCGGCCTTGCCGTTGTAGCCGATGCGCTCGAGCTCGCCGCCGAAGGCCTTGCCGTCGTCGTCGCGCAGGCCGAGCACCCAGTCCACGTCGAAGACGCCCGCGAAGGCGCCCGAGGCCACCATGGGCGGGGTGAAGCGCGCACCCTCCTCGTTGGTCCAGCACACGAGCTCGAGCGGGCGCTTGGTGCGGACGCGCCGATCGTCCAGCGTGCGGAGCACCTCGAGGCCGGCCAGCACGCCGACGATGCCGTCGTACTTGCCGCCCGCGAACTGGGTGTCGAGGTGGCTGCCCATCAGCACCGGCGGCAGGTGGTCGTCGGTGCCCGGGCGCCGGGCGAAGATGTTGCCGACGCGGTCCACCGTCACCGTGCACCCGGCCTCGGTGCACCAGGTGATGAAGAGGTCGCGCATCTCCTTGTCGGCGTCGGTGAGGGCGAGGCGCCTCAGGCCGCCCGCCTTGCCCGGGCCGATCTCGCCCGAGCGCATGACGGTGGACCAGAATCTCGGCGCGTCGATGGTGATCACGGTGCCGTCTTACCCCGTCACGCGAGAAGCTGTCAACTGTACAATGTGCGGCGATGGCCGACGAGTTGCGGAGTAAGGTCCTCGCCCGGATCGACGACGACGAGGTGATCCGCCTCGCCTGCGAGCTGATCCGGATCCCTTCGTTCACCACCGAGGAGACCCGGCTTGCCGAGTGGCTCGCGAGCTACCTCGGTGAGCAGGGCCTCGCGGTGACGCTGCAGGAGATCGAGCCGGGACGCAAGCAGACCATCGCGCGCCTGCGCGGGACAGGCGGCGGCCGGTCCATCATGCTCAACGGCCACATCGACATCGATCCGCTCGCCACCGGCTGGACGCGCGACCCCTTCACCCCGCGGATCGCGGACGGCAAGCTCTTCGGCCACGGCATCTACAACATGAAGGCGGGCGTCACCGCCTGCATCATGGCGACTCTCGCGATCCACCGCGCGGGGGTTCCATTGCGGGGCGACGTCGTCCTGGCCTGCGTGGCCGCCGAGCTGAACAGCGGCATCGGCACCATCCACGCGCTCGAGCACGGTCAGCGGACGGACATGGCGGTGGTGGCCGAGCCCTACGGGGCCCGCACCATCCTGACCAAGCACACCGGCACCATGGACGTGGTGATCCACACGCTGGGCCGCGCCACCCACATCAGCAAGAAGGAGCAAGGGGTGGACGCCATCGCGATGATGATGCGCGCGGTCGCCGCCCTCGACGGGATGCGCTTCACCCACACCCACGATCCGGAGCTGCCCGGGCTGCCGCGGCTCTGCGTGGGCTCGATCATCGGCGGCCGGGGGCGGGACCACGACCTGCGCGGCGCCTACACGGTGAGCGACTTCTGCACCGCCTACGTCAACGTGCGCTTCAACGCGAGCCAGACCGACCAGACCGTGGTGGGCGACATCCGCCGTACCCTCGACGCGCTCGCCGCGGCCGATCCGACGTTCCGCTACGAGATCGAGTTCCCGCCCGCCCTCGAGCGCGGGCTCGGCCGCCTGGCCAAGGCCGCGGTGGACGTGCCCAAGACGGAGCTGGTCGTCCAGATGGTGCGGCGCAATCTTCACCTGATGACCGGAGCCGAGCCCGAACACTTCGGCGTCCGGCTCCCGCACAGCTACGCGGGCAACGACACCACCCATCTCTGGGCCGCCGGCATCCCGTGCTGCCTCTACGGCCCGGGCGGCGGCTATACCGACTACCACGACGTGTACGTGGAGCTGGCGGACCTGTTCCTGTGCACGCGCGTCCTGGCCCTCACCGCCCTGGAAGCGGCCCTCTGACGGCGGGCGCCGTGCACTACGTGGATCCCTCGACCGGCCGGAGCTATCCGCTGACCGAGGCACGGTGGCGCGCCGACAACGGCCACTACCTGAACCTGTCGCCGGGCCCCGGGCTGCGGCGAGGCGACATCGACACCGCGCGCCGCTCGGTGTGGCGCTACGCGCGCGCCCTGCTGGTCGGCGCCGAGCACGCGGTGAGCCTCGGCGAGGGGTGGACGCCGCTGCTCGACGGCCAATGGCACGGCGCGCCGGTCCACTACAAGCTCGAGTTCATGATGCCCACCGGCTCCTTCAAGGATCGCGGCACGACCGTGATGGTGAGCTACCTCAAGAGCCGGGGCGTGACCCGGGTGCTGGAGGATTCCTCGGGCAACGCGGGCGCGTCGCTGTCGGCCTACGCGGCGGCGGCCGGCCTCGCCTGCCGTATCCTGGTGCCCGAGAGCGCGTCGTACCCGAAGATCGCCCAGATCGCGGCGTGCGGTGCCGAGGTTGTGACGATCAAGGGCTCGCGCCAGGACGTGGCGGAGGCGGCGCTCGCCCAGACCAGCGACCAGACCAACGACCCGAGCAACGCGATGTTCTACGCGAGCCACAACTGGCAGCCCTTCTTCGTGGAGGGCACCAAGACCCTGGCCTACGAGCTGTGGGAGCAGTCCGGGTTCCGCACGCCCGACAACCTCGTGGTGCCGCTCGGCTACGGCAGCAACGTGCTGGGCGCCGAGCGCGGCTTCGACGAGCTCCTGCGCGCGCGCGAGATCGCGCGCCGGCCGCGCCTCTTCGGCGTGCAGGCCGCGCGCTGCGCGCCCTATGCGGCCGCGTTCCGCGAGGGGGTCGAGCATCTCGTGCCCACCCCGGTGCGGCCGACCGTGGCCGAGGGCATCGCCACCTCCAAGCCGACCCGCGTGGCGGAGGTGCTGCGCGCGGTCCGTGAGACCGGCGGCACCGTGGTGGCGGTCGAGGAGGGCGAGATCCTCCAGGCGCTGCGCGAGCTGGCGCGCCGGGGCCTCTACGTGGAGCCGACCTCCGCCGCCGCGGCGGCGGGCCTCACCCGCCTCCTCGCGAGCGGGGTCGTCCGCCCGCAGGAGTACACCGTGCTGGTCCTCACCGGCTCCGGGCTCAAGGCCTCGGGCACGATCGGCGAGCTGCTGAAGCTCGGCGCGCGCCCCGCGTAGACAGGCCCCCCGCGAGCTGGCTCGGCTAGCTTGGCGAGGCCAGTCGATTTGCCCGAGGATGCAGGACACTGATGGCCCAGGCTACGTCCAGACGCTCCCCGAGCCAGCTGGGGCACCCGGTCCGCGCCGTGAACTGCAGGCCCTGCCCTTCGTGGTGTTGCCGAAGCGTCTGCACGGGATCCGCCGGCACCGCGGCCGGCGGCGGTACGTCGGGCAACAGGCGGCCGTCCGGCCGCCGGAACTGGAGGACGCCGTTCGGGCCACGTGCGACCTGGTAGCCGTCCTCGTGGACCGCGCGGTGGTGCCGGCGACACAGGAGCGCGAGGTTGGAGAGCGTCGTCGGGCCCCCTCGGGCCCAGTGCTGGAGATGATGCCCCTGCCCGACGCGCACCCCGCAACCCGGGAAGCAGCAGCCTCCGTCCCGATGCTGGAGCGCGCGCCGTAAAGCCGGTGGAATCGTTCGGGTCCGCGCCCCGATCTCCACGACGCGCCCCTCGGCGTCGTGGCGCATCACCACCCGGCTCGCGTCGCACGCAAGCCGGCGACACGTTTCCGCGGGAACGTGTGTCCCGTCTTCCAGGGCCGATTGCCCGGGCCGGTCGGATCCACGAGCCAGGGCCAGCGCATCCGCCCGTTGCTGGGCCGGCGTCGGTGGGTCGCCCGCTGGGCCGGCCGGGGGCGCACCGGCCGCGCCGGCTCGGGCGCGCTGGTAGAGCACT
>Ga0187892_10007555_pt1 | contig 15439 bp, 10 predicted proteins | sample MA1701073metaG_FD_139345 | JGI IMG/M metagenome (GOLD analysis project Ga0187892, IMG submission 139345) | Bio-ooze microbial communities from a basaltic lava cave in the Kipuka Kanohina Cave System on the Island of Hawaii, USA - MA170107-3 metaG ... | reverse complement strand
CGGCGCGCGCGGCATGGGCGCGGCGAGCGTGAAGCCGCACGGCGAGTCGCAGTGGCACATTGCGCTCCGCCAGCTCCGACGCAATCGGCCGGCTATCGCGGGCTGCGCCATTATCGTGCTGATGTATCTGGTCATGCTGCTCGCGCCGCTGCTCTCGCCCTATGATCCCATCGCGCAGGATAACGTGGCGCAGACATCGTTCCTGCCGCCATCCGCCGCGCACTGGTTCGGGACGGACCGCTTCGGCCGCGATGTCCTGAGCCGCGTGCTCTATGGCGCACGCATTTCGCTTTCCATTGGCTTTCTGGCCACGCTCATCAGCATCACGCTGGGTACGCTGCTGGGCGCGGTCGCGGGCTACTCGGGCGGCCGGCTGGACGCGGCCCTCATGCGATTCACGGACATGGTGCTCGCGTTTCCGCGGCTGATTCTGCTGATTCTGATCGTGGCATTGTTCGATGCCTCGATTCCGGTGATCGTGCTGGTGCTCGGGCTGACGCAGTGGCCGGGCACCACGCGCATTGTGCGAGGCGATGTGCTGAGCCTGCGTGAACGCGAGTTCATCCAGGCGGCGCGCGCACTCGGCTTCGGCCGCGCCCGCATTGTGCTGCGGCACCTCGTGCCCAACGTGATCGCACCGGTGATCGTGTCCGCGACGCTCGGCATCGGCAACACGATCGTGCTCGAGGCGGGTCTCGCGTTCCTGGGCTTCGGTCCACCCGCACCCACGCCGTCCTGGGGCGACATGGTGAATGCCGGCCGCGACGTGCTGACGCAGGCGTGGTGGGTGGCCACGTTTCCGGGCCTGACGATCGTAACGGTCGTGCTCGCGTTCAATCTGCTGGGTGACGGTTTGCGGGACGCCCTGGACCCGAGACTGCGCTGACGCATGCCCCTGCTCGAGGTCGCGAACCTGAGAACGTACTTCCACACGGACGGCGGCACTGCGCGCGCCGTCGATGGCGTCTCGTTCACGCTGAACGAGGGCGAAGCCGTGGGCATTGTCGGCGAGAGCGGCTGCGGCAAATCGGTCACGTCACTCTCCATCCTCAGGCTGATCGCAGCGCCGCCGGGTGAAATCGTGGAGGGCAGCTCGGTCCGGTTGAAGGGGCGCGAGCTGCTGGCGCTGCCGGAGAAGCAGATGCGCGAGGTGCGCGGCAACGACATTGCCATGATCTTCCAGGAGCCGATGACGTCGCTGAACCCGGTGCACAAGGTGGGCGAACAGATCGCGGAAGCGATTCGCGTGCACCGCAAGGCGGACCGGCGCGAGGCGTGGAGCCGGGCCGTCGAGATGCTGCGGCTGGTCGGCATCCCCGCACCGGACCAGCGCGCGCACGACTACCCGCACCAGCTGTCCGGCGGACAACGGCAGCGCGTGATGATCGCGATTGCATTGTCCTGCGACCCGGATCTGCTGATCGCCGACGAACCGACGACCGCGCTGGACGTGACGATCCAGGCGCAGATCCTCGATCTGCTGTCCGAGCTGAGGCAGCGGCTCGGCATGGCACTGCTGCTGATCACACACGATCTGGGTGTGGTTGCCGGTGTGTGCGACCGCGTCATCGTGATGTACGCGGGCCGCATCGTCGAGGAAGGTCCGGTCGAAAGCGTGTTTGCGGACCCGCGCCATCCCTACACGCAGGGCCTGCTGCGCGCGATTCCCCGGCTGGATGCGCCGGCCGAGCGGCTGGCCACGATCCCCGGTCAGGTGCCGAGCCCGGCCGCATGGCCGCCGGGCTGCCGGTTCCACCCGCGCTGCCCGTTCGCATGGGCGGACTGCGCCGCGGCCGAGCCCGCCCTGCAGGATGTCAGCGGCGGCCACCGCTCCCGCTGCTGGCTCGAACGCCACCCGGAGCGCAGGCAGGCGGCCGCCTCGCGGAGCCCGGGCTCATGACCAGCATCGCATCGGCGATCGAGCTGCCGCCCGCCAAGGGCGACAGCGACGAGGGCGGCCGGCGCTTCGAGGAAGTGCCGCCGCCAGCGGACGCGCTGGTCACGGTACGGGGCCTGACTCGCGATTTCCCGGTCCAGCGAGGCCTTTTCGGCCGCCGGTCCGGCCAGGTCCGCGCGGTCGATGGCGTGACGTTCTGGGTGGGGCGAGGCCAGACGCTCGGGCTGGTTGGCGAGTCCGGTTCAGGAAAGACGACGACGGGACGCGCGCTGCTCCGGCTGATCGAGCCGACCGCCGGCGAGATCCGCTTCGACGGCCAGGACGTCTCCGCGATGGATCGCGAAGCGCTGCGCCGGTTCCGGCGCAAGGCGCAGATCGTGTTCCAGGATCCGTACGGTTCGCTCGATCCCCGCATGACTGTTGCCGACACGATAAGCGAAGTGCTGCACGTCCACCGGCTGACGCGCGGACCGGCCACCCGCGAGCGTGTGCTCGACCTGCTGCGGCTCGTGGGCCTGTCGGCCGAACACGCCGCGCGTTACCCGCACGAGTTCAGCGGCGGACAGCGCCAGCGCATCGGCATTGCTCGCGCGCTCGCGGTCGAACCGCAATTCATCGTGTGCGACGAACCGGTGTCGGCGCTCGATGTCTCCGTTCAGGCCCAGGTGCTCAACCTGCTGCGGGATCTCCAGCGCCAGCTCGGACTCTCGTACCTCTTCATTGCGCATGACCTGAGCGTGATCCGTCACGTCAGCGACTGGATCGCCGTCATGTACCTCGGCCGCATCGTTGAGTTGGCGGCGGCCGCGGAGCTGGCCCGCGAACCCAGACACCCGTACACTCGCGCGCTCCTCTCCGCGGTTCCCGAACCACGCCTCGAAGAGGGCTCGGCGCCCGCCCGGATCGTGCTCCGCGGCGATATCCCCGATCCGGCGTCACCACCCGCCGGCTGCCCGTTCCATCCGCGGTGCCAGCATCCGCTTCGCGACGCGGACTGCGCCCGGATCCGGCCACCGCTCGCGGAGAAGGCGAAAGACCATTTCGCCGCGTGTATAAAGACGCCATCCTGGCCGGCATCGGGCGCTCCCGCCGCCTGAGGTCGGGCAACAAAGGCCGGGAGGCCTGGGTATCGCAGAGACGCATGATCGCCGCACGTCACGCCCGAACCGCCCTGCTCGCCACGCTCCTGCTGCCAGGCTGTGGCGGCGGGCCGCAGGGATTCCAGCGGCCGGCGCCGCGCGAGTCCGGGCAGCTCGCCGGGCCGCTCCAGACCTACGAACAGCTCGGCTTCGTCGCAGGACCCGGTTATTTCCCGGCCGTTGCCGGCTTCTCCACGATTGCCGGGCCCGCCGATTCGACGTACGTCCTGTTCGGCCTGTCGCTACCCAACAGCGCGCTCCGGTTCCAGCGCGACGAGTCGGGCTTCGTCGCCGATTACAACGTCGCGCTGACGTTCATGACGCTCGACAGCGCGGTCGTTCGTCGCGTGAACCGCGAGGAGTCCGTGCGCATCCCCACGTTCCAGGAGACGGGCCGTACCGACGAGAGCATCGTGTTCCAGCATCTGGTCGCAATGCCGGCCGGCACCTATCGCGTGACCGTCCAGGCCGGCGATGCGAACAGCTCGCGCGGGTTCCGCGCCCATGACACGCTCGTCATCCCTTCGTACGCGGGCACCGGCATCAGGCTGGCGCAGCCCGTCGTCGTCTACGAGGCGAAAGGCCGGTCCAGCCTCGACTCCGTGCCGGATCTCATCCTGAATCCGCGACATACGATTGCGTATGGCGGCGACGCGCCGCGCGTCTATGTGGAAGCGTATGGCGCGGAGTCGCCAGCGCCCGTCACGCTCGCCGTCAAGGACGAGCAGGGAAACAGCGTCTGGAGTGCGCGCACCGTCATCCGCGAGGGTGATGCCGCGCTGCGGCGCGCGCTCGTCGATCTGCCCTCCGGTTCGCTGCCGCTCGGCAAGCTCTTCCTGGAGATCGCTCAGGAAAGCGGACCCGCAACCACCGCGCCCCTGCTCATCAGCATTTCCGACCAGTGGATGATCGCGAATTTCGAAGATGTGCTCGGCTTTCTCGAGTACATCGCGAACCCTGTCGAGATCGACTCGCTGCGTCACGGTTCGCCCGGTGACCGGCGCCGCCTCTGGGAGGAATTCTGGTCGCGCCGCGATCCGATGCAGGCCACGCCCGTGAACGAGTTCCGCGATGATTTCTTCCAGCGCGTCCGCTACGCGACCGAGCAGTTCTCCGAGCCCGGCGGGCTGCCCGGCTGGAAAACGGATCGCGGCGAAGTCTACATCGTGCTCGGATCGCCGGCCTACGTACAGGAGCGATATGTCGGCCGCGCCGAGTATTTCGGCCGGCCCAACGCATGGGAATGGCGCTATGAATCGGCGCCCGGCGGACCGCTGACGCTCGTGTTCCTCGACCGGACCGGCTTCGGCCAGTTCGAGCTGACACCGCAGTCGGAGAGCGCGTTCCGCGGCGTCGCGCAACGGATGCGGCCCAGGACGGACGCGCGATGACCCACGACCCGACGCGGTAGCGATACGATATCGAACACGCTGCGCATAGCCCGGCCGGCCGCCGCCCGACCGGTCCGTGACGCTGGACCCGCCCGGCACGTTCTGTCACAAGTCGCACGCCTCGCACACTTGATGAATGTCATGCGGATCCCGTCCCTCGTGCTGGTGTCGGCCTGGCTTGCACCGCAGCTGGCGCACGCCCAGTTCATCACGGGCAGGGTTCTCCATGAGACGACGCGCGCAGTCGTGCAGGGCGCGGAGATCGCCCTGTTCGAAGGCGGCGATCGGCCTCGCGCCACCCTCGTCTCCGACAGCCTCGGCCGGTTCCGGTTTCCTGTCGCCACGGGCCGATACACGCTCCGCATCCGCCACATCGCCTTTGCCGAATACCACAGCACCGAAATCGCCGTCGAAAGAAACGAGACCGTCGAGATTGAAGTGCGGCTCGGCGAAACGGTCATTCCGCTCGAGCCGCTGGTCGTTCGCGGCCGCACACTCGATCTGGGCAAGATGGCCGGCTTCAACGAGCGGATGCGCAACAACACGTTCGGTCGATTCCTGACGCGTGCGGAAATCGACCGTCGCGGCGCCATGCGCACGACGGATCTGCTGCGCATCATGCCGGGTGTGACGATCACGCCGATTCGCGTGCGCGGGCGGCCGGCGACGGACCGCTCCCTCGTCACCATGCGCGGCGGCGGCGGCGCAGGCCGCACCTGCGAGCCCGCGTTCTTCATTGACGGTGTACGCGTCCGCCAGGGCGTCGATGCGACCATCGATGACATGCTCGCGCCGGACATGCTCGAGGGCGTCGAGGTCTACACGTCGTCGGCGGGCGCGCCCGCGCAATACAGCGATCCCGCGTCGTGCGGCGTGGTCCTGTTCTGGACGCGCGAAGGCGAGCCCGGCGGCCGCTTCTCCTGGAAGCGACTGCTCATCGCCGTCGGCGCCGTCGCTGCGCTGATCATCCTGCTGCGCTGAACACGATTCCGCGGCCCCTTCCATTCGAGGCCGTGCGGCCCGAAACTTGTTGACGACGGCGTGCCCACCCTCGGGATCGCGCTCCTGCGCGTGAGGGTACGACGGTTCGGCTCCCTCACGGATGGAAGGAATTGAACCGGTTCCCATTGCTCCTTCCGCTGACATTGGCCATGGCGGCCGCGCAGCCGGCGCCCGCTTTCGCGGCGGCGCGCGCATTGCATCCATCGCTGGAGAGCACTGCGGCTCGCGCCGCGCGGCGCGAAGTGCCCGAGTCGGCCAGGCGCGCGATTGCCGAGAAGCGGTACTTCCACGCCACGCTGATCCTGCGCGAGTACATGGCCTCCGTTTCGGACACCACGGCGGAGGCGCTGCTGCTCGCGGCCCGGGCCGAAGCCGGCTGGGGCGACTGGGAAAACGTCGAGCGGCTGCTCGCCGGACGGCCATGGCTGGACACCGAAGCGGACGCGCTCGGCTGGAACCTGCTGGGGCGCAGCCTCTACGAGCTGGGCCAGTGGGATGCGAGCCGGCGCGCACTGCGGACGTGGCTCGACATCGCCGCCGCCGCGTCACCTACGGAGCGTGGCCTGGCCGAGCTGCTGCTGGCCCATGCGTCCCGCGAGTCGGGCGACGATGCGGGCGCGCTCGCCGGCTACGATCGCGCCGCCATTCTGCTCGAGCCGGTCCGCGACTGGATCCGGCTGCAGGCGATTGCGGCGGCAGCCGCGACCGGCGATACCGCCGAAGTTGAGCGCCGTCTCGGCAGCATCGAGGCCGGCCTGGCTCGCGAATGGGGTTGGCGTCACCGCGTTCGCGCGTTCAAGAGCGCCGGCGATGTCGAGGGTGCCGCCCGCGCCGCCGAGCAGAGCGCCGGTCAGCTTTCGGCCGCGAGCCGGAGAGCCGATGCGCTCGTCGAACTGGGCTCGATCCGCTTCAACAGCGGGCAGGTGGCTGCGGCACGCGATGCGTTCCGCCGTGCGCTTCAGGCCGCGCCCGGCTCGAGCAGCGGCATTGACGGCGCACGCCTGCTCTCCGAGATGCCGGCGCTGACGCCGGAAGACCGGCTGCTGATCGGCAGGAGCTACCTGCGAGCGGGCAATGTGCAACGCGGTGTCGCCGGCGTGCAGGCCTGGCTCGATGCCGGCCGGGGATCCGCGGCGGAGCGCGAACAGGCGCGTTATGAGATCGCGCAGGCGTTCTTTGGCGCTGCCCGCTACGATGACGCAGAACGGATCCTGCTGGGCGTTGCGCGCCGCAACATCCAGCCGGCGCTCGCCGCGAATGCGCTGCACCTCGCGGCTCGTTCGCAGTACCGCGACGGCCGGGTCAGTCTCTCCCGCCGTACGTTCCTCGATGTGGTCGCGAAGTACCCGGACCGGGAAGCCGCGCCAAGAGCCCTGTACATTGTGGCGGACCTCGATCACGATGACGGCGATCTGGACCAGGCCGTCGAGCGGTTCCGCCGCGTCACGCAACTCTCCCCTGATGCCGACGAGGTCGGTCTCGCACACATGCGGCTGGGCGGTATCGCCTATCAGAAGGAGGACTGGCTCGCCGCACGGCAGGAATTCGAGCGCTACCGCTCAACCTATCCCAATGGGCGGCGCTATGTGCAGGCGACGTACTGGGCCGGCCTCTCCAGCAGCCGGCTCGGGCAGGATTCCGTCGCTAGAACCCGCTTCGAAGAGGTCCTGCGCCTCGAACCCTTCACATACTACGGCGGACGCGCCGCCGAGCTGCTCGGCCGACACTTCTGGGATATCCCGCTCCAGTCATCGCCCACGACGGATTCCGCGACGGCCGCGGCCATCGATGCGGCCCTCGTCCGGCTCGATCTGCTGCGCGAAATGGAGTGGACCGATGCGGCCGCTTTCGTTGTCGATCAGATACGCGCCCAGCTCGCAACGACCGCGCAAGCGCGCTACTACCTGGCCGAAGCCCTGAACCGGCGCGGCTTCACCATTACCGGCATCGCCATGGGCTGGGATCTGTTCCGGCAGGCCGGCGGCTGGAACGACCGGCTGCTCCGCGTCATCTATCCGTTCCCGTTCCGCGACGTGATTCTCGCCGAAACGGAAGAGCGCGGCATCGACCCCTTCCTCACAGCCGCGCTGATCCGGCAGGAATCGATGTTCAATCCCGAGGCGGTCAGCCGCGTCGGCGCCGTCGGGCTGATGCAGGTCATGCCGGCCACCGGCCAGGCGCTCGCGCGTCAGCTGGGGATTCGCCGGTTCGACCGCGATATGCTGACTCACGCCGAGCTCAACGTGCACCTCGGGATTCGCTACCTCGCGGACCAGCTGTCCAGCTTCCAGGGCCGGCTCCCCGTGGTCCTGGCCGCCTACAATGCCGGTCCCCAGCGGATCGACCGCTGGCAGGAGTTCCCCGAGTTCGGGGACGACGAGCTGTTTGCCGAGCGGATCCCGTTCGCCGAGACCCGCGACTATGTCAAGGTCGTGCAGAATAATGCCCGCCTGTACGAGTCCCTCTACAAGCCGCTGATCGCGCCACGCCGGTCGACCGAAGCCCGTTAGCCGTCGCCTGTTATCCACAGGGAAAAGGCTGCCGAAACTCAGGCAGACCCTGAATCTCGAGAGGCGAGGGTCAGGGAAGACCGGCGCAGGGCGATGGCGTCCATCAGCGATAGGCCAGAAGGCGCAGTCCAGCCTGGGGCGTCCGGCGAGCGCCGCTCGCTGTCGCCGGAGGTCTCGCATTTCCTCGTCCAGCTCTCGATCGCGCTGCACAAGACCGCCACCTACCCCGCCGCGCACCCGGCGCTCAACGACGCCATCCAGGGGCTGGCCCTTCGACTCAACGCGGTACTGGTAGACCGGCCCGCTGTTGGATTCGGCGTCGGCCGTGACCGGCTCGCCATTGAAGGCGGCGCCACGGATCCGACGAATCCGGTGCTGCGCGGACTGGCCGAATCGCTGCACCGCCATCAGATCGGCGCGCTTCGATTCGATCGCGGTATCTCGCCCGCAGAAGTCGCGACGTTCCTCAATGCACTGGCGCGGGACACGCGCCGGACCAAACCGCTGGGCGCCGAAGAGAACCGCAACGACGAACGCTGGCCGCACATCGTCATCGATCCCATCACGCTCGATGAGCTCGAGCTGTCCGGCGAGACGAAGCGGGAGACGCGCGCCGAGCAGCTCTGGCTTTCGCTCGCGTCCGCAACACTGCAACGCGGGCCGGAAGAATTGCTCGGAGACAATCTGGGCACGCGCGAGTTGGCCCGCGCCATCCGCCGCAACGTTCAGGACGCGAGCTATGATCGCGTCATCGCCGAATACATGCTGCAGGTGGGTCAGGAACTCGTGGACAAGGGTGGCACCTCGTCCCAGGTCGCCGAGCAATTCGGCGAGCTGATCTCGCTGCTCGGCGGCGATACGCTCCAGATGCTGCTCGAGCTGGGAGCCGATCTATCCTCCCGCAGCCAGCTCGTCCGAGACCTGCACCGCGTGCTGCCCGCGCAATCCGTCGTGACCCTCACGCAGGCCGCGGCCGATGCCTCGAAGAAAGGCATCTCCGATGCGCTGCTTCGCCTGTTCAGCAAGTTGGCGAACAATGCGGACGCCAACGCCGGCAGCCTCTCTGCCGCCGCCGACGAAGCCCTGCGCGATGCGATCAGCCAGCTCGTCGAGGGCTGGACGCTCGCCGACCCGAACCCCACCCGCTATCGCGAACTTCTGCGTTACCTCTCGGCAACCGGTCGCACCGGTGAAGCAAGGTCGGACCCCGATGCGTATGCGGACGCGCTCCGCATTGTCGAAGTATCGCTCGAAGCCGGCGCCGTCGGGCCTTCCGTCTGGCGCGCCGTCGATGAGCTCGTCGACTACGGCCGGCTCGCCGAGCTCGTCGAACTCATCGATTCGATTCCCGATGCCGAGTCCGCCGTCCGGATCCGACAGTTCATCGTCGAGCCCGAACGCGTGAAGAAAATCCTCGGTATGCAGCAGCAGTCCCGCTCCGCCGTGGATCGCGTCCTCGTCTGGGCCGGCCCTGAAGCCGCCGCAGCCCTGCTCGACGCGCTCGAAGCCGCCGATTCCCGTGCGACCCGCCGCCAGATCATGGGTCGACTCACTTCGATCGAAACCGATATCGGCTCCCTCATCGTCGAGCGGCTCGAGCGCGGCACGTGGTACGTCCAGCGCAACATGCTCTACCTGCTCGGCGAAATGCGCATTCCTCCCGAGTTCGCTCCGGGGCCGTGGCTCGGTCACCAGGATGCACGCGTCCGCCGCGAGGCCATCAAGGTGTCACTCCGTGTGCCCGGCTGGCGCGAGGAGGCCATCCTCGCCGGACTCAAGGATGGCGATTCCCGGATGCTCAATCTCGTCCTCAGCGCCGCTGCCGAACGCTGCCCGCCCGGCATCGCGAAGCCGCTGATCCACATGCTGGAGACGACAAACCTGGACACCGGCATCCGCACGCTCGCGATCCGCGTCCTCGCCGCCAGCCGCGCGCCCGAGGCCCGCGACTGGCTCACCGAAATGGTACTCGGCCGGCGCCGCTGGTGGCGCAGGCCCGCACTCGCGCCCAAGTCGCCCGACGTGCTCGCCGCACTCGAAGGCCTCGCCCAGCACTGGCCCAGCCACCCCAACGCCTCGCGCGCGCTTCGCCTCGCTGCGCGCAGCTCCGATGCCGAGATCCGAGGACTCGGCAGAACCGTGGAGGCCAGACTGTGAGCGATCCCGTCCGCACTCTCATGTCCATCGGACAGGCGCTCTCCGCCATGCGCTTCTACGATCAGGGACATCCCGCCCGCGACCGCGCCATCCGCGCCTCATTCCAGGAGGTGCTCGATCTGCTCGCCGAGGACGCGCAGCCCCGCTTCACGTTCGTCGAAGGCGAAAGCGTCTATCAGCGAACCCTCCTGCGCGACCTCATGGAATGGGACTGGGCCCGCAAATTCGAAAACGCCGGCATCCAGCGCATCGAGTTCATGCCCGGCGTCACGCTGGAGGAATTCGAGAGGTTCCTCTACGATGCCGTCGACCGCCTCTCCGGAAACGCCGCGCTGAGCGCCCTCGCAAACCAGCTGCTGCAGACCTCCATCCGCTATGGCACCGTCGGATTCCGTGACTCCGAGTTCGATACGGGGCTCTCCGAATCCAGTATGCGAGGCATGTCGCTCAACCTCGAACAGGAGGTCCGCGCCATCGAATGGATCCATGATGAGGTGAAGGAGCGTGGCAAACTTCCCATCCTCGAAGCGGAAGTCGTCGTGCGTTCCCTCGCAATCGCCATCCACCAGGAAAGCCAGATCGTACTGCCCCTGCTCCAGCTCAAGGAGTTCGATCAGTATACCACCACGCACTCCTGCAACGTCGCAGTGCTCAGCACGGCGCTCGCCGAGCACCTCGGTTACGAACCCGCACACGCGCGTGCGCTCGGCGTCTGCGGACTGCTCCACGATATCGGAAAGGTCTGGATCCCCCGCGAAGTCCTCATCAAACCAGGCAGACTCACCGACGAGGAACGCAGGATCATCGAACGGCATCCCGTCGAAGGAGCGCGAATCCTCATCGAGCGCGAACGCAACCTCGACCTCGCCGCCGTCGTCTCCTACGAGCACCACCGCTGGCTCGATGGCAACGGCTATCCCAACTGTCGCCCCGAACGCGGCAGCCACCACGCCAGCCGCCTCGTTCAGGTGTGCGACGTCTTCGATGCCCTCTGCACCGATAGACCCTATCGGCCCGGACTCCGGCCCGAAGCCGCGCTCGCTCAGCTCGAAGCCGAAGCCGGCACTCACTTCGATCCGCAACTCGTCGCCGCGTTCGGCGGTATGGTCCGCAACTCCCTCGTTCGCTTCGTCCCGCTTTCTGAACTCACTTCCGATGCAGTACAGGCCGCGCCCGCAACCGAAATCGGCGGCGCCGAAGAGTCCGTGTCCTGAGCTCCGCACAGCGCTTCCAGCAACACGTCATTTAGCAGCGACGTAGTCCCGTAAATCGTTTGATTGCAACGCATTAACAGAACTGTTCGCGACACGCGCCAGACCCCGGTAACTGGCCCGCCGATGCACGGGAAAGGAGCGGCGTGGCAGGGTGAGAATTTTCTTGACACTTGCACACAAAGCCGCATACCTTCGAAACCCGCAGCGCTGTGGCTGCTGGTGGCAACCTTTCGTAGGAGGCAGGTAATGGCCAGGGGGAAGGTCAAGTGGTTCAATGACGCCAAAGGCTACGGCTTCATTGAACAGCCGGGCGGCGAGGACGTGTTCGTCCATTTTTCGGCCATCACGATGGACGGATTCAAGACGCTAGCCGAGGGAGAAGAAGTGGAGTTCGAGATCCGCCAGACGGATAAGGGACTCCAGGCGGCGAACGTCTCGAGGCTGCAGACGTAGCATACGACCCCTCCTGGGCCGTTGCACGAGGCGCCTCGCCGACTCTCTCCGGCGAGGCGCTCGTGCTTTTACGGATAGGGGGCGGGGACAGGGGCGAAGCGGGTGGGAGGGGGTTGGAGGCGGGGGTCACGGGCGAGGTGCGGGGCCGGGTCGGGGGCGAGGGTCAGGGGCGAGGGTCAGGGTGCGGGGGTAGGGGGCGGGCGGTACATTCGCCGCTCGGGCAGGGGCGTTTCGAGTTCGATGGTATGCGGGTCTGATGCAGGTTCCAGCCAAAACGAAGCCTCGTCTATTCCTGATCGACGGTTACGCGCTGATCTACCGAGCGTACTTCGCGCTGATCAGCCGGCCGCTGACGACGACGAAGGGGGAGAACACGTCGGCGGCGTACGGTTTTGCGCGATTCCTGCTGAAGACGTTGCGGGAGCACGGGCCGGACTATCTGGCGGTGGTTCTGGATGCGGGCTCGAGCCAGCGGAAGGTCCGGTACCCGGAATACAAGGCGACGCGTGAGAAGATGCCGACAGACCTGGAAGCATCGCTGCCCCGGATCCGGCAGCTGATGGACGCGTTCCGGGTGCCGGTCATCACGATTCCGGACCACGAGGCGGATGACGTGATCGGCACGCTGGCGCGGCAGGCGTCGGCCCGGGAAGTCGAGGCCGTGATCGTTTCGGGCGACAAGGATTTCTACCAGCTGATCGGCGAGAACATCTCGCTGCTGAACCCGGGGCGTGGCGGACAGGCGCTGGTGGAAGAGGAGTGGGTGGACACGTCCAACGCATCGGAGCGGCTGGGCGTTCCGCCGGAGCACGTGGTGGACTATCTGGCGCTGATTGGTGACAGCTCGGACAACGTGCCGGGCGCGCCGGGCATTGGTCCCAAGACGGCGATCGCGCTGATCGATCAGTTCGGCAGTGTGGACGGCGTGCTCGAGCATCGCGACGAGATCAGCGCGAAGCGTGCGCGCGAGGCGCTCGCTGCGGCGGAGTCCGACGTTCGCCTGTCGAAGGAGCTGGTGACGATCAAGACCGACCTGGCCGTCTCGCTCCAGCTGGACAGGCTGAAGCTGGTCGAGCCGGACCGGGCGAAGCTGCGTGACATCTTCGTCGAGCTGGAGTTCCATTCGCTGGCGCGCGAGCTGGGTGAGCAGGAAGAGCTGCCGACGGCGCTCGAGCGCGATTATCGCCTCGCGGACACACTCGCCGCAGTGGCCGATGTGGTTGCGCAGGCGAGAGCGGCGGGCGGTATCGGCTTGCAGGTCGAGTCCTCGACGGGCCAGACCATGCGCGGGCAGGTCGCGGGCATCGGCATGGCCGTGCGGCCGGGACTCGCGTTCTACCTGCCGTTCTCGCATCGGACGCCCGGGCTGCTCGATCTCGAGGGTGCCGCGATTCGAAACCTGCCACCGCTCAGCGCACCGGAGCTGCGGCCGATCGTCGAGCTGCTCGAGGATGCGGCCGTGCCGAAGACAGGACACGATCTGAAGCGCGACGTGCTGACCCTGCGGCGCGCGGGTGTGTCGCTCCGCGGCCCGTTGTTCGATACGGAAGTCGCGTCGTATGTGATCGATCCGAACGGCCGCGACCACGGTCTCGAGGCGCTCGCGCTCGCACATCTGGCGCACCGCCGCCGGGCGCGCGAGGAGCTGACAGGCAAGGGCCGTGAGACCGTCCCCTTCGATGAAGTCGACCTGAGCGCCGCGCGTGACTGGGTCGCGGAAGACGCGGACCTCGCGCTGCGCCTGCGCACGCTGTTCCAGGAAGAGCTGGCCCGCACTGCGCTGGGCCGCGTCTATGACGAAATCGAGATGCCGCTGCTGCCCGTGCTCGCGGAGATGGAATGGGCCGGCATCCGCATCGACGTGCCGTTCTTCGAGAAGACGCGGCTCAAGCTCGAGCGCGATCTGCGCCTGATCGAGGAAGAGATCTACAAGGTGGCCGGCGAGCAGTTCAACATCAATTCGACGCCGCAGCTGCGAACGGTACTGTTCGAGAAGCTGCAGCTGCCCGTGTTGCGGAAGACGAAGACGGGCCCGTCGACCGATGCGTCCGTGCTCGAGGAGCTGGCTGCGGCCGGGCATGCGCTGCCCAGGCTCATCATCGAGTTTCGACAGCTGGACAAGCTCAAGGGCACGTACGTCGATGCATTGCCGCTCCAGATCAATCCATCGACCGGCCGCATCCACACGAGCTTCAGCCAGACCGTCGCGGCCACCGGACGCCTGTCCTCGAGCGATCCCAACCTGCAGAACATTCCGATCCGCACGCAGACGGGCGCGGAGCTGCGGAAAGGCTTTGTCCCCGCGGAAGGCTGCCTTTTCCTGGGCGCGGACTACTCGCAGATCGAGCTGCGCATCCTGGCGCACATGTCCGGTGACCCCGTGATGAGCGAGGCGTTTCGCAAGGGCATCGATGTGCACCGGCAGACGGCCGCGCTCATCTTCGGCGTCGACATCGAAAAGGTGACCGCGGACATGCGCGCGGCCGCCAAGACCGTCAACTTTGCCACCATCTACGGCATCGGTCCGTTCGCACTGTCCCAGCAGCTGGGTACCAGCAGCGCAGAAGCCAAGGCGTTCATCGCGCAGTATTTCGAACGGCTGCCCGGCGTGCGCCGCTACCTCGATGAGCAGGTCGAGAAGGCCAAGGCGCACGGCTACGTCGAAACGCTGAGCGGACGCCGCCGCTACATCCCCGAGCTGCGCGCGCAGAACTGGAACATCCGCCAGTTCGGCGAACGCGTCGCCACCAACGCACCCGTGCAGGGCACGGCCGCGGACATCATCAAGATCGCCATGATCCGCATTCACCACGGCTTCATCGAGCGGCAGCTCAAGGCCAGGATGCTGCTCCAGGTGCATGACGAACTGCTGTTCGAGGTGCCGCGCGACGCGCTGGAGGAAACGCGCGCCCTGGTCGTGCACGAGATGGAGCACGCCTTCGCCCTCGATGTGCCACTCGAAGTGGCCACCGGCGTCGGCGAAACCTGGTACGACTGCAAGTAATCGTGGACGTGCGCCCGTTCGATCAGGTCCCCTCCAATCGCTTTCTGCGGTTCCGCCTGATCGCGGAATCCGAAACGGCCGCCGTCGTGACCATGGATGCGGCCGCCGAACTCGAGCAGGAGACCGGCGTGATCCACGGCGGCGCCATCACAGCCCTCGCGGATACCGCCGCCGTCTACTGCTTCATGCCACGACTGAGCGAGCGCGAAGCGATGGTCGGCGTCGAGCTCAAGATCAACTTCCTGAGTCCCGCGTTCCCCGGCCGGGGCGACCTGGTCGCGCGTGCCAACGTGCTCCGCCGCGGCCGCCGCCTCGGCGTCTGCGAAGTCGATGTGTTCCAGGGCGATTCGCGCGTCGCCCGCGGCCTCTTTACCTACCTGTTCAGCAACACCTGAGCGCCTTCGCGCGGGACGCGAGGCCGCATGGCTCCGCGCTGTTGTCCTTCTGGCACGGGACCCGACGCTGGACCGGGCGTCCGGGGCCGCGGTGTCCGACCCGGCCGGCCCCCCCGCTCGCACCGGCCGCCGGATCTCATCGACCCGCATGTTCGCACGGCAATCGCGACCGGCCGGCACCCGGCTCTGTGACGAGTCACGCGCAGGAGGGCAGCCGCGGCTCTCCGGCGGCTCCGTCGCGAGCCACGGGCCCGGGCGGCCGCGACTCGCCACCCCT
>Ga0187892_10007554_pt1 | contig 15443 bp, 10 predicted proteins | sample MA1701073metaG_FD_139345 | JGI IMG/M metagenome (GOLD analysis project Ga0187892, IMG submission 139345) | Bio-ooze microbial communities from a basaltic lava cave in the Kipuka Kanohina Cave System on the Island of Hawaii, USA - MA170107-3 metaG ... | reverse complement strand
TGACGGCGCCCCGATAGCCGACGGCGGCGCGAAACCCCGCAGCGGGGCATTCGCGCCCTACAAACCCGTTGAGCGCCTTTTCATCAACTGCCACCGGCTCCAGTGTCAAGATGCGCCCATCCACCCCCCCCCGATTTTCTGCGCTTAAAACTCCGTGCCCGCTCTGATACCTTCGCGCCATGTCGTTTTCTCCCGCAGACGAGCGCTGGATGCGGCGCGCGCTGGAGTTGGCGCGCGGCGGCGCGGGTTTGACTTCGCCCAACCCGATGGTCGGCGCGGTCATCGTCCGCAACGGCAAAATCGTTGGCGAAGGTTTCCACCGCCGCGCAGGCGAACCGCACGCGGAAATTGTCGCTCTACGCTCAACGCTCGACGCTCGACGCTCCACGTCGAAGATTCCGAAGAATGTCGGAACTCGAACGCTCCGCCGCGCCACGCTCTACGTCACGCTCGAACCGTGTTGCACGCACGGGCGCACGCCGCCCTGCACCGACGCCATTATCGTTTCAGGCATCAGGCGCGTGGTCGCGGCGACGCCCGACCCGAACCCGAAACATTCAGGGCGCGGCATCAAACTCCTGCGGCGCGCGGGGATTTGCGTAGAGGTCGGGCTTCTGCGTGAGGAGGCAACGCGGTTGAACGAAGCGTTCAACAAATGGATTGTCACGGGTCTGCCGTTCGTCACAGTGAAAGCCGCGATGTCGCTCGACGGCAAAATCGCCACGCGCACGGGCGACTCAAAATGGATTTCGTCCGAGCAATCGCGAAAGCTCGCGCACGCGATGCGCGCGACCGCCGACGCCGTGATGGTCGGTTCGCGCACGGTGATTCGCGACAACCCGCAACTGACGGCGCGGCTGGCACCCGCAAAAAGACAACCGCTGCGCATCATCGTGGATTCACGCGGACAAACGCCGCTGACTGCGCGGGTTTATTCGGACAAATTTCGCGGCAACACGATTGTGCTGACGACGAAAGCGTCGAAAGGAGGTTGGCGCGCAACTTTGGAACGGCGCGGCGTGCGCGTCCTTGTGCTGCCGAGCCGTGGCGGGAAGATTGATCTGCGCGCGGCGTTGCGCGAACTCGGTCGGCGCGAAATCACCAGCGTTCTCGTTGAAGGCGGCAGCGAACTCATCGGCGCGTTGTTCGATGCGCGGCTCGTGGACAAACTCGCGTTTTTTTACGCGCCCAAAATCATCGGCGGCAAAGATGCGCCGCCAGCGGTTGGCGGCGTTGGCATTGCAAGAATCTCCCGCGCGCTGGAATTGAAAAGTCCCGCCGTCGAGAAGGTGGGAGGGGATTTTCTCGTCACCGCGCGTTGCTGACAGCACCCGTCATTCTTCGGATGAGTTTTCCGCGCGGGCTTTGTTTGAGAAATTGCGCGGGGCGATGCGCACGGTTTTGTCGGCTTTGAAGAAGACAGTTTGTTCGCCGAGCCGTTCCTCGAGGTCGTGCTTGAGTTGTGGCGAGGGGCGGACGTGGAAATGGTCGTGCGTGTCGAGCACGGCGACCTTGCCGTCGGCGGTGCTGATGGTGAGCAGGACGGGGACTTTGCCCTGATGCTGGGCGAGGATGGCGCGGATGCGCTCCAGTTTGTCGGCGTCGGCGGCTGCGGAAATCGTGACGCGCATCTCCGTTGTCCATTGCGCGGGCGCGTTTTCAAGCGGCGTGATTTCCTGCACGGTGAGTTTCGGTTTGTCCTCCTGTTTGACCGTTGCCGTGACGAAGACGGCTTTGCCCTTGGCGATTTGCGCGCGGTATTTGTCGAACGTGTCGGGATAGGCGAGCGCTTCGACGACGCCCTGCAAATCCTCCAGCTTGAGGATCGCCCATTGTTTCTGTGATTGCTTGGCGATGCGCAAATCCACCTCCGCGAGCAGACCGCCGACGCGGACAGGGGTGCGCTCGGCGAGGTCGGCAAGCTGCGCGGTGTTGTGCGTGGCGTAGGTTTCGATGACGGGGATGTGTTCGGCGAGCGGATGACCGCTGACGTAATAGCCGAGCAACTCCTTCTCGTAACCGAGCATCTCGCTTTCGCTCCACGGCTTGGGCTTCATCGCGGAATGTTTCACGTAACCCGCCGAATCCTCCTCCTGGAGCGTCCCGAATAGCGAAGTCTGCCCCCGCTGCCTGTCGCGTTGGATGTTCGCCGCGCGCGCCATCGAACGGTCAATGCCCATGAACATCTGTGCGCGCAACAAGCCGACGGTCTCGGGTTTCGCGCCGACGGCGGAATCGAACGCGCCGCATTTGATGAGCGATTCGAGCATCTTGCGGTTGGCGCTGCGCGAATCCACGCGCTCGCAAAAATCCTCGACCGACTTGAACGCGCCGCCGTCGTTGCGCGCCCGCAAAATAGCTTCCACCGCCGAAGTGCCGACGTTTTTGATGGCGGCGAGACCGTAGCGGATGACTTCGTTGGAGGGCTGAGGGCTGAGACCTGAAACCTGAGCGGCGGACTGGCGGGCAGCCGTGCCGCCCTCCACTGAAAATTTCACGCCGCTGCGGTTCACGTCGGGCGGCAGGACGGTGATGCCCATCTCCTTCGCTTCGTTCAAAATGACGGGCAACTTGTCGGTGTTGCCCATTTCGTTGCTGAGCAGCGCGGCGAGAAATTCGACGGGGTAGTTCGCCTTGAGATACGCGGTCTGATATGCCACGACGCCATACGCGGCGCTGTGCGATTTGTTGAAGCCGTAGCCCGCGAATTTTTCGAGCAACGTGAAGATGCGCTCCGCCCTCGCCTTCGGGATGCCGTTCGTCTTGGCGCAACCTTTGACAAACACCTCGCGCTGTTTGTCCATCTCCTCCTTCTTCTTTTTTCCCATCGCGCGGCGCAGCAAATCGGATTGCGCGAGCGTGAACCCCGCGAGCGAGCTTGCCGCCTGCATCACCTGCTCCTGATAAATCAGGATGCCGTAAGTCTCCTCGCAAATCGGCTTGAGCAACTCGTGCTCGTATTCAATCGGCTCTTTGCCGTTTTTGCGCGCGGTGAACTGCGGAATCAAATCCATGGGACCCGGGCGGTAAAGCGCGATGAGCGCGATGATGTCTTCGATGCGGGAGATGCCCATCTTGCGGCAGAGATCGCGCATCCCGCCCGATTCGAGCTGGAACAAGCCGATGGTGTTCGCCTTGTTGAGCATCTCGAACACTTTCGGGTCGTCCATCGGAATCGTCTTCATGTCGAGTCCCGCGACTGCGGGACCGCGCGTTTTCTCGATGAGTTCCACCGCGTTCTTGATGATGGTGAGCGTTTTGAGTCCGAGAAAATCCATCTTCAGCAGACCGAGTTCGCCGAGCGGGTCCATCGAGTATTGCGTGATGATATTGCCCTCGTCGTCCTTCGTGAGGGGGACAATTTCCGTGAGTGGACGGTCGCTGATGACAACGCCCGCGGCGTGGGTGCTGGAGTTGCGGGCGATCCCTTCGAGAATGAACGCGGTGTCAATCAACTGCTTCACCGTCTCGCTGGTCTGGTATTCGCGTTTGAAGTCAGGACTCAGATCCATTGCCTTCTTCAACGTCATGTCCACCGCGAACGGGATCATCTTGGCGAGTCGGTCGGTCTCGGAATACTGCAACCCCATCACGCGCCCCACGTCGCGCACGACCATCTTCGCGCCGAGCGTGCCGAACGTGATGATCTGCGCCACGTTTTGTGCGCCGTATTTTTTGCGGACATAATCAATCACCTCGCCGCGTCGGTCATCGCTCAAATCAATGTCAATGTCGGGCGGCGAGACGCGGTCGGGATTGAGGAACCGCTCGAAGAGCAGGTTGTAGCGCAGCGGGTCAATGTCCGTGATTTCCAGCAGATACGCGACGAGCGAACCCGCCGCCGAACCGCGCCCAGGACCGACGGGAATGCCGTGCGTCTTGGCGTAATGGATGAAATCCCAGACGATGAGAAAGTAACTCGTGTAATTCGTCTTGCCGATGACACCCAACTCGAACTTCATCCGCTCGACAATCTTCCGAGAATCTGGTGGCACAGGCGTCCCGCCTGTGCTTTTTTTCTGGGATTTCTCGGAACGCACAGGCGAGACGCCCGTGCCACCATTGGGGGTTGTAAAATCGCCGCGAGATGTTACCTCCACTGAAATGCCGTAACGTTTTTCCAAACCCTCGGCGCACAAGCGATGCAGATATTGCTGCTTCGACTGACCTTCGGGCGGGACGTAATTCGGATACAGCGGTTTGCCGAATTGCAGCGTCAGGTTGCATTTCTCGGCGATTTCCAACGTCGCCTTGAGCGCGGCGGGCTGGTCGGGAAACAGCGCGCGCATCTCGTCGGGCGTGCGCAGGTAAAATTGCGCCTGCGCGTAACGCATCCGTTTTTCGTCGGCGAGCAGCGCCTGTGTTTGCAGGCAGATGAGGCAATCGTGCGCGTGCCAGTGCTCCTTCTCGACGTAATGCACATCGTTGGTCGCCACGAGCGGCAGCGAAAATTCCTTCGATAACGCGACGAGGTCGCGGTTGACCTGCTCGCGCTGTTCCATCTCGAACCGTTGCAATTCGAGGTAGAAATCGCCCTTGCCGAAAATGTCGCGGTATTCGCCAATCGCTTTGCGCGCGCCCGCCGTCTGGTTGTCGAGGAGTTTCTGGGCAATTTCGCCCTTGAGACAGCCCGACAAACCGATGAGACCTTTTGCGTGCGCGGCGAGCAGTTCCTTGTCAATGCGCGGCTTGTAATAAAAGCCGTTGAGATGCGCCTCCGTGATGAGCTTGATGAGATTCTTGTAACCGTCCTCGTCCTTCGCCAACAGCGTCAGGTGATGCGCCGCTTCGCGCGCGCTTGACGCCTGTTTTTCGTGACGCGAGCCGAGCGCCACATACGCCTCGCAACCGATGATGGGCTTCACGCCCGCATTCATCGCCTCCTTGTAAAATTCAATCGCGCCGTAAAGATTTCCGTGGTCGGTCATCGCCAGCGCGGGCATCTTCAACGCCGCCGCCTTCTCCACCACGTCCGAAATCCGACACGCCCCGTCGAGCAACGAGTAAGCAGTGTGCAAATGGAGATGGACAAATTCAGCGTGAGGCATCGCACCGAAATCTTATCACACGCGCGCAGGATGAAGGGAGAATTTTGAGAGGGAGAGGGGACGTTGACCTCATATGGGTCGGTTGTTACACTCCGCGCTCAATGAAGCCGAGACCCTTTGACAGAGCGGAGCACGTTTATCGAAACGATGCGTTTGCCGAGTTGATCAAGGACGCGGTTCGGTTTTTCAACGGCACGCCTGTTCTGGCGTTGCCGCCGCCCACTCCGTTTTTGGGGCGAGGTGTTTATGCGATTTATTACACGGGTTCCAATCCGCTTTACGCGCGTTACGCGAAACTGAATCGAACGGCGTATGAGTTTCCGATTTATGTCGGCAAGGCAGTGCCGAAGGGTTGGCGCCAATCGCGGGTATCCGACAGCGAAGGAAATCAGGCGAGCGAACTCTACGGACGTTTGCGGCAGCATTACAACACGTTGAAACAAGTCACAAGTTTGAACGCGGAAGAGTTTTCGTGTCGGTTTGTCATCTTTGAAGACACTGGCTCGGACATGATTAGCACGGTTGAAGCCGCGCTCATCAAACTCAACCGTCCACTGTGGAATAGTAGCGTGGATGGATTTGGAAATCACGACCCTGGCAAGGGGCGCTATGAGCAGGCGCGCTCGGATTGGGATGTGATTCATCCTGGGCGTGAGTGGGCGGTAAAGTGCAAAGGTCCGCACCACGCGGAAGCAGACATCTTAAAGCGAATCAAAAGTCATCTGGCGACTCTTGGGAAAACGAAATGAGAGCGGCTGCGCGCTCTTCGCCTTCTGGAGAATGACGGCGCTCTCGTAAAGATGGGCTTTCGTCTTCGCCCCCTGCCGCACGGATGAGCCGACGATGCTTGCGCCGACACGCTTCTCCCGCAGGACGTGAATGTTTTCCGTCCTCAAACCATGTCGGGCGGCAATGCGCGAGAAGATGTCATCAATCAGAATCTCCACACCTTGCAAGATGGAATTGCCGACGACGATGACGGCGAAGGCATTCGGTTTGAGGACGTGCTTCATGGTCTGGCAAAACTTGTCCATGTCGTTGAAATAACAGGCAGCGTAATTTGCCCAACCGTTGCCGCCATAGACGCCGCGATGCGGGTTGACGGAGCGAATTTGCGCCAGCAGGTCTGAGAGCTGCGCGTCCTCAAATTCCAAAGGCAGTGGCTCCATGTCGCGCACCGTCTGCCAATACTTGCCGAAATTCTCCATTTCAAGACGCTTCAAATCCTTCGGTTTTTGCACCAAACCAAGCCAGAACAGTTGAGGGCGCGTGTTGCGGACGTAATGGTAATTGTTCAGATACGGCGGCGAAGTCACGATGAGGTTAATGGAATTGGCGTCCAAGTAACTTTGCGCATTCAAAAAACTGTCGGCAATCACGCGACCTTTCGGCGGGCGCTGAAATTTTTCCGTGCGGGCGCGAAGCCAAACGATGTCCTCGTGCATCGCTTCGAGTTTTTTCAGCAGCGTTTCCGTGACGGGCGCGTCGTCTTGAACAGGTTTGCCGCACCCTGGGCGCGAAGACAGGCTTGGTTCATAGGAATAATTCGAGACGCTGACCATGACGGAGCCAAACGCCAGAGAGAAAAGGTCGCGCACAGGCGCGACGCTGATGCCACGAATGAACGAAACGGCGCGCAGCACTTTTCCCTCGGTGGCTTTCCCGAAAAAGGGAATGCGCGTGTTGAAAAATTCAGGCGGTCTTGCGGTGTGCGTTGGCGGCTGGTCGCTCGCCATGTGTTGTTGAAACTCCGTAATGAAGCGGCGGAATTGAGTGGGGGAAATCGCCGCTGCCTCCAACTTGGCGCGACTCGCCAATGCGGGATAGGGATTGATTTCAAATCCGACGGAGTTGTGACCGCTCAGGGCGGCTTCCATCAAAGTCGTGCCCACGCCGCAAAATGGGTCGAGCACAGCCGCTTCTCCCTGTCGCCCGCTGGGAATGTAACGATTGAAAACATCGGTGACGAATGCGGACGAGAACCCCGCAATCCACGGAATCCAGCGGTGGATGGGGCGCGACTTGTTATCGGCGAAGGCAGTGTCATTGAAGCCGCCGTTGAGCTTTGTCACCACTCCCGAAATGAGATTTTTCTCGGCTGCGGTTTCTTCAGCGGCATAAATACCGCCAGTTTCCCTCACCGACTTCTTGGCTGGCTTCTTCATCCTGCGAGATTTTGTCTTCCGTGCTGATTTCACTGCGCCCCTCTGCAAGGTGATAACACACGCGACGAATAATGCGAGAATAAACAAAGAGATTCTCCGCTGCGCTCAGAATGACATCCGTGAAATCCGCGGTAAAAATTTTCTCCGCTTACCCTGTCCCATGGGATTTGTGTCTGCGACTGAGGAAAATCACAACTGGAACGCCTGTGCTACCCATTTCAGAATTTTAGGCGCTCCAGATTACGCGGCAGAGCGGACTAGGGCGGTGAGGGATTTTTTCTTGAGCGCCATCTTTTCGGGGTCGGGTCGGAGTTGCCCGATGTTCTCGGCAATAGCGCAGGCTTCCTCGGCGGCGCGGACGAGTTCGGATTCCGTCCACGGCTGTTTCGTGCGCGGGGAGCGGCAATGGGGAATCGAGACCATCCGTTTGATCAATTCCTCCTTGGCGACCGCTTTTTGATACGCCTCGACGGAATCAATGATGTCCCACGTCAGCAATTCGACGAGCGAATCGGTCATCGTGCGCATCCCCAGCCGTTGTCCCGTCTGAATGAGCGACGGTATCTGGTGAATCTTCGATTCGCGGATGTTGGCGCTGAGCGCGTAAGTGTGGACAAGGATTTCCAGCGCGGCGATGCGTCCGCCTTCCTTCATCTTGCACAGGGACTGGGAAACAACGCCCCTGAGATTTTCGGCGAGGCTGATGCGCACCTGCGATTGTTCATCGGCGGGGAACATGTTAATGAGGCGTTCCACCGAAGTCGCGGCGGTCGAGGTGTGCAGCGTGGCGAAAACGAGGTGCCCCGTGTCGGCGGTCTCCAACGCGATGCGAACGGTCTCAAGGTCGCGCATTTCACCGATGAGAACAATGTTGGGGTCTTCGCGCAACGCGGCGCGCAGGGCGCGGGGGAAACTCTCGGTGTGGGAATGGACTTCGCGCTGGTTGATGACGCATTTCTGGTTGCGATGCACGAACTCAATCGGGTCTTCGATGGTGATGACGTGGTCGGTGCGGTTCTGGTTGATGAAATTGATCATCGTGGCAATCGTCGTGGACTTGCCGCAGCCCGTGGGTCCCGTGACGAGCACCAGTCCCTTCGTCAGGAAACAAAATTTCTTAAGGATGTCGGGCAGCCCGAGTTCCTCGAAGCTCTGGATGTGGGAGGGGATGAGTCGAAACACCGCGCCGATGCCGCGGCTGTCCATGAAAACGTTGCAACGCAGGCGCGCGATGTCGTTGTGGTTGTAGGCGAAATCCGTGTCGGAGCGTTTTTCGAACTCCTCGCGGTTGCGTTCGGGCATGATCTCGTGGAGCAACCCCCTGATGGTCTCGGGGGTGAGCATCGTGTTTTCGGCGGTGGTCATTGCGCCGTCCACGCGCAACATCGGGCGCACGCCGCTGGACAGGTGAAGGTCGGATGCCTGGCGTTCGAGCATCATCGCGAAGTATTTTTCAATGGCAGGCATGGGTGTCATTCAAGCACTAGTGATGCCAATGGGCGTAAAACGTCTGACTAAACAGAGACCAAGCGAGGGGCGCATCTTGATACTGGAGCCATGCAGAGCGATACCGCGTGGTGGTAGGGCGCGAATGCCCCGTCCGCAGTCTGCGGAGGGCTGCGGTTTCGCGCCGTGTCCCTTTTTGCCTTGACGGCGCCCCGATAGCCGACGGCGGCGCTAAACCCCGCAGCGGGGCATTCGCGCCCTACAACCCCGTTGAGCGCCTTTTCATCAACTGCCACCGGCTCCAGTGTCAAGATGCGCCCCCAAGCAAGAGATAGTTCAATTTTGGCTATCCGCGCCCTGTGTTCCTGTTGCAGAATTGTTCTCCGCTCGAAACGGTGCGCTGGCGCCCGCAGCCAGCGGCATTTTGACATTGCCGCCGTGTGCGTGCTAGGCTCGGCGCAACAGGAGACGCCATGAAATATTTCTTTTCGGCTTTGTCTGTTTTTTTATTCGCCATGAACGCCCGCGCGGAAATCAAGACGCAGACGGTTGAATACAAGCACGGCGATGTCGTGCTGGAAGGCTATCTCGCCTACGACGAGGCGGCGGACGAGAAATGCCCCGCGGTGCTCGTGGTGCACGAATGGATGGGGTTGGGCGACCACGCCAAAACCAGCGCGACCAACCTCGCGGAGATGGGTTACGTCGCCTTCGCGGTGGACATTTACGGCAAGGGGGTGCGCGCCAAGGACACGAAGGAAGCGGGCGAACTCGCGGGCAAATATCGCGGCGGCGACCGCGCATTACTCCGAGGGCGCATCAACGCGGCGCTCGATTGGATTCGCCAGCACGAGAAGGTGGACGCGCAAAACATCGCCGCCATCGGGTATTGTTTCGGCGGGACGACGGCGCTGGAACTGGCGCGCAGCGGGGCGGACGTGAAAGGCGTGGTCAGTTTTCACGGCGGGTTGAGCGCGGTGAACGCGGAGGACGCGAAGAAAATCAAATGCAAGGCGCTGGTGTTGCACGGGGCGGACGACCCGTTTGTGTCGGCGGAGGAAATCGCGGGTTTTCAGAAGGAGATGCGCGACGCGGGCGCGGATTGGCAGATGATTTATTACAGCGGCGCGGTGCACAGTTTCACGAATCCCGAGGCGGGCAACGACAACTCGAAGGGCGCGGCTTACAACGAGAAGGCTTCGCGGCGTTCGTGGGAGGCGATGCGGCAGTTTTTCTTCGAGATTTTTGAGTAGCGCAACGGGGGAAACTGCTCCACCATCCGCGCAACTTGGGGAGGGGTTATGGACAAGATACGGGAATTCCTGATTAACGCGGGGTTGTTGTGGCTGCGCGTGCTGATGGGGGCGGGCATTGCGTATCACGGCTATCAAAAAATCGCCAAAGGCACAGTTGAAGGCCTCTCCAAGGCGGTCGAGAACTGGGGATTTCCCGTGCCGATGTTTTTCGCGTGGGCGGCAACGCTGGCAGAATTCGGCGGCGGGATGTTGCTCGTGTGCGGGTTGATGACGCGCCCCGCGGCGGCGCTGATTTTGACAACGATGGTGGTCGCGGTGTTCGTGGCGCACGGCGGCGACCCGATTTTTATGATGAATTCCACCGACCGTCGCGCGAAGGAACTCGCGCTTTGTTACGGCGTGATGGCGGGCGCACTGCTCATCATGGGAGGCGGGAAGTTCTCGCTGGATTCCGCCGTCTGGCCCAAGATTTTCGGCAAGAAAAAGTAGGCGGCGGCGCGAATGGACTGGCTTTCACTTTTCCTTTTCTGGCTCGCCGTTGTCACGTTACTTGGCGTCGTCTCGACGTGCCTTGAATTCGCATGGGGGCATCGCAAGGTGAAGACCTTGCGCGAGTTGCCGTTGCTGGATGAAAACGGCGCGCCGAAAGTTTCCGTCATCGCCGCGGGGCGCAACGAGGAGCGCAACGTCGAGGAGGCGGCGCGCTCGCTGTTGTCGCTGGATTACCCGAATTACGAAGTCATCCTCGTCAATGACCGTTCCACCGACCGCACTGGGGAAATCCTCGACCGTCTCGCGGCGGAAAACCCACGGTTGCGCGTCGTCCACATCAAGCACTTACCCACGGGCTGGCTCGGCAAAAACCACGCGCTGCAACACGGCGCCGACGCGGCGACGGGCGAGTTTTTGCTGTTCACCGACGCCGACATCGTGATGGAGCCGACTTCGCTGCGGAGGGCGGTTCGGTTCATGCAGGAAGCGAATGTTGACCATCTCGCGGCGGGACCGAACGTGACCGTGCGCGGCGCGTGGCTGAACGTTTTTTGTGTGGGGTTCGCCGTGTTCTTCGCGATGTTCGTCAAGCCGTGGAAAGTCAGCAACCCCCGAAGCCAGGCGCACATCGGGGTTGGCGCGTTCAACCTCATCCGCGCCGAGGTCTATCGCAACATCGGCGGGCACCGCGCGATTGCGATGCGGGTGGACGACGATCTGAAGCTGGGGAAGCTCGTGAAGAAAAACGAGTTCCGTCAGGATTGCGTGGCGGGACGCGGGATGATTTTCGTGGAATGGTATGCCTCGGTAGGCGACGCGGTGCGCGGACTGACGAAGAACATGTTCGCGGGCATGGAATTCAGTGTGCCGATGGTCGTCGGCTCGACGCTGGCGATGCTGGCATTTCTGGTGTTCCCGTTTGTCGGCGCGTTCATCACGAGCGGCTGGACGCAACTGCTGTTTACCGTCGTCGCGCTCGCGCTGTGGGGGCTCGCCTGTTCCAGCGCCCACTACAACGGTATCCGCTGGTTTTACGGGCTGGGGTTCCCACTGGCGGCGGTGATGTTCCTGTTCATTCTCTGGCGTTCAACTTTGGTGACACTCAAGAACAACGGCGTGAACTGGCGCGGGACGCATTATCCGCTGAAGGAATTGCGCGCGAACAAGGTGTGAAATCCGCGCCTTGCCGCGCCAACAGAACTTCCCCATTTTGATTCAGAAGATTGACGCAGAGCGAGTTGGAGGGTCACGCTCCGTCGTGACCGCATTGGCGAATCGGACGCGACAGAGCGCGTCCCTCCAATTCGGGGAAGTTCTGCCGCGCCAATGTCGCGCTTGCGTTTTCCGCCCCCCCGCGCTAGGTTCGCCGTGTGTTGCGTGAGAATTCTAAAACCGTCGCCCAGGGCGCAAAGCTGCGTCCGTTTCTCCGTGTCACGACCCTCCGTGTGAGGTGATTTTTTATGGACAACGAACGCAGGTTTGCCTCAACCGTCGCCTGGAACGCGGGCGACCAACAACTCGACCAGTTTTTTTCCACGCGCGACAGCGAAGGCGCGCATTCCACCTGGACGCCCAACACTGACGTGTATGAGACGGAGGAATCGCTCGTCGTGCGCATGGAACTTTCGGGCATCAACCGCGAAGACCTCGAAATTTCACTCCATGAACGCCTCCTCGTCGTGCGCGGGATGCGGCGCGACCCCTGTCGCACGCAGAAATGCAAGTTCCGCCAGATGGAGATTGAATACGGTTTCTTTGAGCGGCGCATCCTCCTGCCGCGCTCCGTCAACGCCTCAGCCGCGCGCGCGCAATTCAACAACGGCTTCCTCCACGTCAGTCTCCCCAAGTCCCCGCTCTCGCAGCACACGACGGTCACGGTCATTCTGGAGAAAGAGTGAAACTTTCCCCGTCTCGCATCGTCTAAACTGGTGTAGTCGCCGCAAAAACCGTCCGCTCGTGGCGTGTGTTTTGCTCCCGTGTTGGTTGAGGGGTGAACATGTCGGAAAACGACCCAATCAAATCCTTACCCGAACCAGGCGAAAACCTTCCGCTCGCGGAAAAACCCGCCCTGCTCGCGGTGCCCGAAAAGCTCCCCGTCCTCGGCTTGAGCGACGTGGTGCTATTCCCAGGAATGGTCGTGCCGCTCCTCGTCAACACGCCCTCCTCCACCAAGCTCATTGACGACGTGGTCGGCGGCGATCGTCTCCTCGCGGCGGTCCTCCAAAAAGACGCCTCCATCGAAAACGCGGGTCCCAGCGACCTCCACGAATACGGCTGCGCCGCGAAAGTCCTGCGCATGTTGAAGCTGCCCGACGAAACCGTCCGCATCCTCGTGCAGGGACTCAAACGCATCCGCATCGTCCGCGTCGAATCCGAGCAGCCCTATCTCGTCGCCCGCGTCGCGCCGCTTGAAGACCAGATGGAATCCTCCATCGGCTTGTCCGCGCTCGCGCGCAACGCCGCCAACATCTTCCAGCAGATCATCAGCCTTTCCTCCGCGTTGCCCGAGGAACTCAAGGTCGTCGTCGGCAACCTCGAAGACCCCAGCAAACTCGCCGACCTGATTTCCTCCAACCTCAACATCCCCAACGCCGAAAAACAGCACCTGCTCGAAACGCCCATCGTCCGCCAGCGTCTTTCGCGCCTGACCACCCTGCTCAACAAGGAATTGCAGGTGCTCAAGCTCGGCAGCGAAATCCAGACGAAGGTTTCCGACGCGCTCGGCAAATCGCAGCGCGAGTTCATCCTGCGCGAGCAACTCAAGCAGATTCACAAGGAACTCGGCGATGAGGACGACCACAGCGTGGAAGTGCGCGAGTTGCGCGAGAAAATAGACAAGACACAGATGCCCGAGGACGCCAAGAAAATCGCCCTCCGCGAAGTCGAGCGCCTCGCCAACATACCCGTTGCCGCCGCCGAATACACCGTCGCGCGCACCTACCTCGACTGGCTCGTCTCCCTGCCGTGGGCGAAATTCACCGACGACAAACTCGACATCGCCCGCGCCCGCCGCGTCCTCGACGAAGACCATTACAACCTCGAAAAAGTCAAGGAACGCATCCTCGAATACCTCAGCGTCCTCAAGCTCAAGCAAATCACTCCGCAGGACGAACAGATTTCCGCAACACCCGCCCCCATCAAGGCGCCCATCCTCTGTTTCGTCGGTCCCCCTGGCGTCGGCAAAACCTCACTCGGCATGAGCATCGCCCGCGCGCTCGGACGCAAGTTCATCCGCATCTCGCTGGGCGGCGTCCACGACGAGGCGGAAATCCGCGGGCATCGCCGCACCTACGTCGGCGCGCTGCCAGGGCGCGTGATTCAAGGCGTGCGCAAGGCGGAGACCAACAACCCCGTCTTCATCCTCGACGAGATTGACAAGATCGGTCAGGACTTCCGCGGTGACCCGTCGGCGGCGTTGCTCGAAGTGCTCGACCTGCAGCAAAACTCGACGTTCAGCGACCATTACCTTGAACTGCCCTTCGACCTGTCGCGCGTGATGTTCATCACCACCGCCAACGTCCTCGAACCCATCCCGCCCGCGTTGCTCGACCGCATGGAAGTCATCGAACTCGCGGGCTACACCGAGATGGAGAAAATCAAGATCGCCCAGCAGTTCCTCGTCCCCCGCCAACTCAAGGAACACGGCATGACCAAGAACCAGCTTTTCATCGGCAAGGACGCGCTCCAACGCATCATCCGTGAATACACCCGCGAAGCGGGCGTCCGCTCCCTCGAACGCGAAATCGGCACTGTCCACCGCAAGGTCGCCCGCCGCATCGTGGAAAAATTCGAGACTTCACCCGAGACCGTATCCGTTCGCATCGTCGTCACCGCCGGAGATGTCCCCCAATACCTCGGAGCGCCCAAGTTTTTCCACGATGTTGCCGAACGCACCCGCGAATCAGGCATCGCCACCGCGCTGGCGTGGACGCCCACGGGTGGCGACATCCTCTTCATTGAGGCGACCTCAATGCCTGGCAAAGGCTCGCTCACTCTCACGGGTTCACTCGGCGGCGTGATGAAGGAAAGCGCCCAAGCCGCCCTCACCTTCATCCGCTCCCACTGCGAGGAACTCGACGTGGACAGCAAACTTTTCGAGAAGAACGACATCCACATCCACGTCCCTGCGGGCGCCATCCCCAAGGACGGCCCCAGCGCGGGCGTCACCATGGCCATCGCCCTCGCCTCGCTCTGGACGGGGCGCCCCGTCCGCCACAACCTCGCCATGACGGGCGAAATCACGTTGCGCGGCAAAGTCCTCCCCGTCGGCGGCATCAAGGAAAAAATCCTCGCCGCCGACCGCAGCGGCATCAAGGAAGTCCTCATCCCCGACCGCAACGTCAAGGACTTGGACGATGTCCCCGCCGAAATCCGCAAACGCGTCAAAATCATCCCCGTCAAGACTATTGAACAGGCAATCAAAGCCGCCCTCAAATAGGAAACGGCTTGAGGGAGGGACGGATCGCCGAGCCGTCCGCTCCTATAACCCCATGTTTTCTGCAGCAAGAATTCTTAACCACGGAGACACGGAGGTTTTTCCAACCACTGATTTCACGGATTCAACGGGTGCAGAAAATATCCGTGGCATCAGTGGCATCCGTGGTTGAACAATCCCACACCCCTGCGATCACTGCGCCAGCCCTGCGGCAGATGCAGCCCCGTGATGCGGTAGATGTTTTCGAGCACCTGCGGGCCTTGGAAATCATGTTCTTGCGCGCTTCGATGCAGCGAGGGTCGTTGACGAATTCGCCCGTGTAGCCGCCAAACGAAATCCGGCGCGCGGGCGACGGTCGGTATTGCGGTGAAGGCGGCTGCCGCGCAGCCGACGAGAAGGAGGCGGCGGATTGCTTCCATGAGAGCCGCGTGACTTATGCGACAACCTGCTGACGCGATCAAGCGCGCCGGCAAAATAAAACAGAACTTCCCCATTTTGATTCAGAAGATTGACGCAGAGCGAGTTGGAGGGTCACGCTCCGTCGTGACCGTCCCGCGAAGCGGGAGACGCGACAGAGCGCGTCCCTCCAATTTGGGGAATT
>Ga0187892_10007553_pt1 | contig 15444 bp, 17 predicted proteins | sample MA1701073metaG_FD_139345 | JGI IMG/M metagenome (GOLD analysis project Ga0187892, IMG submission 139345) | Bio-ooze microbial communities from a basaltic lava cave in the Kipuka Kanohina Cave System on the Island of Hawaii, USA - MA170107-3 metaG ... | reverse complement strand
TTGCCCACGAAATACGATCAGCTAGACGATGGAATGGATATCATTGTCACCAACAAGTTTGGAGGCCTTGCAGCCGTCAGTCTTTATACGCTTGGGCGCATGGATTCTGAAAACATTATCAAGTACGAGACGAACAGCGTTTCTTTCGAGGCGATAGGTCTCGCAAGGGACGAAGCCATAAAGAATCTAAGCGAGCCACATTTTGCTCTGGGTAAGATAATCGCGAAATACTGTCCAGACTATGGCCTGCCTTTCGACAAGAGTTCGCACATAATGGCGGTTTATCCCGTTGGATCGAAAGGCATTTTCGCACTGGGCGCGCTGGCAGAGCTATCGAATTCCCGGATCGTCGTTGACGAGCTCCCGGTCAGGGACGAAGAGATCGCAAAGTTTGCAACCAAAGAGTTCCTTGTAGAGAACTCGACTGCATCTGTTAACGGGTGCAACCTAATTGTCGCCTCAAAAGACGTGGGAGCTCTGATAATGGAAGACCTGAGCAAGCACAACTTTGCTCCTGTACGGATCGGGTCCATTTCAAATAAGGGCGCCGCTTCTGTCGTATTTGAGACGAAGGAAAGCGTTTACCAGTACGTGGCTTCAAGAAAGAAAATGGATCAGCTGTTGGCAGTTCGACAAAAGCCTCCGACAGGCTAGCTTTTCCTGCAATAGTCTCGGTACTAGCAGCTGTTAATATAAAGCGAATGGAATATGCAGCCGTGCAAGACCCAGACTGCATTTTTTGTAAAATTGCGTCAGGCAAGATCCCGGCAAAGGTCATACTACAGAACAAAAGTACGATGGCACTTCTTGACGCCTTTCCCCTTGCGGCCGGTCACACGCTTGTAATCCCGAGATCGCACCACGCCAAATTACAGGACATGAAGCAGCCTGATGTGGTGGCTCTGTTCGAGACGACGTGGCGAGTGCTATCAGCGGTCGAGGAGGGGAGCCAGACTCCGGCTTTGACCATAGCGGTGCACAATGGCAGAGAGGCAGGTCAGGAGATACCTCACGTTCACGTCCACCTAATTCCGAGAAAACCAGGAGACGGAGCAGGACCGGTTCATTCCATGTTCGAAAAGAGACCGAAGCTAAGTTCAGAAGAAATGGAATCAATCCGAGGTAGAATAGCGGCCAACCTCAGGTGACAATCTTGGATCAACCCTGATGTCGCGCAGCAAGCGCCGAGCCGCTAGCGGATTCTTTCCAGTACGCCAGGAATTTCTGACAGAGTGGACACTGTGAAGGTGGGATTCTCGCATTCGCTCATAGGGTTCTGCAGCCTGAACAGCGAATTCGTAGTCCTGATGGTTTTCATTCCAACCCTGTTAGCCGGACATATGTCGGTGTCAAGCCTGTCTCCAACCATAATACAAGCAGCTGCTTCATATCCTGCTTTACCTAGAGCAAGATGGAAAATCCTAGGGTCAGGTTTTTTCATCCTTACCAAAGAGGATATTACGATCACCTTAAAGTATTCGCCAACACCGGAGCTTTTTAGCAGATCCGCTATGTCTTCTGACTGATTCGCTATCAATCCCAATTCATGGCCCTTATCCGCCAGGTCACGCAGGACGACTCGTGTTGCGTCATGGAACCTGAAGAGATCCCGTCTTGCCTGTAGTATTTGTGGCTCAAGCCTTTCAGAAATTATCTTGCCATGTCCGGGGGACAACAACAAACTGCAAATCTCAGTAATCATCGCGCTCAGACCACCATGTCCGATCCGCCTGTCGCGAATGACGCTATCGCGTACTGCGCGGTAGCTGCGCTGATCTATCTTTGCGCCAAAGCCATTCAGCAGCTCCAAAAATCTTTGGTCAAGGTGGTTAATGAAGTCACTTTCGTCCACAAGTGTCTGGCCAAGATCAAAGAAAATGAATGGCTTGCTCACTGCAATGGCTAGGATCCCAGATCTTTTCTGTTTTTCTTTTCCAAACGTCGCTTGAAATACTTTAAATATCGTTTTCAGTCTTCACGCGTTGTCAGCAAGGCATGTCATCAAGTTCAAGGGATTATGACATTATTATCGCTGGAGGTGGCCTCGCGGGCCTTATCGTAGCGGCTTCAGCAGCCTACTACTCGCGCCAGTCTTTGCGGACCTTGGTGGTTGACCGCAACGAAATTTCACAGGTTGGCAAAAAAACTGTAATGGGCTGGGTCTGCGGAGACGCCGTCGGCAAGAATACAGTCGACTACATGAGCGAGCGGATAAAGATCACATGGGGCCATCCGGAGATCGAACATCCTGTCAAAGGAGTCATGGCATATTCGCCGGATCATGAGACAGGGATACCCTTTGACGGCGAGGGCTACATACTCAACCGAAGGCTTCTCCCACAAAAGCAATTAAATGATGCGACAAAGGCGGGCGTTGAAGTAAGGGACCACATAGCTCTTCGATCGCTGGTGGTGGAAGACAGCACGGTAGTCGGAGTGGAGGGAGAAGATCTTGCGAACAAGACTACATTTAGAAAAACTGCGAGGCTCGTTGTTGATTGCACTGGCGTAACGTCCGTCTTGCGAACGAACCTTCCGATAAAGTCATTCATTCAGCGGAGGATAGACAGGGATGATCTGGAAGCCACGGGGCGATATATCTACAATTTTGACCTTGCGCGGGACGACAAGACATACTTTGATCCCGACTATTGCATAATTCACCTCGACCAAAAGCTCGCCCCGGGTGGTTACGGCTGGGTATTCCCAAAGGGCAATAGCAAGGTCAACATTGGCCTGGGAGTGCAGCAGAAAGCGTTTGAAGTCCGAAATAAGGCGATGGCGGTTCATACCGACCTCAAGACACTGATAGACGAATACGTCGAAATGAACCCGGCGATAGAGAATCCCCGCCTCGCAAACGGGCGGGAAGATGATGGCAACGCCTGGGGCACATGGCAGGTCTCTGTGAGGCGGCAGAACGATTGCCTCGTAGCCAACGGATACATGCTTGTGGGAGACTCTGCGTGGATGCCCAAGCCTCTCGACGCGGGAGGAATAGGACCAGCCATAATAGCCGCTACCATAGCCGGCAAAGACGCAGTGGAGGCGCTGCAGTCAGGCGACGTTTCTGAAAGAGGTCTCTGGAGATACAACAAACACTTCATCGACGACTATGGCTACAAGACTGCCGGCCTTGAAGTCTTTAGGAGGATGTTACAGGGTCTGAGCAATGAACAGATCAATTACGGCATGAAGCACTTTCTGTCAAAGATGGACATTGACAAGATAACAAAAGGTGAACACCCGGAATTCAGCACGGTCGACAAGCTGGGCATGGTAATCAGAGGGGCAATGAACAAGAAACTTGCAGAGGACCTGCGGTACTGTGCAGACACGAACAAGATGCTGACCGAACACTACAGCGAATATCCGGAATCTCCAGACGGTTTTCCGGAATGGAACAAGAAACTGCAGGGACGACTTATGGAAGCATTTGCAAGATACAAATGACGTCGCCCTACGCGATATTGCCGGTGCGAGAAACCATAGACATTCGAGAGATGGCTGACATCCGGAACGCCGTTGACAGGCTGGTTAAAGCGTACGCGGAGCAGAGCAACGAAGCAAGTTTCAGCTACAGAATACTGCTTCCGCGCGGAGAAAAGCTGACCGGCAAATCAAGAAGGCTGGGGCTTTCGCTTCAGGGAGAGTTTGTCCTGGGATTGCGGAAGAAGAATCTGGTCCCGCGAGTACGGGAAGTACGATACCTGCACGACGAAGCGCACTACGGCTGGCTCTTGGCCAGCCCCGAGGTAATAGAGCGCTTCGAAAAAAAGCCATGACCAAAGACCGTTCGCCAAACGCAATGACACCTCATGAAGCCTGTGAGCTATCATCTTTGCCTTTGAACCGCGACATGAAGAAAGGCTGATCAAGCTTCATGGCGTTGCTCAAGATGACCGACACTATCACTCCAAAGAGAATCCCGCCAATTATGTCCGTGGGATAATGCTGCATCACGTATACCCTTGTTATTCCAATGGTTACGGGAAAGGCCCACAAAATGTAGCCCGCGATTCGCGATTTGTTGTATAGTGCAAATCCCGCGATAAACGCTAACGCAGTTGCCCTTGATGTGTGGCCCGATGGGTATGAACAGCTTGTCCCTTCCCCTGATGGTGACAAGCAGCTCGCGGCTATCGGCGAAAAACTGTCGCTCTCTATTCCAAAGTTTTCCGGCAGATCCAGGGCAGGGTCAAAACCGTATGGAGGGATGGCTCTACCAATCGCGGGTTTGATATACATCACCAGCACGACAAGAACTACCAAGGCGATGAGAAATATCATTCCAACCTTTCGCGTACGCCTGATTATGGTGATGATTATTCCAAAGGGAAACAGCACAGTAACATCTCCCATCGTGGTGGTCGCAATCATTGCTGCATCGAGTGCGGCGTTGCCATGAATGGACTTGAAATACCTGCTTGCGGCATCGTCGACGGCAAACGTCGCGCCAGAAGCAACGAGGACACTGAAAGCCGCGAAGGCTACAACAAGCGCCACTAGAAGCATCGACCGCGTCTTTATCATCCATGGCGGCCTGATGGCAGAGAGCAATTAACCGAAAAACACGATTCGTTGTTGTTTAATTGTTTTGCCTACAGTCTTGCCCCGCATCTGGGGCAGGTCCTGTCATCCTCGATTGACGCAAAGTGAGATTCCACACTGCAACTCTTGCACGCAGCCTTTTCCATTGCGCCCCACAGCCTGTAGTATCTGGTGTTGAAGTTCTGGGCTATCGGCCGCAGTAATCCCGATTTTTCCATTTCCAGCAGGACATCCTCAAAGTCCAGAACATCGAGCTCCATCGCGCTATAGGTATCCATCACGTTCAGTTGCCCAAGGATATCATCGTTTGAAAACCTCACATCGGTGTCGTTAAAATTATCGAAAATCACCCTGCGAATGTCGTGCCTGCTGACCTTGGTTGTAGCCGACATCTAAAGGCCCTTTGAATCGTCCTGCAACTTCTTTGCAGAATCAGGATCCCTGTCAGAATAGTACTTTACCATGCCAAGCTTTAGTACTTTTAGCGAAAGCAGGGCGCACTTTATTCTCGCTGGGCCAAGTGAGGTAAGGCCAATGTTCTCCAGAATATCGTCCTTTGACAGATCCTTGACAGAGGTAAGCGGCTTGCCCAGCACCATTTCCGTGAGCATCGAGGCACTGGCCTGGCTAATCGCACAACCCCTTCCCTCAAACTTTATGTCCTTTATCGTGCTCCCGTCAACTTTCAAGTGCATGTCAATCTCGTCGCCGCAGAGAGGGTTGCTGTCGTGAATGCTGACGTCAGCATCAGGCAACTTGCCCTTGTTCCGCGGGTTGCGGTAGTGATCAAGTATTATTTCGCGGTAAATGTCATCGCTCAAATTTTGAATAGCCTCCTTGCTTCGTCAAGCGCGCCAATAAATGTGTCGATTTCTTCCTTTGTGTTGTAGATATAAAAACTTGCCCGGGATGTGGCTGCAACATCGAGCCTTTCCATGAGCACCTGTGCGCAGTGATGGCCGGACCTTATGGCAACTCCGTGGTCGTTCATGATGGTCGCAAGATCATGCGGATGAATATCTCCGATGTTAAAGGACACCACGCCGCCTCGGTCAGTCACATTTCGCGGGCCGTACAGCGTAACGCCTTTCACTCCGGTGATCCTTTCAATCGCATATTTCGTGAGCTCAACCTCGTGGTTCCTTACCCTGTCCATGCCAATGTCTTCTAGGTAGTCTATGGCGGCAGCAAAGCCTATAACATCAGCGATATTTGGCGTGCCACCTTCGAACTTGTATGGAAGGTCGTTGTACCTTGTTTCGTACTTGTGGACCTCCTTTATCATGTCTCCTCCACCCATGAATGGCGGCATCTTTTCCAGGATCTCTTTCTTGACATATAGTATGCCGACTCCTGTCGGCCCCAGCATCTTGTGCGCAGAAAACGCCATAAAGTCACAACCCATCTGCTGAACGTCGACACGCATGTGGGGGACAGACTGTGCAGCATCAACCAGCACAGGGATGCCCTTTTCATGGGACATCCTGATGATCTCGTCAACAGGAATTATGGTGCCAAGTACGTTTGACATTTGCGACACTGAAACAAGTTTGACCCTGTTGCTGTCGAGGTGAGTGCTGTATTCTTTCATTTTCAAGTACCCTTCATCGTCAACTCCAATGTACTCCAGCTTTGCACCTTTTTCGCTGGCAAGGATCTGCCAGGGCACGATGTTGCTGTGGTGTTCTATCTCACTAATGACTATCTTGTCGTCCCTACCGACATTTGCTCTTCCCCAAGAGTATGCAACAAGATTGATAGCCTCCGTAGCGTTCCGGGTAAAGATTATCTCCTCGACAGAGCGGGCGTTTACGAATTTTGCGACCTTTTCCCTTGTCTTTTCGAAAGCAAGCGTAGCCTCCTCTGCCAGCTGATGCACCGCTCGATGAATATTCGAATTGTAATTCATGTAATAGTCGTGGATCGCATTGATGACCGCAAGGGGCTTTTGGGTAGTCGCCGCATTGTCAAGATAAATAAGGGCTTTCCCGCCTTCCAGCTTGCGCCTTAGTATGGGAAAATCTTCCCTAATCTTGTCGACGTCCAGTGCGCCGTGCTTTTGCATCATTTCCCTAGCCCAGTTGTATATAAATGCCGTTTTCCTGTATTTTAACCTTGTAAATTTTAAGTGGTTCCTCTGCGGGCAGGTTCTGCGGCATCCCTGTGTCCAGTTTGAAGGTGGACAAATGCAGCGGGCAGGTTACTGTCTGCTCCTCCTCGTTCAGGATCCCCGTTGTCAGATCGGCATAGGCATGGGTGCATATCCTGTCTGTAGCAAACACCTTCCCACCCACCTTGGCGAGCATCACCTTGCTGTCACCGTGGTCAAAGTCAAGCATATCACCGTTTTTAAGCGACTTTGCATCGCAGACCCTAGTCCATTCTTCCATTGCGATCACCTGTACTTGTAGTGCTTTTCAAAAATGTCCTGAGTCTCTCTGTAGCGCGACTTTTCAACTTCGAGGATCTGTTCCATAGCCTCGTCGGTCCTCAGCATCAGCGGCTTGCCCTGCCACTTGTTCTCGATAAGGTAATTGACCCACGCCCTTATCGTCGGACCCATTTTTCTTGAAAGCGGCTCGAGAAAGCCGGCCACTATCTCCCTTTTGGCTCCTTCCCTGCTGAGCCCTCTTGTCAGTAAATAGTAAATCTGGTTTTCGTCCATCTGGGCCACCGAAGCGGCGTGAGTCGCTCTGACTTCGTTAGTTTCTATTTCAAGGCCTGGAATCGAATCCGATTTCGCGCCCCTGTCAAGCAGGATTGCGTGACTCGCAAGATACGACTCGGTTCCCTTGCCGTCCTTTCCTATCTTGATCATGCCCTTGAACAGTGACTTTGCCGTGTCCTTTAGTACCGATTTAACAAGGACGCGTCCCCTTGAATGTTGACCAAGATGAACAAGATTCGAAGTCACGTCAAATGACTGGGTAGAAGCCCCGAATATTATTTCGACATCTTCCGCCGATGCGCCGGATCCCTTCATTATGCTGTCTGTCTTGTACCGCGAGAGAAGCGAACCAAACATCCCGATATACCATGACATCTTGCCGTCCCTTTCGACAAACGCTTTCCGGTTTGACACGTTAACCGTGTCAGTTGCCATCGCCTGCAGGGTTACCATTTCCAGATGCGCGTTGGGGTTAACATGGGTCTCCACAAGTTCAAAGTAGCCCTGCTGGACATCCTGTTTTCCAGACGAACCCGGAGCATACACCTCTTGAACGACCGTGGACTTTGAGCCGAAGTCCGCAAACACAATATTCCTTGACACCATTGAAGAGCCGTCATCGGCAAGCGACGTGACGATCCTTATCGGATCTTCAAGAACGACGTTTCTCGGAATGTAGATGAAGGCCCCGGACTGACAGGTCGAAGCCTCCAGCGCGATGAACTTGTCTTCAAGATAGTTTAACGGGTTTGTCTCCATGCGAGATTTCAGCAGATCGCCATGACTCTCCAGCGCGTCTTTTATCGACGTAACGACGACTCCCCTTTTCGAAAGGTCGTCGCGAACAAAGATCTTGATGGTCTTGCCTGCCTGAAGTATCCCAGTGCCCTGCTCCAGTTCCTTGAGCCGGTCAGCCAGCTCTTTGCTGATAGCTGGGTCCCGCGACTCCTCTGTGCCTGAAAAGTGAACGCTTTCAGGCTTTATCTTGTTCACATCGGAATATTTGCTGTAGAGCGGCGACACTTCAGCAGGAAGCGACTGATACTGGGATAAGGCCTTCTTACGCATTGAGCCAAACCAGGATGGCTCGCCGGCCGCCAGCGACTCTACGTATTCTTCACTGACGGATGACAGATTGACAGTCATCAAGAAATCACCAGCAGGTTCAGAAGCCCTAGCCGACAGAGCCTTCCATTTCGAGCTTTATCAGTCGGGTAAGCTCTACGGCATATTCCATTGGCAGTTCCTTGGTAAACGGATCCATAAATCCACCGACGATAAGCGACAGTGCATCTGACTCTGAGAATCCCCTGCTCATCAGGTAGAATATCTGGTCCTCTCCTATCTTGCCCACCGTCGCTTCGTGCGTTATTGTGGCGTCATCTTCGTTGACCTCTATGTACGGATACGTATCGGTCCTCGACTTTTCATCAAGCAGCAATGCATCGCACCTCACGTTGGACTTTACTCCTGTTGCGCCCTTTGCAACGTGCAGCAGGCCGCGGTAGGTGGTCCTTCCAGAATCCTTGCTTACGGACTTGCTTGTAATCCTTGAAGTGGTGTTTGGCGCAAGATGAACCGCCTTTGCTCCCGCGTCCTGATGCATACCTGCTCCTGCAAATGCCACCGATACAACCTCGGCATGAGCGCCCTTGCCAAGCATGTAGACTCCAGGATACTTCATTGTTAGTTTGCTGCCAATGTTGCCGTCAATCCACTCTACTGTCGCACCCTCGTACGCGTACGCCCTCTTTGTTACCAAGTTGTAAACGTCTTTACTCCAGTTCTGAATCGTAGTGTACCTTATCTTGGCGCCCTTCCTTGCGATCAATTCCACCACTGCGGAGTGAAGTGATTCGGTGCTGTAGACCGGAGCAGTACATCCTTCGATGTAGTGAACCTCAGCACCCTCATCGGCAATGATTAGCGTCCTTTCAAACTGACCGATGTTCTCCGCGTTTATCCTAAAGTATGCCTGCAACGGAAGTTCTACCTTGACTCCCGGCGGGATGTAAATGAATGAACCGCCAGACCATACTGCGCTGTTGAGGGCAGCAAACTTGTTGTCTTCCGGTGGAATGACCTTGCCAAAATGCTTCTTTACAATCTCTGGGTATTCCTTGACTGCTGTATCGGTGTCAGAGAAAATCACGCCCTGCTTTTGCAGGTCTTCCCGCAAATGATGATAAACGGTTTCAGATTCGTACTGGGCGCCTACTCCTGCGAGGAACTTGCGCTCTGCCTCCGGGATACCAAGTTTTTCGAATGTATTTCTTACAGATTCAGGAACATCCTCCCAGTTCTTGCTTGTCTTTTCTGACGCCTTGGCATAATAGTAGATGTTCTGGAAGTCGATCTTGGACAGGTCGCCGCCCCAGTTCGGCATCGGTTTGCTCATAAAGACCTCGTATGATCGCAACCTAAACTCCCTCATCCAGTCCGGCTCGCCTTTCATCCTGCTTATCTCTTCAACTGTACCCTTTGAGAGACCCTTCTTGCTGAGGTAGACATAAACCTCAGTAGGGTCCTTAAAGTCATATCTGCTATAATCCATGTTAAGGTCTTCTTTTGCCGTCATACGCTGGTTATAACGCTGTTATGTTTTATATATATTTTGCATCTTTCACAACGTGCTCTGGTGAATTTGTACAAGCTAACAATCGGAGAAACCATTTTTCGTCACTGCTGGTCATTTCTTATCTCCACTGCGCCTTTTCTAACTAGCGCCTGGGCTTCCGGAGGCAAGTCCTCCATTCTCAACTCTCCGCTCTTCAATTTCTCTATGGCCTGTCTTACCGACATGACCGTGGAACCAGCCACTTGCAGGTCAAGGACGCTCTGACCGTATTTTTCTTCCAGTACCCAAAGTAGCTCTTCTTTCTTTGCACGGTTCAGAGCAAGTTTTTCAGAATATTCGGAAGAGGCCTTTTCATTGTGGCTCCTGATAGTCTTCTGAAGCATTTTCGCAATCGACCTGGACTGTCCTTCAAGAAGGTCAATCCTGAGCCTGATCTCCTTTTCGTTGCGCAATCAACGGTAACTCCACCCGACGGGCTTTAATCATTTCCTCTTTTTTTCGACCAGTAAGTACCGCCCGATGCCTTCCAGCGCTTATAGTCGTCCAGAATCCTCATGTGGTCGAATGCAACCTCAATAGGCTCGATCTTTTCTTCATCCAACCACTCTATTTTTTCAGCATCATCTCCGGCATTGTCGATCCCACTATCGATAATTCCTACGAAAACCACACTCATGACATGCTTGCGAGGATCTCTTTTTGGGTCAGAATATACCCCCAGGATTTCCACTGGTTCGACTTCCAATGACGTTTCTTCTCTTGTCTCACGAATAACTGCATCTTCGACAGTCTCTCCTTCATTGACAAACCCGCCGGGAAGAGCCAGTCTACCTCTGAAGGGATCCCTTTTTCTCCTGATCATCAGAATCCTTGAATCTCTCTGAAGTATGATGTCAACTGTTGGCACTGGATTGCGATATTCATTCATGTCAGCTGGAAACAATTCGATATTATTAATGGTTCCAGAGGAGAGGAATTTAGCGAACACTCTGCGCCAATGCTATGCGGCGTAGCCTGTAGATGGTACTGACTCTGCGGATATCATGACCTTTCAGAAAACGGTCAGTATGCTCTTCATTTGTCTTTACTTGCGCCGAACTGATCATTCACAATGTTTGTTACTTCTGTGATCCATTCACACTGAATGTTCACCTTCTTGTGATGCTTTTGAACAGCCTCGACATCTGGGGCGTTCAGGAGGCAAAAACAAACACTGGCCTCTTTATTATAGAATAGATTAACATGAGAAACTCCAAACTCATCAACAGGAGACTTGCAAAGCTCTCTAAGGTTGTCCTCTGTAAAAGGAACTTTGTGAACGTCCAGGAAAACGGGCATGACATCTTTGGACCATGACAAACTAATATTGTTATCGCAAAGGGCGTATCCGAATAGCGGTCTGGGTACATATGACTTTTTATATCCTGATGCCGAGGCTATGTCGCGTAATTGTCTGGCTCTGCTTCCCTACCGGAGGATATTAGAGTCGTTGAAAGTAAAGACATTCCCAAGACTATCTCCGGGGTCATTGCCGATATAAGGAATAGCTTGGACTGCTGTTTTGATTCAAAGAACCTGTCAATGATATCGTTAATGGTTTCCTCAAACGCGCAAAAGATGTTAGAGCTGAAAAGTAGAGGGGCGAAATTAAGGTGCATAACGGAAATCACGCGCGATAACCTGTCAAAGTGTAACGAAATAATGAAGAAATTCGAACTGTTCCACACTTCATGCCTGACAGGCAGCTTCTTTGTTGCCGATGGGCATGAGTACCTGGGATACTTGACAGGTGACAAAAACGCAGAAAAATTGCTACACATTAAAGATTCTTCATTTGTGGCAAGCCAGCAATTCCTTATCAATACAATGATAGACAAGGCGTTTCCCGCGAACCAGAGAATTATCGAGATAGGCAAAGGTTCTGACGAAGAATTCATAGAAACACTCAGGGATCCAATGAAAACCAAGTCTCTTATGATAGAGTTGATGAGATCAGCCATCTATGAAATCGCAATCCTGTTCTCGACAAAGAACTCTTTTGTCATGGCAGAGCGCGAAGGGATCCTTGAAGAGATTACACGAATATCCGAGCGAGGTATCAGGGTAAAGATTCTGGTGATGAAGGACGAAACTGTGGACGAAATATCTGGCATGAGACTAAAAGCGTCACGCGAAAACATACAGGTAAACTACCTTCAACAGTTCCTTCCGACCAAAATAACCACTATAATCATAGATCAGATCAAGAGTCTGACAATCGAAGTAAACGACGACACCAAGGAAACATTTCAAGAAGCAATAGGTCTCTCAACCTACTCGAATAGCGAATCAACAGTATTCTCTAACGCGTCAATTTTCGAATCACTATGGATACAAGCCGAACTAGAAAAACAAAACAAGGCAAGGCAGGCCTATTTTCAGGTTTTCAAGGGATTCAAGCTCAAAGACGAGATTTATAGCCGTCGTTGGTCGTCGAATGTTGGAACAGAAGAAACGACTAAGGAATGATCCGAATAGATCACATGCTGCGGATGCTTGAACGATGGCAAAATGTGGAAGTCAAAGCTATACTGCACTAGCTGCCGACAAACGCTATATTGTAGTTATTCCGAGTTACAGCGTGGTCACAAAGTCCATCGCCTTTCACTCGTACAAGGGCGGTACGGGCAAGACAACCATTGCGTCGAATTATGCTGCGCTTTTGGCAAAAAAAGGATTCAAAGTAGCACTATTGGATCTGGATGTGTATGCTCCCAGCCTTCTTGCCTATTTCCGGAAGCAACCGAGGAAGTGGCTGAACGACTATTTGCTTGGTGAAGCAGAGGTCGACGAAGTGATGACCGAGGTGACTGACATTATAGAAGACTATTCAAAAAAGTACGACAAGGCCACGGAGGTCAGAGGAAGGCTGTGGATAGGGTTTTGCAACGTGAAGAAAGAAGAGATATACAAGATAGAAGGGGGCACCTCTGAGAGCTCTAAATCACAGCTGAGAAGGTTTATCCTTCTGAGGGAGAAACTAGTTCGGGACTATGAACCCGACTATGTAATAATTGATACGAGTCCTGGAATAAGGTACTGGTCGATTAACGCACTTGCCGTCGCTGACACCCTTTTTCTAACTCTAAAGACCGGAGACATCGACGTGGAAGGAACAAAAAGACTCGCATCCGAAATCTACGGTTCCCTTACAAAGTACGGGACAAGATCATTTCTACTTTTCAACCGAGTTGCCGGTTACTGCGTTCCTAGTCACACCACGCATTCTCTCGAAAACGAAAGTGATCAGAATGAAGGGCCGATGGAACCCTATTCAACAAGTGATGCGCAAAGCGTTTTGTCGCGAGAAACCAGAATGGAAGTAATCTCTGCAATCCCGTGCTATTGCGATATACAGTTCACCAAGAAGGAATTCCTTACCTCACTGAGATACCCCGAACACCCTTTCACAAAACAGATGGAGATGTTGGTAGATGCGATGGCAACAAGACCCTAATCTTCTCATAACCGGGCTCCAAGCAGTATGTCGGACAAGAAAGTGAAGGTAGCCTTGGAAGAAAACATACTAGCAATTCCTGGGCAGCGCTACCTTTTCTCCGGTTCAGATTTTCCGGATAGCGTGATGCTCCTGGTCGGCCCGTCAGGTTCGGGCAAGACCGCGTATGGCATGCAGTACCTGCGTGAAGGCATGTTGAATGGTGACAATTGCCTGTACGTGAACTGCAGCCAGGGTCTCACGTTTGAAAGGTTCAGTTCCTACTTTGCCAGCGCAAAAACGCAAGTACCGGAGTTTCTGAGCGCTTTTCAGTCACAAGCGGTCGAAAAGGGTCAGCAGGAAAATTCCCCGACACAAATTCCTACCAGAAACGATGCGATGAGTATCTCGGATCTGTTGGAACGCATATCGATATCGCTATCATCGAAAAATAGGCCAAGTAAAACTAATTCAACGAGAGTTGTCGTTGATTCCCTTACGCAACTTATCGCAAGATTCTCGATTGATAGGATCCAGAAGTCCGTGTCAGAACTCTATGATCTTTTGAAAATGAGAGACGGAACCACTGCGCTGTTTATCCTCACCGGGGTGCCCCCATCTCCTGATGTAGACGTTCTAGGCTCGCTCGTCGATGGCATTATTCAAATGCGGATGGAAGACTTGGGTCAGCAAATACAGCGGGACATGAGAATACTGTCCATAAAGACGGCAAATAATTCGCCAAAGTGGGTAAAGTTCAGGATCGAGCAGAATGGCGATCTGCGGTTGGGGGAGGATAAGGCACCGCAAGCTGAACTTCGATGCAAATTGTGCGACGGCCCGATCATGGGCCAGGTCGCTAGCACCGATCCAGACTCGACTTTCCATCCACACTGTCTTGAAACATATCGCAAGCTTGGCGACATCTATGGGTCAAACATAGTCTATGCGCTGCAGCCTGGAGTTGTGAACGCGAACTTTTTTTTCATCGACGTGGTGGGATTATCGGATCCTCGACTTTCTGTTGAAAAGCAAATTCAAAAGATAGAAAATCTGAATGCCCTTATTGGTTCCTGCGATGCCTATAGCAAGATACCAAAAGACAAAAAGATCGTTCTTCCAACAGGGGACGGGATGGCAATTGGGTTTCTTGTGAACCCGGAGCTTCCTATGCAGCTGAGCGTTCAGCTGCATCGCAAGATCCATGCTTTCAACGCAAAACAGTCTTCCGACAAGGCCATAGGGGTCAGGATCGGTCTAAATTCGGGCCCAGTGTTTGTCGTAAGAGACATCAACAGCAATCAAAACGTTTGGGGTCCAGGCATAATTCTCGCTAGGAGAGTTATGGACCTTGGAGACAGCGGCCACATCTTGCTGGCAGACAATATCGCAGAGACGCTCATAGATTTAAAGGACGAGTATAGAGATAGCATCAAGCGAATAAACGCAGGATACAGAATTAAGCATGGTCAGCTTTTGAGGTTGTATTCCGCTTACTCTCATGACTTTGGAAATCCAGAGATGCCTGCAAGAATAGATCAGGGTGATGGTTGAGCATTTTGAAGCGGCTAGACAGAGTGTAATAAGGCATCGATACGCATTGATATCACGACTTTGAAGAGCGGAAGAAACTCTCGCCATATAGCTCTCTGAGCTTTCTGAAAATTAGAAGGCAATTGTCCGAGTCGAAATTGTATGAAAACCTGCCAAACTTCATGGTAATTGCAGTAGCCTTCGGGACTGGGATTCCGCACATGTCACAGGTCATTGATCTGGATTTTCTGGCAGATTTTTTCTTTCTTGACATCAGTCCAATCGCGTTTACTATTAGCAACTCTCGGCGATAATTAAATGACTCTGTAAGGTAATCCGGGGAACAGCCCTAATTCTTATTAGTATGGGGGACTATACTACAGTGATGTCTACCGTTTTTGTAGGGATGGAAGAATCGCCGACTCCGCTAACTATATGCCCAAGATGCGGAAGGCAGGTAAGAATCGACGGACATTGCGAGTGCGAAGCGATATTCTTGGATGCCAGTGGCAACAAAGAGAAACAATGAGAAAATGGACGCTTCCTATGGGCTGACGCTTAGAAGATATTATGCTAGATAGCTAGCAAGGGTGGTTTGCCCAACACGAGTTTTGTCAATTATAATGGTGGCAGGGCGGG
>Ga0187892_10007551_pt1 | contig 15446 bp, 14 predicted proteins | sample MA1701073metaG_FD_139345 | JGI IMG/M metagenome (GOLD analysis project Ga0187892, IMG submission 139345) | Bio-ooze microbial communities from a basaltic lava cave in the Kipuka Kanohina Cave System on the Island of Hawaii, USA - MA170107-3 metaG ... | reverse complement strand
GGGCGAGCCCATCACCGCCCCGGTCTGCGTCAGATCCGAAGCCTCGATCCGGGCGATGCCGAAGTCGGCGACCTTCACCCGCCCGTTCATCATCACGATCAGGTTCGCCGGCTTGATGTCCCGATGCCACACCCGCCGTTCGTGCGCGTGCGCGAGCGCCTCGAGGAGCTGAGTCGCGATGCTGACCGCATCGCGCTCCGCGAACCGGACGCCGCGGGTGAAGTACTCGCGGAGGCTGTTGCCCTCGACGTACTCCATCGCGATGTAAGCGACCTCGGCGTCCTCGCCGTAGTCGTGCACCGCGACGATCCCGGGATGCGAGAGGCGTCCCGCCGCGCGCGCCTCGTTGCGAAACCGCGCGAGCATCGCGCTCGCCGGCCGGTCGGCGGCGAGGAGCTCGCGGCGGATGGTCTTGATGGCGACGGTGCGCCGGATGCCGGGGTCGAAGCCCTTGTAGACGACGCCCATCGCGCCGGTGCCGAGCACCTCGATGATCTCGTACTTGCCGAGGCGGGCGGGCGTGCTCATCGGGGCGCGTCAGTGATGCAGGATCTTGGACAGGAACTGCACCGCCCGCTCCGAGCGGGGCTTGCCGAAGAAATCGTCCTTCTTCGCGTCCTCGACGATCTCGCCCCGATCCATGAAGATCACGCGGTGCGCGACCTTGCGGGCGAAGCCCATCTCGTGCGTGACCACCATCATGGTCATGCCCTCCTGGGCGAGCTGGACCATGACGTCGAGCACCTCGTTGATCATCTCCGGGTCGAGCGCCGAGGTCGGCTCGTCGAAGAGCATCGCGATCGGGTCCATGGAGAGCGCCCGGGCGATGGCGACGCGCTGCTGCTGCCCGCCCGAGAGCTGGCCGGGGTACTTGCGCGCGTGCTCGGTCAGCCCGACCCGCTCGAGGTACTTCATGCCGCGCGCGGCCGCCTCGTCCCGCGACCGGCCGAGCACCTTGACCTGGGCGAGCGCGAGGTTGTCGCTCACGGTCATGTGCGGGAAGAGCTCGAAGTGCTGGAACACCATCCCCACCCGGGCACGCAGCTTCGGCAGATCGGTCTTCGGGTCGGCGACCGAGATGCCGTCGACGATGACGTCGCCCTTCTGGAACGGCTCGAGCGCGTTCACGCACTTGATCAGCGTCGACTTGCCCGAGCCCGACGGGCCGCAGACCACCACCACCTCGCCTTTGTCGACGCTGGTGGTGCAGTCCGTGAGGACCTGGAAGCTGCCGTACCACTTGCTGACGCCCTTCATCTCGATCATCGCCATCTAAGCGCTCCTACAGCTTGCCCGGCACCGCGATCCGCGCCTGCAGCCGCTTCACGAGGTACGAGAGGAAATAGCTGATGATGAAGTAGACGACCGCGACGAACAGATACATCTCGACGAGGCGCCCGTCCCGCTGCGCGACCTTGCTCGCGGCGCCGAGGAAGTCGGTGATGCCGAGCACGTACACGAGCGAAGTGTCCTGGAACAGGATGATCGTCTGCGTCAGCAGCACCGGCATCATGTTGCGGAACGCCTGCGGCAGGACGACGGTGCCCATCGTCTGCCAGTAGTTGAGCCCGAGCGCGTAGCCCGCCCAGACCTGGCCGCGCGGGATCGACTGGATGCCGGCGCGCATGATCTCGCAGTAGTACGCCGCCTCGAACATCGCGAACGTGACGAGCGACGACATGAACGCGCCGACCTGGATCGGCTGCGTCGCGCCGATCAGCCAGCCGCCGATCCACGGCACCAGGAAGTAGAACCAGAAGATCACCAGCACCAGCGGCACCGACCGCATCAGGTTCACGTAGGCGCCGGCGACGTTGGCGAGGAGCGGGGCACGCAGCAGCGGCCCGAGCAGCGGGCGCGCGGCGAGACGGCGGACGGCGGCGACCCCGTGCAGGGCGGAGTAGACGCTGACGCTCGAGAGCCGCATCATCGCCAGCAGCGTGCCGAACACGATGCCGAGCGTCATCGCGAGCGCCGTCAGCGTGAGCGTAAAGGTCATCCCCTCCTTGAAGAGGTAGGGAAGGCTCCGCTGGATGACGTCCCAGTCGAACCCGGCGAGCACGGCCAGCTCCTCCTAGTGACCCGCCTGCGCAGCGCCGCCGGCGGCGATCAGCCCCGGCACCGCGAGCCGCCGCTCGACCCAGCGCATGCCGAGCACGACGACGATGTTGATCGCGAGGTACAGGATCGTCGCCGCGGTGAACGCCTCGAACACCTGAAAGGTGAACTCCTGGATCGACCGCGCGCGCGCGGTGAGCTCCATCAGCCCGATCGTCAGCGCGACCGCGCTGTTCTTGATGATGTTCAGGAACTCGGAGGTGAGCGGCGGCAGAACGATCCGGTAGGCCTGCGGCAGCAGCACGTGCCGGTAGGTCTGCGGCAGCGTGAGCCCCATCGCCGTGCCCGCCATCCGCTGGCCGACGGGCAGCGACTGGATCCCGGCGCGCACCTGCTCGGCGACGCGCGCCGAGGTGTAGAAGCCGAGGCAGAGCACCGCGGGGAGATAGGCGCTCCACGGCGGCGGCATCTGCTTGATCCAGTCGCCGAGGCCCTTCGGCACGAGCTCCGGCAGGACGAAGAACCAGAGGAACATCTGCACGAGCAGCGGGATGTTGCGGAAGAGCTCGACGTAGGCGTTGCCGAGGCGGACGGCCCACGCCCGCGGGGTGGTGCGGAGCACGCCGATCACCGACCCGAGCGCGAGCGCGATCACCCACGCGGCGAGCGCCGTCCCGAGCGTCCAGACGATGCCGACGAGGAGGTAGTGCAGCCACGTGCCGCTCGCGTCCGCGGCGGGCTGCCAGAAGATGCCCCAGTTCCAGTTGTACTTCATCCCTCTCCCTGAAGGGTGGCGCGGTGGGGCGCGAACGGCGGCGGTGAGGCCCCGGGGCGGTGCCGCGCGCTCCCGCCCCGGCCGATCCTCAGGACATCACTGGTAGGCCGCGGGGTCGCCCGAGTCGGTCGGCTTGGCGACCACGTTCTTGAACTCCCTGCTCATCGGCAAGTTGAGGTTGATCCCTTTCGGCGGGACCGGCTTCAGGAACCACTTGTCGTAGATCGCGTTGATCTGCCCGCTCTTGTAGAGCTGCGTGACCGCGTTGTCGACGACCTTCTTGAACGCCGGATCGTCCCTGCGGAGCATGATCCCGTAGGGCTCGACCGTGTACGCCTCGGAGCCGATCGCCCAGTCGGCCGGGTTCTTCGCGTTCGCCACCAGACCGTAGAGCAGGATGTCGTCCATGAAGAACGCGGCGGCGCGGCCGGTATCCACCATCAGGAACGCCTCGGCGTGGTCCTTCGCCGCGACGATGCTCATGCCGAGGTTGCGCTTGGTGTTCTCCTCGGTGGCCCACTTGATGTTGGTGGTGCCGGCGGTCGAGACGACGGTCTTGCCCTTGAGGTCGTTGAGCGTCTTGATGTTCGACGCCTTCTTCGCCACGTAGCGGTTGGCGGTCACGAAGTGGGTGATCGTGAACGCCACCTGCTTCTGGCGCTCGAGGTTGTTGGTGGTCGAGCCGCACTCGAGGTCGATCGTGCCGTTCGCCATCAGCGGGATGCGCGTCGCCGAGGTCACCGGGTTCAGCTTGACGTCGATCTTCGGGATCTTCAGCTCGGCCTTGATCGCGTCGACGATCCGGTGGCAGATGTCGATCGCGTAGCCGACCACCTGCTGCTTGTCGTCGTAGTACGAGAACGGGATCGACGAGTCGCGGTGGCCGAGCGTGATGGCGCCGGTGTCCTTGATCTTCTTGAGGGTGCCGGCCAGCTCCTGCGACGCGGCCGGCTGCGCCACCGCGAGCGCGAGCGCCGCGGCGAGCGGTAGGGCGAACTTGCGCATGATGGGTCTCCTCGTTTGCCGGCGCCCGAGCGCCGCCGTGCGGTTGCCGTCGAGGCTCGGGCGAGCCGAGACAGGCCGGATTCTATGGAGGTATTCCTGCCTTGTCCAAAACCGCGCCCGCGTCGCCCCGGCCGTGCCGTTCAGTGCAGCTTCACCGGCGGCTCGGTGCGCCGCGTGATGAGCCGCGCCAGGGTGTCGAGCGCGACCTTCCAGAACCCGTGCAGCGCCAGCTCGTGCATCTTGTAGAGCGACATGTACATCAGCCGCGCGAAGTAGCCCTCGACGAACAAGGCGCCGCCGACGAGCTTGCCCATCAGGCTGCCGACCGTCGAATATTCGCCGAGCGACACGAGCGAGCCGAAGTCCCGATAGCGGAACGGGCGGAGCGGCCGGCCGGCGAGCCGCCGCTTGAGCTGCCCGACCATGTGCGAGGCCTGCTGGTGCGCGGCTTGCGCGCGCGGCGGCACCGTGGTGTCGCGTCCTTCCCAGGGGCACGACGCGCAGTCGCCGATCGCGAAGATGTCCGGGTCGCGCGAGGTCTGCAGCGTCGGCAGCACGACCAGCTGGTTGATCCGGTTGGTCTCGAGCCCGTCGAGATCCTTCAGGAAGTCGGGCGCCTTGACGCCGGCGGCCCAGACGACGAGCTCGGCCGGGATCACCCGCCCGTCGGCGAGCCGCACGCCGTTCGTTAGCACTTCGGCGACGCGCGACTTCACGTGCACCAGCACGCCGAGCTTGCGCAGCAGCCCCAGCGCGGCCTCCGACAGCCGGGCGGGCAGGGCGGGCAGGATGCGGTCCGCGGCTTCGATGACGTTGAGCTTGACATCCTTATCGGGGTCGATGCGGTCGAGGCCGTACGCGACGAGCGCGCGCGTCGACCTGTGCAGCTCGGCGGCGAGCTCGACCCCGGTCGCGCCGGCGCCGATGATCGCCACCTGCAGCTGCTCGGGCCGCGGCGGCTCGGCCTGGGCGTGCGCCCGCATGCAGGCGTTCACGAGGCGGCGATGGAAGCGCTTCGCCTGCGGCGGCTCGTCGAGGCGCAGCGCGTGCTCCCGGACCCCGGCCGTCCCGAAGTCGTTCGTCAGGCTGCCGACGGCGATGATCAGCGTGTCGTAGGGGATGCTGCGGGCGGGCGTGACCTCGATGCCCTCCTCGTCGACGTAGGGCGCGACGTGCACCTCGCGCCGCGCCCGGTCGAGCCCGGTCATCTCTCCAACGCGGTACTGGAAGTGGTGCCAGTGCGACTGCGCGAGGTAGTTGAGCTCGTGCACCGCGAAGTCCATGCTGCCTGCGGCCATCTCGTGGAGGAGCGGCTTCCACAGGTGGGTGCGGGCCTTGTCGACCAGCGTCACCTCCGCCTTGCCGCGCTTGCCGAGCTTGTCGCCGAGGCGGGTGGCGAGCTCGAGCCCGCCGGCGCCGCCGCCGACCACCACGATGCGATGCCGGCCCGGCCCGGACCCGTTCGCAGCGCGGGCTGGCGTGCCGGCTTGCGGCTGGAGTTCGCGCATCGCGCGCATGTTACGCGAGCGGATTCGGGCGTAACATTCGCGACCTCGCCATGGCCACTCGACCCGCCGCGACGCCGTTCTCGGCGATCCTCGCCGCGCGCCTCGCCCGCCGCGATTTCCTCAAGGGCGGGCTCGCCGCCGCGCTCGCCGCGGCCCTCCCGCTCGCCGGCTGCGCCGGCGCGCCGGTCGCGCGCCCGGTGCGGATCGGCTTCACGGCGATTCCGCCGTCCGCCGACGATGCCCTGAGACTCGCGCCGGAGTACGAGGCGAGCGTGCTCTTCGCCTGGGGCGACCCGGTCGGCATCCCGGGCAACATGCCGGCGTTCAGGATGGATGCCTCGAACAGCGCGGCCGAGCAGGAAGCGCAGGCCGGGATGCATCACGACGGCATGTGGTTCTTCCCGCTGCCGCAGGGGTCGGAATCGTCGGCGAGCGGGCTGCTCGTGATGAACCACGAGTATCTCGACGACGGCCTCCTGCATCCGGACGGCCGCCGGACGTGGAGCGCCGAGAAGGTGCGCAAGAGCGAGGCCGCCGTCGGCGTGTCGGTGGTCGAGGTGAGCCTGGCGGGCGGGCGCTGGGCGGTCGCGCGTCCCTCGCGTTTCGCCCGGCGGATCACCGCCTTCACGCCGTGCGCGATCTCCGGCGCCGCCGCCGGGGCCGACGCCATGAAGACCGCGTTCGATCCGAGCGGGCGCGAAGTGCTCGGCACCTACAACGGCTGCGCGAACGGCTGGACGCCCTGGGGCACCTATCTCACCTGCGAGGAGAACTGGCAGTTCCACTTCGTGAACGCGGGCGCGATCCCGCCCGAGCACCGCCGCTACGGCATCGGCAAGGGCCGCGGCTACCGCTGGGAGGCGCACGACGAGCGCTTCGACGCCGCGCGGCACCCGAACGAGCCGAACCGCTTCGGCTGGGTGGTGGAGATCGACCCCTACGATCCGGCGTCCAAGCCCGTGAAGCGCACCGCCCTGGGGCGCATCAAGCACGAGGGCGCGCATCCGTCCATCGGCCCCGACCGCCGGATCGCCTTCTACATGGGCGACGACGAGGGGTTCGAGTACGTCTACAAGTTCGTGACCGCGCGGCCCTGGGACCCGGCGAGCCGGGCGGCGAACGCGGGCCTGCTCGACGAAGGGACGCTCTACGCGGCGCGGTTCGACGCCGACGGCACCGGCGAGTGGCTCGCGCTCGAGCACGGCCGGACGGGCCTCACCGCGGCGAACGGCTTCGCGAGCCAGGCCGAGGTGCTCGTGAAGACCCGCCAGGCGGCCGATGCCGTCGGCGCGACGCCGATGGACCGGCCCGAGTGGTGCGCGGTCCACCCGGTGACCCGCGAGGTCTACGTGACGCTGACGAACAACACCGCGCGCGGCCGCGACAAGCGGCCCGGCCCCGACGCCGCCAACCCGCGCGCGAACAATCTCTACGGGCACATCGTCCGCTGGCGCGAGGACGGCGGCGACGTCGCCGCGACGCGGTTCCGCTGGGACCTCTTCGCCCTCGGCGGCGTCGGCGACCATCCCGACCCGGCGAAGCGGGGCCGCTTCAAGGGCGACGACTTCGGCTGTCCCGACGGGCTGTGGTTCGACCGGCGCGGCGTGCTCTGGGTGCAGACCGACATCTCGCCGACGGCGCTCCTGCGCGGCGACTTCGCGCCGCTCGGGAACAACCAGATGCTCGCGGCCGATCCGGCCACGGGCGAGTTCAAGCGCTTCCTGGTGGGACCGCGCGGCTGCGAGATCACCGGCTTCACCACGACCCCCGACGGCCGCACCGGGTTCGTCAACATCCAGCACCCGGGCGAGAACCCCGGGGAGATCAACGATCCGGACAAGCCGCGCGCGAACTCGAACTGGCCCGACTTCGATCCGAACGGCCGGCCGCGCTCGGCGACGGTGGTGATCCGGCGGCGCGACGGCGGGGTGATCGGCACCTAGAGCGCAACGCAAAGGCGCAAAGAAGCGCAAAGAGGACGCAGAGAAAAGCTCATCCTCTAAAAGCGGTTCCTTTGCGTCCTCTGCGCTCCTTCGCGCCTTTGCGTCGGCTTTTCAGTCGAAGACGATCACCCCGCGCGCGTTCTTGCCCGCCTCGAGGTCGGCGAAGGCCTGCGGCGCCTCGTCGATCCGGTAGCGGTGGGTGATCAGCTCGTCGAGCTTCAGCCGGCCGGCGCGGTAGAGGGCGAGCAGCCGCGGAAAGTCCTCGCGCGGACGCGCCGAGCCGAAGTAGCTGCCGGTGAGCGTCTTCTCCTCGAACGTGAGCGCGACCGGCCGCACCGCCACGCTCTCCTCGCCGCGCGTGACGCCCACGACCACCGCCTTGCCGCCCTTGCGCAGGCTGCGGAAGGCCTGGTCGATCGTCCGCGGCAGGCCGATGCACTCGAAGCAGTAGTCGGGGCCGCCGCCGGTGAGCTTCTTCGCCGCCCGCGGGACGTTCTCCTCCGTGGCGCCGTTGATGACATGCGTCGCGCCGAAGCGGCGCGCGAGGTCGAGCTTCGCCTCGGCGACGTCGACGGCGACGATCGGGTTCGCCCCGGCGATCGCCGCGCCCTGGATCACGTTGAGCCCGACGCCGCCGGTGCCGATCACCATGACCGTCGTCCCGGGCTCGACCCGCGCGGTGTTGAACACCGCGCCGACCCCGGTCATCACCCCGCAGCTCACCAGCGCCGCGCGGTCGAGCGGGATGTCGTTGTCGATCCGCACCAGGTTGTCGACCGAAAGGGTCGCGTACTCGGCCATCACGCCGCACGCCGAGAACACGTAGACCGGCTGTCCCGAGGCGTCGCGGACCGGGGTCGTGCCGTCGGGCAGCGTGCACAGGGTCTTCGCGGCCATGTCGCACAGGTGCGGCTTGCCGGTCGTGCACCAGCGGCACTTGCCGCACATGTTCACGAACGAGCTGACGACGTGGTCGCCGGGGCCGAGGTCGGCGACGCCTTCGCCGACCTCGACGACGACCCCGGCCGCTTCGTGCCCGAGCACGAGCGGGAGCTGCATCTGGATGGTGCCGTTCGTGGCCGAGAGATCGCTGTGGCAGACGCCGCAGGCGGCGATCTTCACCAGCGCCTCGCCGCGCCGCGGCGGCGCGACCGCGATCTCCTCGACGACGACCGGCTTGCCGACCTCGCGGCACAGCGCCGCTCTTGCGTTGCGCGTCATCTCGCTCTCCTCGATCGGCGCTCATCGTAGCCAAAACCCGCGCGCGGCGTTGTAGAGTTCGGCTCCGAGGGACCGCCCGATGAAGCAGTTCTGGGTGACGCACGGCGGAGAGCGACGCGGCCCGTACGAGGAGAGCGAAGTCCTCGAGGCGGTCGAGCTCGGCATCATCCGCCCGACCGACCTGCTGTGGGTCCAGGGGATGCGCGAAGGAATCCCGATCTACCAGGTGTTCGCGCACCTCGGGGCCGCGGGCCCGGCCTCGCGGCCGCCCGGAGCGGCGCGCCGGCGCGCGCCGGGCGCGCGCATCGTCGACGAGCTCGCGGAGCTCTCCCGCGACGAGGTCGCCTACGCGGGGTTCTGGATCCGACTCGCTGCGGCCGCGCTCGATCTATTCATCCTGTGGGCAGTCGGTGCCGCGATCGGGCTCGCGTTGCTGGCGTGGGCGCCGCGCGGCGCCGGCGTGGCCCAGGAGCTCGCACTCGCGCTGGTGCTCCTCGTCGCCTGGCTCTACTTCGCGCTCATGGAGTCGAGCCCGCGCGGGGCGACGTTCGGCAAGCGCGCGTTCCGCCTGCAGGTGCTGACCTCCGATCGCATGCAGCGCGTCGGCTTCCTCCGCGCGACCGGACGGTGGGCGGGGCGCTGGCTCTCGTCGCTCGCCCTCGCGATCGGCTACCTGATGCAGCCTTTCACCCCCCGCCGGCAGGCCCTGCACGACCTGCTAGCGGGGACGGTCGTGATCGCCCGGGGACCGCGCGCGCGCGTGCTGCTGGCGGTCGTGGTCCTCGCCATCGGCACCCTCGCCCTCGGGTTCCTGCTCGGCGGCGCCCTCAAGCTCGCGGAGATGCTCGGCCGCGTCTGAGCGGGGGCGTCAGTTCACTTTCATGTTGGCGAACTTGACCACCTTCGCCCACTTGTCGATGTCCTGGGCGAGGAACTTGCCGAACTCGTCCGAGGTCATCTGCATCGGCACCGCGCCCTGCTTCGCGAAGTCCGCCTTGACCTCGGGCTGCGCGAGCAGCTTCTGGACCTCGGCGTTGAGCCGGTCGATGACCGGCTTCGGCGTGCCGGCCGGGGCCATCAGCCCGAGCCAGATCACCGCCTCGTAGCCCGGGACGCCGGATTCCGCGACCGTCGGGAGGTCCGGGGTGACCGCGGAGCGCGCGCGGCCGCTCGTGGCGAGCGCGCGGACCTTGCCCGCCTCGGCCTGCTTCGCCATCACGGTGATCGCGTCGAACATCATCTGCACCTGCCCGCCCATCACGCTCACGCGCGCGCCCGAGCTCTCCTTGTGCGGCACGTGGACGATGTCGACGCCGGCCATCGCCTTGAACAGCTCGCCCGCCATGTGATACGGCGTCCCCGGACCGGAGGAGGCGTAGTTGAGCTGCCCGGGCTTCGCCTTGGCGAGGGCGAGCAGCTCCTGAAGATTCTTCGCCGGCACCTCCGGGTTCACCACCAGCAACAGGTCGGAGTAGTTGATCGGCGAGATCGGGACGAGGTCAGTCATCAGCTTGTACGGCTTCTTCGTGAAGAGCGACTCGTTGACGGTGTGGGTGTTCGACATGACGAGCAGCGTGTAGCCGTCCGGCGCCGCCTTAGCCACCGCGTCCGCGCCGATGATTCCCCCGCCGCCCACGCGGTTCTCGATGACGAACGGCTGGCCGAGCGGCTTCTCGAGCCGCTGGCCGAGATACCGGGCGTAGATGTCGGCCGGCCCGCCGGCGGAGAACGGGCTGATGATCCGTACGGGCTTGTCGGGATAGCTCTGCGCCGCGGCGCCGCTGACGGCGAGCGCAAAGACGGCGACCGCGGAATAAATGACGCGCGCCAGGTGTTGCATAGCTTCCTCCTCGCTCCGTTGACTGCTTGCCCGCGGCGCTCGCAGCCCCGCGGGTCGCGACTCTTTTAGCACCGAAGGCGAGCGCGGCGCAATGACCGCGGTCGGGAGCGGCGCGTCATTCCCGCGCCGGCGAGCGGCCGGGCGCGGTCACGGGGTGGGCCATTCGGTGCGCGCCGTGCGCCGGTGAACCGCAAACTGGGAGAGACGCATCAGGTTCGCTTCGCTCCAAGACATCGACGTGCTTCGCGAGCTCACCCAGCCGGGCCCTTGCGACCGGCGGCCGCGAACCAGTGGGCGGAAGCCCGCTGTGAAGCGGTCGGCTGCATCGCGTTGTTGGGCGGCATGTCGATTCCACATCCTGGCCGATCTAGACGCAGACTTTTCACTGCACCTCCACCTTCGCGAGGAGTTCCAGCAACCTTGCCCTGTACTGCGGACTCCTCAGGGGGTAGGTCGGGAGCCAACTACGTATCGAGAAGGCACCTTCAATCGAGCGGATCTCGACGACTTCCCACTCGGCAGCGGACAGGTCTCCCGCCGCCACCAGCGCTGCGGCGAGGTGGATACGCGTTTCCAGATCGATGGGATTGCGCACTGCCGCCTCGCGCAGATTGATTAGCGCCTGCTCGATGTCGTTCTCGAACAGATAGGCTCGGCCCAGTATCAGGAAGTACAGGTACCCGCCGTCGGGATTGAGCCGCAGCGCCGTGCGGAGCAGCGGGATCGCCCGCGCGGACTCTCCAATATAGCTGTAGACGCCGCCCATGAATGCATAGGCGTCGGCAAACGATCGATTCAGCTCGATGGCTTTTTGCAGGGACTGGATCGCCTGCTCGTGGCGACGGCTTTGCACGTGGACGAACGCGAGCGCCCAATACACTTCCGGAATCTCGGGGTCGATCAGGCGAGCGGACTCGGCGAGCTCGAACGCTCTGTCGAGCGCGGTCGAGGCGTCGCCCGCGGGTCGCAGCCGATGGTCCATGGCGTAGGTCATCGCCAGACCGGCGTAGGCCCGTGCGAATTTGGGGTCGAGCGCGAGCGCCTTTCGGTACAGATCGCGGGCCTCCTCGTTCACCCCGGCCTGTCGAACCAGGAACAGTGCCTGTGCGCGCAAGAAGTAGTCGTACGCTTCCAGGCTGGGCGTGTACCGCTTCGCGAGCCGCTGCCGCGCGGCGTCGGTCAGCTTGCCGGGCAGCACTTCCGTCAACCTGCGGACGATCTCGTCCTGGACCGAGAAGAGATCTCCGAAGGGCCGCTCGAACCGCTCCGACCACAGTTGCTGATTAGTCCCCGTGTCGACTAAGTGGACGTTGATCCGCAGGGTCCCGGACTCGCGTTGCACGCTGCCCAGGACGAGGTACCGGGCGCCTCGTGCGGTCCGACTCTCCGGCACCCCGCTAGGTGCCCTGATCAAACGCAAGCCGGGGAGACGCGAAAGGTCGGTCATCAGGTCATTGCTGATGCCGCGTGCCAGATAGGCTTGCTCGCCATCGGTCCCCAACGACTCGAATGGCAGGACGGTGACCGTCAGAGGTGCGGGGTGACGCTCGTCCCCGAGGTCGGCGGCGTCCGGGCTTGGGGTCGGTTGCTCGACTGAAAGAAAGAAATATGCGCCGGCCGCCGCCAGCGCGAGCAGAACGCCAGCGATCAGTCCGGGCCGAGGGACTCGACGGCGCGTGCGCGCGGCAAGTCGCGGCGGCAGGGCAACCTCGACCGCGCCGTCCGCAGTCTGGGCGGCGATTTCGGCGCTCTGCACCGCGGCGATCAAGCGGTACCCCCGCTTCGAGATGGTTTCGATATAGGACGGCGCGCGAGGGTTGTCGCCGAGCGCCCTGCGCAGCTTGATGATGGTCTGGGTCAGCGCCTCGTCGCCAACGACCACGCCCGGCCACGCTCCAGACAGAAGCTCCTCGCGACTCACGACCCGGCCGGCACCATCGGCGAGCGCCAACAACACCTGCATCGCCTTCGGCTCGATCCGCACCGTCTCGCCGGTGCGAGCGAGCTCGTTGGCCGCGGGATCGACCCACCAGTCGCCGATCTGAAGCCGAGGTCGCGCCGTCGCGTCAGTACCGAAAGTCGGGGTAAGCACCGCTGAGACTCCCGGGCGCCCCATGCAACCCGTTGATCTGACTACGCGACTGCTTTCATAGGAAAAGCTTAACCGTTCCGTCGGGACGAATTCCTGCCCCGGATATTAGACGTGCCGCACCGACTGCGTCACCCGCACTGACCAAGGCGGGCCGCAAGCCGGTAAACGTCTCAATCCCAGGAGGAATCGCCATGCGGGAACGTCTCGTCGGAATGGTCGCGGCATTGGCGTTGGGGCTATACGCATTCCAGCCGACTGCCCTGGCGCAGCAGAAATTCGTCATCACGCCGGTAGCTGAGAAGAAGCTCAAGGAACTGCCGCCCGGACCGCTCTATTGGCTGGTGGAGAATTTCCCGACGCTCGCACAGGCGCAGGCTGCCGCGGGCCCAACGGCGCTGGCTGCCGAGGTGGCGGGCAAAGTCTGGCTCTTCACGCTTGGTGCCAAGGGCGGCTCGACGCCGGGTGCAAGCAAGGTCGTTGAGATCGGGCCTGTGCCGCCACTCGCCGCGACCGAGTATCTGCTGCGGGTCAACAACACCGGCGGACCGCCGGGGGTCAAGACGCCCGTGCACACGCATCCGGGCTCGGAAGCGTTCTATGTGCTGACCGGCCGGCTGGGCCAGAAGACTCCGCACGGCGTGAGCCATGTCGAGGCCGGGAAGTCCATGAATGGGCATGGTGCCGATATGCCGATGGAGGTCTTCAGCAGCGGCACGAGCGATCTCAACGCGCTGGTCATGTTCGTGGTGGATGCCACCAGACCGTTCTCTTCTCCGGCGAAGTTCCCGTGATCCTGCGGTGCTCAGGCCCGCTGCTCTGACGTGGTTCTGGAGTCAGTGAACGTCTCCATCCGGCCGCGAGCACCGTCATGCCAGCGCGCTCACGGAGACCAGTGGAGGACCGCGGCAATCCAACGATTGACGCGCAACAGGCGCTCATCGTCGATAAACACCGCGAGGTACGCGAAGGCGAGCGATAAGGCCAGCAGCGCGGCAGCGCCCGGCCACGCGCCGGCAGCGGCGGCAACGAGCGCCAGAGCGAACGTCAAAACGCAGACGGCCACAGAGAAACCCCGGACGTATGCCGCTCCGCGAGCCATTAGCTGGGTTCCATTCGGCAATACCGTGACTATGACGCCCAACGCTCGCGTTGAGCGGCGGCCGGCGAGCGAAGCGAGGCGCGCTCGCGGCCGGCCGCTCGAACGGGGGGTTAGAAGGCGCTATTTGCGGCGGGCCGCGTCGAGGGCGATGCCGACGAAGAGCAGCACAACGGCGAGCATGATGACGGCTGCAATGATTTCCATGACTACAACCTCCCGATCTCGTCGATGCGGCGCTGGATCTGGCGGTGTAAGACGAAGATTCCGAAGCCGAGCAAGACGGCGCCAACGGCAGCGACAGACCACAACACAGGATCTGCGGTGTCGGGCGTCGAAATGAGCCAACCGACCACCGTGATTTCCGTCACGACCATGATCCCCTGCCAAAACTTGAGGTACGCAACTTGTTCCTTCAGGCGATCGAGCTCAGACACGGCGTCCCGTGTGGTTGGTGGATGGTGCTGCGAGGATACCTCAAAGTCATGTGCGGGTGCCCGCCCGGTGATTGCGCCTTCTAGACAGAATGGCTTCGTGCTGAGGGGCGGCCTGCCTCCTCGGTATCGTGGATTGCGTGGCGAGCCAAGCAGCGAGCCACGCAGAGCCACACGTTGAACCCGAAGGTATCAACAGAGAAAAGGAGGCAGGCCATGGGTCGCAAGTCTAGCAAGCTGTTTGTCGGGATGGACGTTCACAAGGACTCGATCGACATCGCGGTTGCCGAGGAAGCCGGGGAAGTTCGTCATCACGGTCGGATCGGCGGGGACCTGAATGCGCTTGGCCGAGCGGTGCGCAAGCTCGAGTCGCTGGGGCGCTCGCTGGTGTTCGTGTACGAGGCGGGCCCGTGCGGCTATGGGATCTACCGGATGTTGAAGGCGCGCGGCCACGAGTGCTGGGTGGTGTCGCCGTCGAACACCCCGCGGCGGGTGCGCGATCGGATCAAGACCGACCGGCGCGATTGTCTGAAGCTTGCGGGGCTGGCGCGCGCCGGCGAGCTGGAGCCCATCTACGTGCCCGACCCGGCCGACGAGGCGATGCGCGATCTGGTGCGCACCCGCGAGGATGCGGTGGCGATGCAGCGCCAGGCGCGGCATCGACTGGCGGCATTGCTGCTTCGCAACGATCATCGCTATGCGGGCAAGACCGCGTGGACCGAAGCGCATCGGCGCTGGATTTCGCGACTCAGTGTGCCCTCGGCGGCGCAGCGCATCGCCTTCGAGGAGTACGTCCAGGCGCTCACCGAGGCGACCGAGCGGGTGGGGCGGCTCACGCAGGCGATCGAGCAGGAGCTCGCCCACTGGCGCTGGCGGCCGGTGGTGGCGGCGTTGCAGGCCTGCCGCGGGATCCAGCTCATTCACGCGGCGCGCATCGTTGCCGAACTCGGGGATCTGGCGCGCTTCAGTCATCCGCGCGAGCTCATGGCCTATCTGGGGCTGATTCCGAGCGAGGATTCCTCCGGCGATCGGCGCCGCCAGGGGGCGATCACCAAGGCAGGCAACAGCTCGGCGCGCCGTGCACTGGTCGAGGCGGCTTGGGCCTATCAACACGCCCCGGCAGTGAGCCCGGTGATCGCGCGCCGACAAACGGGGCTCCCCAAGGCGGCAATCGAGATCGCCTGGCGCGCGCAGCTGCGGCTGTGCGCGCGGTTTCGCCGGCTCCAGGCACGCGGACTGAACCGCAACAAGATCGCCGTGGCGATCGCCCGTGAGCTCTCGGGTTTTGTCTGGGCGATCGGCCAGCAGGTGCGACCTGCCGCCTGAGGGCACGCGAGAATTCGAACAGCCAACCTCACCGACAAGGAGATCGCACACCGGCATCCCTACACCCAGCTCGATAGGCGAGGTGACGCGCTCGCGGTTGGAGAATCCTCGGCAGCGTTAATAGATCGGACCGCGTCCGACACCCTAG
>Ga0187892_10007550_pt1 | contig 15446 bp, 19 predicted proteins | sample MA1701073metaG_FD_139345 | JGI IMG/M metagenome (GOLD analysis project Ga0187892, IMG submission 139345) | Bio-ooze microbial communities from a basaltic lava cave in the Kipuka Kanohina Cave System on the Island of Hawaii, USA - MA170107-3 metaG ... | reverse complement strand
CGGTCTCGGCCTGATCGGCTTCGTCGTGCGGCGGCGCAGGAACAGCGAAGCGCCCGCGCCGCGCAGCTGAAGGGAGTTGGTAGGTCGTGGCGGATTCGAACCGCCGACCAACGGATTAAAAGTCCGCTGCTCTACCAGCTGAGCTAACGACCCGTATTGGTAAGACGCTGAAGAGGCGGGATTTTATCAGCCCTGGCGCTCGATTCGCCAGACCTGGTACTTCATCGTCGCCGCGGAGCCGGCGACGATCGCGCCGAAGGTGATGATCGAGCCGAGCGCAAGCGTGGAGAAACCCGAGATCGCCTGCCCGATGGTGCAGCCCAGCGCGGTAATTCCGCCGAATCCCATCAGGATGCCGCCGACGATGTGGTTCGCGGTGTCCTCGGCGTCGCGGAAGCCTTCCCAGCGGAAGGTGCGCGTGGCGAGCGCGTAGGCGGCCGAGCCGGCGACGACGCCCGCGGCGGAGGCGATGCCGTAGGTGATGATCTTCGACTTGTCGGTCCACAGCATGAGGTACTCGAGCGTGAAAGCGAACGGCGCGACGAAGGAGAACGACTCCATGCGCCCGGTGTTCGTGGCGACGAACGCTTCCTGGAGCGTGTTCGGGTCTTCGGCGACGCGGCCGAGGTGCCCGCTTACGTACCAGCCGCCGACCACCACCAGCCCGACCACCACGCCGCCCAGCGTGTAGTCGAAGCTCGAGCGGAATTGCTTGCTGGAGTAGATGAATGCGAGGAGCCCGCCGCCGATCACCGCGGCGAGGACCGCGCGATTCAAGGACAGGAGGGAGGGTAAGTCCTGCCCCTGGGCCAGCGTGATCGTGGCCTTCTCCAGCACCCCGACCCGGAACGCGCCGAGCAGGCCGCGCAGCGTCATGTAGGCGGCGATGCCGAGGAAGATGTACACCACCAGCGACTTGAGGTTGCCCGCGCCGACGCGGATCAAGGTCTTCGAGCCGCAGCCCGAGCCGAGCGTCATGCCGACGCCGAACAGGAAGCCGCCGACGAGGTACGACAGCCAGGTGAAGTTCGGACCGGGATAGATCGACTTCGACAGGTCGACCACGCCGGCGAGGTGCAGCGCGCTCGAGCCGAGGAGCGCGACCGCGATCGCGAGCAGCCACATGCGCATGCGGCCCGTGTCGCCCATGTTGACCCAGTCGGACACCGCGCCCATGGTGCAGAAGTGGGTCTTGTTGCCCACCGCGCCGAAGATGAACGCGAGGAGGAACGCTCCCCCGGTTACATACAGGTATGTTTCGTTCAACGCTTGGAGAACGCGGCGAGGCGCTGCTTCGCGCTTGTCGCGGAGCTGCTGCCGGGGTACTTCGCGATCAGCTCTTCCAGCGTCTTGCGCGCGGAGGCGCGGTCGCCCATCGTTTCCTGGGCGCTCGCGATCGAGAGCATCGCGTCGGGCGCTTTCGGGCTGTCGGGCCAGTCCTTGAGCAGCTTGCGCTGCGCGGCGATCGCGCTTTTGTAGTCGCGCTGGCCCGAGTGCGCCATGCCGATCCAGTACTGCGCGTTCGGCGCGAGCGTGCTGTTCGGGTAGGTGAGCAGGTAGGCCTGCATCGCGGCGACCGCGAGCGTGTAGTTGCCGAGCTTGAACTGGTCGAGCGCGGCCTGGTAGGCCTTGGCCTCGGCCTGCGAGGGCTCGGTCTCGGCGGGCGGCGGCGCCGGCGGCTTGTCGGGCACAGCGGCCTGCTGCTCGCGCGCCTGCTCGAGCTTGCGCAGGCGCGTGTCGATGTCGAGGTAGAGCTGCTTCTGCCGCCCGTCGGCGGTCTCGGCCTGGTTGGCGAGCACCTCGAGCTGGCCGCGCATGCGCGCGATCTCGCCGCGCAGGGTCTCGATCTGGGCCGCGAGCTCGAGCAGCGCGCCGCGGTCGGCGGCGCGCTCCGCCGCCTCCTGGGCCGCGGCCTCGGCCTTGGCGACGCGTTCTTCGGTGCTCTTGCGGTTGGCCTCGACCTGCTGGCGCAGGAGCTCGATGCGCCGGCGCGCCTCGTTGTCGTCGAACAGGCCCTGCGCAAATGCCCCGGGGGAGAGCACCAAGACCAGAAGGAGCAATACGAAGCGCATCAATACTCGCCGGTGTAGAGGATGTCGCTGCGCCGGTTCTTGGACCAGGACTCCTCGCTGTGGCCCTCGGCCTGCGGCTTCTCCTCGCCCAGGCTCACCGACTCGATCTGGTTCTCGCGCGCGCCGAGCAGGATCAGCATGCGCTTCACGCCGTCGGAGCGGCGCTGGCCCAGGCCGACGTTGTACTCGCGGCTGCCGCGCTCGTCGGTGTTGCCCTGGATCAGCATGCGCACGTTCGGGTTCTCGCGCAGGTACCTGGCGTGCGCCTCGACCAGGTTGCGGTACTCGTCCTTGACGTCGTACTTGTCGTACTCGTAGTAGATCGAGCGCCGCGAAAGGATGCTCGAAGGATCCTTGAGGGCGCGCGCCGGATCGACGCGGCCCGAGGTGACGTCGACCGCGGCGATCTTCGGCGCCTGCACCGCCTGGGGGGTGCCGGGCTTGCCGGCGCCCGGCTTGCCGCGCTCCTCGACGCCCGCGGGCGACTGGCCTTCCGGGGTGGTGGTGCATGCCGCGGCAAAAACCAGGGCCGCGGCGATGAGGATTGCGCGCATGGGTCTCTCTCCTTTCACTCGATGAACGGCCCCCACGAGGGCTCGCGCACGTCGCCGCCCGCGTAGGGCAGGCGCTGCTTGATGCGGCCGTCGGCCGACACCGCGGACAGCACGCCGCGCCCGCCGATCACCGTGGCGAGCAGGATCATCCTGCCGTTGGGCGCGAAGCTCGGCGACTCATCGCGGTCGCTGTCGGTGATGACTTGCACCTGGCGGTTCGACAAATCCAGCAGCGCCACCTGGAACTTGCCGCCGTTGCGGGTCACGTAGGCGAGGACCCTGCCGTCGGGGCTCGGGCGCGGCGTCACATTATAGCCCCCCTCGAAGGTGACGCGCTGCGGCTCGCCCCCGGTCGCGCCCATGCGGTAGATCTGCGGGCTGCCGCCGCGGTCGGAGGTGAAGTAAATCCACTTTCCGTCGATCGAGTAGCGCGGCTCGGTGTCGATGGAGGGCGAGTTGCTGATGCGCCGCCGCGGCCCGCTGCCGTCGGCGTTGATGAGATAGATCTGCGAGCCGCCCTCGACCGAGAGCACCACCGCGATGGTCTTGCCGTCGGGCGACCACGCCGGCGCCGAGTTCGAGCCCTTGAAGCTCGCCACCACCTGGCGTTTGCGGTCCTCGAGGTGGTGCACGTACACCACCGGCTTCTTCGACTCGAACGAGACGTAGGCGATGCGCCGGCCTTCGGGCGACCAGACCGGCGAGATGATCGGCTCGTTCGAGCGCAGCAGGTACTGCGCGCGCTCGCCGTCGGCGTCGGCGATCTGCAGCTCGTAGGTCGCGCCCCTGCGCACCACGTAGGCGATCTGGGTCGAGAACACGCCCTTCTCGCCGGTCAGCTTCTCGTACACGAAGTCGGCGACGCGGTGCGCGGCGGCGCGCACGTGCTCGCGGGTGAAGATGTAGGCGATCGCCCCGAGCGGCGCCTGCTTGACCACGTCGTACACGCGGAACCTCACCTCGAAGCGCCCGTCGGGGTGCGCGCTCACCGAGCCGATCACCAGCGCGTCGGCGAGCCGCGAGCGCCATTCGCCGTAGTTGACCGGCGAATTCTCGTTCGGGTGCGGCGCGAGCGGCGGCACCTCGAGCCCGCGGAACAAGCCGCTGCGCTCCAGGTCGGCGCGCACGATCGCGGTCAGGCTAGTGCCCACCGCGGCCTCGCCGGCGAAGGGCACGATGGCGATCGGGGTGCGCTGCGCGCCGGCGCCGGTAATCTCGATCGACAGCTGCGCGCCGGCCGGCGCCGCCGCCAGGAAAAAAATCACGCCCAGGAATAGCCGCAAGCCCGGAACCCTCCGTCTTGTTCTAGCAGACGACATCCTATTTGTCCTGCGGGCGGAAAGTAAGTTCGAGCTCCCGCTGGAAGAGCTCTCGACTCGGCGGGGGAGGCAAAGGGGAAGACTTCAAGATCGCCCGCTCGACGGCCTCGTCGTAGCGCGGGTATCCGCTCGACTTTCGCTTCCGTACGGAGAGGACCTCTCCGGTGGGCAGTTGCACGACGTCGAAGACCGCCGCCGGATTCCCCGGTATGCCCTCCAGCGCGGTTTCGGGAATGTTGCTCCGGATCTTGGCCCCGATCCTGGCCCGCCAGGCCGCGAGCGCGTTCTCGCGCGCCGCGGCCGCCTGGCGGGCGGCCTCGGCCTGCTGGCGGGCGAGGAGCTCGCGCAGCTCGCGCTCCTGGCGCTGCTTGTCGAGCGCCTTCTGCTCCAGCGCCACCTGCTCGCGCATCCGCTTCTCGAAGTTCGGGTCCGCCTTGGGCTTCACCTCGGGCTTGGGTTTCGGCTGCGGCTTGGGTTTTTCCCGGATGGCGATGTCGGGCTTCTGGATGCGCGGCGGTTCGGGCTCGACCTTGGGGAGCGGGAGGGGCGGCTTGGGCTGCTCGACCACCGGCGGTGGGGGCGGCGGCGCTTCGACCAAGTCGACGGTCACGGTGTCGGAAGGATGGATCTGCCAGCGCACGCCGAGGAAGATGACCGCGGCGAGCGCGAGGTGCACGAATGCCGAGAGCACGAACGAGCGCCCCAGGGCGTGCTCGTGGCGCTGCCAGAAGCCCAGGGCGAGCGTGCTCATTGCGTGGTCTTCACCTGCAGGCCGACCTTCTGCACCCCATGCTTGCGCAGCTCGTCCATCACCTGCAGCACCGATTCGTAGCGCGCGTTCTTGTCGCCGCCGATCAGCACCGAAAGCTCGCCTTTCGCTTTGATGCTCTTGATAAAGCCCGGAAGCTGTGCTCGCGTTAGCGACTGCTCGTTCACCACGCTGCCGCGGGCGTCGCGCTGGCGCACGACGAGGCCCTGGTCGGCCTTGACGAACACCTCGAGCGGCACGATGCGCGGCGCGCTCGCCTTGTCGACCGTCGGCAGGTCGATCACCGCGGGCGTGATGAGCGGCGCCGTCACCATGAAGATCACGAGCAGCACCAGCATCACGTCGACGTAGGGCACGATGTTGATCTCGTGCATCGGCCCGCGTTTTTTATGCAGGATCATCTGACGGCCTGGCGGTGCAGAATGTTGGAGAACTCCTCCATGAAGCTCTCGAAGCGGTTGGCGAGCCGGTCGATGTCGTGCGCGTAGCGGTTGTAGGCGACGACCGCCGGGATCGCGGCGAACAGGCCGATCGCGGTGGCGACCAGCGCTTCGGCGATGCCGGGAGCGACCTGCGCGAGCGTCGCCTGCTGCACGTTCGCCAGGCTCCTGAATGCATGCATGATGCCCCAGACGGTGCCGAACAGGCCGACGTAGGGGCTCACCGACCCGGTCGAGGCGAGGAAGGCGAGATGGCGCTCGAGGAAGTCCATCTCGCGCTGGAATGTGGCGCGCATCGCGCGGCGCGCGCCGTCGACCATGTCGCTCGCGTCGGTGGGGCGCTGGCCGCTCCTCAGCTTGGCGAATTCGCGGAACCCGGCCTCGAAGATACGCTCCAGGCTGCCGATGCTGTGGCGGTGGTTGACCGCGCCCTGGTAGAGCGCGTTCAGGTCGTTGCCGCTCCAGAACTCGCGCTCGAACTTGTCGGTCTGCGCGGCCGCGCGCCGGATCGCGAACCACTTCTGGAAGATGAACATCCAGGACATGAACGACACCGCGAGCAGCAGCACCATCACCACCTTGACGACGACGCTGGCGTTGAGGATCAGCGTCCAGATGTCGAGGTCTTGCGTGAGCGTCATCTCAACAACGCCTGTTTGAGCTCTTCGGGCATGCGCGCGGGTCTCATGCGGTCGCGGTCGACCAGCGCGAGGGTCACGTCGGCTTCGACCAGCAGCTGCGCCCCCCGTTCCACGCGCTGGTGGAAGACGAAGCTCGCCCGGCCCATTTTAACCACTTCGGCGCTGACAGAGAGCAGCTCGTTGAGCCGCCCCGGCAGGTGATAGCTGACGGCTATTTTGTGCACCATGAACAGCACCCGGTGGCGCTCGGCGAAGCGCGCGAGGTCGATCCCCGCCCCGTTCAGCAGCTCGCTGCGCGCGCGCTCCATGAACGCCAGGTACTGCGCGTGGAACACCACTCCGCCCGCGTCGGTGTCCTGGTAATACACCCGGACGGGAATCTTCAAGCGTCCGAGAGCAGGTCCTTCACCGCCGCGGGCGCGACGATGCCGAAGTGCCGGTACGCCGTGAGGGTCGCGATGCGGCCCCGCAGCGTGCGCTGCAGGTAGCCCTGCTGGATCAGGTAGGGCTCGAGCACGTCCTCGATGGTGTCGGCCTCCTCGCCGATCGCGTGCGCGAGGTTGTCGAGCCCGACCGGGCCGCCGCCGAACTTCTCGATCACCGCGAGCAGGAGCTTGCGGTCCATCATGTCGAAGCCCAGCGCGTCGACGTCGAGCATCTTCAGCGCCGCCTCGGCGACCGGTTTGGTCACGACTCCTTCCGCCTTGACCTGGGCATAGTCCCGCACCCGTCTCAGCAGCCGGTTCGCTACGCGCGGCGTTCCGCGCGCGCGACGCGAGATCTCCGCGGCGCCTTCTTCCTCGAGCGACACGTTCAGCAAGCGTGCGGAGCGCTGCACGATTTTCGCGAGCTCGCTCTGGGAATAGAACTCCAGCCGCGCCACGATGCCGAAGCGGTCGCGCAGCGGGTTGGTGAGCATGCCGGCGCGCGTGGTCGCGCCCGCGAGCGTGAAGGGCGGCAGGTCGAGCTTGATCGAGCGCGCCGCCGGCCCCTCGCCGATCATGATGTCGAGCTGGAAGTCCTCCAGCGCCGGGTACAGGATCTCCTCGACCACCGGGGCGAGGCGGTGGATCTCGTCGATGAACAGGACATCTTTGGGTTCCAAATTCGTCAACAACGCCGCCAGGTCCCCAGGCCGCTCGAGTACCGGGCCCGAGGTCTGTCGCAGGTTGACGCCGAGCTCGCGCGCGATGATGTGCGCGAGGGTGGTCTTGCCCAGGCCGGGCGGGCCGAAGAGGAGCACGTGATCCAGCGCTTCGCCCCTGCCCCGGGCGGCCTGGATGAAGATCTCCAGCTGGGCGCGCACCTTGTCCTGGCCGACATACTCGGCGAGGCGCGCCGGGCGCAGCGAGCGCTCGAACTCGTTCTCCTGCGGCGAGGCGGGCCGCGCCGAGATCATGCGGTCGGGTTCGACGCTCACTGCCCGCGATTCTGCCCTAGAAGCGGTATTCGGCCCCGATCGAGAGCAACTGCACCTTGAGCTTCTCGGTCCGTTCCCACTCCGCGCGCGCGGCCCAGTTCGCGCCGAAACGGTACCTGACCCCGAGCCCGTAGTGCAGCTCGGTCTCTTCGCGTTGCGTGGTGGACGTGGCCCGGGTCTCCTGCTCGGTCATCAGGAAGCCCAGCTTGCCGAACAGCGAGAAGTCCGGGCCGAGGTCGAAGCTGCCGACCGCGGCGATGCCCATGCTGGTCTGCTTGGCCGAGGCGTTGATCGCGTTGACGGTGCCGGTCACCGTTCCCCAGTTGGCGTAGATCGCCTCCACCGCCACGTTGCGGTTGAAGCGATAGCCGCCGAACAGCTTCCACGCGGTATCCGTGTCCTCGCATGCGGTGATGCCGGGGCCGGGGCTGCACCACTCCGTGAACCTGGCCTGCCCGAACGCGCCGCCAAGGTACGGCCCGCTGTCCTGGGCCGACACGCCGGCGGGCAGCGCGAGAGCGCCTGCCAGCGTTACGAGCATGAACGGTCTCATCGAATCGGAACCTCCTGGACAGGTTGGACCCTCCCGGCAGCTCCCGGGCTCGGGCGGCGCGCGCCGCCCTGCGGTCAGAACCGCAGGAGCACGCCCACGCTGAAGACGTCGATATCGTCCTCGCCGGTGCCGCCGGTGCCGACGTTCTCGTAGCGCTGCCACTCGGCGCGCACGCCGAGGACCCCAAGGTTGTAACCGAGCCCGGCGCCATAGGTAAAGCCGGTGTTCGTGCCTCCCTGGTGCAGGGTGCCGAAAGCCGGGCCCTGCTGGTCGAGGGTCGTCCTCCCGCGGTACACGCCGAGCCTGCCGAACGCCGACAGGCCGCCCGCGATCGAGAACGAGCCCAGCCCCGAAAGATCCCATGCTCTCGATTCCAGCGTGAAGCTGCCGATCGCGCCGGACCCCGACGCCTCGCCGAAATGTCCGTAGCCCAGCTCCGCCGACCAGTTGCGGCTGAACTGGTAGCCGGCGAAAGCGCGCCAAGCCGTGTCCCCCGCCTCGCACGGCACATTCGCCCGCTTGCATGCGTCCTTGTATTGCGCATAACCCAGGGAGCCGCCAAGGTATACGGCCTTGTCCTGCGCGGCCGCCGGGCTCGCCAGGGCCAGGAGTCCAAGTACCGCCAGTACCGATCTTCCCTTCATTGAATTCCCCCGCTTGTTATTGGCCTCAACGGCGCGAACACTACCACTATCCCTGCGTCGGCGCTTTGAGGGGGCCCGGTGCAATAAAAAGGGCGGCCGCGAGAGCCGCCCTTTTCTTCCGATGCCGAAGGCCTACTGGAACTTGAACAGCACGCCGACGCTCATCACCTTGACGTCGGGGAGATCGCCGAGATCCGGATAGATCTGGTACTCGAGACGCACCCCGATGGCGTTGGTGACGTCGAAGCGCACACCTCCGCCGAAGGTGAGACCGGTGCTGGAATTCGTCCCGGTCGGAGTGGCGAGGTTCGATGTGCGTTCGAGCTCGCCCCTGTAAAAGCCGAGCTTGCCGTAGATCGAGAAGCGGTCGGCGAGGGGGAGCATGAGTACGCCGGTCATTTCAAAAGCGCTCGCTTCGTCGGTAACAAACCCAGCTCCACTGCGCGCGGTCGCTTCCCCGAAGTTGCTGTAGCCAAGCTCGACCGCCAAGTTCCGGTTGAACTGGTAGCCGCCGAAGATCTTCCATGCGCTGTCTTTGTCGTCGCAGGTAACGGGTGGCGCGACGTTGTCGCACTGACCGTCTTGGGTCGCTTGGCCGATCGCAACGCCGACATAGGCGCCCATGTCCCTCCCTTGCGCAGCCGCGGGGCTCGCGAACACGAGCGCAGCTAGACCGAGAATCGCCAGAGCTGCTCTTGCCGTGCTTTTCATGCTTTAGTCCTCTCTTGGTTTTGGAAAAAGAACGCCGCAGGGACGTGCTTCGGGGCGACACTACACCGCGGAACCCGGTTTCACCCTTGGCATTCCCCAAGTGTCACCCCGTCAGGGCCTTATTCTGTTGCCAAGCCGCGACGCGGGCTATCCCATGAACAGGGGAGGAGGCGAAACAGTCCCTAGCGTTTCGCCAGGGCCTTGAGCGCGGCGCGGATGGCTTCGGCCAGCGGCACGCCGGGGGCGAGGTCCCTCACCGCGGCATGCGCCTCCTTGTCGCTGTAGCCCAGGGCCACCAGGGCGTTGATCACGTCGGAAGCCTCGCGCCCGCCGGCCGCGGCGCCCGCCTCGGCGAGCTTTCCCTTGAGCTCGAGCAGGAGGCGCTCGGCGGTCTTCTTGCCGATGCCGGGGATCCGCGTCAGGCGCGCCGCTTCCTGCAGCGTGACAGCCTGCGCGAGGTCGCCGACCGAGAGTCCCGACAGCACCGCGAGCGCGGTGCGCGCGCCGATGCCGGAGATGCGGATCAGCTGGCGGAACGCGGCGCGCTCCTCGAGCGTCGCGAAGCCGTAGAGCACGTGCGCATCCTCGCGCACCACGAGGTGGGTATAGAGGCTCACGGCTTCGCCGGTGGCGGGCAGGCTGTAGAAGGTGCTCATCGGCACGTCGAGCTCGTAGGCGACGCCGCCGACGTCGATCAGCACCTGCGGAGGCTGCTTGGCGGCGAGCTTCCCGCTGAGGCGTCCGATCAAACGAGGCGCCCCTTCTTCATGCGCAGGCCCCTGTGAACCCCGAGGCGATTCCCGTGCGCATGGCAGATCGCGCACGCGAGCGCGTCGGCGGCATCGGGCGCCGGGTCGCCGGGCAGCGCGAGCAGGCGCTTCACCATGTGGCTCACCTGCTCCTTGGCGGCATGGCCGTTCCCCACCACCGACTGCTTGACCTGCAGCGCGGTGTACTCCGTCACCGGCAGCCCGGCGAGCACCGCGGCGCAGATCGCGGTGCCGCGCGCCTGCCCGAGCGCGAGCGTCGACTGGGGGTTCGCGTTGACGAACACTTTCTCGACCGCGACCTCGCCGGGGGCGTGCACGGCGATCACTTCGTTCAATCCCTCGAGGATCGTCTTCAGGCGCGCGGCAAGGTCGCCGCTGCCGGATCTCACGCAGCCGCTCGCCACGTAAACGAGCCTCGCATTGCTGAACTCAATCACACCGAAGCCCGTGACCTGCAGGCCCGGGTCGATGCCGAGGATTCTCAGTCGACCACCGCCGTGGTGTACACGTCCTGCACGTCGTCGAGGCCCTCGAGCGCGTCGAGCAGCCGCCGCATGCGCGCCGCCTCGTCGCCGGCGAGCGCGTTCTCCATCGTCGGCTTCATGGTGATCTCGGCGAGCTCGGGCTTGAGCCCGGCGCTTCCGAGCGCGCTCTTCACCGCGGCGAAATCGGCCGGCGCGCACACCAGCTCGACCGAATCGTCGTCGTTCCTGAACACGTCCTCGGCGCCGGCGTCGAGCGCCGCCTCCATCACCCGGTCCTCGCTCGACCCGGGCGCGAACACGAACTGCCCGCAGTGCTTGAACAGGTACGCGACCGAGCCGTCCGAGCCCAGGTTGCCGCCGTTCTTGGTGAAGGCGTGGCGCACTTCAGCGACCGTGCGCGTGCGATTGTCGGTGAGGCAGTCGAGCATCACCGCCGCGCCGCCCGGCCCGTAGCCCTCGTAGCGCACCTCCTCGTAGGAAGCGCCCTCGAGCTCGCCCGCGCCGCGCTGGATCGCGCGCTGGATGTTGTCGCCGGGCAGGTTCTGCTCGCGCGCCTTCTCGAGCGCGAGGCGCAGCCGCGGGTTGCCCGCCGGGTCGCCGCCGCCGAGGCGCGCCGCCACCGTGATCTCGCGGATCAGCCGGGTGAAGATCTTGCCGCGCTTGGCATCCGCGCGCTCCTTGCGGTGCTTGACGTTGGCCCATCGGCTGTGGCCGGCCATGCTTATAATTTTATACGTCATGGCTTCGCCTCTCCTCGTTGCTTCCAGCGGCAAGGCCCAGCTGCACCTCCTTCCCGCGCTTGCCAATCGCCACGGCCTGATCACCGGCGCGACCGGCACCGGCAAGACGATCACCATGCAGGCGCTCGCGCAGCGGCTCTCGGCGATCGGCGTGCCGGTATTCATGGCCGACGTGAAGGGCGATTTTTCCGGGATCGCGAAAGCCGGCGGCGGCAACGCGAAGGTTCTGGAAAGACTCAAATCCTTAAAGGTCAAGGAGGAATTCGCCGGCTGCCCGGCGGAGTTCTGGGACCTCTACGGCGACAAGGGCCTGCCGGTGCGCGCCACCGTGTCGGACATGGGGCCGCTCTTGCTCGGGCGCATGCTGGGGCTGAACGACACGCAGGAAGGCGTGCTCGGCCTGGTGTTCAGGATCGCCGACGACAACGGCCTGCTGCTGCTCGACCTCAAGGACCTGCGCGCGATGCTGCAGCACGTCGGCGACAACGCGGCGCAGTTCAAGACGCAGTACGGTAACGTCACCGGCTCCTCGATCGGCGCGATCCAGCGCGGCCTGCTCGCGCTTGAGAGCCAGGGCGCGGGGCGCTTCTTCGGCGAGCCGATGCTCGAGATCGCCGACCTGATGCGAGTACGCGAGGGCAAGGGCGTGGTCAACGTCCTCGCCGCCGACAAGCTGATGAACTCGCCCAAGCTCTACTCGAGCTTCCTCCTGTGGCTGCTGGCCGAGCTGTTCGAGCAGCTGCCAGAGGTCGGCGACCCCGACAAGCCGAAGCTGGTGTTCTTCTTCGACGAGGCGCACCTGCTTTTCAACGAGGCGCCGCGGGCGCTGGTCGAGAAAGTCGAGCAGGTGGTGCGCCTGATCCGCTCGAAGGGCGTGGGCGTGTTCTTCGTGACCCAGAACCCGCTCGACGTTCCCGAGAGCGTGCTCGGGCAGCTCGGCAACCGCGTGCAGCACGCGCTGCGCGCCTTCACGCCGCGCGACCAGAAGGCGGTGAAGACCGCGGCCGAGACGCTGCGGCCGAACCCGAAGCTGAAAGCCGAGAAGGTGATCACCGAGCTCGGCGTCGGCGAGGCGCTGGTGCCCGCACGGCCCAAACCGCTGCGCCGTCAACGCCGGCGCCGGCTCCCGCGCCAGCCAAAGTCGGCCGGCAGCCGCAGACCGTGCTTGAAGCGGCGACGAAAAGCGCGGTGCGCGCCATCGGCTCGGAGCTCGGCCGGCAGATCATCCGCGGGGTGCTCGGCTCGATCCTCGGCAGCGGCCGGCGGCGCTAGTTGAGCGAAGCTTCGTATCGCGCCTGGGGAATTGCCTTTGCGCTGATCGGGATCCTGGCATTCTCGTTCCGCCCGATCCTGATCAAGCTCTCCTACGGCGCGCACCCGGTCAGCCCGGTGACGCTGCTCTTCCTGCGCATGGCGCTGTCGCTGCCCTTTTTCCTGGCGATCGCGTGGTGGCTGCGCAACCAGGAGCCGCGGCTCGCGCCGCGCGACTGGGCCGCGGTCGCCGGGCTCGGCTTCCTCGGCTACTACGGCGCGAGCTTCCTCGACTTCATCGGCCTGCAGTGGGTCGGCGCGGGCGTCGGGCGTCTGATCCTGTATCTCTTCCCGACGCTGGTCGTGCTGCTGTCATTTGTGTTTCTCAGGAAAGTCCCGGAAAAGCGCGAGGTCCTCGCCCTGGTGGTGAGCTACGCCGGAATCGTGCTCGTCGTCTCGAACCAGATCGGCGGCGAGAACCGGCTGTTCGCCCTCGGCGCGGCGCTGGTATTCGCTTCGGCGCTCTGCTACGCGGTGTATCTCGTCGCCGGCAGCCAGGTGATCAAGCGCGTCGGCTCGATGCGCTTTACCGCCTATTCGACCATCGTGGCCACGATGCCCGCCGTGATCCAGTTTCTTCTTATCGAACCGATGTCCGCGCTCGATCTGCCAGGCGCCGTCTGGGGTTACGCGATCATCCTCGCCACGGTGAGCACGGTGCTGCCGCTCTTCCTGCAGGCCGAGGCATTGAACCGAATCGGCGTGAACCACTTCGCGCTGATGGGCGCGATCGGGCCGGTGAGTGTCGCAGTCATTAGCGCCGTCGGCCTGGATGAACCCTTCACCGGGGTCCAGGCCCTGGGCGGAGCGCTGGTGATCTTCGGCGTGCTTCTGGTTTCTCTCAAGAAAGGCTAGGTATGGATCTCGGCATACGCGGCAAGACCGCGCTGGTGTGCGCGGCATCGAAGGGCCTGGGCAAAGGCTGCGCGATGGCGCTCGCGCGCGAAGGCGTCAACGTCGTCATCACTGCGCGCGGCACCGACGCGCTTGAAGCGACCGCGGCGGAATTGAAGAAATTCGGCGTGAACGTCAGAACCGTCGCGAGCGACATCACCACGCCCGAGGGGCGCGAGGCCGCGCTCAAGGCCTGCCCCTCCCCCGACATCCTGGTGAACAACGCCGGCGGGCCGCCGCCGGGGGATTTTCGCGACTGGGAGCGCGAGGCATGGGTGAAGGCGCTGGAAGCCAACATGATCACGCCGATCCTACTGATCCGCGGCGTGGTCGACGGGATGATCGCGCGCCGCTTCGGGCGCGTGGTGAACATCACTTCGGGAGCGGTCAAGGCGCCGATCCCCGAGCTCGGGCTCTCGAACGGGGCGCGCACCGGCCTCACCGGCTTTGTCGCCGGTCTCGCGCGCACTACCGCGCGGCACAACGTGACGATCAACAACCTGCTGCCCGGGCCGTTCGAGACCGACCGGCTGCGCGGCAACCTCGAGTTCAACGCGAAGAAAACGGGCAAGAGCGTCGAAGAGCTGCGCCGCGTACGTACCGAGGCCAACCCCGCCGGGCGCTTCGGCACGATAGAGGAATTCGGCGACGCCTGCGCTTACTTGTGCAGCGCGCAGGCCGGGTTCATCACCGGCCAGAATCTCCTCATGGACGGCGGCTCGTATCCGGGCACCTTCTAGCCCTTGTTCCACCATCCCCAGGTTGCTTCCTGGGTGACGGCCGGCGGCGTGTCGATCACGACGTTGGCGACGCGCCCGTCTTTTTCCTGCGTCCGGGTGACATAGATCGGGGTGATCGCCTGCCGGTATGCATCGAACCGCATCGGCCCGCGCGGGGGCTTGACGAGAGGCAACGCGTCTTTCAGGGCCGCACGAACCCTGCCGCGGTCGCGAAGATCGCCCTGCAGGGTTTCGGCGGCTTGGGCGATCAACGCGGCGGCGATCCAGCCGCACTCGCTGTAGCGGCTGGGCCAGGAGCCGTAGGCCGCCTCGTACTCCTGGACGAACCGCCGGTTCTCCGGCGTCTCCAGCGCTGCGGTATACGCCCCGATGCTCACGATGCCGAGCGCAGCCTCGCCGATCCTGGGCAGGATCGTGTCCGCCGTCAGAGCGGAATGGCCGACGAGCGGCAGCTCGAGCCCGGATTGCCGGTACTGCTGCACGAAGCGGACCGCGTCGGCCCCGGCGAACCAGGCATATACGGCGTCGGCCCGGGCCGCGGCGCCCTTGCGCAGATACGGCGCAAAATCGGGCGTGTCGAAGGGCGGATAGATTTCGGCCGCGATCTCGCCGCCGGCGGCGCGGAAGCCGGCCATGAACGCCTCCACCGAATGGCGCCCGCCGGCAAAGTCCGCCGCCATCACGAGCGCCCTGCGGTAACGCGTGTTCTTCATCAGCCATGCGCCCATCGGGTAGTTCGCCTGGTCGGTGGTGTCGCTCAGGCGGAAGATGTTCGGCGAAGCATGCTGCGGGGAGGTGAGCACGCGCGTGAAGGCGGCCGGCACGAGGAGCGGGACGCGCTGCTTATGCACGTAGTCGCGAATTGCCAGGGCCACCGCGCTGCTGATGGGGCCGACCAGGAAATCGACCCTCTCGTCTTCGACGAGCGTCCTGAGCTTCGCCGCCGCGACCGCGGGCTTTGCCTCGTCGTCCGCCTTCACGATCTGCGGCGCGCGGGCGCCGCGCTTGCGCAAATACAGCTCCACGCCGCGGGCGGCGTCCGTTCCCTGCGTGGCATCCACGCCCGTTTGCGGCAGCAGCAGGCCGACCTTCACGCGTTCTAGAATAGGCCTTCCTGAGGAGAATGCGAATAGAAATCCGGCGACTCGCGGGCGCGCTCGGCGCCGAAATCCTCGGAGTCGACCTGGCCAAGGACATCCCGGCGGCCGGAATCCGCGCCGCTTTCCTCGAGCACCAGGTCATCTTCTTCCGCGGGCAGAAGCTCGACCCGGCGCGGTTCATGGCGTTCGCGCGCAGCATGGGCAAGCCGGTCGAATACCCGTTCGTCAAGGGCATCGAGGGCTTCCCCGAGGTGATCGAGGTGAAGAAGCTCGAGCACGAGCG
>Ga0187892_10007549_pt1 | contig 15448 bp, 16 predicted proteins | sample MA1701073metaG_FD_139345 | JGI IMG/M metagenome (GOLD analysis project Ga0187892, IMG submission 139345) | Bio-ooze microbial communities from a basaltic lava cave in the Kipuka Kanohina Cave System on the Island of Hawaii, USA - MA170107-3 metaG ... | reverse complement strand
TGTCGCCGGACTCGTCTCCCGCCCAGTTCGCCCGTCCCTGGCTGGACGGGCAGGGGGCGCTGACCGCCGCCGCCCTGGCCACCGTCGACATCGAGCCCGGCGGCCGGGTCCTGGTGGCCGGGGTGGTCACCCACCGCCAGCGCCCGGCCACCGCCGGGGGCACCATCTTCCTCAACCTGGAGGACGAGACCGGCCTGGTCAACGTCATCTGCTCCCAGGGGGTGTGGGCCCGCTACCGCCGGCCGGCCCGGTTGGCCGCCGCCCTGCTGATCCGGGGCCGCCTCGAGCGGGTCGAGGGCGTGGTCAACGTCATCGCCGACCGCATCGAGGCCCTCGACCTCGGCCTGGCCACCGCCCGCTCCCGGGACTTCCGGTAGCAGTCACGGTGGACGGCCGGTGGAGCGGCGTCTACGGTGCGGATCGCAGTCACCTCGCTCCACCGGCACAGTGGCCTCGGAGCCCCCCAACCCACCTCCGCGCCGGGGGTTCGACAGTGCCAGCTCGCCGCTTCAACCGATACGCCATCGCCGCCGTCGTGTGCGGCATCCTGTGGCCCCTGGCCGCCCCCGCCCTCCTCCTCGGCTACGAGGCCCGCATCAAGATCAGCGAGTCCGGCGGCACGCAACGCGGCAGTGGGCTGGCCACGACGGCCATCGTCCTCGGCTGGGCCCAGGCCGCGGCGCTCGCGGTCATAGCGGTGTGGGCCGTGGTCGGGGCGGCGGTGTTCTTCTGGAGGGGGGACGGGTGACGGTCCGCCGCCGGCTGCTGATCGACGGGCGCGTCCAGAACGTGTTCTTCCGCGACTCGTGCCGCGGCGAGGCCGAACGGGCCGGCGTGGCCGGCCGGGCCCGCAATCTGGGAGACGGCCGGCTGGAGGTGGTGCTGGAGGGCCCGCCGGACGCGGTGGCGGCCGTGGTGGCCTGGTGCCGCACCGGCCCGCCCCAGGCGTTCGTCATGGACGTGGTCGTCCTGGAGGAGGCCCCCGAGGGGCTCAGCGGCTTCGCCGTCTCCTGACGGCGGCGCACCCGCGCCGCGGCGGGTAGCGTCGCCGGTCAATGGACCGGCTCGACCACGCGGTCGTCGACGCGGCGCTGGCCGCCACGGGATGGTCCCGGGACGGCGACCGGCTGCGGCGCACGTCCCGCCACGGCGACTTCGTCGCCGCCCTGGCGTTCGTGAACGCGGTGGGCGCGCTGGCCGAGGACCGAAACCACCACCCCGACATCGCCGTCCACTGGGACACCGTCGACCTCACGCTGTGGACGCACACGGCGGGCGGTGTGACCCAGGCCGATCTCGACCTGGCCGCGGCCGTGGAGGGCCTCGACGGCCTGGACGGCCCGGACGGCCCGGCGGGCGCCGGCGCCGCGTAGGTCAGGCCCGGGCCCGTCGCCGCTGTTTGTCGGCGTACATGTCGCCGTCGGCCGCGGCCAGCAGCTCCTCGGGCGTGGGGGTCGGGCGCCCGGCCACGGCCACGCCGATGCTGACCGACGGGCGCACCTCGGTGCCGCGGTAGACGAAGGGCGAGGCCACCGCCGCCTTGGCCCGGGCGGCGACCGCCGCCGCCGCCGCCGCCCCGTGGTCCTCGAGGCCGGTCAGCAGGACGACGAACTCGTCACCCCCCAGGCGGGCCACGGTGTCCTCGGGCCGCACCGCGCCACGCAGCCGGTCGGCCACCGCCACGAGGAGGTGGTCGCCGCCCTCGTGGCCGAGGGTGTCGTTGACCTCCTTGAACGAGTCGACGTCGACGAACAGGATGCCCACCGGGCCGTCCCGCCGCCGCCGCCGGGACAGGGCGCTGGCCAGGCGGTCGCCAAGGAGCTGGCGGTTCGGCAGGCCGGTAAGGGGGTCGTGGAGTGCCTGGTGGACCAGGTTCTCGCGGGCCTGGCGGGTGGCGGTGATGTCCTGGCAGTGGCAGACGAGGTGGGCCGGCCGCCCGTCGGGACCGTTGACGGTGGCCACCGACAGGGCCACCCACCCCACGCCGACGCCCCGGTGCCGCACCCGCACCTCCAGCTCGACGGGGCCCGGCGCGCCCTCGGCCACGGTGCGCAGCATCGACGTCACCGCGGTGGCGTCGCCGGGCGCGACAAGCTCGTGCAGGCCGAGGCGGAGCAGGTCGTCGAGGGCGTGGTCCAGCAGGGCGCACAGCGCCGGGTTCACCTCGAGGAGGCGCCCGTCGAGGCGGGCCAGCGCCATGCCGATCGGCGCGCTGTCGAACACGACGCGGAACCGCTCGTTGGCCTCGGTCAGGCGGCGCGCCTGGCGGAGGCGGTCGGTGGCGTCGGTGACCAGGGCCAGGGCGCCGACGTAGGCGCCGTCGTCGTCGGTGAGCGGGCTGGTCGACAAGGTGGCCTCCAGCTCCGAGCCGTCCCGTCGCCGGAAGCGGAGCTCGCACCCCCGCTCGGCCACACCGTCGCGGCGGCGGGCCAGGTGGCCGGCGACGACGAAGCGGCCGTTGTCGTCCATGAAGTCGTAGAGCGAGGTGCCGAGCATCTCGGCGGCCGGGCGCCCGAGCATGGCCGCCATGGCGGTGTTCACGAACGTCGTCCGGGCCTCGGCGTCGATCGCCCAGACGCCCTCGTTGGCCCGGTCGACGACCTGGCGGTACACGACCTCGTTGCGGCGCAGCTCGATCGCCGACCGGTGGCGGGCCGCAGCCGCCCGGGCCACCCGCAGCGTCACGCTCGTGCCGCGGGTCGGATTCCCGGCGTCGGTGGCAGTGCCCATCGATGCGGTATCGGCAGCCTGGGCACCTGGGTTGACGCCGTAGAGTTCGCCCGATGGCCGGGCCGCTCATCTTCGTCTCGCGCCTGGTGCGCCTGCCGCTGGTCGGCGCGGACGGCATATCCATCGGGCGCGTCGAGGACGTCGTGCTCACGCCCCCGAGCGGGGTCTCGGGCGCCCCCCGTGTGCTCGGTTTCGTCGCCTCGGTGCAGCGGCGGCAGATCTTCGTCAACGCCAACCGGGTGCGGGCGGTGGACGCGGCCGGCGCCCACATGCGTACGGGTACCGTCGACCTCCGCCGCTTCGAGCTGCGGGCGGGCGAGGTGCTGGCCCGCGGGTCGGTGATCGACCGGCGGGTCGACGCCGGCGTGGTCGACGACCTGGCGCTGGCGGAGGTGAGCGAGCCCAAGGGGTGGGAGGTGGTGTCGGCCTCCCTGGGTTCGGCGGGCCTGCTGCGCCGCCGCCGGGCCGGGCGCATGGTGCCGTGGACCGAGTTGGGCACCTTGTTCGACGCCGGCCCGATGGGCCGGCAGGTGGCCGCCCTGCGGGAGCTGCACCCCGCCGAGTTGGCCGCCCGCCTGGTCGCCCTCCCGGCCGAGCGCCGGCGGTCGCTGGCCGTGGCCCTGGAGGACGAGCGCCTGGCCGACCTGCTGGAGGAGCTGCCCGAGGACGAGCAGGTCCGCCTCTTGGCGAGCCTCGACCTGGAGCGGGCGGCGGACGTGCTGGAGGAGATGGAGGCCGACGACGCCGCCGACCTGCTGGCCGAGTTGCCCGTGGCCGAGCGCGACGAGCTGCTGGCCGCCATGGCCCCCTCCGAGGCGAGGCCGCTCCGCCGGTTGCTGGCCTACGACGGCGACACCGCCGGCGGGCTCATGACGCCCGACCCGGTCATCTTGACCGGAGACACCACGGTGGCCGAGGCGCTGGCCCGGGTGCGCAACCGGGAGCTGCCGATGGCGGTGGCGGCGCAGGTGTTCGTCGTCGAGCCGCCCACGGCCACCCCGACCGGCCGGTACCTCGGGTGGGTGAGCTTCCAGCGCCTGCTGCGGGAGCCGCCCGGTGGCCTGGTCGGGGAGTGCCTGGAGGGGGAGCCCACCGCCATCCGGCCCGACCTCACCGAGCTGGAGGTGGCCGGCCGGCTGGCCGCCTACGACGCCATCGCGGTGCCGGTGTGCGACGAGGCGGGCCGGCTGGTCGGCGCGGTGACCGTCGACGACGTGCTCGACCGCGTGCTGCCGGTCGGCTGGCGGGCCCGGTCGGGGCGGTAGGCGTCGTGCGCCGGCGAGAGAACCTGTCCACTCCCCGCCGCGGGCTGCGGGTCGGCATCCACTACGACCCTGACGCCTTCGGGCGCTTCTCGGAGTCGATCGCCCGGTTCATCGGGACGGCCCGGTTCCTGGTGCTCCAGACCGGCGTGGTGATCATCTGGATCGCTGTCAATGCGGCTGTCCCGGGGCTGCGGTTCGACGAGTACCCGTTCATCCTGCTCACCCTGGCCCTGTCGCTGCAGGCCGCCTACGCGGCGCCGCTGATCCTGCTGGCCCAGAACCGCCAGGAGTCCCGCGACCGCGAGCAGTCCGACCAGGACCGGGACCAGTCGGCCCGCACCCTGGCCGACACCGAGTACCTGAGCCGCGAGCTGGCGTCCATCCGCCTGGCGCTGGCCGACGTGGTGACCAGCGCCGACCTCGACCGGGCCCTGGAGCGGGCCCTCGCCGCGCTCGACCCGCGCCCCGAACAGCCCGAATGAGGCGGCGGCCCCTGGTCGCCGTGCCGACGTACCACCTGGCCGCGGGCCGGGTGCGGGACTGGGCGCGCGGCGGGTACGCCGTCCCTGAGGCGTACGTGGCCGCCCTGGTCCGGGCCGGGGCGCAGCCGGTGCTGTTGCCGGCGACGGGGCCGGCCGACCCGGTCGAGCTGCTGGCCCGCTTCGACGCGGTGGTGCTGGCCGGCGGCGGTGACATCGACCCGGCCCGCTACGGCGCCCATCCCCACCCCAGCGTCTACGGCGTCGACGTCGAGCGCGACCGGGTGGAGCTGGCGTTGGCGGCCGGGGTGGCGGCCGCCGGCCTCCCTGCCCTCGCCATCTGCCGCGGGTTCCAGATCGTCAACGTGGCCGCCGGCGGCACCCTGCACCAGCACCTCCCCGAGTTGCACGGCATGGACCGGCACGGGCACCCGACCCGGGACGCCTCGGTGGTCCACGACGTGAAGGTGGCGCCCGGCACGCGGCTGGCCGATGCCTGCGGCGCCGCGGTCGTGCGGGCCACGTCCCACCACCACCAGGGCGCCGACCGGCTGGGCCGGGGCCTGGTGGCCGTGGCCTGGAGCGGCGACGGGCTGGTCGAGGCGGTGGAGGCCCCGGCCGGCGAGGGTGGGTGGCTGATCGCCGTGCAATGGCACCCCGAGATGACCGCGGCCGACGACCCCGTCCAGCAGGCCCTGTTCGACGCGCTGGTTGCCCAGGCCCGTCGGTAGGGTTGCCGGGGATGGACGAACCGCTCTGCCTCCTTGCCGTTCACGCCCACCCCGATGACGAGTCGTCCAAGGGACCGGGCACGATCGCCCGTTACCGGGCCGAGGGCGTGCGCACCGTGCTGGTGTGCTGCACCGGCGGCGAGGAGGGCGACATCTTGAACCCCGCCATGGACCGCCCCGAGGTGCGGGCCGACCTCGCCGCGGTGCGGGCGGCGGAGCTGGCCCGGGCGGCCGAGGTCATCGGCTACGACGAGGTCGTCATGCTCGGCTATCGCGACTCGGGCATGGCCGAGAGCCCGTCCAACAGCCACCCGGACTGCTTCGCGGCGGCCGACCTCGACGAGGCGGTCGGGCGGCTGGTGACCGAGATCCGCCGGGCCCGGCCCCAGGTCGTCATCACCTACAACGACGACCAGCAGGGCTACCCCCATCCCGACCACCTGCGAGTCCACGACATCTCGGTGGTCGCCTTCGACCGCGCCGGCGACCCGGACGCGTTCCCCGGAGCGGGCGAGCCGTGGGCGCCGGCCAAGCTCTACTACAGCGTCTGGTCCCGGCGCCGGTTCGAGGCGATGCACGCCAAGTACCTCGAACTGGGCCTCGAGTCGCCCTTCGGCGACCGGTGGCGGGACCGTCCCGATCATGACCACCGCGTCACCACCACGGTCGACATCTCCGGCCACACCGATGTGCGGCGCGAGGCGCTCCTGGCCCATGCCACCCAGATCGACCCCGCCTCGCCGTTCTGGTTCGGGCTCCCCCCCGAGGTCGCCCGCGAGATCCACCCCGTCGACGAGTACGTCCTGGCCCGCGACCGGACGGGCGGAACCGGCCCCGAGACCGATCTCTTCGCCGGGCTCCGCCAGCGCGCCGTCCGGTAGGTTGGCGCCCGCCTCGCCCGTTTCCGCACCGGAGGACGCCCATGCCCAAGTGGCTCAGCAAGGAATGGCACCAGGAGACCAAGCGCCTGGCCGAGGGCCAGCCCGAGCGTCCCGGTGCCTCGGCCCGGCTCCAGTACGTGGTGACCGGCGGGCCGGACGGCGACGTCCGCTACTTCTGGCTGCTGGAGAACGGCAAGCTGCTCGACGCCGACCTGGGCGACCTGCCCGACCCCGAGATCACCCTGACCCAGAGCTACGAGGACGCCCAGAAGATCCAGCAGGGCGAACTGGACGCCAACGCCGCCTTCATGCAGGGCCGGGTGAAGGTGACCGGCAACATGGCCAAGCTCATGGCGCTGCTGCCGATCACCAACTCGCCCGAGTACAAGCAGCTCCAGACCGAGATCCGCGCCCTCACCGACTACTGACCGGCACCGGGCGCCCGGTATCCTGTGGCCCGCCTCATCCGCCGCGCCGGGCCGATCCGGAGTAGGAGCACCATGCCGAGGAGCCGTCGAAGTGTCCCGACCTTCCTCGTCGCGGCCGCGGTGCTGGTGGGTGGGTGCAGCGACGGAGGCGACCGCGCTCCTGCGGCCGGGCCGGCGCCCAGCGTCGCGGCCAGCCGGGCGTCGGCCGGCGCGGTGCAGTCGGCCGCCTCGATCCTGCGGGCCAACCTCACCACGCTGCTCCAGGAGCACGTCTACCTGACCACCGCCACGGCGGCCACGGCGATCGCCGCGCAGGACCCGGCCCCCGCGTCGGCCGTCCTGGACGCCAACAGCGTCAAGTTGTCCTACGTGATCGGCGCGGTCTACGGCGAGGCCGGCGCCGCCCAGTTCCTCGACCTCTGGCGCCGCCACATCGGCCTTCTGCTCGACTTCGCCCGGTCGTCGGCGGCCGCCGACGAAGCCGGGACGTCGGCGGCCAAGGAAGGCCTGGTGGCCTACCAGGAGGAGTTCGCATCGTTCCTCAACACCGCCAACCCCAACCTGGCCAAGGCGGCCATGGTCGCCGACCAGAAGAGCTACCTCGGGGGGCTGCAGTCGGCGATCACGGCCCTGGCCACGGGCGACGCGGCGGCGCCGGCCAAGGTGAAGACGGCGGCCGAGCACATGCCCCGCACGGCCACGGTGCTGGTCGCCGGCATCACCAAGAACCATCCCGGGATGTTCGAGGGCCGTGTCGACGGCAGCGCGGCGACGCTGCGCTCGGTCCTGGCCGCCAAGTTCCAGGAGCACGCCTACCTGTCGTGGATCGCGGCCGGGGTGATCGCGGAGGGCGGCGACGCGAAGGACGCCGTGGAGGCGGTGGACGAGAACTCCGTCGAGCTGGCCAACATCATCGGCTCGACGTACGGCGACGAGGCGGCCAAGACGTTCCTGGAGCTGTGGCGGGTACAGGTCGTTTCGTACGTGGACTACGCCCGGGCCCGGTCGGCCGGCGACACCACCGGCGCGCCGGCCGCCGCCGGCCGCCTGGCCGCCGAGCCGGGCAAGGTCGCCGCCTTCCTGCATGCGGCGAACCCATACCTCGACCAGGCCGCGCTCGCCGCCGATCTCTCCGCGCACAGCCGCTCCCTCCTGGCCGCCATCGATGCCCAGGCCGTCGGTGCGCCATCGCGGTTCGCCGACATCTCGGCCGCGGCCAGCGCCGCCCCCGGCATGGCGGCCCGCCTGTCGACCGGCATCGCCACCCAGTTCCCGGCCCGCTTCAGCTGATCGACCCGGACCATCCGCGCGGCCCGGTCGTTTCGAAGAGCCTGATGGTGCGACACGACAGCCAGCCGCTGAAGGACCTGAGCGACGCCGGGCTGGTGGTCGCCATCGGGCGCTACCGGGAGGATGCCCTGGCCGAGGCGTACCGCCGCCACGCCGGCGCGGTGTTCGCGCTGGGCCGTCGGGTGCTCAGCGACGTGGTCGCCGCCGAGGAGGTCGTGCAGGAGGTCTTCCTGCGCCTGTGGAGCTCGCCCGACAAGTTCGACCCGGGCCGCGGCTCGCTGCGGTCCTACCTCCTCGCCCAGTCGCACGGGCGGGCCGTCGACCTGCTGCGGGCGGAGGGGTCGCGCCGGCGCCGGGAGGAGCGCGAGGCGCGTGAGACGGCCGAGGCGGGCTACGACCTCGAGCGCGAGGTCTGGGACCTGACGGTGGCCGATCGCGTGAAGGAAGTGGTGGCGGTGCTGCCCCGCGACGAGCGGCGCGCCATCGAGCTGGCCTACTTCGGCGGGCACACCTACCGCGAGGTGGCCGCGCTCCTGGGCCAGCCGGAGGGCACGGTCAAGAGCCGCATCCGCGCCGGCCTGAAGCGCATGCGGGCCATCATGGCGGACGAGAGCGACCCGGCGTGGACATCGAACTGACCCACGGCGAGATCGCCGACCTGCTGGGGGCGTACGCCCTGGACGCGCTCGACCCCGACGAGACGTCGGTGGTGGCCGGGCACCTGGAGACCTGCCCGCGCTGCCGCGACGAGGTCACCGGCCACCTCGAGGCGGCCGCCTTCCTGGCCAACGCCGGCTCGGTGGCGCCCGAGGGCGTCTGGGCGCGCATCGCCGCGAGCCTGGAGGAGCCGCCGCCCCAGTTCGAGCTGGCCCGCATCCGTCCCGCCGGCCCGTCGTCGCGCCGGTGGCTCCCCGCCCGCCCGGTGGCGGCCATCGCCGCCGTGGCGGCGGCGGTCATCGCAGTCCTGGGCTTCCAGGTGCAGCAGCAGGACGGGCGCCTCGACCGGCTCACGCCGGCCCTGGAGCAGCGCGGCCTGGACGAGGCGGTGGCCGCCGCACTGTTCGACGACCGTTCGACCAAGGTCGACCTGGTGTCCGACAGCGGCACCGTGTCGGCCAAGGTGGTGGTGCAGCCGGACGGCAAGGGCTACATCGTCGACCACAACCTGCCGGCGCTCCCCTCGGCCCTGACCTATCAGCTGTGGGGCCTGGTGGGCGAGGAGACCGTCTCGCTCGGCGTGCTGGGCAACGAGCCGGCCGTGCGCGCCTTCACCGCGGCCGGCGACGTCACGGTCCTCGCCATCACCGCCGAGCCGGCCGGCGGCGTGGCCACCACCGACAAGGTGCCGGTCGTCCGCGGCTTCGTGTAGCCGGCGCCGGGTCGGTCGCTGCTCAGCGGGGCGGGGCGGCTCCGGCCCGGGTGTTCACGTTCACCGCGCCGCCGCCGTCGGTGACGACGAGTGTGCAGCCGGAGTTGGCCGCGCAGGTGGCCATGGCCTGGGCCCGGACGAACTCGATCTGCTCCGGGGTCAGGCTCTGCGCCTGGCGCAGGGCGTTCTGGCGGGCTGCCTCGCCTTCGGCCTGCACCTTGGCCCGGGACGCATCGTTGCGGGCCTGCTCGATGGCGATCTGGCTGGTCTTGACCGCGGTGTAGTTGTCCCGTATCGACTGCGGCGCGGTCACCGCCTTGATGACGAAGGTGAAGTCCGGGCACACCGCGGGCCGTTCCCGGTCGAAGGTGGGGCCACAGAAGAACTCGCCGCCCAGCACGTCGTTGACCCGGCGCTTGAGCTGGCCGGCGATGGCGTCCTGGATCGCCTTCAGCGCCTCGGGGCTGTTGGCCAGCTCGTCGGTGCTGAAGCGACGGGCCTGGTCCTGGATGGCGCTCTCCAGTTGCTGGCGCAGCGTGTCGTTGAGCATGCGGCGCCAGCCGCCGCCCTCGCTGAGGTCGGTGCAGCCGTACTTGAGGCACACCTCCTCGAAGAAGCGCCGGAGCACGGCGTCGCCGGTGTTCAGCTTGAAGAAGGCGGCCACCTCGAACTCGAAGACCACGCCCTCGGTCGACGGCGCCAGTATGGCGTCGACGCCCCCGCGGTCGGCCTCGCCGGCGTTGCGGGAGACGATGTAGTTCCGCTGGGTGGCCGGCAGGAGGTGCACCGAGTCGAGCGGGCCGTAGAACCGCCTCCCGGTGCCCGGGTCCACCGTCTCCACGAACTGCTGGCCTTCGAGCGGGCCGCCGGTGTAGTGCAGGCCCACCTTGTCGACCGGGACCGCCTTCCAGGCCCGGAGGAACACCACCAGCACCACCAGCGCGAGCACGCCTCCCAGCGCGGCTGCGCCCGCCAGGGCCAGAGGGCGCAGGCGGTCCGGGCCGAGCGGCACGCGGAGGCGGGATCGTGGGCGGGGGCGGCGCATGGGCGTCACGGGTCCTCCTAGAGCTCGTAGAACCGGTCGACCAGGTCCTGCATCTGGCGGCGCTTGGCGTCGGGGATGACGACGGCGACCATGTCGTCGACGAGCAGCGACTCCATGGTGCGGACCGCACTCTGGGCGATCCGGAGGTACTGGTGCGCCTTCAACCGCGCCGCCCCGTCGTCGGCCGGGTCGATGGCCTGCAGTGGCGTCCGCCGGACCTCGCGCCGCCCGGCGAGCACCAGTGCAGTGCTGCCTGCCGCCAGCGCCACGCCGACACCGATGAGAATCAGGCTGAGGAGCACACCGCCACGGTGGCGTCGCCGCGTTGCGCGACGGTTGCGGCGGCGTTGCGGGGGCCGTTCCGCCCCGTGATGTCGGTCTAGCGTGACCACGCCTGGTCGGCGTCGCCCGGAGGGGAGGAGCCCGTGGAGTTCCGCATCCTGGGGCCGCTGGAGGTGCTCGACAACCGGGGCCGCCCGCTGCCGCTCGGCGCGGCGCGCCAGCGGGCGTTGCTCGCCGTGCTGGTCGTCAACGCCAACCGGGCCGTGTCGCTGGAGGGTCTGGTCGAGGAGTTGTGGCAGGGCACGCCCCCCGACGGGGCGGCCGGGACCGTCCGGGCCTATGTGTGCCGCGTGCGGGGTGCGCTCGTGGCCGGGGGCGGCGGCGACCCCAGCCCACTCTTCACGGCCAAGCCGTCGGGCTACGGACTGCGGCTCGGGCCCGACGACCTGGACTCGGCCCGCTTCGAGCGCGCCGTCGCCCGGGCCGGCGACGCCCTCGCGGCCGGGCGGGCGGCCGAGGCGGCCGCCGGCCTGCGCGCCGCGCTGGGATCGTGGCGCGGCAGTGCGCTGGTGGACGCGGGCGACGCGCCGTCGGCCCGGGCCGAGGCGCTCCGGCTGGAGGGCCTGCGCCTGGCCGCGCTCGAGGACCGCGTGGAGGCGGACCTGGCCTGCGGTCGCCACGACGCCTTGGCCGGTGAGCTGGAGGCGCTGATCAGCGCCCACCCGCTGCGGGAACGCCTGTGGTGCCAGCGGATGCTGGCGCTCTACCGGGGGGGACGCCAGGCCGAGGCCCTGCGGGCGTTCCAGGCCTTGCGCGCCGTCCTGGGCGAGGTCGGGATCGAGCCGGCGCCGGCCACCCGGGACATGGAACGGGCGATCGTCGCCCAGTCCCCGGCCCTCGACTTCGCCCAGGAGCCGCTGACGGCGACTGGCGGCGCCCTCGTCGGAGCTGCGCCGGCCGCGTCGCTGCCACGCGGAACGGTGAGCTTCCTGTCCGCCCGGCGCCGACCGGGGGCGGCGGACGAGCCCGAGGACGCCGCGTGGCGCCGGCTCGGCCAGCTCCTCGCCGAGCACGGCGGCCACGACGTGGGGGTGGAAGGGGGTGCCGCCCTGGCCGCCTTCGCCGCCGCGGCCGACGCCGTGGCGGCCGCGCTGGCGGCGGGGGCGGGCGCCGCCCTGGCTTCGCCGTGGAGCATGGCCGTGCACACCGGCGTGGTCGCCGCCACCGCCACCGGGTACGCCGGCATCGCCCTCCAGGTGGTGAGCCGCATGTCGGCCGTCGCCCACCCCGGCCAGGTGCTGGTGTCCCGGGCCGCCCGGACCGCGGTGGGCGCCCGCGTTCCCCGGGCCGCCCAGCTGGTCGACCTGGGCGCAGTCCGCCTGACCGACCAGTCGAGGCCGCGGCGGCTGTTCGAGCTGCGCCACCCGCAGTTGCCGGCCGGTTTCCCGGCCGTCCGCTCGCTGGACGCCTCACCCAACAACCTGCCGCTGCAGCTGAGCAGTTTCATCGGCCGGGTCGACCAGATCGAACGGGTGAAGTCGGCGCTGCTGGCCGGGAGCCGGCTGTGCACGCTCACCGGGACCGGCGGGTGCGGCAAGACCCGCCTCGCCCTCCAGGTGGCCGCCGAGCTGGCCGAGCGCTTCGACGACGGCGTCTGGCTGGTCGACCTGTCGTCGATCCCCGACCCCGCCCTGGTGCCCGAGGCAGTGGCCGCGGTCCTGGACGTGCGCGAGGCGGGCACCGGCACCTACGCGGCGAGGCGCACCGAGCAGCGACCCGCCGGCTCCCGGCTGGCCAGCCACCTGCGCCGGCGGCACGTGCTGGTGGTGCTGGACAACTGCGAGCACGTGGTGGCCGCCTGCGCGGCGCTGGCCGAGGAGCTGCTTCGCTCGTGTCCCGGCCTCACCGTGCTGTCCACCAGCCGGGAACCGCTGGGGGTCGATGGTGAGGACGTGCAACGGGTACCGCCGCTGGCCGTCCCGCCGCCGGGCCCGGCCCGCACCGTGGAGGAGCTCGGCCAGTACGAGTCGGTGCGGCTCTTCCTCGACCGGGCTGCCCACCGCCGACCGGAGCTGCGGCTGGACGGCGATGACGTACGGGCCGTGGTCGAGATCTGCCGGCGGGTCGAGGGCCTTCCCCTCGCCATCGAGCTGGCGGCGGCGAGGGTGAGGATGCTCTCGCCCGGCCAGATCGTCGAGCTGTTCGACGACCGGTTCGGGCTGCTCAACGCCGGGTCCCGCACTGCCGCGGCCCGCCACCAGACGCTCCGAGCCATGATCGACTGGAGCCACGACGAGTTGACGGCGGGTCAGCAGGTGGTGCTCCGGCGCCTGTCGGTGTTCGCGGGCGGGTTCGACCTGGCCGCCGTCCAGCACGTCTGCGCCGGCGCCGGCCTCGAGCGCTTCGAGATCCTCGACCTGCTCGGCATGCTGGTCGACAAGTCGCTGGTCGAGACCGAGCTGCATGCCGGCGCCACCCGCTACCGGCTGCTGGATTCCATCCGCCACTACGCCGCCGGCAAGTTGGCGCTCCACGGCGAGCAGGAGGTGTTCAGGGCCCACCACCGGGCCTGGTACCTCGCCATGGCCGAGGAGTCCGAGCCGCTGCTGGCCGGGCCCGACCAGGCCCGCCGCCTCGACGTGTTGGCGTCGGAACACGACAACCTGCGCTCGGCGCTCGAGCCGGGAGGCGGGATCGAGGCCGCCCGGGAGTCGCTCCGGGTGGCGGCCGCCCTCGGCCAGTTCTGGCTGGTGCGGGGGTTCCTCACCGAGGGCCGCGGCCACCTGGGTCGGCTCCTGGCTGCCGTCGGCAACGAGCCGACCGTGCTGCGGGCCCGGGCACTGGCCGTGGCAGGTCACCTGGCACTGTTCGACGCCGACCTGGACGAGGCGGCGGCCCGCGCCCAGGCCGCGCTGGTGCTCTCGGGCACGGTCGGGTACCGGCGGGGCGAGGAGTGGGCGCTGCGCACCCTGGCCGGCGTCGCCGGCCTGCGGGTCCGCTTGGCCGAGGCGGCCGCACTGCACCAGCAGGCCGTCGCCATCAGCAGGGAGTTGTCGGACGGCTGGGGCGAGGCGTTCTCGCTCACCTCCCTCGGCAACATCGAGGCCCAGCGAGGCGACTTCGGCCAGGCCGTCGCCCTCTACGACCGGGGCCTGCTCCTGCGCCGCGAGATGGACGACGCCTGGGGACTCACCTGGTCGCTGTTCCGCTTCGGCGTCCTGCGCAGCTGGCAAGGCCGCTTCGACGAGGCCGAGGCCCTCCTGGACGAGGGCCTGGCCGTCTCCCGCCGGCTGGACTACGGCGCAGGGACGGTGCTCGCCCTGGCGGGGCTCGGTGAGGCGGCGCGCCTTCGGGGCGACGGGGAGCGTGCCGTGGACGCCTTCGGGCAGGCCCGCTCGGTGGCGCGCGACATGGAGGACCACGTCGGGCTGGGACTGTCGATCGTCGGCCTGGCCCGGTGTGCGGTGGACCAGAATGACCTGGACGGCGCTCGCCGGTGGGTGGTGGCCGGCCAGGCGCGGCGACTGCCGGCCACGCCGGCCATCGAAGCCGGCCTCCTCGGTGCCGAGGCCCATCTCGCCCGCCACGGCGGCGACGGGCCGGGCGCGCTGGTACTGCTGCGCCGGGCCCTGACGATCCAGGTCCGCCTCGGCGACGTGCGGGCGACCACCGAGGCGCTGGAGGTCGTCGCCGGGGCGCTGGCCGAGGCGGGCGACGCCGGCCGGGCCGTGTCATTGCTGGCCGCGGCGGCGGCCTCTCGCACCGCCCTGGGGGCGCCGGTGCCTCCGGTGGACCAGGGGTGGCAGGCGTCGACCGTCGCCCGGTTGCGGCGCGAGCGCGGCAGGGACCGGTTCTCTGCCGACTGGGCGGTGGGCGCCGCACTGTTCCTGGGTGACGCGGTGGATCTGGCGCTGTGCGAGCCGGCCCGCCCGGCCGGCGCAACGGGGGCGCAACCGGCCCTCAACACCGGGCTGCGCACGGTGGCGCCATGGACCGAACCTGGGGGCTGAGCCCCGGCACCTTTGCCCTGCTCTACATCATGGCCGCGCTGGTCAGTGGCGCAGTCGTCGCCGCCCGGAGGCGGCGCTACCGAGGGATGAACGAGCCGCTCGACCCGGCGGGGGTCGACGTGTACGACGTCGCCATGATCGCCGGCGGCCCGGAGCTGGTGGTCCGGGTCGCCCTGGTCAACCTGGGCCGGGCCGGCGTCATCGCGCTGGGCGACGGCCTGCTGCGGGAACTGGCTCGTGACAACCGCGTCGACCTGGCCACGTTGTCGGCCGAGGGGCTGGACGGCGCCGGCATCGCCATGACCGTCACGGTGGTGCAGGAGCGCCCGGACGGCGTGCACCCCGTCGAGGCGGCCGTCTACGACGTGGTACGGCACGCCGGCTCCCGCCATCCGGCGTCGATCGTGACGGCCGCCGCAGGCTCCGCCCCTCTTCTCGCACGGCGCGACCGGCTGGCCGCCATCGGCGCGGTCCACACCCCCGACGACGTGGCCTGGCTCCAGCACCAGTGGACGTGTTTCTTGCCCGCCTTCGTCGCCGGCGCCCTCCGGCTGGTGGTCGATCTCGTGCGGGGCGAGCCGGCGTGGGCGCTGGGCGGCCTCCTCGCCGCCACCGCGCTGGCCATGGCTGTCGTCCGCTACCGCCGGCCCGATCCGCCGCGACGCGCGGTGCGGCTCGTCGCCGACCTGGAGCGGACCCGGCCTTCGTTCTCCGGTCGCCAACTCACCGCCGCCCACCCCGAGCTTCCCATGGCGATGGCCCTGGGTGGGGCCGCGCCGCTGTGGGCCCATGACCGGGCCCTGGCCCTGGCCATCGCCGCGCCGGGCGAACCGGTGCGGCAGGGAAGTAGGCCTGCCGACGGCGGCTGCGGCGGCTGCGGCGGCTGCTGCAGCAGCTGCGGCGGGTGCGGCGGGTGCGGCGGGTGCGGGTGAGGGCGC
>Ga0187892_10007548_pt1 | contig 15456 bp, 11 predicted proteins | sample MA1701073metaG_FD_139345 | JGI IMG/M metagenome (GOLD analysis project Ga0187892, IMG submission 139345) | Bio-ooze microbial communities from a basaltic lava cave in the Kipuka Kanohina Cave System on the Island of Hawaii, USA - MA170107-3 metaG ... | reverse complement strand
GGTTCCCCCGTAAACTCGCGATTCAGGAAATCCGGAACCGACTGCCGGGAAGAAGAGAAGATAATCGTATAGTCTTCGGCGCCTGGATTCCGATCAAGTGTCAACCAATTCCTTGAGCCACTGGGAAAACTCAGGTCGACTCCCTTGCTGATCTTGTTGTCCGTAAGCCCGGACTGTTCAGGAGGCTTGGAAGTTAAGAACGCAGTAGGTTGGTTATCCTGCCCTGGACCAATCAGGTACACATAGCCCTCGTCTTCAAAAACAAAATGAAACTTTAAAGACTGGCCTGAAACAAGCGCCTCAATACCGCTGGCGCGAATGGGTTCAGCGCCGGGTCTTGGTTCAACCTCCAACCAGTACCGGCCGACCTCCTTGAGCGCCAAAGCTCCGGAGCCCACCGTCGACCCGGGTTGCGAGTCGGTCGTTGTCACGGCAACATTTGCGGCCGGTTTGCTCGTCAACATTCTGAAGGCAATAAACCCGCCGGCGCCAACGACTAGCAGCAGCACTACCACTACCACCCCAACCAAAATCAAGCTGCTGCTGCTCTTGGAGACCGGAGCTTCTTTCAACTTTGGGGCCTGCGGTATTGTTACACTCGAACTCATGTCGGCCTTTTCGACAACCGTCGCGGCTGAGCCGGGATTAGGTTGCGGCAAGGGCATCTCGAATTCGGAAACAGCGGGCAAAGGCTTTTCGACCACCGGGGCCGGAACTGCCGTGATGCTCGCGGCCCCCGCCGACTCATCTACGGAAATAATTGTCGGTGTATCAACCGCCGAACTGGTTCCGCGAGCGCCATTAATGTCCAGCGTATGAGCGGAGTTTTCGCTCCCGGGAGAAAAATCGAAAACGGTTGGCTGCGATTCAGCGCTTCCGAGCGACCGCCGGAGTTGGGACGCAAGTTCACCCGCTGTGGCCTGTCGATCCCCTCGATCTTTTGAGGTTGCGCGGCCGATGGCTTCGCTGAAATCAGCCGGCACGTCGGTGGCTACTTCATGCAAGGGCTTAGGTGTGACCTGGATGTGCTGCCGCCTCAGTTCCTGAAGCGTGCTTCCGGTGTAGGGTCGCTTCCCGGCAATCATTTCGTAAAAGACCAGACCGAGACTGTAGATGTCAGCCCGACCGTCAATTTCCGAACTGCCGTCATGCGGGATTTCACCCCATTGTTCGGGTGACATGTAGTACGGCGTTCCCAGGACTTGACCGGCCACGGTTAGAGCAGTCGCGCCTCCACCATCCGTTTCCGCAATCTCCCTCATCTTGGCAATTCCCAGATCCAACAGCTTGACAGTGGCTTCGCCATTCGTGCCTGATTTTCCAATCATTATGTTCTCGGGTTTTAGGTCCCGGTGCACAACACCCATGGCGTGAGCTGTCTCAAGCACACTTAAGATCGGTTCCAGAATCCCAAATGCCTCAAAATGAGTCAGACGTCCTCGGCGTCGCAGTTCGACATCCAGCGTGTGGCCGTCGACGTACTCCATCACCATGTAGATGGTTCCGTCGGCTGCCGTACGCAGGTCGTAAACCGTTACCGCATTAGGGTGGCGAAAACGTCTCGCTGCCTGACCTTCTCGGCGAAAACGGCGCAGCCACTCAGCGTTATTGCGGACCTCCGGGGGCAGAATCTTGATTGCCACCCGATCGCCCAGAAGGATGTGGCGGGCGCGATAAACCGCCCCCATCCCACCTTTCCCCAGCATTGTATCTATTTGGTATTGGCCGTCGAGTACCGTACCAACTATTGAGGAGGGGTCGTCTTCGAGAACTTCCCCGTCGACGGGGCAGAAGCTGACGCTGTCGTCATATTTAGCTTTACAAACGCTACAATGTTTCATCGAGGGTTCAGCCCAACCGGTGCCAAATTCTCAGCCTGGCTGGAAGCTGTGGCATTCGCAAAAGCCAACACGTGCGAAGTCAGGAGCGTTTAGTCTAGCACAAGCAATCAAAGTTTCCTTATTGTAGGCGAGTTCGTGTGAGTTCGTGGATCGCTCTTTTGCCTCTGTTTTGCCGGAGCCCAAAACGAGAATCCTTAAATACGATTACGAACCTGACGATTTTCCTGATTGGTGGGGTTTTTGGAAAATGGACTTGAACCGAGAGAAGAATTTAGCGCCTAAGGGCTTAGAATGATAATCAGCGCGGCGGGAAGCTTGAGCCGGCAGTGCCAAAGTGTCTTCGAGATAGATCCGCCGAGCATACTCTTCCACCATGCGGTCGCTGTGGTATTCAGGTACCAGAGTTTGAATTGAGCGCTTCATCATAGCGATCCATTGCCGCGGGAATCCTTCACGATCCTGATCATAATAGAGTGGCACCACCTGGTTTTCCAGAACCTGGTAAAGAGATTCGGCATCGCTGGCATCAACATCATTGCCTGCCGTCGCGTCAACACCATTCCCAACAGCAAAGCCATTGCTACCGTCAAAACCCTCAAGCCACCAGCCATCAAGTATGGATAGATTTAAGCCACCATTAACGGCAACCTTCTCGCCACTCGTGCCCGAGGCTTCCAGCGGACGTCTGGGAACATTTAGCCAAACATCCACGGACTGAACCAGCTGGCGGGCAATTTCTTGATCATAGTCCTGTAAAAATACAGCTCGATCCCAAACTCGCGGCTCATACTTCCAGTGGGCTAGCCTCTGAAGGATCTGCTTAGCCTCCTGGTCTTGGGGATGTGCCTTGCCCGCGAAAACAAACTGCACTGGCCGATTCACGTCATTAACTATCCGCAACAAGCGCTCGACATCATTGAGCAACAACCCCCAGCGTTTGTAGCCGGCAACCCGTCGCGCAAACCCGATGGTCAGGGCCCTGGGATCAAACAGCCTGCGAGCTGCATCGGTGTACTCAAGACTTTCATTGCGATTTAAGCGGGCATGAAAGGACCGGTGACGGATAAAGGCAACCAACCTCTCCTTCAACAGAGAATGCGCGGTCCACAGCTCCTCATCTGCAATTGCCGCAATTCCCTTTCGCCAGCGCTCGCGATTGCGTGTGTGCGCCGACCAATCCTCACCGAACTGCTTTACGTAGATCGACCGAATCAAAGGAGCCACCCAGGTGGGAGCGTGAACTCCATTTGTCACATGGACAATGGGCACTTCCTGAACTGTCATTCCCGGCCAGAGCTTTTGCCATAAAGCCCGAGAGACCTCACCATGTTTCCGGCTGACCCCGTTCGTTGAACGCGACATGCGAATAGCCAGGGGTGTGAGCCCGTAGTCTTCGGATTTATTACTCGCATCCAGACGACCTAACGCCAGAAACTCCTCCCCAGTTAGACCGAGTTGTTGAAGGTATTCTGGTCCAAAACAACTCTGTACGATCTTCTGATCGAATTCATCGTTGCCCGCTGCCACCGGCGTGTGGGTGGTAAATGCGCACCGGGCCTTTACGACCTCGGAGGCTGCGGCAAAAGTCATACTGCTGGACTGCACTAATTCGCGAACCAGTTCCAGCGTAAGAAAAGCAGAATGCCCCTCGTTCAAGTGGAACACATGAGGCTCAATCCCCAGCCTGCGCAACAAGCGGATACCCCCTATGCCCAGGAGCATTTCCTGAACAACTCGGGTTTCCCGATCGCCACCGTAAAGATGTCCCGTTACCCACCGGTCTGTCTCCTCGTTTTGATCGATGTTGGTGTCCAGGAGATAAAGCGGAACTCGCCCGACATCTGCGCGCCAAACTTGAGCAAAAACCTTCCGCCCGCGAATCGAAACTTCGATCAACAGGGGGGAGCCATCCTGTGCCGAGATGGAATGGAGGGGTATCTCACTAGGGTGCGTTTCACCATAGTGTTCCTCCTGCCAGCCATCACGACGCAGCCGCTGGCGGAAGTATCCATACCGGTATAACAACCCGATAGCCACCAGTGGCAAACGCAAATCGCTGGCAGATTTGAGGTGGTCGCCGGCCAGCATTCCCAGGCCTCCCGAGTAAAGCGGCAACGAATTGTGAACCCCGAATTCGGCACAGAAGTAAGCAATCGGGCGCTCCGGAGTAATGGCACTAAGCTGCCCAGTTCCGGGCCAGATATGGGCTGGCGACATGTAATCATCGAATCGCCCTGCCAGTCTTCGCACTCGCTCGATGTATACGGGATCGGTGGCCATCTGTGCCAGTCGATACTCGGAGACACGAGCCAGCAAAAGCCGCGGATTATGTTCGCACTCTTCCCAGATTTCCGGATCGAGATCGCGGAAAACACTCGGGCCGTCGGCCGACCAACTCCACCAGTAATTCCAGGCCAGGCGGTTTAAAGGCTTTAAGCTGGCCGGCAAAGCTGGAGCTGGTTCTCTAAAAAGCTCATCCACTGTGGTCTTGGTCTCTAGCATTCTTCGCAAAACTGCAAATCGCTTTTCCGGCCTTCTGGAAACAATAGCCAAACACACCGGTAGTGTTCCCAGCTCTCGAGATCGGCAACTTAATCCTCAGGATGCGTCACTCAAACTTTTGGTTCTCTAAGAACACCTGAGCGTCATCATCCTTGAGGAACAGCATGCGGATTTCCTGAACTTGAACGTTGTGTGTAACAAATCTATTTATAGCTGCGGAGGCAACCGCAGCCGCTTCGGCTCGAGGGTAGCCATAAATGCCGGTAGAAATGGCAGGGAAGGCCAATGAGTGCAGGGAGTGAGTAGCGGCGAGATTTAAGGAGCCTTCGTAACAGGAGGCCAGTAACTCTGCCTCGCGCCCGCTTTCCCGACCAAAGATCGGCCCCACGGTATGAATTACAAAGCGCGCCCGAAGATTCCCGCCAGTGGTCATTACGGCCTGACCGGTCGGTAACCCATCTGGAAAGCGAGTGCGGCCGGATCTCGCGACACTCCTCGACAATCCTGGGGCCACCTGCCCAATGAATGGCGCCGTCAACACCACCGCCTCCCATAAGAGAAGAATTGGCCGCGTTAACTATCGCATCGACATCCTGCTGAGTGATGTCTCCCACAAGTACCAAGATTCGTCCGTTTAAAAAACTCTTCTCCAAAGGTTATGACCCATCCTGGTCCCTTGGCTCAACTTTAATCTCGTCAAACATGTCCTGGCGGCGCAAGGCATCAGCGACTCCTTTGGCCTTATGCTCGGTCAGGGGATGATCAGGATCGGCGCTGGCGATCTCGAAAAGGCGCTCATCCAACATCACCACACCCAGCGATCCCAGCGTCACCCCAGGTGTGATCTGTATTTCGTCCATATTATGAATTCGGAATCGTCCGGTTTGTTCAACCCAGTCTTCAATGAAAGGGTCACGCAAAGCGTGTTCGGCTTCAGATTCCGAGAGGTACGCGCCTTCGACGATGAGACAATATTCGCGCACTTTCCTGTCTACTAACTGGGCGTCCCTTTTTAGGCCACAACCTGTCCGCGAACAAATTCGTGGTTCGAACACCCAAACTTTACCACCGCGCCCAAGCGCCGCCAAGCCCGTCCCTGACCGGTGGCCGTGAAATTATAAGGCCAGAGGTCAAGCAGGAAAACGCCGTCAAGAGTAGATCTCTCGACGGCGTTTCGGGCGCCGGGCTTAAGTTACGTACCGTGCCTGCTTATGAAGCTCGCCCGTATTGCTCACTGAGTGTGTGGCGCAAGCGCTCAAAGTACGAATCGAACGTGACAAAACCGGTCGAGCCCTGAAAAAACGCCTTGCCACCAGTGTCGTTTGCCAGCCGGTTCAAGGAACTTTGACCGTAACTAGCAGCCAGACGACTTCGGCTCGTCAGGCCAACTGACGGAGCGTAGAAGCTATAAACGGCCACATTTCGTTCATTCGCCTCTCTAATTGCCCGCTCAAGGTCGAGGGTTCTTCCGGCCGCAGTGGAATCGAAACCGCGCGACAGGTCCAAACCGTCCGAGACTAACAACACAGCGTTAATGCCCTTCCATCCCGAATCAAATTTACGCAAGGCTTCAATTACCTCCACGTAAGGGTTAAAAGGAGACGTGCTGGTGCTGGCCGATGGAATGCGCAAAGAAGCAGCCGCCTTTTCCAAGTCAGTCGTGAACGACTGCCGTATTTGCAGCGTGCCGGTAGTAATGTAGCCCACCATTACTCGAGAGCCCTTTGGCAGGGTTCGAATAAACTGCTTAGTGACGCCGATTTCGTTGCCCACGCTGGAAACTAGATCATCCTGAATCAGGATGGCCAGATTCAGCGGTGGGATTTTAGCCCTTTGCGCTTCGGTTTCCGGCGAAACAGCCAGGGCCGGAGACGCGAGCAGCAAAAACATGGCAACTATGGCAAAGACAGAAACTGTTTTTCGATAATTCATAATAATTGCTCCAATTACAGACACCTTTCCTACTGTTTCTTAGATGCGTTTTAAGACGTTTTGGGTTGGCCTTCGAAGGGTTTTGAGCCGACTTGCCTTCCCGCTTGTGGCTCAGATAAATTAGCTGCAAATCCGGAACCTATCCCAATCACGCGATCAGCTAAACAACGCGTATTGGTGTCCTTCTCCAAACTCGGATGCCTGAAAGGAACCACAACCCATGAAAGCTTATCCTACTGAATCTATTCGCAACCTTGCGGTCATTGGACACGGCGACGCAGGGAAGACGCAACTAATCAGTTCGCTTCTCTTCGTCGCCGGAGCTACACCACGCTGGGGCAAAGTCGACGAAGGCACGACAGTTACCGATTACGAAGAAGATTCAATTGCTCGGAAAATAACTCTCAATTCTGCAGTCGCTCATTTAGACCACCGAGATACCAAAATTAATTTTATTGATACACCTGGTTATGCCGCTTTTGTCGCCCACTCTCGACCAGCCCTGCGCGTTGCTGATTGCGGACTGGTAGTCCTGGACGGGGTCAAGGGCGTCGAGGTCCAGACCGAGAAGACCTGGGCCTTTGCCAATGAATTCATCATTCCCAGGATGATGGCCATCACCAAACTGGACAAAGAACATTCAGATTTTGCCAAGGCTCTGGAAAGTGCTCAGAATACCTTCAGTCGCGCAATCATTCCCTTTACCTTGCCGATTGGCAAAGAGAAAGATTTTCGTGGCGTCGTTGACGTGGTCCATTTGAAAGCGTATGAATACACAAATGATGGTCAGGCAAAAGAGATCGACATCCCTGCAGAAGGCCGGGAAATGGTCGATAAGGCTCGTGAGCGACTGGTGGAACTGGTTGCGGAGTCGGACGACGCGTTACTCGAAAAGTACTTTGAGCAGGGCACCCTGGATGAAGCGGATATCTTGCCTAATATCAACCGCGCCATTGCTCAGAGTAAACTTTGCCCGGTTTTTGCGGTCTCCAGCATGACCCAGGTCGGACTGCGAGCATTGTTGGATGCATTGATTGACTATGCGCCAACACCTGCCGCGCATGAAGCTGAATACGGAATGCCCGCTGAGGCCCCAGCTGATGGTGAGAAGATCGCTCGAAAGTACAGCGACAGCGAGCCGTTTTCTGCTTACTGCTTCCGGACGGTGGCAGATCCGTTTGCGGGCCGGATCAATATCATGAAAATCATTAGTGGCCAGCTGCAAACCGATCCCACTGTCTTCAACTCGTCGAGAGGTACTAGCGAACGATTAGGGGCCTTACACTCAGTTCAAGGTAAGCAATTGGACAAGGTACCGGAAGCCCACGCCGGAGACATCATCGCCTGCGTTAAATTAAAGGAAACACAAACCGGAGACACGCTCTGTGACAAGCAGTCACCAATTGTGTACGCGCCGGTTGAGTATCCAGAGGCAGCCATAGCCTTTGCCATTGAACCAAAGTCGCGGCAGGATGAAGAAAAAATCAGCGTGGCGCTGCACAAGATTCTAGAGGAGGACCCGGCCCTTCACTTCAGCCGGGATGCGCAGACAAAAGAGTTTTTGCTTTCTGGCTCCGGTCAGCTGCATGTCGAGACGGTGGTGGAAAAACTTAAGAAGCGTTACGGTGTTGAAGTGACGCTGCACCCACCTAAAGTTCCCTACAAGGAGACTATTACCCAGCGTGCTGAGGTCCAGGGTCGCCATAAAAAGCAAACTGGCGGCCGGGGTCAGTTTGGCGACTGCAAGTGCGTTTTCGAACCTCTGCCCCGCGGAGGCGGCTTTGTATTTGAGGACAAGATTTTTGGTGGGGCGGTGCCGCAACAGTTTAGACCGGCAATCGAGAAAGGGATCATCGAGGCTGCGCAGTCCGGCGCGATTGCGGGTTATCCGCTGGTCGATTTTAAAGTGCAACTGATTGACGGTTCCTACCACACAGTTGACTCCGACGAGCATTCCTTCCGAGCAGCTGGTCGCAAAGCCTTCCGGGCGGCAATGGAAAAAGTGAAACCGGCCCTGCTCGAACCGATAATGGATGTGGAGATCGTAGCCCCACAGGAGTTCAGTGGCGATATCATGGGTGACCTTAATTCGCGGCGCGGGCGCGTTCAGGGAATGGAGACGCGCAGCAATCAGCAGGCGATCAAAGCGCAGGTACCTATGGCTGAGATGTTGAACTACCAATCAACTTTGAACTCAATCACCGCGGCGCGAGGCTCATTTCACATGCAGTTTTCCCACTACGATCCCGTTCCCGGGCAACTGGCTCAAAAGATCGTGGAGCAGGCCAGGTCTGAGGGACGCATTCGCGGCGGCGAGGAGGAAGACTAGATCGAGCTTAAGGTGCTGGCGGAGCGGTCTTTTTCATACGCAAGGGACCATAAGGCTCTTCTTTTACGGTGTAGTCTGCCGGCACTTCAAAGAGCGAACGATCCGGCTCGCTGCGATTAATGTTTGTTAAGCGAAACACTGTCTCTCCAAATCGGGGATCGCTGTGGCGAGTCATGACGACAGTTTTCAACTCTGGCGAGTACCACCTTTCACTGACAATCTCCAGCGGCCGTTCATTGCCAATCTCACCTGCTGCAATGGTGAAGGTCGTCCGGATACCCTCGGCCGCAACGCCCTCAATAACCTGAGTGCCGAGCTTTTCCGCCACCCCTTTGTCGTTTGATCCACCTTCCCGCGTGAAGATGAACCCGCCCCCTGGCCCGCCGCCAGCGTCTGGAGTTCGTACCTCAAAAACCTCTCCAACCAAGCCTGCACGCGGAGGTGGCACCGGAAGCGCCGGCACCGGTGCGCGCTCGATCAGAAAATCTTCTTCTACCTTGACCCCCGCCGTATGCTTAGGGGGCATCTTCATTTCCACCCGGTAGACAGGCGTCTTACGGGCGAACCGAGTATTCGGATCCAACGAGTAACTGACGCCGGCGACGGGATCAGAAATGAAAATCATTTGCGTCGGCGTTCCTCGAGTAGCGAAGGGACCAAACCCTCTAAGCGTCTGCTCGCGCCTGGTTCGACCTAACCCATCACGGTAGATCGTGGCGATAGATTTGTTAACTATCCGATTACCATCGCTGAGCGTTTGTGTGCTTTCGGTAACAGCCTGGGCTGAATAAGGAGCCCCCAATACCGACTTTCCATCAAAACTCATCTCGGACGAAACGAAAACCACTGTATCTCCAAGGGGCGGGGTGGCCGGCTCTACGGGCGAGAGAGCACGCTCGAACACCGGCTCCTGGCCTGGTTCAACTCGAGGATTTGCAGGCTGTCGCTTTTCCTGTCCGACAGTTGGCAGTACGGCGAGCAGGCAAGTCAGGCCAGTGCTCAGCAAAGCTTTCCAGTACTTCAGAATCATTTTGTCTTCCTTTCACTAACGGACCGACGGCCCGCAAAATTAGATCATCCCAACAAATGAATTTACTTACTGAACGAATCGAATAGCCTGCGCTGAACCATCTACTCCCAGCAACAAATCGGCCTTGACTCTTTGCCCGACCCGATCCAGGTTAACCGGCAAACCGAAACTAACCAGGGTCGAACGTGGCACCTCAACCCGGATAATCTGCCCTCCTTCTTGCAGGCCAAGGGGATTACCGTGGCTAAGCGGCAAGAATTCCGTGGCGATCTCTTCACGTCCATAGTCGAAACCTGTTTTTGGAGAAGCCTCAGGTTGAGGCACCGCTTGTTCTGCAGGCCTGCTCTTCTTTACTCTCCTGGGTTTTGGCGCAGGTGTAGACTTCTCTCTAATTTCTATTGCCGATAGCGGAGGTGCTTCAGGTGTCTTGGTACCAGCACCGGCTAACACTGAGCTGCCCTCCCCCGCTTTTTCGATTGAATGCTCTGGCCACCATCGCATCGTGAATCCACCAATAACTACTGCCAACGACGCCGCAATCGCGCCATACCCGATCCAACGCGGCCGGCGAGACCGTGCGACCAGCGGGGCTTGGAGCCTAAGTGCCCTGCTCAAACCCTCCCGGACCCTTTCGGGAGCTTCGACACCCTCAAATTCATTTTCCAGCTGCCGCAAACTTCTGGTCAGCGCGCGTTGCTCTGACAAAGTTCGAGCGCATGAAACGCAAGCTTCACAATGGTCGAGTGCCCGGTTGCGGAGTTCCGCATCCACCATTCTCTCGCAGGCAATCTCGAAGATAGCCGCTTCAAACGTCATACAACTCATGCAAAACACCTCGCCGACCCAGCCTCTTGCCGGATTTCAGACTCCTGGCTGGCTGGTCGCAGTTTTTCCATCAGCATCGCTCGACCGCGGTGCAGCCTGGAACGGACCGTGCCCATTGCACATTTCAAAATCTCCGCCGCGTCTGCGTAACTCATCTCCTGAAGCTCGCAAAGGATGACGACCTCACGATAATGCTCGGGTAGTGTCAGGATGGCCCTCCGCACAGCGGCAATGGTTTGGACCCGAGCTAATTCGTCCAGCAGTCCGTTGTCAGCCGTGAGTTTGTCTATCGAGCTCTCAGGCTGGTCTTCGAGCGAAACTATTCCCTTTTGGTGATGCAGGCGGCGCAACACCTGGTTACGGGCAATTCCCATCAGGAATGCCCGACCTGAACCACGCGAGGGATCGTATGCAGCCTCGCGCCGGATCAAGGCCATGAATACTTCCTGAGTAACGTCTTCGGCCAGAGCGTGCGAACCACTCATCTGCAAGGCGAAGCGGTAGATCGACCCCTGGCGACGCTGATACAAGGTTGCCAGGGCTTCTTCGCTGCCAATCGCCAGAGCACCTAACAATTCATCGTCCGTTGGAACTTTTGGCACTGTCATCCGCAAATCCGCCCGAGTATTCATAATTCGCCCGAAGGACCCAAAGAGTTCCAAAATCAATTGTGCTTGCTAAAATCCGGGAATAATTCCCTGAAATCTGCAGAACCGAGCCTGAGTTCTAACCAATCTGCAAAAAGCTCGGGCGTCTGGAGCCAAAGCGACAGCCATTGACTAAGTTCCTTAGCTTCCCGCCGGGCAATTTCAGACCCGGCGTTGTTACCGGCCAGACGTTTAAGATCCTCTACTGCCTCACGAACAAACTGGTCAACGCGCCAAAGTGTCAGCTCATCGCCTTTCTGTTTAGACGCCTGACGCACCGCATCCAGATGCTTTAAGGCGTCGGGAGCTTTTTGCAGTGAGCTAAAGTCAAGATCATCAAAGCCGGCTTCTGCTTGCAGTCGCCATTCGCTGTCAAAGTCGAGCACTTCCGGATGACGCAACGGTACACCCTCGTCGGCGAGAACTCGCGCAATTGTGGCCGGGCTATCGACCGCTCTGGCACCCAGAGTTTCACTTATCGCCTGCTGAATCAGGTGGAGCTCGGCCGCCCCCAGGGTTTCACGATCGAGCTGCTCCCAGACCTGGATGATCAAATCCTTCTTGCTTTGCGCCCTTGATCCTGGCATCAGGAATTGAAGATTAGTGAGGACGCTGCTCACTGTCCAGCGTCAGACTTTTGAGTCTGCACGCGCTGCGCTACACTTCTGACCCTACTGATGACCTGAGCCTCGGCAAAGTAGCGCGATTTGGTATGGAACAGCACAGAAAAGCGGCGGACTATGACATGAGCACTGAGGCGCGAACGTTGCTGGCGCAGGCCGCTGAGCGGTTCGTGCACAAACAGTTTTGTCCCCACAGATTGTTCCGGGGCGGGCATGCACAAACGATTGCTGCCTACGCGTGGCCGAGATCTTATCGTTTCAGTTCGCCTGCTGACGAGCAGCGCCTGTTTTCAGTGGATAGTGACACGCGAGTTCTTGCTCACTGCCGCTGGCAGCCCAAAGCCAATCAACACCCGACGATGCTGCTCTGGCACGGAATCGAAGGATCAGCTGCCTCGGTCTATATGGTTGCGACTGCGGACAAGGCGTTCCGGGCAGGCTTTAACGTAATCCGGGTGAACCTCCGGAGTTGTGGTGGTTCTGAAATTCTGGGACCCACGTTTTATCACGGCGGCCTGAGTGGGGACTTGCGGGCCGTCATTGACGAACTTATCCAACGGGACAAACTGTCGCAGATCTTTACAGTCGGTTACTCCCTGGGCGGTAACATGGTGCTCAAACTCGCGGCCGAGTATGGTGAGGAAGCCCCTGTTCAAGTCCGAGCGATTTGTGCAGTTTCACCTTCAGTGAATCTACAAGCCAGTGCAGATTTGATCTCAAAACCGTCTAATTGGCTCTATCATCGAGACTTCGTTAGACGCCTCACACGACGGGTAAGGAACAATCACAAACTCTATCCAGAGTCTTACAGTCTCGAGAAACTATCGCAGGTTCGCACGTTGAGAGACTTTGATGAGTACTACACCGCAGCGGTACATGGTTTTGCCGGTGCCGACGACTACTACCTAAAGTCTAGCTCAATCCATTTAATCGACCGAGTGCGAATTCCAACGCTGATTGTTCACGCCCAGGATGATCCCTTCATCCCCTTCGCCCCTCTGCTTAGTCCGGCCTTAAAAGCTAACCCTTATATCTTATTGCTCGATCCGGAACGAGGCGGTCATGTAGCCTTCATTTCTGCCGACCACAACGGTGAAGATCGCTTTTGGGCAGAGAACCGCGTAGTAGAGTTCTGTGGACTGGCCGCTGAAACTTTCTAGCCTTTAGCCGCACTCGCTGTTCGAGCGCGTCACCACCGGACTGAATCGCTGCTGGTATTCCGCAGAAGTGATAAAGGCGCAAACCATCGCGCTCTGAATCCCCGCATCCCGTACTGGGAACCGATTGACCTGATCCAGCCAGAAAAGAAAGCCGCCCGTATCTGCGTCGCGTCGCAAATAGCCCGCATATTGCGTGTAGACAAAGGAACGATTGTATTCCGCATCGATAAACACTCGGTTATTGATGGGATTCGTTTGCAGATTATCGTCCGCCAGGCGGTAGAGCACTGCTCCCCGGCCCCCCTGGTTAAAGAGGTTGATGAGCGCAGTTCGCTGCGAAGTGAGGCTGACGCCACTGTCACTGGTTATTCGAGCCAGAACCGCATCCACAAATGCCGCCCCGGATAGATTAGCCGGATACCGGGAGAGAAATTCCGGCCTCAAGACAAAGGCGTTAGCCAGATCGGCTTGTGCCTGCTGCAAATTGCTGCCGCCCACAACCCGAGCCCGGTCACGAACAAAAACGTCGTAACTGGGAATCTTTCGGGCTTCAGTTAGATTGCTCGAGTCCGGGTTTGGAAACGGCTGATTGTTTCCATATGCGGCCCGGTACAACCGGTAAACATAGGCACCTGTCTGTTGGAACTCGAGCTCGTAAAAGAAGGCATTGGAGACAGCAATCCTTCGGCTTCTGATACAAGCTTGATCAGATCCACAACCGGCAATCTGTCCGGACCAGTAACCAAGACCTCCACTGTCCGCCTGCCGATTCAGAAAGTCGTAGTAGTGCTGGCGTACAAAAAACTGCGCTCCTTCCAGTGGGTTGGTAGTTGGCTGCACCGTGTCATTGTTTAAGACGGTTACTGTAGCCGTTACCGGGCTCGCCAAAGTTGCGCCGGTAACATTGCCTAGGGTGACACTTAGTGTCTCGTTTGCTTCAACGTAAAGGTCGTCAGTGATTAACACTTCGATTGTCTTGCTACTCTCACCGGCTGCGAAGCTAAGCGTTCCGGCGCTGGTGGTGTAATCTGTCCTCTGAAGAGCAGAACCATCTGTAGTGATATAGTCGACTGTGGCTGACCCGCTGGTGCTGCCCGTGCGAGTCACGGTCAAAGTAGCTATCCCGGTCCCTTCATTAATCGAATAGTTCGCGGCACTAAACTGAAGCTGTGACCCCGAACTGGCAATGGCCAGGCATGAAGAATTCGTATTTACATAGGTTGTCATCTGGTCGATCGAGAGTTGACAGAAGTTCAACGTCGTCGCCGATGTCGCCGTCGCCTGCATGATTGTGTTTTCACACCCGGTAGTTCCGTCAGAGTGATTGGCATTGAGGTTATGGCCAAACTCATGGGCTGGAATTGCTACTTTGAAAAGATTACTGCTGATGCGAATTGAAAGCCCGTATGAAAGCGAAGGTGCACTACAAATTACTCCTACCCAGGCAATCCCAGCTCCGGACATCGTGCGGCCAGTCCATAGAAAAGCCGCATCTCGCGGTACCGAGCTAAAATTGGCGTTCCAATAATTTCTAAACTCAGTGAGCATGTCCGAGCCGGTCCCAGATGTCGAGTATGGATCCGCTGCGGTGGCCCAGGTATTCTGGAAGACGATTGAAAAGGTCAGACCAACCTGCGTTTCATAAATTCCCTGGACCTGGTTCATGATGCTTAAGATTTCGTTATTTGCGGCCGTCGAGCCGCCGAGCGCATCAACGAAATCAAAATCTGCTTCAGTAGCAAGTTCAATCGTCCTCATCGGCGAGACTACTTCAGTTCCGGGCAAAGGAAGTCGTTCCAGACGTAAATCAATCTCCTCCTTCAAGGAAACCTCGCACGTCAGACTGGCGTCAGGGATCACATCTGAAGCCCGGTAGACCAGGTAATCGGTTGTGCTTGCGCTGGCTGAATATTTGCTTGCCTGTTCCACGAAATACCACTCGGACGGCGTGATGATCAAACCCTCAAGGGTCCGTTCGTCGATCGTGAAACGCGCCTCACCGGCGGGCTCATCCAACACTTCTCCCTTATAGGTCCGAACTGGTTGCAGGGGGAGTTCGCGGGAAAAGCCACCGAAGGTGACCTCTTGGGCGCGATAGTTTGGCGCTCGGAGATCGTGCTGAGTCAGCTCAAGCACGAAAGTGCGCTTGGGAGTAGGGATGGAAAGCTTTCCCGTCCGCCGTACATGCTCCGCCAGGAACGCCGGGTCGAGTTGGGTAACTTCATAGCTGCGGAAGCGCTTCCCGAGCTCCTGTTGTAAAGGCGGTAAGGAGGTAGCCGCCGAGCGTCTGAAAACGACCTCGGGCAAACCAATGGCCAACAGTGCGAGGGCCCCTAAAGCCAGATGGATCCGACGGCTACGCAGCCGAAAAAGGCACTTTTTGAGCATTTCCGATGATCCCATGCCGGTACTTAACGGCACCTATCTCCGCTCGGGCAATCAACAGATTCAGTGATATCGGGACCCTTTGCGGTATCTTCTCTATCTGACACCTGGGAAGAGAGTTGGGGAAAAACACCCGTTTATGTGGTGAGATGGAGGGACAAAGCGCAGTCACGAACCGTCCC
>Ga0187892_10007547_pt1 | contig 15457 bp, 17 predicted proteins | sample MA1701073metaG_FD_139345 | JGI IMG/M metagenome (GOLD analysis project Ga0187892, IMG submission 139345) | Bio-ooze microbial communities from a basaltic lava cave in the Kipuka Kanohina Cave System on the Island of Hawaii, USA - MA170107-3 metaG ... | reverse complement strand
TTTGGACCCGGCTTGGCCTTCACATCCTATGAAAAGAAAAAAGAAAATAAGGCTGAAAAGAGAGGGAAAGGCCGACTCGGTCCGCCTTCTCCTTCCAGAACATGACGTTGAAGACCACATGATTTGTCCGTTCCTTATTTGCACCTTCTGTTTCTTAACTTTCGATCTGTTTCCTCATCCCCACACCTCATCCAGGCAGAGGACGAATCCGGGTAAAACTGGATCGCCGCGCAGCACCGTGGGATGATCCAAACAGAGAACTGGAGATTGCGGCTGATAGACATACACTTTCTTTTCTAGCGGATCGATCAGCCAGCCAAGTCGAACTCCGTTGTCGAGATACTCCTGCATCTTTCCTTGTAGCGTCGAGAGCACATCAGATGCTGAGCGGATCTCAACAACGAAATCAGGGCACAAGGGAGGAAATTCAACCTGCTCTTCTTCTGTCAGCGCTTCCCACCGTGAACGCTGGATCCAGGCAAGGTCAGGCGAGCGTCGTGCACCATTGGGCAAGGTAAATCCCGTTGATGAGTCAAAACCGACTCCGCTTCCATCACGTCTTGCCCATATACTAAAGAGCCCAGTCAGATTGAAATTGGTGTGGCCCGTTTTCCCTCCGGTCGGTGGCATGATAATCAGGTCCCCTTCCCTAGTTCGCTCAAATCGCCAGTCCCGATTCCGTTGACAAAATTCAAAAAATTCATGAGCGTCCATTTTCTGAAAGAGTGGGCCAAAGTGTAAGATCAAGGGTTTTCCCTCTGGTTCGATTGGCACTGGAGTGTTCATATAGTTCTCCTAAGGGAACCTGATTTTTCTCCCCCTCACCCTAGCCCCCTCCCATCCGGGCGAGAGAATTTACAGGGAAACAATGAGGTACCGTCACACCTTGAAACGAAAATGGACGACATCGCCGTCCTGCATGACGTACTCTTTGCCCTCTAAGCGCATTTTCCCTACGTCACGACAGCCCGCCTCACCACGATAGCGAAGGTAGTCCTCGTACGCGATCACTTCCGCTCGAATGAAGCCGCGCTCGATGTCGGAATGGATTTTCCCTGCCGCTTTGACCGCAGACAGGCCACGCGTGATCGTCCACGCCCGTGCTTCCATCGGACCAGCAGTAAAGAAACTCATCAAGTTGAGCAGTGCGTACGCCTGTTGAATGAACCGATCCTTTGCTGACTCTGCGAGCCCGAGATCAGCTAAGAATACCCCACGCTCTTCTTCTTCAAGTTGCGCAATGTCCATTTCGACTTTCCCACAGATCGGCACCACCAGGAGCTTCTCCCGCTCGGCAGAATCAGTCACATTTTGTGGCAACGCGTCATGGAGAGCAATTTCCGCCATATTGTAGACAATCAGCATGGGCTTACGACTGAGGAACGCGAAGCCAGCAAGCATGCCTTCTTCGTCCGACAGAAAAGAGACAGAACGGAGGGGCTTTTCTCCATCGAGCGCTTTCTGGCAGCGTTCGAGGAGATCGCGTTCGCGTTCTTTACCCTTCTCTTTTTTCAGGCGTTCAATGCGTTTCTCAATCACTCCGAGGTCAGCGAGGATTAACTCCTCCTGAAAGGCGCGCATATCACGCACTGGATCGGCTGAGGTAGTAGCCGCAGGATCGTCAAAGGCGCGCACCACCACAGCCAGGGCTTCACACTCGCGCATCTGCACAAGGGCTTCAGTCTCAAGACCCGTTTTCCGTTCTTCCGGCGGTGGGAAATCGAGGAACGTTACTTCGGCGTACTTATTGCGCTCCGGGTGGACGATTTCCGCCAACGCGTCAATGCGGGCGTCCGGCACTTTCACCACGGCAATCGCCGCTTCGCGTTTCTTCTCAAATCCCCCAACTTCGGCACTCATGCCGGTGAGGGCGTTAAAGATGGTCGTTTTTCCTGACCGGGCAAAACCAACTAAACCTACTTTCATGGCCAGAAATGTAGCAGGTTCATTCGGGCTTAGCGATTAGCTGTCCGCTTTTAGCCAAACACTAACGTCAATGTAGGCCAATTCCTCGATTACGCTACACTCCATCCAGGCTACTTTCTACTGACAACTGACTACTGACTACTATCTTCGTCACGCGTGCACGTACAACCCGCCGCTGCAGCACATGATCTCGCCGGTAATGAAGCTTGACTCATCACTCACGAGAAAGAACGCCAGATCAGCAATGTCCTTGGGTTGCCCGACGCGGCCAAGCGGCGTGCGTTTTTCGACTGAGCGGAACATTTCCTCAGGATAGATGCGTCGGAGAAACTCGTTATAAATCAGTCCGGGCGCAATCGCGTTCACGCGCACCCCGTGCTTACCCACCTCAGCAGCCACGGCGCGGGTATATCCCATGACCGCAGCTTTCGCTGCGCAGTAGTGAGCTTCACCGTCGCTAGAGCCGATCCAACCCGCGACCGATGCCAAGCTGACAACCTTGCCGGATTTTTGCTTGACCATGTGCGGTAACACCGCACGGGTCGCGTAGAAGGTGCTATACACATTCGTACGCATGACAAAGTCCCACGTCTCGGCAGACATTTCCCAGGCCGGCTCTAATTTGTTGATGCCAGCATTGTTCACCAGGATGTCGATGCGGCCATATTGATCGACCGTCATCTGCACCATCTTCTCGACCTGATCTTGATTCGTCGCATCAACTTGCACGCCGATGAACTCGCGTCCGTATTGCTTGCTTAACTCTTGTGCCAGATCCAGTGGACGTTTTGCATGGGCATCGCTGATCACAATGTGTGCCCCTTCTTCAGCAAGACGACGGACAATGGCTTGTCCGATCCCCGCTCCGGCTCCGGCAGTGATAATGGCAACCTGATCTTTGAGCTTCATACTGTTTCCCTCCTGAGAACAAAAAACGTGAAGCGTAAAAAGCGCTCTCTCGTTAGGTGGTGCGTATTGCGTGATGCGTGTTGCGTTTTAGACCTTGAACATTGAACTCGGAACTTGGAACTCGAAACCTTAGACTACTGTCCCCGGCGGAAGTCCTGGACCGACTTCGCGGGTGTTCCATCTTTCAACGTGATCGCACGTGTGACGGAGCGGGTCATCGCACCAAAAGTCGGCATCCAGCAAGAATGTCGCCCCGGACCACCAGCAACAATAATCATCAGATGTTCAGGTTTGCGGATCAGAGGAAGGGCTGTTTCACCAGGGAAAAGGTCGTCCGAGATTCCCATGCCGAACATTCCCCCCTGTTCCCATAGCGAGCGTAGGACACGGGCGTGTTGAAATACGTAGTTGCGAATATCGTCTTTCGTCACCCCATCGCGTGCCAGTATCTCCGTATGTTCCGGCCCTAGTGCCAGAATCGGCTCACCGAAGGCGTAGGCATTATTCGACCCCATGCCAGCCATCGTACTGGCAATCGTCGCCAGAATACCGGGAGCAGCGCTGCTCACGTGATCGTTAATGTTATGCGGTCCCTCCGCCCCACAGACCGTCACCGTGCTGGTCTCTGCGGAAAAGCCGCGCTCGACGTGAAGCGGCGTCCACGGATTCTCCGCTTCGTTCTCCGCCACGCAATACGAGTATTTCCCCGGCTGCCCTTGGGTCGCACGATCAAGCAGGCCAGGAGCACCGCCGCCGATATTGAGCAAAACCAGGCGAATGGCCCGACCAATCGTCGCGTTCGGACGCCACCCTTGCCCGAATGCGTTGTACCGTGCATTCACTCCCAGTTCTCGTGCAATCGGACCGTTCAGGATAAGCAGCGGGGCGCACGGGTGGGTCGTGCTCTGTACAGCGTACAAATTGAACTGCTCTTCCAACAGCGCTTCAACTGCCGCAATAACCACCGGGAAGTACTCTGGCACGCAACCAGCCATGACCGCGTTAATCGCCAACTTCTCGATGGTGACGATCCCATACTTCGGCGGCATTGCACCCAGTTCATCCTGCGGCGCTCGATCAGTCCAAGCCAAGAGTTTCTCGACTCGTTCAGGCGTTGGCGGAATGATCGGTAATCCGTCGGTCCATCCTTGGTCATAGAACCAATCGTTGACGGCTTCGAGCGAATCGGTGAGAGAGATTTTTTCCGAGGAGAAATCCATGAGGCAGTTCTCAGTTGTCAGTCATCAGTTGTCAGAGAGAAATAGGCCACAGGCTATAGGCTGTAGGCTTCAGGGCATTTCTTCCCAGCCCCCTATAGCCTGTAGCCCTAAGCCTGCAGCTTGCTTATTTGTTTCCCGACCGGTTTCAGGAAACGTCCACGGTAGTCTTGCGCGAGTTTCTCTGCCGGTTGCGTGAGAATCGCAATCACTTCCTCAGCAATCGCTTCGGCCTTGCGTTGCACTTCATCCGGCTTATTACCTGCCAATGGGTGAGGAATGACCGCAATAGGAATTGCACCCATACCGAGGTTCCGAGATTCAGCGCGTCCCAGTGGTGCGAACTCATCACTACAGATAACGGCAGTCGGAATGCCACGTTTTTCCAGTTCGATACTGTCATGGAGACCCCACGACGTGCACGACCCTCAATCGCCAATGGCAAAGACAGCAACGTCGCACAGTGAGAGGCGGTTCACGACCTTCTCTGGTGCAGCCATCGCTGCATTCTTTTCACCTTTGACAACGGTAAAGTCACCAAATCGCGCCCGGAGGATTCTTTCGACGTTCTCTAACAAGAGACCAGCATTCGCTTTACGGTTATTCAGAAAGCCGATCGTCTTGCCGCGCAGCTCACCACTCCGTCGCGCGAGTGGCAGCTCTTGCACCCGTGATTCCGCAGTTGGATTGAAGACCTCGATGAGTCCCATGATGCCCTCCTTCTTAAAAGCTATCAGCTTTCAGCACTCAGCTTTCTGCCCCAAAAAGCCTACAGAGTCTGTCGTGGTCCTTTGAGTCGAGAGACATGGGCTGAGGAAACCCACTGGACTGAGGAGACTCAACCGACCTAGCCTGGCTGACGGCTGATCGCTGACGGCTGATCGCTGTTATATTCCAACCCTCTTGCCGGTGCAACGTTGGGACCGTTACAGTGGCGCGAGGGCCTAAGCTTATGGCGAATGTTATTATCCCGATCTATTACGATTACGCTTCCTCGCTGTGTTATGTCGCGAAGAAAGTCATGGAACAACTACATGGGAAACTCGAAATAGAGTTATTGTGGAAAGGCGTGCAGATTGCCCGCCGCCATCAAGGCTGGAAAAACGGCGAGATGATTGGTGACGAAGCCAAAGGGAAAATTTTTCGTGTCGCGCGTGAGACTGGTGTGACATTGCAGGTGCCAGACCATTGGCTGGATTCAGCATATGCCCTGGAAGGCGCAGAGTTTGCGAAGGAGTACGACAAATTCACCGAGTATCACGACGCCATCTTCAAGGCTGTTTTTGAGGACGGAAAAGATATTGGTGGCCTCTTTACCCTGCTGAGGATCGCCGAGAGTGTTGGCCTTTCTCCCGACGGGCTTGAGGCGACATTGAAAGAAGGGCGATTCACAAATCGTGTTAAAGAGACCGAAGCAGAAGCCCAAAGGTTTCAAGTTGTCGGCTATCCCACCTTTATGCTCGGCGCCTTTCCCTTGATCGGCATCCAACCCGCCGAAACCATGCGCCTGCTGATTCAGCGCTATATCGACAAAGCCCGCGAACAGGTGACGCACTGAGGGCTGAACGGTTGACCATGAACCTCACGGATTACCACGCCAAATATTTTGCTTATGAGCTGACCAAGCGTTGTTCATCAGACAGCCTTGAGAAGCTGGCTGGGACGTTGGTCGATGCAAAGGTCGACTTGAATCCCCATCAAGTCGAAGCCGCGCTGTTTGCCTTCAACTCGCCTCTCTCGAAAGGTGCATTACTAGCGGACGAGGTTGGACTTGGCAAAACCATTGAGGCCGGACTGGTCATCTCACAGAAGTGGGCGGAGCGGAAGCGGCGGATTCTAATCATCACACCCGCTAACCTGCGTAAGCAGTGGCACCAGGAAATGCAAGAGAAATTCTTTCTGCCGTGTGCAATTCTGGAGACTCGCTATAACGTGATCGCTAACACACTAAAACACGCCCTCAAGGATGTCCCGAAACTGCTGCTCGCTGCGACACCACTCCAGAACTCGCTGCTAGAACTCTTTGGTTTGGTCAGCTTCATCGACGAGTATGCCTTCGGTGATCTCAAGAGCTTTCGCGAACAGTTTACCACTCTTACCAACAAGCATGTCTTCGATACACTGAAGGCCAGGATCAAACCGATGTGTCATCGCACTCTCCGGCGACAGGTCACCGCCTACGTGCCCTACACCCGTCGCCACCCTCTGGTGCAACCGTTCACGCCGGAAGAAGGCGAGGACCGACTGTATCATCTGGTCTCCGAGTATCTGCGACGTGATAACCTTCAGGCCCTCCCCGCAAGTCAGCGTTCACTCATGACCTTGGTGCTACGCAAGCTCCTCGCGTCCTCTACCTTCGCTATTGCCGGAGCGCTCGATACCCTCAGTCAGCGTCTTCAGGCTCGACTTGGAAAACACCAACCAGCGCAATCGCTTGAAGAAGAGCTAGACCAAGACTACGAAGCGCTCGACGAAACTGCTGAGGAATGGCCGGAAGAAACCTCTGAACCTGAGCCGCTCTCCGAGGCTGACCGTGCTGCGCTCGAACAGGAGATCGCCGATCTCGAAGCGTTCCGCACCCTCGCCGTCTCGATCACCCATAATGCCAAGGGCCAGGTGTTACTCGTCGCCCTTGATCGTGCCTTTGCCGAGGCTGAGCACCTGGGGGCCGCACGCAGCACGGTGAGATTTTCCGACAACACTACCAGTTTGCAGGATTTGATCGAGCAGCGAAAAGCCGCTATTCAGCGCAGCATCTCCGAACGAAACGCCAAATTTTTCGAGGTGGAAGTCGAGAAGCTCGACGGGTGGGTCAATGACTTGAAGGTTGCGCTCGAACGCGAGATCAAAGATATTGACCGGCATATTAAGGAGGCAAAACGAGCGGCGACGGTGGCACTCATGCTAGAGGAAAAACTTGCCGGACAGAAGCAGATTAAAGCATTAGAGTCACAACGCAACGGCAAGCGTCGGGCGCTCTTTGACGCGCAAGACCAGATCGACGTACAGAGAGATGACCTTATTGCTCGCTTGGAAAATAGGCTGAATCAGAGGACGGACACGGAGATACTTTTCCATATCCAGCGGCATATCCAATGAACGATGGAATCAATTAGACTTTATTCAAAATAACGATTTAAGGCCCAAAACCCCAGGAAATATGCATCGAAATCTTTATTTCAGATAATGTCTATTGTTGTTCTCTTGTGTCGAGGAGATAAAAAATGATCCGAAGGATGAAGATTACCAACTATAAGTCACTAAAGAGTGCCGAAGTGACGCTGCAGAATTTGGTGGTGATCTTTGGTCCCAACGCGGCTGGCAAGAGTAATCTTTTCGACGCCCTGAACCTATTTTCAAGATTGGTGACAAAAAAAAATCTCAAGGAGGCGTTTGAATGGCACCGTGGGGTGCCCCTTGAGGCGGTGCATTACTCCCACGGTGGCATAGCGAGTCTGTATGAACAGGAGTACCACGTCATTTCGTTCAGTGCGGATGTTGAGCTAAGCGCTACTGTCATCCGTGAAGTGGAAGCCCGGATTAAGGAACTACGGCATGGCATCGACGATATTGATGCCGAGATACCAGAAAAGACCATCATCACGCATCGTCATTTACGCTATGCCATTGACCTGCAAGTTGCTTCCCGTTCTGGTCAGGTACGTGTCATTGACGAACGGCTCGCAGCTCTACGCAAAGACGGTACGGAAAAGGCGCGCACACCTTTCATAGAAAAAGTAGGTGGCAAAATCAGTCTCCGCATGGAAGGGCAAGCTCATCCAACATTCCACGACGTTGGGTTGGATTACGCAGTCGTTTCTATGCCACTCTACGCCCCGCATTATCCGCATATTACAGCGCTGCGCGAGGAGCTGTCCCGTTGTCATTTCTATTATTTCGAGCCCAGAGAACTGATGCGGCAGGGGAACGCAATCGCTGACATTACAACTATCGGACCTCGCGGCGAAGATATGGCGGCTTTTTACTACACACTTTCCGTGAAAAACAAACCCCAGTTCGAGGCTATCAAACTGGCTGCGATGCAAATTTTGCCGCGTCTCAAAGATTTGGAAATCGAACGCACGGATAAAGCGGAGCTGTTTCTGCGCATTTGCGAAGACGGCGCTTTCTATTCAAACCGGCTGATTTCCGAAGGTACCTTGCGCGTACTGGGTTTATTGGCGGCGCTCTCTCCGGTTACGGGATCAGCAACAATTGGCTACGAAGAGCCGGAAAACGGAGTACACCCTCGTCGCCTACGCAACATCGCGGAGTTGCTGAAGAATGCCGCTAGTGAGGAGCGTCAAATCCTTATCAACACCCATTCGCCTGTGCTGCCGACGTATTTTAGCGACACAGAGCTACTGATCTGCCGCCGTACCGGACCTGCCACAGAGTTTATCCCCTTCTCGTCCATTGGAGAGTTGTTTCGCCGGAATGAAATTGAGCAGCACCTCGAAGAAGAAATCTTACGAGGAGATTTCGGTGGCTAAGTTCACGGTCATCTTTTTTCTCGAGGATGCTGCACAAGAAGCGTTGATTCCATCTTTAGTTGAGCGCTTGATTGCAGAAGAGGGGAAGAACCAGGGTGACTACACGCTTCGCATTCTCAGTGCACGTGGTGGTGGCTCTATCCGCGCCTACAAGGACTTTATGAAACAAGCGAAGAAACGCCCAAGCCTGAGCGCGGATGTTTTGATTGTCGGCTCGGACGGCAATTGCAACGGCTTTGCTAAACGCCGCAGTCAATTGTTGCAGGCATCAGCGAAAGCGCCATATCCTCTAGTCATTCCCGCGATTCCCGATCCGCATATCGAAAGATGGTACTTATTGGATAGCCAGGCCTTGGCCAACGCCGCGAATGTGCCCGTGCAGGCCGTTCCGCCCAATGCCAAATGCGACAAAGGCCACTATAAAAAACTGCTCAAGGATGCGTTTGCTAGACAGAACCTTTTCCCCCCCTTAGGTGGCACCGAGTATGGACCCTTAGTGGCAAAGACAATGGATTTATATGCGGCGGGTATACTAGACCACGCCCTGCGTGATTTCGTTGACCAAGTACGATCCTGGCTTCGACAGCACTGATACAGAGAGAAGCTACGATTGCAATGACGAGCAAGAAACAGAAACTCGAACTCACCTGGATTGGCAAAGACAACCGGCCCAAGCTGGAGCCGCGCATTCTACTGGAGAACCCGGAAAAGTCCTACCATGCTCCTCATCGAGTGACTGATAGTGACATCTTCGACAACCGCCTCATCTTTGGCGACAACCTCCTCGCCATCAAAGCGCTCGAACAAGAGTTCACTGGTAAGATCAAGTGCATTTATATAGACCCGCCCTATAACACCGGCGCAGCGTTTACACATTATGATGACGGTATTGAGCATTCGTTGTGGCTTTCCCTGATGCCGGATCGTTTAGAAATTCTGCGACGATTACTCTGCGACGATGGCTCTATTTGGATCAGTATTGACGATAACGAGCAGTGCAATGGTGTCGTCACGCCACACATCACGCAGTGAGCAACGACAGCAAGCCGTGGAAGTATTTACTCATCCCACACGATGTCATTATGGAGAATATGACGATTACTGGACTCGCGAGACAGTTTTTCGTGGATGAAAGATGACCAAGAGAGATTCCTATGAAAGCACTTACACGCATCACCTTTGATCCTGCGGTGATGGGTGGACGGCCATGTATCCGCGGCCTCCGGGTAACGGTCGGCACCCTCGTCGGCTTGTTGGCATCCGGACATTCACGGGAAGAAATACTGAAGCTGTATCCTTATCTCGAACCTGAGGACATTGACGAAGCGCTTGCCTATGCAGCGTGGCGTGTGGAAGAGGTCGAGTTGCCACTAGAACCTGTATGAAACTGATCGTGGATATGAATTTGTCGCCTGCGTGGATAGCGGTATTACAGGTGGCTGGACACGAAGCGTTGCATTGGTCGGTTGTTGGTGATCCTCGAGCCCAAGACAGCGAAGTGATGACATGGGCTCGACGAAACGGATTTGTGGTTTTCACACATGATCTAGATTTTGGCGCTCTGCTTGCGGTTACTGGGGCTGAGGGACCGAGTGTTATCCAACTTCGGGCCACCGATGTTACACCAGACACTCAAGGAAAGTTGCTGCTTGCTGCACTGGAGCAATTTATGGAGCAAGTAAAATCTGGTGCACTCATCTCAATTGATACAGTCCACTCGCGTGTTCGCTTGCTGCCGTTGAGGTAGAGAGTTGCGAATTACTCTCTACGCGTTCGCTGGCCGCAAAGGGCGTTCCGCTTATGTTAAAAGCGTGGTGCCCGATACCACACTCGTCCATCCTTGATTGTCAGTTGGGTGACTAATTTTTGTTGCCCGGTCATGTGATTCTGGTCGGTATCAACGAAATCAAACTCTCCGCGCTCCAGACTGAACACCGCCACATCTGCGACCGCACCAGGTTTGAGAGTGCCTAAGCGTCCTTCTTCACCAATCGCTCGCGCAGGGTTTGCCGTCACGCGCAGGATCACGTCATCGAGCCCCACACCGAGATTAAGAAACTTCGACATTGTGGTCGGTAGATCGAAGACTGGTCCCTTGATCGCACTCGGTAGTGACAGATCGGTCGCTATGGTATCAGGCATAAACCCTTGATCGAGAGTCTGACGCACGAAGGGAAAGGTAAAGTGCATACGCCCGTGAGCACAGTCGAAGATCACCCCAGCTTTTTGCGCGTCCCATACTTCTCTCAGAATCTCTTTCTTCTCTGGTCCCATGATGCCGTACTGATAGCGGTGTAAGCAGTGTGTCACCACATCGCCTGGCTTCATGAAGGAGAGAACCTGTGGGATGGGCAGCAAGGCATCAGTAATGTGGACCATCAGTGGCACTCCAGCCATATCTGCTGCCATACGTGCTAACCGCAATGGTTCAGTTCCCGCCGAATCTGGCACGACATTGTTACTGAAGCGTAGTTTCACGCCAATCGCCAAATCGCGATTATCACGAATTGTCCGTGCACAGCCTTCAGGGTCAGCATACGCTAAGTGCATGAGTTCCCCGACCTGGAGATGAATAAGACCAAGTGCAGAAAGATGCACAAAACAACGCAAGCGCACCTGGCACTGGTCAGCCACATACTGCCGCAGTCCAGGAAAGGTCGCTGACCCGGCGCTCCCTGCATCCACGATCGTTGTTACCCCGCTGGCCGAACAGCGCTCGTCAGTCTTCGGTCCCATGTCATGGGCATTGATAAACACATGGGCATGGATGTCGATGAGCCCTGGGCAGACGATTTTTCCGCTCACATCTAATACACGCACGGCTTCGGTGGCTACTATGCCCGGTCGGACCGCAGCAATCTTCCCCTTGCTGATGGCCACGTCCGCCTCTTGATGGAACGGCCAGCCTGGGTCAATGACTTCGCCACCCTTTAGTAACAGATCGTATAGCATACCCCCTCCCTTTTTTCGCAGTAGACTTCAGAACTGATACGTCAGTCGCACCACCGTCTCATCTCGCCGACGATAGAGTCCCCCCAAGCCCCAGGTTTCGTCAATCTGCCCGCCAAAGCCGGGAGAGAAAAAGTAACTCTGGGCTAATCGTAGAATAACACTCGGAGTGATATAATAATCAACCAGCCACCCGAATTGGCTGCTATAGTGATTGATCGGATCAACCACCAGAAACGCTAACGGCAACAACGTCCCTTTCCGGTAGATCGTACTCGCAGCCAGGGTCCCTACCATTTCCCAGTTCCGTACTTTGTCTTTCAAAGAAAGTTGCCCCTGAAACCGTGACGTGTTCACCGGGATGTACTGCCAAAACACCTGGCTGGTCACGAAAAACGTGGTGCGACGGTTGAGTGTCCGGATCCACGTCGGACGATCAACTCCCACGAACCCCTGCCACGCATCGCTTTTCTTTACCCCTAGGAGTCCACTCGGAACCTCTGTTCCGCTGTCATCAAGCACGAAGATCGGTTTGCGTTTATCAGCGAACGGTTTCCCGAACTCGTAGAGCATCTCCATCCGCCACACCGCCTCAGTGTAGTTGCTGTCGGCGTAACTGGCAGAGAGGCCGAGGGAATGGACATAGGGATAATACGCCTCAGCCGGAAGGACACCACGGGCAAGCAGGTCAGTATTGCTCTGGGCGACAGCGAAACTGGTCTCACAGCCGAGAGTACCAAGGCGGCATTGATTCCTCCCGCGTAGGCTGGTGGTATCCATACCATCGTCTTGAGCAGTGCGTTGATAAAAGTAATTCAACGTCACCGTCAGCCCCTGCGGAGTGGTTGCGCCAACTCGGACTCCCACCTGACTGTTCTCGCTCGGAGTCTGCTCATAGTTGCCTTGACGACCAAGCACCGTTCCGTTCAGGAGTTTGAACGTGCCGCCGGTCGGGCTGCCGAGAAAAGGATTTGTGCTCGGCACGCTCCAGGGTCGACCAGGCAGAAAACCAATCTTCGCCGGGACCCACTGTCCAGGCACCCAATACGTTTCCAGAAAGGTGTCGATCAACGGGCCTACTTTGCCAAAACTGTAGATGCCTTTGATCATCCAGTAGGGAATGCGCAGGTCATCCCAGGTTTCGATTCCGACTCCACCACCGTGCCAGGTCGTGTCGAGCGCGTTGGTGCGATCGAGAATGCGAAGATTGTCCGACTCTCCCCAAACAACCATCTGTCTTCCCAAACGGAGTGTCAATGGAATGTCGGCAAACTCAATGTCACTATAGGCCTCACGGAAAATGCTCTCGAAGCGGAGTGCGTGCGCTTCCCCCTGTGTGAGGTCAGACAGTTTTCCGTCACGCCGAGCTTTCCCACTATAGGGGAACGCCTCCTGACGAGGACCGGGGAGAAAATCGTAGATGCTGTCGTAGACACCGCGATACAACACTATCATCTGGGCGCGACGAATCCACGGAACGGTCAGAGATCCGAAAGCCTGTCCTTCCTGAATCCATCCGTAGTCTAAGCGCAGACGGACGACGTTGCGTTGCTGCACAATGGACCACTTGTCTGGCTCCGGATGACGAAAAAGCTGCTGTGTTTGCAGGTTGCCAGAGAGCGATAACGGACCGAGGGTGAAGTCAGCCACCCCATGAGGAGGACACAGAAAAGGCAAAAGGCAAATCGCAAAAGGCAAAAGTTGAGAAAAAGTAGTCAGTAGCCAGTAGTCAGTAATCAGTAGAAAAGACTTGGGACTTTGGACTTGAGACTTTGGACTATCGTTTTTCACTTTTGACTTTTGATCTTTGACTTTTGCCCTTTGACTTTTTTTATGAGTCACTGCCCACGCGCCATAATGCGGTCGAGATTGAAAAAGTCTTCCGGCAATACTTCGCTGTACACTGCTTTCGAGATGACCGTTACCGCACCAAGCCGCTCTTCATAATCGATCATCGTTTCCCCGGCCCAGAGGGGAAAGCGGACGCGTTCATTTCCCGGGTTGTACTGAGGATTACCGTATATGTCGAAGAGTGTCTTCTGGTGCTTTCCTTGTTGATCGTAGAAAAGGACGTACACTGGCACGAACATCTGACGGTCGATATAAAGTACCCGTTTGCTGTAGGGATGGCCACGGGCCTTCGGCACGCCTTCAAGGACGAACATCTCCCGTAGTTCCCACGGATTGATTGGATACCACTTCCCGCGACCGCCAAACGTTGCACTTACTGCTTTAACCCCCGCCGGAGCCAACAACCGACGCGTACCCAGGAACTTCCAGTCACAGGTGCGAATATACCCCCAAAAGCCGAAGTAATCCTCGTTGAGCAGGCCCGAATCGTACGCGGCTTCGTCTTGTTTCACGATGAGCTTGCGGAGCTTCCGACTGGTGGGGCTGTAGAACCAGTTATCATCATTATAGCGGTCGCGCATGTAGCGCAGCTTTACGCTCATTGAATTCTTGAGATCGAAAGGGGCCATAATACGATAGAGTTCTTTGGAAAGGACCCCTTCTTGTTCCCAGCGATTAGGGTTGATCCCATTGATATGCGGACGATGCATGCCGTAAGCAACGACGTAATAATTCTCGATCTCTCGCTCTGCAGGACCAGACTCGGGGAGAAGGAGAAACGTGTTCCACACTTGCATGTCGCCAAAATCCCGATGTCGGACATTCCACGCGGCCTTGAGTCCGGCCAGCGAGTCGTTCGCGTCCAGGACGGGGAATGGTAACCCGGCAATGTATCCCTCGAGTTCTCCATCCGCACTAATCTTTACTTGTCCAGCATACTCTTTCGTCGCCTCGATATACGCTTCACTCACTGGCAAATCAGTGGTCTCTTGGATAGTGAAAGAAAATTCTCCCTGTTTGATCCGCTCAAGAATCTCCGGCGGCAGATAATCTTTCGCTGCTTCCCAGGAATCTTTGGAGATGGTCATACCAGATGTCAGCCCAGGAACCGAAGGCTTTCCCGCCGCGTAGGGATGAAACATCTGTTGGATGACCGAATCAGAGAGTTCTGCGAATGTCGTCTGAGCAGTGAGTACACAGATGACAATCAATAACTTTCGTACTCGCGTCCATTGGACTCTTTCCATTCAGATCCTCTCTCCTCGAATCGCCCATTGAACTTTTCACTCTGGACAGACAGCTCTAGAAAATTCCTGCCGCCCTGATCGCACCTTTTGCACCATCATCTTCACCAACGTCTCAAAATAAGTACCAAGGATAAGGACCCGGGGGCTTTGAGCCCATTTTGCATACACGGAGTTACCGACCGGATTCCTGTCACCCAAGAGCAGGGTGTGGAACTCTTTCTCCTCTTTCCCTCGTACCCCCATGATCAAAGAAGGTCTGATCAGCCCGTACTGCGCCAGTTCTAGCGGATCGCTGTCGAACGTACGGAGTTCACGCGTTGTTCCGATGGTGGACAGCAGTTGGGCAATAGCATCCTCATCAACTCCAGCCTCCGGCCTTCCCTCCACTCTCCATCCGTCGCTCTGGCTGATCATCACACATCCTCTAGGGTCCTCGAATCGCAGGGCTCCTATTTGTTCGATAGGAGTCGTTAATAGTTTTTCTCCTACTGGTTCAGCGACATGTACCTCAACATCCTGTCTCATGGCTTGTCTCTCTATGTAGCCATAAGAGACAAGACCGACCAGAATGAAGCCCAAGACCGCATTGTTTCTCACACTTTGTCCCTCCGGAAAACTCCTTTCGCTCCCCCCTTCTGTTCGCCGGAAAAGATCCTTGCCGTCTATAAACCAATCTGGATCCTGGTGTACATGTAATCGGTTGCTCTGCCTGAGCCGATGGGGTGAGACAATGCACCCCAGAAGACATTGAAGCCCACGATCAGGTTTACGTAGTCGTTCCATCTGTATATGAACTGGTTGTTCCAGAACACATCGCCGAAGCCGGTGTCGATCAAGGCGAACGTTGCCACGTTAAGCGATTGAT
>Ga0187892_10007546_pt1 | contig 15465 bp, 13 predicted proteins | sample MA1701073metaG_FD_139345 | JGI IMG/M metagenome (GOLD analysis project Ga0187892, IMG submission 139345) | Bio-ooze microbial communities from a basaltic lava cave in the Kipuka Kanohina Cave System on the Island of Hawaii, USA - MA170107-3 metaG ... | reverse complement strand
TGTCTTGGCATTCGTCATCATGCGCCAACCGCCTCCCGCCGCAAGCCTCAACTCCCTCACGAAGCGCCTTATTCCACCTCCAAGACCCCCACGAAACTACCCACTCGATTGGGAGAAGACCCTTCGATATTATCCAGCCATTGCTGCCCTTGTCGGCGGCTTTGGCGCGGAGGCCTGTGTAACACTCGGGCGCACGGTTCGAGCCGAACGCCGACGGCGCGGACTCTCTCAAGAACGACTCGCGCAGCTATCTGGCGTGGACGAAGGCACGATTCGCCGACTTGAGGCAGATACGCCGCGAATGGCGGGCCGAACGGTGGCCAAGGTCATTAGGTATCTCTGGCCGCCATAGCGTGCAGGAGTTTCTTGCACTCGCGCTCGAATCGCAGCTTCAATCTGGCCGCCGACAAAACTTCTTTCACAGAGGCGCAGCTATCAGCTGCGCCTCTGTTACTTCACTTCTGCGACTCACCGACTGGTGTAACGACCGTTAGATGCATACCCGATGCCGAGACTAGTCGTTTAAAACTTCGTCACATCCCGGTCAACACGGTCGTTAGGCCAACTCTGATTCAACCTGAGCAGCGCATCAAAAAAAGCGCAGGCCGAGGCTGCGCTTTTTTAGTTTCTAGCGCGTTCACGACCAGCGCGTACTTATCACGAAAGAGCGTCCCGCACTTCTTCAAGCCAGGTTCGCATTCGCTTGCCAACTAAAGTCAGGTCATAAAAAGACCGTAGACGCCGAACAACGAACTCGCGCAGTTCCTCCTCGGTCATTCCAGCGTCAAGTAGCAAGTCCAACTCGGCACGGGCGGCCCCGACGCTTCCAGCCTCGCCGTCGGCGAACAGCTTAACGTTGTCGAGCGGCGACATGGCATCAATCTGCCAATCTTGGTGGAAGTAGGCGCCAAAAAGTAGCGCCAGTGTTGGTACGGCGTGCTCTTTCATTTCACTATCGGATAGGCGGTTCTTATGATGTAGCCGAGCGGTGAATTTGGAGCTCTTTGAAGGAGCACGAACACCCCAGTGCCGGGTGCTGCAATCCGATGGCCTCGTTCGAGAACGTACCCAAGCCCCTGAGCAAGGCTGCCTTCAATCGGGAGCCGGGGTCCGGTACGCGGCTCGACAACCACCTCACGCAGCGACAGATCGCGGACCAGATAGGCGTAACCCCACAGACAGTTGGTAACCGGGAACGGAATCGGACGAATGTGGAAGTTCGTTACCATCCCAACATCCTTTCGTTAGTCGGCGACGTGCCACTCGACCCGTCGCACACTGTGGGTGAGAGGTGTCGAGCTCAACGCCGCTTGTCGGACTGTCGTGCGCCAACAGGGTGGCGCGCGATGTGATCGAAGGCCTGCATCATGGCGCGGCGCGTACGGTCGAGCGTCCGGTCATCGTGTGCGAACGAGACGAACGCTGCTTCGAATGGCGACGGGGCGAGGTAGACGCCCTCGTCCAGTAGCGCGTGGAAGAGCTGGGCAAAGCGCGCGGCGTCGGTTGTCCTGGCACTCGTGTAGTCGACCACGCGCGTTTGCGTCAGAAAGAACCCCCAGAGCCCGCCTAACGAGTTGGCCTGCAGCGGTACGTTGGCCGCTGCCGCAGCGTCACGCACGACTTGCGCCAGAACACGCGACCGCTCACCGAGCTGCGCGAAGCACTCTGGTGCAGCGAGCGCGCGCAGGGTCGCGATCCCAGCCGCCATGGCCAGCGGATTCCCCGACAGCGTCCCTGCCTGATAGACGGGCCCGGTGGGTGCCACGAGCCGCATCAGGGCCTCAGGTCCAGCGTACGCGGCAGCGGGGAGCCCGCCACCGATCACTTTGCCCAAGCACGTGAGGTCCGGGAAGACACCGACGTGCTGCTGCGCGCCGCCTAACGACACGCGAAACCCGGTAACGACTTCGTCGAAGATCAAAAGCGCGCCGTACTGTTGTGTGACCGCGCGCAGTCCCGGGAGAAAGCCCGGCTCGGGAAGCACGAGGCCCATGTTCGCGGCCACAGGCTCGACCACCACAGCCGCGATGCTGGCGCCGTATTCCGCGAACAGCGCCTCGACGGCGGTGAGCGAGTTGTACGGCGCGACCAGGGTGTCTGCAGCAGCACGCGCGGTGACACCGGCGCTGTCGGGAAGCGCCAGCGTGGCCATGCCGGAACCGGCTTGAACCAGGAATGCGTCGGCGTGACCATGATAACACCCCGCGAACTTCAGGAGTTTCGAACGCCCGGTGGCGGCGCGCGCCAGACGCACGGCGCTCATGACCGCTTCGGTGCCTGACGAGACGAACCGCACCATCTCGACGGCTGGCATCGCGCGGACGATCAGCTCGGCAAGCTCGGCTTCGGCTTCGATGGGTGCGCCGAACGTCGTACCGAGCGCCGCCTGCCGCGTGACGGCGTCCACAACGTCGGGATGCGCATGGCCGAGGATGAGCGCGCCCCACGACAGCACATAATCCACGTACTCGTTGTCGTCCGTGTCCGCGACGTATGGTCCAAAGCCGCGCTGCATGAACAGTGGCGTACCGTCCACTGCACCGAAAGCGCGCACGGGGCTGCTGACGCCCCCGGGCATCAGGCGCTGCGCCCGCTCAAAAAGAGTTGCCGATCGCGACATGTCACGCGATGCGCGAGACGTGTGGGTCAGCGTCTCTCGGCGAGCCATCGCGCAACGTCCTTGGCGAAGTATGTGATGGCGATATCGGCGCCAGCGCGGCGGATGCCTGTGAGACTCTCCAGCGCCGCTGCACGCTCATCGATCCAACCGCGTTCGGCGCCGGCTTTGAGCGTGGCGTACTCGCCGCTCACCTGATAGGCGGCGAGTGGGAGCCGCGTGGCCGCGCGCACGGTCGCAATCACGTCGAGGTAGGGGCCGGCGGGCTTTACCATCAACATGTCGGCGCCTTCGGCTTCATCCAGTGCCGCCTCGCGCAGCGCCTCACGTACGTTAGGCGGGTCCATCTGATATCCGCGGCGATCGCCGAATTCAGGAGCCGATCCGGCCGCTTCGCGGAATGGACCGTAGAACGCCGACGCGTACTTGACTGCGTACGCGAGGATGGCCGTGTCCTGAAGCCCTTGTTCGTCCAGCGCGGTGCGGATCGCGGCAACCTGACCGTCCATCATCGCGCTGGGCGCGACAACGTCGGCGCCGGCGGCGGCATAGGCGAGCGCCGTGCGCGCCAGCAACGGCAGCGTCGCGTCGTTATCGACGTTGTCGTCCGAGTCCAGAACGCCGCAGTGGCCGTGTGACGTGTACTCGCAGAGGCAGACGTCCGCGAAGACGAGCAGCTCGGGCGCACGCTGTTTGACGAAGGCGATGGCGCGCGGCACAGGCCCGCCGGGATCCCACGCGCCGCTCCCTTGAGCGTCGTTGCGCGCCGGCACACCGAACAGGAGCAGCGCGGGGATGCCTAACGAGACGACGTCGTCGATCTCCGTGCCCAGGCGGTCTACGGACAGCTGAGCGTGGCCCGGCAGGCTGGCCAGCGGCCGCTCGACGTCATGGCCGTCGCAGACGAACAGCGGGTGCATCAGCTGCGACGTTTGGAGCGACCTCTCCGCGACGAGCCCGCGCAGCGCTGTCGTGCGCCGGAGGCGGCGTGGTCGCGCGGCGCGACCGACGTCCGCTGTGGCATCGAGCAGCGAATAATCAGTTCGTAGCGCCATTGGCAAACCAGCGAGACATGATGTCGGTGAGATCTTCGGCGCTTCCCGCGGCGACGCCGTGCGGCTCGACGCCAAGCTGACGTACTGCCTGGGCGGTCACTGGCCCGATGCAGAACAGCGCGGGCCGCGCGCGTTGCGTCAGTTTCAGTCCTCGGTCAGCGAGCGCCGCACCCACGAACTCCACGGTCGACGGGCTGCTCAGCACGAGCGCGTCGCAGCGATCTGCCAGAATCTCACCGAGGACAAGCGAAAGCCCCTCGCCGGGGATCGTTCGGTAAGCGACGGGATCGTGGATGCTCGCACCGCGCGCGCGCAACCGCTCCGGGAGCACCTTGCTGGCGCGATCGCCGCGCGGAAACAAAATACGGTGCCCGGCGACATCGGGGATCTCGTCGGCGAGTGCTTGCGCGTGGTACTCGTTGCCAACGAGTACACGGCTGGGTTGCGCGCCACCTAACGCGGCTGCGGTGGCCGTACCGACCGCCGCCAGACGCACTCCCGTTAGGCGATCCGTGACGCCTAATGTCTCGGCGCGCTCACAAACGGCACGGGCCGCATGCGCGCTCGTGACGATCAGCCACGCGTACGAGTCGATGCGCGTCAGCGCGGCGTCGAGCGGAGCCCAGCTGGTCGGCTTCACAATGGCGATGGCCGGTGCAATAATCGGCTCGCCGCCGAGCGCGCGTACGGCGGCCGCTAATGACGCTGCCTGCTCACGCGGCCGCGTGATCACAACGCGCCGGCCGCGCAGGGCTTGCCCGGCGATGCCCACGTCAGGCATGTGCCGGCCCGGCGATCTGCGCTGCTTCGAGCAGCATGGCATCGCCCCCAGCAGCAAGCAGCTCGTCCGCGAGCTCCGCGCCAACAGCCTGTGGCCTAACGCTGCTTCCTGAGCGCGTGCCGCGCACCATGCGGCCATCGAACGCACCGACGAATGCGTCGAGCACCACGACGTCGTTAGGCGCGCAGCACGCATGCGCTCCGACCGGCGCCGTGCACCATGCTCCCAGCCGCGCGAGAAAGGCGCGCTCCGCGACCACGGCGGCGGTCGTCGCGGCGTGCGCGAGCGGTGCGACGAGGCGGGCGATCTCCACATCGTGGGCGCGGATCTCCAGCGCCAGCGCCCCTTGGCCCGGGCAGGGGATCATGTCGACCGGCTCGAAGTACTCGGTCACGAGCGTTTCGAGCGACAGTCGTGCGAGTCCCGCGACTGCTAGGACGACGGCGTCATAATCGCCCGCTTCGAGCTTTCGCACACGCGTCTCCACGTTGCCGCGCATTGGGACAGGCTCCAAGTCCGGGCGTCGCGCACGGATCTGACAAGCACGCCTGGCACTGCTAGTTCCGACACGCGCGCCGCTCGGCAGGTCGTGCAGGAGCACGCCATGCGAGATGAGTGCATCGCGCGGGTCGGCGCGCTCGAGAAACGCCCCGAGCTCAAAGTCGGAGTCCAACTGCGAAGGGAGGTCCTTAGCACTGTGTACGGCGAAGTCGATGCGCCGTCCGCGCAGCGCTTCCTCGATCGCGTCCACGAATACGCCGCGACCAATACTTGCGAGCGGAGCGTCGCTCAGGACGTCGCCCTTTGTTGCGATGCGTTCCACTCTGAACTCATGCTGCGGGTGCAGCACGCACAGGCGGTCCAGCACCAGCTGCGTTTGTGCGAGCGCGAGCCGGCTGCCGCGAGTCCCGACGCGAAGGGTGGCCATGAGCCGGGATCAGGCCGCGACGGAGCTGGTATCCAGCTCGCCGTGTTCCACGTCGCCCACGATCGCCGCCAATGTGGCGACAAGCGCCGGGGACGCGTTAGGCATCGCGCTGCGGCGCAGAGTGATGCCCAGCGCGGCGGCGCGCTGCTGTGCCTCGTGGTCGATGTCGTAAAGCACCTCGAGGTGATCGCAGAGAAACCCGATCGGCACCGAGAGGACGCGGCGCACCCCCTGGGCATGCAGCGTGTCGAGATACTCGACGATGTCGGGACCGAGCCACGGCTCACCGGTGTGGCCGGCGCTCTGCCAGGCGAAGCGCCACTGAACGAGCCCCGCCCTATCAGCGACCGCGGCGCAGCTAGCCCGCAGCTGCTCCTCGTACGGATCGTTCCAATCCCGGATGCGTAGCGGCAGGCTGTGCGCGCTGAAGAGCGGCATGACGGAGCTGTCGTCCGATTGCGATGAGAACGTGGCGAGGCCGCGGTGCAGATGCTCGGCGACGAGGTCGATGAAGAGCGGATGCGTTCCCCAGTGCTCTACGAACGCCACGTCGAGCTGCGTCGCCAGACGACGCGAGGCGTCGGCCACGGCCCTTTGGTACGCACCTATGCTCATCCGCGAGTAATGCGGCGCGAGCACGATGGCGATGACCCGGCGGATCCCTAACGCGGCGATGCGCGGGATCACATCGCCGATGAACGGGTGCCAGTGTTTCATCGCCACGAAGACGCGGTAGGATCCCACGCTCGTCAGTTGAACCTCCAGGGCGCGCGCCGTCTGCTGCGTGATGTCGAGCAGCGGCGTGCGTCCTCCGACGTACTCGTAGCGTTGCTTCAGGTGCTCCAGCGCCTCGGCGGAGGGTGCGCGCCCGCCTCGGATGTGCGTGAAATAGGGCAGCACGTCGTCGGACGTCTCGGGCGTGCCATAGGCGAGCAGCAGGACGCCGGTCGCGGGCTCCGAGTGTGCGGTCATGGCGACGCGAACGCGGCCGTGGCCGCCGCACTACGAAGTCTGGTGCTCTCGTTATGCACGAAGTCGACCAGATGCATCACGTTCGCGAGCGGCGTCTCGGGATGCAGGCCGTGGCCCAGATTGAAGATGTGCCCTGGCCGGTTCGCCGCGCGTGCGAGCACGTCCGCTGCCCGACGTTCCAGGGCATTGGGCGGTCCGAACAGCGCGGCCGGGTCCAGGTTTCCCTGCACACCTAGATCGTGGCCGATGCGCTCCCACGCCTCATCCAGCAGCAGGTGCCAGTCGAGGCCAATGATCGTCGCGCCGTCGTCTTTCATGAGGTCGAGCAGTCCCGCCGTATGCACACCGAAGTGCACCATGGGAACGCCTTCCGGCGCCAGCTCGGCGAAGATGCGGCGCACGTGCGGCTGCACGAACTCCGCGTAGTCGGCCGGGCCAAGCGCGCCCACCCAGCTGTCGAAGAGTTGCACGGCGTCCGCGCCGGCGCGCACTTGCGCGCGCAACGTGGCAACAGTGATGCTCGTTAGGCGACTCATCAGCTCGTGCCATAACGCCGGATTAGCGTACAGCATCTGCTTCGTGCGCAGGAAATGGCGTGACGCTCGTCCCTCGATGAGGTACGAAGCGAGCGTGAAGGGCGCACCGGCGAAACCGAGCACAGCGCGCTGTGGGTGTAGCTCGCGCGCCAGCAGCCGGATCGTCTCCGTGAGATAGGGCAGGTCCTCGTTAGGCTCGACGGCGCGCAGACGCCGCACCCCCGCGGCGTCACGCACCGCGTCCCGCACCACCGGTCCCACGCCGTCGACGATCTCGACGTCGACGCCGATCGCGATCAGCGGGAGCACGATGTCGGAGAAGAGCACCGCGGCATCCAGCGGCATGCGACGCAGTGGCTGCAGCGTAACCTCGGCGCACAGGTCGGGCCGACGACAGATCTCCACGAGCGAGAATCGCTCCCGCACGGCGCGATACTCGGGGAGGACGCGGCCGGCCTGCCGCATGAACCAAACCGGCGTGCGCTCCACACGCTCGCGCCGCGCCGCGCGGCAGAACACACTCTCAGCCCCGCCGGAGCTACGCTTCGCGACAAAGCGGGCCGTCATCCGTTCAGCGCGAGCGCGTCGCGCAGCGACCGGTGAATACATGTGAAGATCGGTGTGTCGCGCACCGTTGAGCGGCGAGCCTCCGTCGCACGCAGCGCAATAACGAGATCCTGCTGGCGCTCGAGCTGGTCGGTTTCGTACGCCACGACGAACTCCTGATCGTCCAACCCCGTGCTGTACAGCAGCACTTGCCGCACGTCCTCGAAGTCGTGCCCCACGCGCATGTGTTCGTTCATGAACCCCTGGCGCGCCTCGCGGCTCAGCAGGTACCAATCGGTGGACTTCACGAACGGGTAGACGATGAGGTACCGCAGGCGCGTGCGCTCGTAGAGCGCCTGCTCCTGTGTGCTGTGCCGCTTGGTGTAGATCGACGGCCGCGTCAGGCCAAAGAGCGAATAGCTGATCGCACAGTACTGGCCGAACCCGGTGAGCAGGAGTTTGCTGAGAACTTCCTGCGCCACGTTAGGCGAGCCGCACTGACACCAAAGCATGAACTCCGTGAAGGACTTGAGGCCGAGCGTGCTGTACGCATAGGCACGCAAATCAGAACCAGCCGCTTCCAGCACCTCGACGAACTCATTGCGGCCGTCCTCGCGCTGCGCGGCGGGGAGCCTGCGCCAGGCCGCATCGACCTTGAAGAACAGATACTGGACGAAGAGCGACCGCTCAGGCGCGGTCGCCTCGTTAGGCTCGGTCATGGTCGCGATCGGGGCTTGCGAGGCCGAAGAGCCGTTGCATCGCCGCGGCCAGCTCGGGATCGCCGCGTTCGCGCAGCGCTGCGGTCGGAGGGTGCAGCAATTTCCCGACGAGGCGCGAGGCGAGGCTGCAGATTACGCGTACTTCGCGCGGGGTGAGGCCCGGCAGGCGCGACAGCGCGCGCGCGACTTCGGCCTCGCGCAACGTGTCCGCGCCCGAGCGGATGCGGGCAATCGTGGGAATGACGCGCCGCACACGCCACCACCGCATGAAGCGGCCAAGTTCTTGGTCGACGACGGTACGCGCATGTTGCGCCTCGCGCTCGCGCACCGCGCGGTTTGCGTCCGCGATGGATTGCACGGCGTCGAGATCCAGCAGGTGCACGGCAGGAAGCGCCGCGACGCGAGGATCGATGTCCGGAGGAACACCGAGGTCCAGGCAGACCAGGGGCCGCTCGCCCCGATCACGGCGGGCGATGCTGAGATCGGTGAGATTCACGACATGGTGCGGTGCAGCGGTGCACGCGATGAGCACATCGGCTGACTGGAGTGTCGCGCGTAACTCGGCGAATTGGCGCGCGGCCGCGCCGTATCGGCGGGCGAGCGCGACGGCGCGCTCGCTCGTTCGACCCACAACCGTTAGGCGGCAGCCGCTGTACTCGCGCAGGTGCTTGAGCACCAGCTCCGCCGTAGACCCCGCGCCCACCACCACTACCTCCCGCCCGTTCCACGTACCGAGGCGCTCAGCCGCCTCGCGGAGCGCAACCGCCACGACGGAAAGTGCGTGACGCCCGATCGCTGTCTCGCTGCGCACCCGCTTGCCGCACGCAAGAGCAGCCGCACCCACCTGACTCAGCAGCGGGCCTCCAAGGTTCGCGCGCCGGGCAGCGTCCAGCGCCGCGCGCAGCTGGCCGAGGATCTGCGGCTCGCCAAGGACCATCGAATCGAGCCCCGCGGCGACAGCAAAGAGGTGACGCAAGGCGCCGTCGTCAGTATGCTCGTACGTACGACTCGCCAAGTCGCCGACCATCGTGCTTGCGCGCTCCGAGAGAAACGCGCGCGCGGCGATGAGCGCAGCGTCCGATGAAGCTGCAACCGTATATGCCTCGACTCTATTGCACGTCGAGAGGATGAAGCCTTCACGCACGTGGCTGCTTAGCCGCACGAGCGCCTCGGGCAGCTCGTGAGCGCCCAGCGCAAGTTGCCCGCGAACCGAGACTGGAGCCCGCTGTTGATTCAGACCGACGACGGCGAGGTGCACGGCTAGGGATCTGGTTTCCGCCGCGTCGCCAGTCGCGCGTACGACCGGAGTGCGGCGCGCTCGGAACCCTAACGGCATAACCCGAACACGCCATCCGCAGTGCTACGGAGATGTGTCACCCGTATTACTACGGAGCTGGAGTGTTACGACTTGCGTCTCGCGCGACAGGCTGCCACAATCGCAGCGTTAGGCTTTCTCCCGCCGACACACACTCATTGACACGCATTGCCGTCACCATTGTTCAACGCACTGAACGTGCGCCCCGATCACGTGCTCATTGTGGGAGGTGGCATCAGTGGTCTCGCCGCTGCGGTGCAACTCGCGAACGCCGGCCGACCGCTGCGCCTCACACTCATCGAAGCGGCAGACCGGCTGGGCGGGCTTATAGCGACTGAGCGGACCGACGGTTTCACGATCGAGCACGGACCCGATTCCGTTCTCGCTGCGAAACCAGCCGCCGTCGATCTGGCGCAGCGAGTGGGCATCGCCGACCGCCTGATCGGCGTGCGCGCGCACGGGTCCTACGTCGCATTTCGCGGGCGACTGGTGCGGCTCCCCGACGGCATGTCGGGCCTCGTCCCCTCGCGTCCGAGCGCCCTCGTTTCAACGCGGTTGCTTTCCCCACAGGCAAAGGTCCGTGTGCTGCTGGAGTTGCTCGTTAGGCGGCGCGCCGCGGGCGGAGAGGAGTCGATCGCAGACTTCGTGGTGCGCCGTTTCGGACGCGAGACATACGAGCGCATCGCCGAGCCGCTGCTCACGGGCGTGTTCGCCGGAGACGGTGCACGACTGAGCCTCGACGCCACGTTCCCGCGGCTGCGCGCACTGGAGCGCGAGCACGGTACTGTGTTGCGCGGAATCCTGGCGGAGCGCCGTGGCGCCAAGCGCGGTACGCCGAGCGCATCGATCTCTGCGGACCACATCGCGCGAGGGTCCCCGTTTCTCTCGTTCGGCAGCGGGATGGCCGAACTTCCGGAGGCCGCGGCGCGCTGGCTCGCTGGCAGGTCGCGTGGTTCTCTTGCCATCGATATTCGCCTGCGTGCACCGGCCGTTGCGCTCCTGCGTGCTGCAGAAGACGAGGCGCCGGTGCGAATCGCTATGATGAACGGTGAGATGCTGAAGGCCGACGCTATCGTGCTCGCAACGCCCGCAGGGGTGTCGGCGCGGCTCCTCGCGCCTCACGATGCGGTGCTCAGCGCCCTGCTCGCCGGGATCGAGCATGCGTCGACTGCAGCCGTCTCGTTAGGCTACCCTCTCCGGTGCGTCGGGCGCCCACTGAACGCGTCGGGGTACACGGTGCCGCGTATCGAGGGGAGGGCGGTGATCGCTTGCACGTGGAGCTCGGCGAAGTTCTCCGGCCGGGCTCCAGAGGAATTCGCGCTGTTCCGTGTCTTCCTCGGCGGACTGGTACACGCCGAGGACTTCGCACAGCGCGATGATGCGCTGATCGCGTGCGCCCGCGCCGAGCTCGCCGAGACGACCGCGGTCAGCGGCGAACCCGCGATGGTCCGCGTGACACGCTGGCCTCACGCCATCCCTCAGTATGCCGTTGGACATCTGCGCCGGTGCGCCGAGATCGAAGAGCGCGTGGCATTGCATCCATGGCTTGCGATCGCCGGCAACGCCCTACACGGTGTCGGAATTCCCGATTGCATCCGTTCAGGCGAGCGTGCGGCCGAGCGCATTCTCAACTGGCTCGAAACGCGAGCGCATGCACGAGTCTCGGCCGCTCAACGACCACTTTCATCGAGATCATAAGTTGCTTTCTCTGACGAACTGAGGTTTGTGTCTTCGAGTACAATGGCACGTTAGGCTGACACTCTGGACGCGCCGAGGGATCGATACCGCACGCTTGTCGCGATGTGCTCAGAGAGCACAGCGTCACAGCCCTCCAGATCGGCCACTGTTCGCGCGACGCGTAGCACCCGATGATACGCGCGCGCCGAGAAGTGCAGCCGTTCAGCCGCCTACACCAGCGCAGCCCGCGCCGGCGAATCAATGCGTGTGTTCCGCTCCAGCCAGCGACCGGTTACATACGCGTTGCAAAACACACCTGGTAGTCTGCGATAGCGTTCACGCTGCATCTGGCGAGCGGCCTCCACTCGCCGGCGAGCCGCAGCTGACGTTTCCGTCACTGCCTGATTCGTTAGGTCAGCGGGACTTATGGGCGGCGCACGCACCGTCATGTCTAGGCGATCAGCGAGGGGACCTGAGATCCGTGAGCGATGCCTAACGATTTCTGCCGCCGAGCATGCACACCGTCTCGTTAGAGAGCCAGAGTATCCACACGCGCACCCTTGCGTTGCCTTTTTGCGAACGCACCGTTCGCGCACCCGTCCCGAAGCCTGGTTACCCCAAGCAGCGCACTACGTTAGGTGAGCGCTTGAGAGCGCGCCGAATAGATCTTGGGCTGACGCAGAAGGAAGCCGCGCGACGGCTTGCGGTGCATCCTGCATCAATCAGAAGCTGGGAAGACGGCGCCAAGCCGTCACCGTTCCTCGCGCTACGCGTTCTGGACTTTCTCGGCTCCGATCGCACCGTCAACTCTTGACGGACTTTCGCGAGCGCCTAACGGGTCCGGTGACGGTGGTGCTCGAGCGCAAGCGAGCGTGACTTTATGATCCGCAGCATCCCGACAAACCCAGGCCGCACCTGCTCAGAAGCGGCCTGTCTTTGCGCTCATCAAACCTTCGTTCGGTGTGTCCCTGGAGTTGACCCTGCGGTCTCAATCGATCGCCAGGTCAACTCCAGACATCGCTACTTTGCGACGCATCGAGCAGAACAAACTGGCTCGGCGCTCGCTTCGTGCAGTTCAAAGGATGCTAGGACACCTCGACTAAGCGACGGACTGGCCGCTGTTTCAGCAATCCAAGAGCGGGCATCGGCGGCACCGCGGAAAAGCCGCGCCGAGTATGAAACCGTAGTGCGGAGCGCTGCGGTCGACTACACTTCCACTTGACCGGGGTGCGCACGCACGCTCACGCGCGGCGCTGAGATCACACCCGTGGAACCTGATCCGGTTCATGCCGGCGTAGGGAGTCGACCATGCCATGTTTCCGTTCCGTGTACCGCGCGGTGCGCACCGCAGGCGCCCGTTTTGCGCCAGCAGCTCTCCTCTTCAGCTTCCTCGTCGCGTCAAGCTTGCCGGCACAGGAACGAGGAGACACCAGCCGGGCCAGACGTGATTCGGCCCGCTCACTCGAGGCCGTCACCGTCACGGCGATCCGGGCTCGCGGCGAAGCACCAATCAGCGAAAAAACGCTGACGCAGCGGGAGCTCGAAGAGCGACACCAGGGCCAGGACATCCCGCTTCTGCTGCACGGTACTCCGTCCCTGACGATCAAAAGTGAGACTGGGACGCACTGGGGATATAGCTATGTGCGGCTGCGCGGCATGGAGCAGCGCCGGCTGAACTTTACGCTCGACGGCATTCCCCTGAACGATCCCGAGGATCACGTCCTTTACTTCGCGGATTTTCCCGATCTCGGAAACAGTCTGCGCTCGATACAGATCCAACGGGGCGTCGGCACGAGCAGCACGGGCGTGGCCGGATACGCGGGATCCATCAATCTGGAAACGATCGCGTTGGCGAGCGCGCCGCGAGGGCTGGACGTGCAGGTGCATGCGGGCGCGTTCGAGTCCCGCCGCGCCAGCGCCGAGTTCCTATCCGGTTTGCTGCCCAACAAGACCGCTTTCTACGCGCGTGGCTCGGCGTTGACGACGAACGGCTACCGTCGACATGCGGGGATCGACGGTCGCTCCGTCTTCCTCAGTGGCGGCTACTTTGGCTCGCGTGATGTCCTGAAGCTCACGTTCACCGCAGGACTGTTCGCCGATACGATGGCGTACACCGGCGCCACGATGGCACAAATTGAAGCGGATCGGCGCCATAACCCACTCCGCCCCGACGAGAGGGACAAGTTCGGCGAGCAGATCGCCGCTCTCTCATACAGCCACGCGCTCGGCGTCGGGTCCTCGTTCGCCACAACGGTGTATCGCATTTCGGCGAGCGGCGACTACGACGTGTGCATCGATCGTTGCGACCAGCCGGCGGCGGACCTGTGGAACTTCAACCTGGATTTCGCGTGGCATGGGATTACGGGCGCGTGGAGCTACGAACGCGACCGCGTCCGCCTGAGCGCGGGAGTGAACGGTAACACGTACACCCGCGATCATTACGCGTACGCCCGGCCCGATTTCTCGCGGTCGCTGTACTTCAACACCGGCCACAAGGACGACGCCAGCGGCTTCGCCAAGATTGCGTACGACGTTGGCGCGCTCACGTTGTTCGCAGATGTTCAGGGGAGAACTGCACGCTTTCGATACGAGCCTGACCGGAATGCCGGGATTGCTCCATCCAGCATCGGTTGGACGTTTGTTAATCCGAAAGCAGGGCTTACCTATCGCGTATCGCGCCCACTTTCTGCGTACGCTTCCTATGGTGTGCACACCCGCGAACCGGCACGTGAAGACCTGTTCGCCGGTTTCGACAATCTGGACACCACAAACGTCGTCTTCGTCGGGGATTTCGAGCGCGTGAGACCCGAGCGCGCTCATGATCTCGAAGCCGGCGTGCGCGCGGTGACGGGACGGGTTTCTGTCGACGCAAACGTTTTCGACATGCGCTTCGCGAACGAGATTCTCCCGATCGGACAGCTCAGCTACATCGGGACGCCGCTGCGCAAGAACGTGCCGTCCAGCTATCGGCGCGGGGTTGAGCTAGACGCCGCATTCGTCCAACCGGCCGCCAGCATCTCGCTCTCCGCGAACGCGACGCTCATGACGAGCCGTATAGCGAAGTTCACCGACCGGAGCGGTGTCACGTATCGCAAGGTGCCCGCGCTCCTGACGCCGCGCTTCATGACGGCCCAACGGGTTTCGTGGACTCCATTCGCACCCCTGTCGGTGAGCGTGGAGGGACGATACGTCGGAAGTTCGCAGCTCACGAATACCAATGACTCGAGTCTGGTGCTTCCCGCCACGTACGTTGTGGACGCCAGCGCAACGTGGAATCGCGGCCGCTACTTGGTGACCGTTTTCGGAAACAATCTCGGCAACTCCAGAGGGTATTCGACCGGCAATGTGAGCTCCAGTGGGAGGGCGCGCTACTTCGTGCTGGCGCCGCCGAACGCGCACCTGCTGTTGCGGCTCGTGCTCTAGCTTTTCAGCGGTAGCGCTCACCGGGGCTTAGCCCGAAAGGAAGGATGAGTCGGCGTGACCAGGTGGGGCGGATAGCTTAGCCCGAGGTGAGAGATGTCAGGATCGAGTGTCTGAGCGAGTGATCCTCAGTGGGAGCGGCGGCAAGGACACCAGCCTGACGCTCGCTGAGCTGCTTGCGCGGGATCGCGCATCGGTCGCCGCACTGCTCACCACGGTGTGACAAGTACGCCATTTACGAGACACCTGTGGATAGGTGTTTTTCTGTTTTGCGAGCGTGTGATGACTCACCAGGCCATTCAAGGTGTAGCCTCGCTTTGCGCACCACCGTGCGCATCAATCAGCAGCTGCTCGCGGCCGCGAATCGCAGCAAACCCTCCGACACCGCCAGCCCACCGATCGACAACCGGGGGACCAAATCCTCGGGTGGCTCGCTGCGCGAGCGTTAACGATTGATTGAGGATCGCCAAAACCACGTGTCCTGCCCGTGTAAACCTGCCCGGTCGATGGGTCTGTTCGTGTGTAAGTGACAAACTTGATCTGGACTTTGTCTCGGAGCTTTTTCGATTCCCGTGTCGATGGCACTGGCAATCGCTTCGTTGTTCGCGGCTGCCGCCGTCGCCGCAGAGGTCGCCGCCGCAGCGCCTGCTGCTCCGGTGATTGGCCCTACTGGAAGTGCACATGGCGGGCAGGGCTGCAACCCAAAGGGGTCGCCGAAATTCACCGGGTCGCCATTCGCGTACCCGTACAGATTCGCGCCACCGGCGAGCCCGATCGGATCTTCCTGCGTGAATTGGCCTGTTGCAGGGTCGTATTCTCTGAACCGTCGATGCAGACGTCTACTTTCCGTCGCCCCGTTCGCCGCCAGACTGCCTAACCAGGTCGGAACGATTGTCCCC
>Ga0187892_10007545_pt1 | contig 15466 bp, 16 predicted proteins | sample MA1701073metaG_FD_139345 | JGI IMG/M metagenome (GOLD analysis project Ga0187892, IMG submission 139345) | Bio-ooze microbial communities from a basaltic lava cave in the Kipuka Kanohina Cave System on the Island of Hawaii, USA - MA170107-3 metaG ... | reverse complement strand
GCGCACGTTCGAGATCCTGCGCGCGATCAAGCTCCGCGGCACGACCATCTTGCTCGTGGAGCAGAACGTGCGCCACGCGCTCATGCTCGCCGACCGCGGGTACGTGCTCGAGAACGGCCGGATCGTGTTGACGGGCACCGGCAAGGACCTCCTCGGCAACGAAGGGCTCAAGCGCGCGTATCTCGGGATGTGATTGTTCAAAGGACATATCATTCTCGCTATGTGGCACAACGCTCTCCGGTTCTCACGGGCGGGCTGAGCAACGCGCGTGACAGCGGACGTGGTCTTGGCCGGAGGCGATGTCGTGACCTCGTCCGCCGTCCTCTCGGGGGCGTGCCTGGTAGTCCGCGATGGGCGTATCGCTTCGATCCTCGAACCCGACGTCGCGCCACCGCCGGGGGCCCTGGTGATCGACGCGCGCGGCAAGCTGGTCCTGCCCGGCGTCGTCGACCCCCACGTGCACGTCGACACGCCGGGGCCCGAGAACAAGCCGCTGGGCGTGTATTCGGATGCGTTCGAGAACATGTCGCGGGCGGCGGTATTCGGCGGCATCACGACCGTGATCCCGTTCGTGTTCGCCAGCGGGGCGGATCACCCTGCCCGGTATCTGCAGGCGTACAGGGAGCAGGCGGAGCGCGAGGCATGGTCGGACTTCAACTTCCACTTCGGCATCGTTCGCGACGCGGATGTCGAGGCCATTCCGGACGTCGTGAAGCTCGGCGTGCGCTCCTTCAAGGCGATGATGGACTACAAGAAGCAGGGGATCATGGCCAGCGACGGTTTGCTCGCTCAGGCGATGCGAGAAGTGGGTCGGTGGGGCGGGCTCATGATGGTGCATGCCGAGGACGGGGAGCTCATCGATGCGCTCGAGGAGTGCGTGAAGGACGCCGGTGACCGGACTCCCCCCGCGTATGCGCGCAGCCGGCCAGCGGCCGCCGAGCACATCGCGGTCGTACGCGCCCTCGCTCTCGCCCAAGATACCGGCTGTGCGCTGTACATCGTCCACCTCAGCACCCGCGACGGGCTCGAGACGGCGAAGGCGGCGCGCGCGAATGGGCAGTCGGTCGTGATCGAGACGTGCCCGCACTATCTGCTCCTCACCGAGGACGAGCTACAGCCTGAGCGTCTCGGACCGCTGGCCAAGATCGGTCCCCCGCTCCGGCAGCAGGGCGATGCCGACGCGCTGTGGTCCGCCGTCCGCGACGGGGTGGTCGACCTCATCGGCAGCGATCACGCACCGCGGCGGAAGGCGGACAAGCTCATCGGCCTGCGCGACATCTTCGCGGCGCCGTTCGGCGGTCCCGGGCTCGAGACGCTGCTGCCCGTGCTCTACGATGCGTTTCGGCGTCGGCGTCTGCCCCTGACTCTGCTGAGCCGCGTCCTTTCGGAAATGCCCGCCCGCACTTTCGGGCTGTTCCCGCGCAAGGGCGCCATCACGGTCGGGGCCGACGCCGATCTCGTCGTCCTCGACCCCGACGCCGACTGGACGGTCGACCCGGATCGGCTCCAGACCAACGCGAAATATAGCCTCTGGGCGGGCCGACGCCTGCTGGGCAAGCCCGTGACCACGCTCGTCCGCGGCAAGCCCGTGCTCCTCGATGGCGAGGCCGCGGGCAGCCGGGGCTGGGGGCGATTCCTCGCCCACGGCGCGGCTCTTTGATCGACTCCAGCAAGGAGGTCCCATCGTGACCAAGATCGCGTCTGACCGCCGCCCGACCCATCTGGCCGCCATGCTCGCGCTCTTCGTGCTGTCCGCCGCGGGGAGCACCGCCCAGGCGGCCGACAAAGTGGTGTTCACCTCCGCCATCAACGTGCCCTTCGCGCCGAACATCATCGCCGTGGACCAGGGGTTCGCCAAGAAGCACGGCCTCGACGGCGAGTACAAGATCTTCGAGGCCGGCGGCATGAGCGTGGAGGCGGTCGTGACCCGGAATGCGCAGGTCGCGATCTGCGCCGACCTCTGCCTGATGATCCAGCGCGCCAAGGGCGGCCGCTTCGCCCTCGTCGCGCGGACGAGCTATACAGGGACGGAGCTGGGGATCGGCGTGCGGGCGCCGGTCCAGAAGCCCGCGGATCTCGTCGGGAAGAAGATCGGCTACTTCAAGGTCAGCCCGGGCGAGCAGTTCTTCGAACTGTACTTCAAGAAGCATGGCCTCGACCCCAAGGGCGCGACGCTCGTCCACATCGCTCCGCCCGAGTGGATCCCGGCACTCGCGCGCGGTGACATCGACGCATTCTTCGGGTGGGAACCGTGGCTGACGAAGCTCCCCACAGCCGTCCCCGGGGCGCACGTGCTCGCGCGCTCAGGGGACAACAATGTCTATACGATGGAGTTCGGGCTCGTCATGGACCAGGCGTTCCTTGCCGAACGGCCGGCAGTCGCCGAGCGCGCCCTGGCGGCGGTCAAGGACGCCATCGACTTCATCAACGCGCAGCCCAAGGCGGCGGCGCAGATCGTGGCCAAGGCGTACCGCATCTCCCCCACCGATGCGGAGAACTACATGCGCAACAACACCTACGTGCTCGACTTGAAGAAGACCTTCGTCGACCGGCAGCGCTCGATGGCGCAGTGGGTGGACGAGCACAAAATCGCGCGCATCCCCGACATCGACGCGCTCGTCCGGGAGTACGTTGATCCGAGGGTGATCAAGAAGGTGGCCCCCGGCAGCACCGATTTCTGAGACCGGTGGAGTGAGTGGGTGAAGGAGGCGTTCGTGGAGTTCGACCGCGTCGCGTTCTCGTTCGGCGGCGGCCCCCGAGCCGGCCACCGGCCGGTCCTCGGCGAAGTCTGCCTGCGGATCGCGCGTGGCGAGTTCTTCTGCCTCCTGGGCCCGAGCGGCTGCGGCAAGACTACGCTCTTGAACCTCTTGGCCGGCTTCGAGATGCCGTCATCGGGCACAGTCTCGGTCGCCGGCCATTCGATCGCCGCTCCCGGCGTCGATCGCATGGTGGTCTTCCAGGGCGACGATTCTCTGTTCCCTTGGCTTACGGCCATTGAGAACGTCGAGTTCGGTCTTCGGATGATGGGCACGACCCGCGAGGAGCGCCGCCGCGTGGCCACCGATGCCCTGCGGGTGGTCGGCCTCGCGGGGCAGGGTGACAAGTTCCCGCGCCAGCTGTCCGGCGGCATGAAGCAGCGGATCCAGATCGCCCGCGCCATCGTCTGCCGATCTCAGGTCCTCCTCATGGATGAGCCCTTCGCCGCGCTCGACGCGCAGATGCGCAGCTTGCTGCAAGATGAGCTGGTCCAGCTCTGGCAGGTGACGGGGGCGACCGTCCTGTTCATCACGCACGACATCGCGGAAGCGCTCATCCTCGCCGATCGCATCGGCCTCATGTCCGCGGGCCCCGCCGCGACTATCCGCGAAGTCATCGACGTCCGGCTTGGCCGGCCGCGGCGGCGGGATGATCTCGAGTTCGGCCAAGTGTACGAGCAGCTCAATCGCGTCCTGTCGGAGGAAGTCCGGCTCACGCTGCAACGGGCCAACCGATGAAGCGTCTCGGGATCTACGCCACCTCGGTCGCGATCGTCCTCGTCGGTTGGCAGCTCGTGAGCGCGCTCTTCTTTTCGCCCGCCCTGTTCCCCGGCCCCACCGCCGTCGGTCGGCGGGCGGTGATCCTGCTGCAGGAGGGAACGCTCCAGCGTGACGTGCTGGCCAGCCTCGGCCGTGTCCTCGCGGGCTTCGCGCTCGGCAGCGTCGTCGGCGTGCTCGTCGGCTTCGTCATCGGAAGCTCCGCGACGTTCCGGGCGTTCTTCGACCCGTATGTGCACTTCCTCCGCTTCATCACGCCGATCGCCTGGATCTCTCCGGTCATGATCTGGTTCGGCATCGGTGAGACATCGAAGGTCATTCTCATCATGTACACGACGACGTTCGCGGTGATGCTGAGCACGGTGGCCGGCGTTACGATGGTGCCCCGCAACAGGCTGCGCGCCGCGCAGGCGTGCGGCGCGATGCGGTGGCAGATTTTCCTCTTCGTGGTGGCCCCCACCGCGTTGAACCAGATCCTGGTGGGGATGCGCCTCGCCATGGGCTATTCCTTCATGACGGTCGTGCCGGCGGAGATGCTGGCCGCGGAATCCGGCCTCGGCTATTTGATCATCCACTCGAGGCTCTGGCTCGCCACGGATGCCATCTTCGTCGGTATCCTGACGCTGGGGGTCATCGGACTCGCGATGGACACAATCTTCCGATGGGTCATGCACGGCTTGCTCGGCCGCTACACCAGCACGGCCTGACGAGGGGCGATCCGACCGAACTCATCTCTCTGTTCTGACCGGAGGCTGTCATGGATATCGCCGCGGCGAACCGCGAGTGTCTTGAGCGCATGCAGAAGGCGATGCCGCTGCTGGTCGACCTCCAGCTTGCGAGCGAGGTCGTGCCAGGAATGCACGACCACCTTGTTCTTCACTCGGGGCCGCCGCTGTCCTGGGACAGGATGTGCGGCCCCCTGCGGGGCGCCATTATCGGCGCCTGCCTGTTCGAGCGATGGGCGGCGACGCCTGAGGAGGCAACCGCGCTGGCCGCGCGGGGTGGGTTGCAGTTCGAGCCGTGCCATCATCATCGCGCGGTGGGGCCCATGGCTGGCATCATCACGCGGTCCATGCAGGTCTTCGTCGTCCGCAATGAGCGATTCGGGAACGAGGCGTACGCGACGATCAATATGGGGCTCGGCAAGGTGCTGCGTATGGGCGCCTATGACAACTCGGTGATCGAGCGCCTGCACTGGATGAACGGCGAGTTCGCGGAGATCCTTCGCGACGCCATCCAGCGCAGCGGCGGGCTGGACGTCAAGAACGTGCTCGCCCAGGCCTTGCAGATGGGCGACGAGGCGCACAACCGCTACAAGGCGGCGACGTCACTCTTCGTACGCACCTTGGCCCCGAAGATCGCGATGTCCAAGTTCGGTGACGTGGAGCGCGCGCTGGCATTCGCCGGAGCAAGCGATTCGTTCTTCTTGAACATCGGGATGGCGAGTTGCAAGGCCACGCTCGATGCGGCGAGCGGCATCCCCGGGGCGACGCTCGTCACGGCGCTGGCACGGAACGGGACGGAGTTCGGCATCCGGGTGAGCGGTCTCGGCGAGCGCTGGTTCACATCCCCCGCGCCGAAGATCGAAGGCGTCTACTTTCCCGGCTACGGCCCCGACGACGCGAACCCGGACATCGGCGATTCGGCTATCACCGAGACAGCTGGTCTCGGGGCCTTCGCGATGGCCGCGGCTCCGGCGATCGTTCAGCTCGTCGGGGGCTCTATTGAGCTGGCCCGCGAGATCACCGAGCGGATGTACGAGATCACCGCCGGGGAGCACGAGGCGTTTCGCATTCCGGCGCTCGGTTTTCGCGGCACCCCCGTGGGCATCGACGTCCGCAAGGTCGTCCGGACCGGGATCGAGCCCGTGATCGACACCGGCATTGCGCACCGCGAGGCCGGCATCGGTCAGATTGGCGCCGGCCTCACCTCGGCGCCGCTCGACTGCTTCGTGCAGGCCGTGAAGGCGCTGGCGGAATGGAAAGCTGCGGAGCGGTCGACCGGGTCCGCGCGACCCCTCTGACACCCCGACGACGTGGAGGCTTGGCCAATGGGAAAGGCATCTGAGGGCGGCCCGGACGTGATGCTCGCCTGCGCTTTCGCACGTGAAGCCAAGAGCGTCGCTTGTGAAGGCTTGACAGCGCCAGCGTGGCCGGGGCAGTATCGTCCCGGTAAGCGGTGAATGGATTCCCACTATGCGGAAACGTGAGGAGGGGCTGCAGTCGCTGGACCGGGGCGTGGAGATCCTCCAGCTCCTCGCAGAGCGGCCCTATTCAGCCGAAGACCTGAGCCGCAAGCTCGGGGCGCCCCGTAGTACGGTGTATCGGACGCTCACCACGCTCCGGAACCGGCAGCTCGTCGAGCGCGATTCGCGACAGCGCCAGTACACGCTCGGCTTCGGCATCCTGAGGCTGGGTCGCGCGCTCCTGAGCCGCCTGCCCGTCCGCGAGGTCGCCCTCCGGACGTTGCGCGAGCTGGCGGACAGCGTCCAGGAGACGGCGGTGCTCACCGTGCGCTCCGGCGACTTCGGCGTGACCGTGGAAACCATCGAGTCCCGCGATCCCGTCCGCGTGGCTCCGCTGCCCGGGGAGCGCGTGCCGCTGCACGTCGGCGCGCCCATGAAGGCCTTGCTCGCGTTCCTACCGCCCGAGGAGATCGAGGCCTATCTGCGCCGCCCGCTGGAGCGCGTGACCCCGCGCACGATCGGCGATCCCCGGCGATTGCGCCAGCACCTGCAGCAGATCCGGGACCGCGGCTACGCCGACAGCTGGGAGGAGGTCTACCCGGGCGCGGTCGGGGTGGCGGTGCCGCTCGTTGGCGCGGAAGACTTCGCGGTCGCGAGCCTCGGCATCGCGGGGCCGGTGCACCGCTTCACGCCGGAGCGGGTGGTGGCGGTCGCGCAGCGACTGCTCCCGGCGGCGAAGGAGCTCAGCCGCACATTGCAAACACGCCGAGGGGGAAAGGAATCCAACTCGTGAAGCTCGCGCTCGAGACGTTCACGGTGAAGCGGGTCGAGTTCGGCAGTCGTACCGGGCTCACGCAGGGAACGCTGACCATCAACCGCGACGAGATCCGCGCGCTGGCCCGACACCACCCGAGCATCGCCGAGGTTGACGTGGAGCTCGTCTCGCCGGGCGAGCGCACGCGCATCGTGCACGTGATGGATGCCCTGGAGCCCCGGGTCAAGGTGGGCGGCGACACCGTCGCGTTTCCCGGGTTCCTGGGATCGGCCAGGACCGTGGGGAGCGGGCTCACGCGCCGCCTGGGCGGCGTCGCCGTGCTGGAGTCGGCACGCCTCCCCGAGCCGACCGCCGGCATTCTCGAGTTCAACGAAGGGCTCATCGACATGAGTGGTCCCGGCGCGGATCGGTGCGCCTGCTCGACCACGTACAACGTGGTCCTGGTGTTCTCTGCCGCCCCGGGCGCGAGCAATCGCGACTACGAGGCGGCGATCCGCGTGGGCGCGCTTCGCGTCAACCGCCGCCTGGCCGAGACGACGCTTGGCGCGACCGTCCCGGACACGGTGGAGGAGCTGGAGCTCTCGCCGGCGGACCCGGGGCTGCCGCGCGTGGCCTATGCCGACCAGGTGCAGCAACAGGGCTTCCTCGTTCAGACCTTCCTCTATGGCCAGCCGGTGGAGAGCCTGGTCCCGACCGTGCTGCACCCCAACGAGTACCTCGACGGCGCGGTCGTGAGCGGCAACTACCGCAGCATGATGAAGACGCCGACCTGGCTCAGGCTGAACCATCCGGTGATCAGGGCCCTTTACCGCCGGCACGGCCGCGACCTGAACTTCGTCGGGGTGATCTTCTCGCGCGGGCATCAGGGCGATCATCAGCTGAAGGAGCGGAACGGGCAGATGGTCGCGAACGTGGCGCGGATGCTCCACGCGCAGGGTGTGGTCGAGACGCTCGAGGGCACCGGCAACACCTGGGTGGACTTCATGCAGAGTGTCCGCGCGCTCGAGCGGGCGGGTATCCGCACCGTGCAGATCGTGCACGAGCTGGGCGGCGCCGAGGGCAAGGACTGGCCGATCGTCGACTACACGCCCGAGGCCGACGCGATCGTGAGTGGCGGGGGCAGCGACCGGCGGTTCGCCCTCCCGGCGATGGACCGCGTCGTCGGTGGCCGCGACGTCGTGTTCAGCAGCAACGAGGGCTGGGGTGAGCGGGTGGAGGCCGCCGGCGCCATGACGGTCAGCGCGCATGAGATGTACGCGGGGTTCTGGATGATGCAGACCAACGGGTTCAGCGCCCGCGACTTTTAGGAGGGGTGAACGTGGCCGACAAGATCAGGATCGTGCACTACATCAACCAGTTCTTCGGCGGGATCGGGGGCGAGGACAAGGCGGACACGCCACCGAGCTGCCGGCCCGGCCCCGCGGGACCGGGGACCGCGCTGGCCAAGCTGCTCGGGGCCGAGGCCGAGATCGTCGGCACCTTGATCTGCGGCGACAACTACTTCGTCGAGCACCAGGCCGAGGCGGTCGACCGGCTCCTCGCGCTGGCCGAGGGCGCCCGGGCGGATGTGCTCGTGGCCGGGCCGGCCTTCAGCTCGGGCCGGTACGGGACCGCGTGCGCAACCCTGGCCCTGGCCTGGCAGAAGCAGGGGCAGCCGGCGGTCACTGCGATGAATGTGAACAACCCGGGCGTCGAGCTCTGCCGGAGCGAGTGCTACGTGGTCGCCACCGGCCAGACGGCGGCCTCCATGGGTGAGGCGCTGCCTCGCCTGGCCGCGCTCGCGCTCAAGGTGGGCCGCGGCGCCGAGATCGGCTCCGCGGACGACGAGGGCTACTTCCCGCGCGGCATGCGAAGGAACGTGAGAGTTCCAGTCGGCGCCGCAGAGCGCGCGGTCGAGATGCTGTTGGCCAAGCTCCATGGTCGCTCGTACCGGACCGAGCTCGCCATCGAGGGCTTCGGCACGGTGGCGCCGCCGCCACCGGTCCCGGACCTGAGCCGAGCGCTGGTCGCGCTGGTCACCGAATCCGGGCTCGTGCCGTCCGGCAACCCCGATCGGCTGGAGACGTGGAACGCCTCGAAGTGGTTCAGGTACCCGATCGCCGAGCGGACCGGACTCGAGCGCGGCGAGTTCGAAGCCTGGCACGGCGGCTGCGACACGGCCGGAACCAACGACGACCCGGATCGCACCGTGCCGCTCGATGCCGCGCGCATTCTGGAGAAGGAAGGGATCATCGGGCGCCTGCACGATCATTACTACGTGACCACCGGCAACATGGCGAACATCAAGACCATGGCCCGGATCGGCGGCGAGATGGCCACGGACCTCGCGCGGCAGGGTGTGGAGGCGGTGATCCTCACCGCGACGTGAGGGACGGGCACGCGTAGCGGCGCTACGCTGGCCAAGGAGATCGAGCGGGTGGGGATCCCCGTCGTGTTGATCACGGCGCTCATCAGCATCGCCGAGCGCGTCGGCGCCAACCGGATCTTCAGGACCGAGGGCCGCTTCCATCATCCGCTCGGCGATCCCACCCTGGCGCGCGAGGCCGAGCTTCGCTGGCGCACCGATCTGCTGCGCGCGGCGATTCGCATGCTGACCGAGCCCGTAGAGAAGCCGACCGTGAAGGACCTGGCCGAGCTGACGGGGCGCTGATGCGCTTCCCCGCGATCACCGCGGTCGCCAACGTCCTCGCCCATGCGCCGGGCCTGGTGCGCTATGGGTCGAAGCCCTGTCGTGACCTCGCTCAGAGCCCTTCGCTGCCGGACGCCCTCGAGGGGCACCTCCGCTCCTACGACGACGCCGTGGGCTACGCTCCGAACCAGGCGTATCTCGGCAACGTGGAGCCGGACACGCTGCGCGCGCTGCCGCGCCCGTGGTTCGCCACGCCCGACCGGAGCGCCTCGGCCGACGGCGCCTTCGGCGATCTGGTGAGCGAGGTCGAGTTGCTCGGATTGCTGAGGCTCTGCGATCGCGCCCGGCTGGTCCGGCTCGAGGAGGGAAGCCTCGCGGAGGCCCGGCTCGGACTGGTGCGACGCGGGATCGCGACCTCAGCCGAGATGGAGGCGCTCGCCTCGGCGTCTCCGGACGCTAACGCGCGCGCGATCGACAGCGGCGAGGCAGTCGCGCTCTGGCATGAGGGACGCGTGGTCGGCTCGATGGCGCGGGGTCACGAGCAGGACGAAGCGCTGACCGCCAACGTGCTGCTCGAGAACCTGGCCACGAAGGCGACCGGCGTCCTCGCGCTGCGCCGGCTCCTGCGCCAGATCGCGGACCGGGTCCCGCCGGAGGCCGTGCCGTTCGTCATCGCGGGCTCGGAAGAAGCGGTCGGGGACCGCTATCAGCGAGGCGGCGGCAACATCGCGAAGGCGATCGCCGAGTCCGCTGGCCTCACGCAGGCAACCGGGTTCGACGTCAAGTCGTTCTGCGCCTCGACGCTCTACGGCGTGTTCAACGCGGCCGCCCTGGTTCAGGCCGGCATCTTCGCCAGGGTCGTGGTCGTCGCGGGCGGATCGCTGGCCAAGCTCGGGATGAAGTACCGCGCGCACGTGGCCAAGGGCATGCCGATCCTCGAGGACGTGCTGGCGGGCATCGCGATCCTGGTCGAGGCGGCAAACGGGCGCGATCCGTCGATCAGGCTCGACACGCTGGGTCTGCACACCATCGCGGCCGGCTCCTCGCAGCAGGCGGTGCTGGAAGCCCTGGTCATCGATCCACTCCGGCGGGCGGGGTACGGGCTGCGCGAGGTCGATCGCTACGTGACGGAGATGCACAATCCCGAGGTGACGGAACCGGCCGGCAGCGGTGACGTGCCGACGGGCAACTATCGGCTGATCGCGGCGCTCGGGGCGCTGAGGGGCGAGCTCCCACGCGACGGGGTGCAGGACTTCATCGCGACGCACGGCATGCCGGGGTTCGCGCCGACCCAGGGCCACATCGCCTCTGCGGTCTGCTATCTCGCGCATGCGCTCCGCGCCATGCGCGCCGGGAAGATGCACCGGGCGCTGTTCCTGGCCAAGGGCAGCCTCTTTCTCGGCCGGATGACCGACGCCTCGGATGGCGTATCCTTCCTGATGGAAGCATGACAGAGGAGACCAGATGAATCTGAACGGCAAGCGCGTGCTGGTGATCGGCGAGCGTGACGGGGTGAATGCGGCGAGCATCGAGGCGTGCGTCAAGAGCCTGGGGGCGGAGGTCCTGTACGCGGAGACCCTCTGCTTCGTCTGAACCGCCGCGGGCGCCATGGACCTTGAGGGTCAAGGTCAAATCAAGCAGGTGGTCGAGCAGCAGGGCCGGGACGAGCTGGTGGCGGTGCTGGGCGCGAACTCGCCGACGGCCGTGGAGATGACCGCGCTCACGCTGAAGAGCGGCGATCCGAGCTATGCCGGGCCGCTCGCGGGCGTGTCGCTGGGGATTCCGTCCTTTCACATCCTGGAGCCCGAGATCACGCAGCAGCTCGATCCAGCGGTTTTTGAGCGCGAGCTCGCGCTCGCCGCGCTCGCGATGGACGTGGCCGGGCTGATCGCGCCGCTCAAGGCGATCCGGGCCGGGCAATGAGTCCACGCGGGAGCGTATGGTAGGTGTCGAGGAGGCGGTCATGGCGGGGGAGCCGAAGGTGGTGGACAATCGGAGCCAGGGCAGTTCCGACGGCAGTTCCGACACGATCGGGCCGCTCGGCCTCAAGGTCGGGCAGCGGGCGCGGCGGAGCCAGACCGTCACCGATCGCGAGGTGGAGCTGTATGCCCAGATCACGGGTGACCGGAATCCGCTGCACTTCGATCCGACGTTCGCCGCGGGCACGCGATTCGGCCGACTGGTGGCTCAGGGCGGGATCGCCGCCGGCATGCTGAACGCGCTGGTCGCCATGGACCTGCCGGGGCCGGGCACGGTGTTCATGAGCCAGTCGCTCAAGTACCTGGCGCCCACGTACCTCGGCGACGTCCTCACGGCGGAAATCGAGGTGCTGGGGCTGAAGCCGGACAAGCCGGTGTGCCAGCTCCAGGCGACCATCACCAACCAGGACGGCACGAAGGTGCTCGAGGCCGAGTGCTGGACGTACACGCTCCGGCCCGCCTGAGGCGGCGAACGCCATGACGCAGCTCGCGCTGATGATCGACCTCGCCCGCTGCATCGGCTGCGGATCCTGCGAAGCGGCCTGCAAGCTCGAGCATCACCTCGGCCCCGATCAGTTCCGGACGCGGATCCTGACGCTGACGCGTCCCGACGATCCCGAGCGGCTCGAGTACGTCAAGGCCGTCTGTCAGCAGTGCGAGCGCCCGGCGTGCATGCGGGCCTGCGGCGCGGGGGCCATCACCAAGAACGAGCGCGACGGCATCGTAACCATCGATTTTCAGAAGTGCACGGGCTGTCAGGAGTGTGTCCGCGCGTGCCCGTACGGTGTCATGGGCTTCGACCCGCGCACCCAGCATGCCGACAAGTGCACGCTCTCCGCCGAGCGGCGCGCGGCCGGCCTGCCGCCGGCGTGCGTGAGCGTCTGCCCGACCAACGCGCTCCGCTGGGGCCCGGTGCAGGACCTTCGGGCCGCGGCCGAGAAGGAAGGCCGCACCTCACGGGACGTGGATCACTTCGGGCTCACGCCCTCGACGGTCTACCTCGGGCACGTAGCGGTGAGGATGAACTGATGAGCCGGATCACTGGACCGGGTCGGCGCACGGGTGAGCATCTGCTGAAGACGGCATGGCGCGCGACGGTGGAGAACCTCGTCGGCCGCACGCCGATCGAGTCGTTCCCGTACTCGGCGCCCCGCGAAGGCGTCCTCGGACCGGAGGTGGTCCGCTCCGGCTGCAACATCTGCTTCAACAGCTGCACGACCCGGGTGTACCGCCGTGGCGACGAGGCGGTGACCCTGACCGGGAACCCCGACGACCCGGTCACGGGCGGCCACCTCTGTCCGAAGAGTCAGTTCCTCATGCAGATGTACTACAACGAGCACCGGCTGCTCTACCCACAGCGCCGGGTAGGCCAGCGCGGCGAGGGACGCTTCGAGCGCGTGAGCTGGGACGAGGCGCTGGACGGGATCGCGGAGAAGCTCGTGCGCGTGAAGGAGCGCTACGGGTCGGAGGCGCTGGCGGTCTTCACCGGGAGTCGCTCCGGCCTGCTCGGCCTCGATGGCACGGCGGCGCTGTTCTGTCAGCTGTGGGGGACCGCGAACCACTCGGGCACGAATCCGTTCTGCGGCACCGCGCCCGATCTGGCCTTCGGCATGACCCAGGGAGTGGAGGCCGGGGGTAGCGGGAACATCTTCGCCGAGGACGACGTCTGGGCCGCCGATCTCTACATCTTCCTCGGCGACAACATGGCCGAGACGAGGCCCGTGAATTTCGGCCAGCTCAACGAGCGGCGGCTACGTCGTGGCGCGCGCATGGTCGTGGTCGACCCGCGGCGGACCGCGACGGCGCAGAAGGCGGACGAGTGGATCCCGATCCGCCCGGGCACCGACCTTGCCTTCGCGCTCGCCTGTCTGCACCACATCTTCACCGCTGACCTCGTGGACCGGGAGTTCGTGGCGAGCTGGGTGGTGGGACACGAGCAGGTGCGCGAGTTCGTCCTCGCGCGCGGCTACACCCCCGAGTGGGCCGAACCCATCACCGACATCCCGGCCTCCACCATCAGGCGTCTGGCCGCCGAATACGCTCGCACGCCGCACGCCTTCATCATCGGTAACCGGGGTCTCTGCCAGCACACGAACGCCACCCAGACGTTCCGCGTGCTATTGATGATGGCGGCCGTGACCGGCCACTACGGCAAGAAGGGCGCGGGCGCGCTGTCGATCACCAGCGCGGTGCCGATCCAGGCCCACGCGCCGAGGGAGCGCCGCGCCCCGCGCCGGCCCGCCGTGCGCCGCTCCCCGGCGGGCTGGATCGAGGCGATGATCAGCGGCCAGCCGTATCCGATCCGGGCGCTGCTCATGACGGGCAATCCGCTCTCGCTCTGGCCCGACCAGGCGGCGTTGCGCGAGGGGCTCGAGAAGCAAGAGCTGGTCGTGCACCTCGAGCTGTTCCCGAGCGAGTCGTCGGCGTGGGCGGACTACGTGCTGCCCGCGGCCACCGGCATCGAGGTCGGCGAGATCAACCGGTACGCCGAGGATCGCCGCATCGTGTGGATCGAGAAGGTGATCGATCCACCCGGGGAGTGTCGGCCCGACATCTGGGTCTGGATCGAGCTGGGCAAGCGGCTCGGCATGAAGGACGTGCTGAAGGAGGAATGGAAGAACCCGGTGCGGCTCTGGGACGAGGCGATGCGCGATGACCCGCGCTTCCGCGGGCTCTCCTACGCGCGGCTCAAGGCCTCGCCGACCGGCTGGCTCCGCTGGCCGATCATGACCGAGGATGGACCGAGCGCGGAGACCCTGTTCCTCGAGGGCAGCGCCTACCCGGGAGACCCCCAGGGGCGCCGCTTCCCGACACCTTCGGGCAAGCTCGAGCTATGGACCCCGGCGCTGGAGGAGAGGTTCGCGACGTACGGACTGTCCGCGCTCCCCGAGTTCTACACCGAACCCGAGCAGCTCATCCCGCTGCCGACCCTGGAACTGGTGAAGGGGGACGGCGACGACGGTCCGCCCTCGCCGTTCTGGAACAACCGCTGCTACGCGAACGTGGCCCGCATCGTGCCGGAGCCGCCGCCGATCGACCGGCAACGCTACGACATGGAGCTCATCACGGGCCGCGCGGGCGCCATGCACTTTCACTCGTGGACGCACTGGCTGTGGCAGGCCCAGGAGCAGTGCGCGGATCTCTACGCGCATCTGCATCCGACGCGCGCGGCGGCGCTCGGCATCCAGACCGGCGACCGCGTCCGCGTCGAGAGCCCGCGCGGGAGCATCGAGGCGGTGGCCTGGGTGGCGCCGGGCATCCGCGAGAGCGCAGTCTTCGTCCCGCTGGGGTGGGACGAGCGTCAGCCGTATCACCCGTGGAAGCCGGTCAACTGGCTGATGCCGCGCGACCAGCGGGACCCGATCTCGGACCAGACCAACCTCAAGGTGAATCTCTGTCGCGTCTCCCGGGCCTGACACTCCCGTGCCGCGGGTTCTCTTCTTCCTAGGCACCGCCGTTCCGGGCGCCGGATTGGTGTACGCCCTGCTGGCGCCGCGGATCGTGCCCTACGATGCGCGGCCGGGCGCGCCGATCGGGCAGATCCTCGGCGTGGTCGCCACCGTCCTCCTCCTGACCGCGCTGCTCTATCTACCGGCAAAGCGCACCGAGACCGTGTCGGCGCCGAACCGGCGGCTGGTGCTCGCCCACGTGCTCGTGGGCGCCGTCGCCCTGGGCCTGGCGCTCGCGCACTCCCAGCTCGTCGTCAACCAGCCCCCCATCCTCGTCCTCCTGGCCCTGCTCGGTCTGTACGGCACCGGACTCTATGGCCGGCTCCTCGCCAGTCGACGGATGGGACCGACCTTCGGGCGGGGCGGCCAGCCGTTCCGTCCCGCGCCGGCGCTGCCCGACTCGTTCCGGCGCCTCATCGAGAGGAAGCGCGAGCTCTTGGCGCGCATCGAGCCGGCGGCGGCCGAGGCGACGTTCACGCTGCTCCTCTCCCACTGGACGCGGCGCCCGGTGCTCGCGGTGCGGTACTACGGGCTGAGCCTGGAGGAGCGCCGGCAGATGCGCGCGCTCGAGGCGGCCGGCTACCAGAGCCAGATGGGCGCCGTGGAGCGCTGGTGGCGGGTGGGGCACCTCGTGCTGGCGTGGCTCGTGATCCTCGGCCTGGTGGTGCACGTGGTCACGACCCTGTTCTTCGCCGAGTTCGCGGCCGGTGGCCGCGAGATCTACTGGTGGCACCTGCGCAAGTAACCACTACTAGCAAGCACGCATGCGCCGAACTTGACACCCGGCCGGGCCCGGCGGGATGATGGGCGTCCCGATGGCGCCTGAGATCAAGATCTACGACACGACCCTCCGGGACGGCACCCAGGGCGAGGGTGTCGCGTTCTCGATGGAGGACAAGGTCCGCATCGCCCACCG
>Ga0187892_10007544_pt1 | contig 15466 bp, 19 predicted proteins | sample MA1701073metaG_FD_139345 | JGI IMG/M metagenome (GOLD analysis project Ga0187892, IMG submission 139345) | Bio-ooze microbial communities from a basaltic lava cave in the Kipuka Kanohina Cave System on the Island of Hawaii, USA - MA170107-3 metaG ... | reverse complement strand
TGGCTACATCTGCGATCTCGTCAATCGCAGCGCTAATGGACGGAGCCCATCTTCCCATTTTCAAAAAATAATTCAAGCATGTTCAGCCTGTTACCAGCGCGCTCGACCGATTACGCCCAATTGCTTTAATGTCTAATCATAGACCACGCGGTAGGTTTTCCAAGTTGTTAAAGGTAATCAACATCGTTGGCGCAAGGCCAAACGTTTTGAAGGCGCCGCGGCCTGCCCTTTCTGCATATGCGGTTCGTCTCGCCGCTCTGCAGAGAGTTCGGCGACGACAACCTCCGGCTTGCGCTGTGCGAGGGCGCGCAGGGCCCCCTCGGCATTGCTTCGACAAACGCCTGAACGCCGCGGCCAAAAGCCTGGGCCTGTAACTGATTTATATAGCGTTGAAATTGAAGGCCGGTTAGCGGTGTTTGCGGTAGCCCCGCGCAATCGTCTGTCGGGTCCTGTTGCCGATGGCCAGAATGCCGGCGGCATCATGACGCAGAGCCCCACGTAATATTCCAACTCAAGATTGAGCTCGGTATCCTGGGTGGGACGCCAGGTCAAGCTACGAACACGTGCTCGTCGAATAAGAAATCGCGGAAGGATTCGCTGTTTTGGTAAGCGAGATCGAAACGGTAGCGCAGCGATTTGTCGGACGTAATAGGCTGGGGTGCGTCCACGGTGGTGCGGTATAGAGCGAAAGAGCCGAACTGTTGTGTCAGGGCATAGTAAGCTTCGTCAAGTGGGCATTTGGTAATAGCGTTGATCACTCCAGCCGGTTCAGTGCGTCCAAAGAGCACGGCCGCCGGGCCGAGCACCTCGACCCGCTCCAGATTGGCGGACTCAGCAACCGCCGCCGGTGGTAACGTCACGCCATTTCGAAAGTATTCGCGGTTGTGGAAAATCCCTTGGCGAGCGAGGCGTCCCGGTTTTCTTCCGGGGTTGATGAAAGCTGTTATGCTAAAGACTCTCAGCCTGGGTTATCTGGAACGGGATGAGTGCAACCTGATGAGTGCCATTGCCTTTGACACGCTCCAATTCGCCAAACGCCTCAAGGAAGCCGGATTCACCGAGCAGCAGGCCGAAGCCCTGGCCGCTGCCGAGGCGGAGCTTATCGAAGAGAAGCTCGCGACCAAACGCGACCTTAAGGAGCTTGAGCTTGCGCTCAAACGCGACCTCAAAGAGCTTGAGGGATCGCTCAAACGGGATCTCAAAGAGCTTGAGGTATCGCTCAAACGGGATCTCAAAGAGCTTGAGGTATCGCTCAAACGGGATCTCAAGGAGCTTGACGCATCGCTCAAACGGGATATGAAAGATCTGGAAATATCGCTCAAACGGGATATGAAAGATCTGGAGGTATCGCTCAAACGGGATCTCAAAGAGCTTGAGGTATCGCTCAAACGGGATATGAAAGATCTGGAGTACCGCATGACCATAAAGCTGGGCGCACTGATGGTGGTTGCCCTCAGCGCGATGGCGACCCTGGTAAAGGTCTTGTAATGCCCTAGCAACACGGTCAGTGGACGATGGTGAGATAAGGCAGAGCGTGGTGACCTGCGCGTTGGCCGATTCGGCGAGCGAACGCACGATCCGCATTGGATTGCTGAGCTTATAGTTGCCTGTGAGCCGAAAGGGACGCTGGATACCTATTCGCGCAACCGCTGATCCATGCGGTTTGCCGACAACCTCCGGGTCAGCGCTTTGGAAGCCAGCGGAAAAATGCAGGGGTAGGACACCTCACGCTGAATCGTTCTCTTGGTCCTTCCTGAGCCGATTGCGTTATTATGGTATCGTCTTTGGGGTTCATCGGATTTTGGCTGACGCTCTGATTGTCTTTCTCGGTTGCTATCGATGGACGTTTTGAAAGTGGCCGGTTCATTGAACGCCGCAAGGCTTAAGCGACTCAGGGAGCGTGCGCACCGAGTTCGCCGGCATGTGATCAACATGGCGACCAAGGGCGGATGCTTCATCGGGGCGTCTTTGTCCTGCGTGGATTTGCTCGTGTATTTGTACGGCGCTTGGCTGCGAGTGGATGCGAAAAACCTGCGGGATCCCAGGCGCGACTACTTGCTATTATCCAAAGGGCACGACGTCCCTGCGCTCTATGGCGTATTCGCCGAAATGGGCATTTTGGATCCAGTCAGGCTGGCTAACCACCTCAAAACCACGGACGACATCTACTGGCACCCCAACCGCAAGGTGCCGGGAGTGGAATTTCACTCGGGTTCCTTGGGCCATTTACTCAGCGTGGGCTTAGGGATCGCGCTGGATATCTTGCTTAAAGGCGAATCGAACCGAGTTGTGGTGGTATTGGGCGATGGGGAATTGAACGAAGGATCGGTATGGGAAGCGGCTTTGGTTGCGGCCGCCCAGCACGCGGATAATCTCGTTGCCGTGGTGGACCGCAACACCTTCCAAGCCAACGTCGGGACCGAGGATCTGATCCCGCTAGAGCCCTTGGAAGCCAAGTTTCAAGCCTTCGGTTGGGGCGTTTCACGCGTAGACGGGCACGATTTCACCGCCCTGCAAGACGCCTTCAGCCGCATACCCACGGTCGCGCAGCGGCCTAGCGTGGTGATCGCGGACACGGTACGGGGCAAGGGTTTGCCAAGCATCGAAGCGCGGGCGGATCGGTGGTTTTGCGATTTCTCTTCCGACGAGATAGCCATGCTGCTGCAAGAGCTGGAAGGTGTGAGACAGGCCGAGCTCGAGAGTGCGCCGCTCCTCGTGCGCTAATCGCTCGACTAGTTTCCGCGGATGGACCCACAGCGATGTATGATCGCTCGGTGAGCTACGAAGAAAAACTCTATCAACTGCTGCAAGAAGACCATCGGTTGATCGTCCTGACCGCCGAGAACAGGGCCCCGATCAGAGGCTTGCCGGCTAAGATCCCCGATCGCTTCATCGATGTCGGGATCTGCGAGCAGACGATGATCGGCGTGGCGGCCGGATTAGCGCTTCGGGGACGGATCCCTATCGTCCATGCACTGGCGAGTTTCCTCACCATGCGGGCGTTTGAGTTCATCCGCACCGACGTTGGGATCCCCGCGCTGCCGATAAAGCTAGTGGGGGATTTTCTGGTTTCCTCTCCGAGGCGAATGGACCGACGCACCAAGCCTTGGAAGACATCGCGCTGATGCGTGGCATTCCGGCCGTCAACGTATGGTGTCCAGCGGACCGACAGGAGCTGGTAGAGGGGCTTGAGACCGTCTTGCAGGATCCCGCTCCTTATTACATCCGGTATATCGACTCGCCGCCATCGATGGAAAACAGGAACTCGTTTGCGCCAGGTCGCGCGGAGGTGTTGCGCGAGGGACAGGACGCCGTGATCCTCTGTTACGGTCTGTTAACCACCCAATGCTATGAGGCCGCCCGACGGCTCGCAGCCGAGGGATTTTCAGTCGGGCTGGTGACTATGAGAACGCTGAAACCGGTGGATGAAGAAGCGATCCTGCATGCGGCGGAGCAGGCCGGGCTGATCGTCTCGGTGGAGGATCACTTCAAGGGGGGAGGCTTATATTCCATCATCGCCGAGGTGCTGCTTGAGCGCGAGGTCAAGGCGCGCGTGTTGCCGATCGCACTCGATGGGAGGTGGTTTAAGCCGGCCTTGCTTAGCGACGTGCTGGCGCATGAAGGATTCACCGGCGAGGCTCTTTGCGCGCGGATAAAGGCAGAGCTAACACGGCCTCGCGATCGTGGCGTAGTACGCTATGACCGGTGAAGGTCAAAGGACGCGTTGCATTGCTGGAGGCAGGATGGTTCCAGGTTCGGATAAAAGGGAGGGCCTGCAGTAAACCCAAGGATCAGAGTTTCGCCGCCGAACTGTGGAGCTTGTCCTAACTGGCCATCTCCCTTTGTCCAGCCGCGTAGCTCTGCGATAAGAAGAAAACATGGCCAATAAGGTAGCCTTCAACCAAGAGCTTCCGGACATAACGAACTCGCAAGCGCTATGGGCTCGTTCGGTCGGCTTGATACCGGCTGGCACGCAGACGCTCGCCAAGGGGCCGACTCAGTTTTCCGAGGACGTGGCACCTAAGTATCTGCTGCGCGGTAGGGGAGCGCGAGTATGGGATGTGGACGGCAACGAATACCTGGATTTCAACATGGGGGTTGGGCCGCTGGTACTGGGTTACTGCCACCCGGAGGTGAATGCCGCCATCCGCAGCCAATTAGAGGACGGGATCACGTTTTCACTCATGCACCCGCTGGAGGTAGAGCTCGCCGAGCTGATCCGCGAGTGTGTTCCGAATGCGCAATCGGTGCGCTTTTCCAAGACGGGCTGTGACGTAACCAGCGCCGCGGTAAGGCTGGCGCGAGCCTACACCGGGCGAGAAAAAGTGCTCTGCTGCGGCTACCACGGCTGGCACGACTGGTACATCGTGGTGACCGACCGCAATGCCGGGGTTCCGGGGTTTAACGCTCATCTGACCAAGACCTTCGCGTACAACGACATCGATTCGGTCCTCGCCACCATCGATGCGGATACGGCCTGTGTGATATTGGAACCCTTTGCCTTTGAGCGCGAACGAAACGGTTTTCTCTCGGCGTTACGCGAGGTCTGAGATAAGTTCGGTGCGCTTTTGGTCTTCGACGAGATGTGGACCGGGTTTCGCTGCGCGCTGGGCGGAGCGCAGGAGTTTACTGGCGTGCGCTCCGATCTCAGCGTGTTTTCCAAGGCCATGGCGAATGGGATGCCGATCTCGGCGATCACGGGGCGAAGCGAGATGATGTCTTTATTGGATCAGAAGGTTTTCTTTTTCACCACCTTCGGGGGGGAGGCCTTGTCCTTAGCGGCCTCCATCGCGTGTATCAACGCGATCCGCCGTGACGGCGTCATCGCCCATCTTGCCAGCATAGGGCAGCGCTTGGTCGACGGATTGCATCGGCTGCTCGAGGGATCGCAGATCGACTTCGTCTCGATCTCCGGCTATCCGTTTCGAACCTTGATGAATTTTAAACCACAGTCTGCTGATCCCTTGGAACTAAAGACCTTGGTACAGCAAGAGTTGCTAAGGCGGGGGATCCTGTGGTCGGGCGTGCATAACATCTGTTATGCGCATTCAGAGCAAGACATCGACTATACGCTTCAAGCCTTTGCTGAGGTGTTTGAGTCGCTGAAATGCGCCGTGCTTTCGGGGACCGTGCGCGAGTCGTTGCGGGGCGAAGTAGTTCAGCCGGTGTTCCGGCGGGTAGGTTAACAGGTCGATAACGAGCTTGGGTGTCTCTGCGTGAACGCCTTAGAACTCTTTTCCTTGCGCGGCAAGACCGCCATCGTAACAGGGGGAGTCGGGTTCCTGGGGCGCCACCACTGCAAAGCTTTAGCGGATGCTGGGGCTACGGTGGTGGTAAGCGATCTGGATCTAGGGCAGTGCCAGGAGCTTGCAAAGAGCCTAGGCCATGAAGCCTTCGGGTGGGCTGCCGATGTTACGGATATTCAGGCGATACGCGATCTGCTCGCCCAGGTGATGGCGCATACCGGGCGCGTGGATGTGCTGGTGAATAACGCCGCCATTAATGAACGGATTGAAAATTCCGCCATGGCCTTGGAGGAATCGAGATTCGAAACCTTGTCGCTCGCGCGCTGGAGGCAATCGCTCGAGGTGAATGTGACTGGCGTTTTCGTGTGCTCCCAGGTGATCGGTTCCAAAATGGTCGAGCTCGGCGGTGGTAGCATCATCAATATTGCCTCGACCTACGGTATCGTGGCACCGGACCAATCGCTTTATCGCGCTGCCGACGGAACACAACGGGTTATTAAATCCGCGGCTTACCCAACCAGCAAAGGGGCGGTCATCGCCTTGACCCGCTATTTAGCGAGTTACTGGGGCAGGGCTGGGGTGCGGGTGAATGCGTTATCCCCCGGTGGCGTCGAGGATGCTCAGGAGCGCTTTTTCCTGCAACAGTATTCGCGCCGAACGCCCTTAGCCCGTATGGCCGCTCCGGGGGAGTACATGGGCGCCTTGGTGTTTTTAGCCTCGGATGCTTCCTCCTATATGACCGGTGCCGATCTCGTGGTGGACGGCGGATTCACCATTTGGTGATCCCCGCGATGTTGAAGAAGACATGTGCCGGCCAGTTGACTTTGATCACTCATCCGTGGATCGTGTTATTAGAAAACCAACAAAAGAAGGCGAACTATGGCAGCTGTGGATATCGGAGGCGGAAAGATAGGCCAGGGTGAACCTGTCTACGTCATCGCAGAGATCGGCATAAATCATAACGGTGCCCTAGAGATCGCGAAAAAACTCATTACCGGTGCGAAAAAGGCTGGGGCGAATGCGGTCAAGTTTCAGAAACGCACTCCGGAGATCTGTGTCCCTAAAGACCAGTGGAATGTCGATCGAGACACGCCCTGGGGGCGGCTAACCTATATTGAATATCGCCGCAAGGTGGAGTTCGGTCAAGAGGAGTACGAAGCGATCGATAGCTATTGCCGGCAACTTAAGATCCACTGGACGGCCTCATGCTGGGATGAGGCTTCGATCGATTTTATAGAGCAATTTGACCCGCCGTTCTACAAGCTCGCGAGCGCCTCCTTGACCGACTGTTCCTTGTTGTGCAAGGCAGGTGGTATGGGAAGGCCGGTGATGTTGTCCACCGGGATGTCCACCATGGAAGAGATCGTGGCTGCTGTGGATGCCATTGGAGAAGCGAACAAGCGAGGCGAGTCGATTTTGATGATCGCCCATTCCACATCGACCTACCCTTGTCGGTTAGAAGAACTGAATTTGCGCATGATTCCAACGTTGATCCGGACCTATCCGCGCGTGCCAATTGGCTATTCGGGGCATGAAACGGGACTTGCCCCTTCGTTAGCGGCTATTGCCTTGGGTGCCACATTTATCGAGCGCCATATTACCATAGACCGGGCGATGTGGGGTACCGACCAGGCCGCTTCGGTGGAGATCGGTGGTTTTGAGCGTCTGGTGAATAACATACGGGACATCGAACGAGCGTTGGGGGACGGTGTTAAACGCCTTTACGCCAGCGAAATGGGCTCGCGGGAAAAGCTGAGGAGAGTGCGCCACGCCTTTCATCGCCCTCGTTTTCACGAGGGGGCTCCGGGATAGGGAGCGTCTGCGGGAGGAACTGTGAGCACGTGACGCGTGCTCCGGGGCCCAAGCACTAAAAGCGTCGACTCTAGCACGGGGCGACTGACGCGGCCATTATCGACTTCGGTATGTGATCCGCCCTTTGTTTAAATCGTAAGGCGTTAGCTCGACTGTGACGGTGTCACCGGTCAATATTCGTATGTAGTTCTTGCGCATCTTGCCGGAAATATGCGCGGTGATCACGTGCCCATTCTCCAGCTCGACCCGAAACATGGTGTTGGGGAGGGTTTCTATCACCTTTCCCTCCATCTGAATGTGATCTTCTTTCGGCATCATCACCCTTTGATAAAAAGCAATAAAGGCATGCGCTAAATTCACGCTGTCCTGCGCTAGAGGGATGTACCCCCCCTTGCCAAGGCATTGCAAGATGGAGAAATGCCACCGTCGCATTTCGGCTTCTCGAGAAAAACGGGAAACAAGCCCGTTTTTCAAAGCTAATTATTATCGCCCAGGTGCCGATAGCTCAGCAACTCGGCTGGGCGCGGAAGCTCGTCCATTCCCCGTTTTGAAAATACTCAAGTGGCTGGTACTCGTCTTTATAACGCATCTTCTCCGATTGCCTTATCCAATAACCAAGGTAAAGCCACGATAAACGCTGCCGCCGCGCCTCTGCGATCTGGAACAATATGGCGAAGCGCCCGAGACTGCGGCGAGAAAACGCAGGGTCGAAAAAAGTGTATACCGCAGACAATCCGTCATTCAAAACATCAGCCACAACAACCGCGATCAGGCGTCCCTGCAACCTCATCTCATAAAAAACAGTCTGAGACCACGCCGAGATCAAAAATCCCTTGAAGCTCTCCACACTGGGGTTATCCATGCCCCCACCCGGGTGGCGGCTCGTGAGGTAACGGCGGTAAAGGGCTAAATGCTCAGGATCGTAGCGCGCCGGCACAGCGCGGATCCCGAGATCCTGGTTTTGCCGCCATGTTCGGCGCTGATTCCGGCGCGGATGAAACAGGCTGACGCAAACACGAACAGGGATGCATGCCTTGCATCGCGGGCAGGCGGGGCGATAGAGGTTTTCTCCGCTGCGACGGAATCCGCGCTGAGACAATACGGAGTACAACTCGCTGCCTTTGGGTAGAAGAGGGTCTGCGAATAGTGTGACCGCGTTCTCGTTTGGCAAATAGCTGCACCGATGGGGTGGGGTGGCGTAGAAACTGAGGCTTTCGAGCGTCTGCGCAGTGCTCACGAATGCCACACCCGCCAGGCTTCAGGTTGAGGATCCTGGTCACACAAGCTCTCGATCTGCCCTATGAACTCTCGGCGAGGAATGAGAAGGGCCCCCATCGAGGCGAGATGGCGGCTATCGACCTGGCCGTCGATCAGTCGATAACCCCAGACCTGCAAATGCCGCGTCAGCTTGACCAACGCGACCTTCGAAGCATCGACAAGACGACTGAACATGGACTCACCAAAGAAGACCTGTCCGAGCGTTACACCATACAAACCTCCTACCAACTCGCCTTCCGCCCAACATTCCACGGAATGGACGTATCCATGCTCATACAGAGCGGAGTAAGCCGCGATCATCTCGCGGTTCAACCAAGTTCCAGGCTGATTTTGGCGCGGCGCCGCGCACGCCTTGATGACACCGGAAAAGTCACGGTCACAAGTGACTTGGAAACGGTCTTTGCGCAGCGTCTTTTTCAGGCTTTTGGAAACTCTTAGCGATTCAGGATAGATCACCGCGCGCGGATCGGGAGACCACCACAAAATTGGCTGCCCCTGTTCATACCATGGGAATATCCCTCGCCGATACGCACCAAGGAGACGACTGGCGCTCAAGTCACCACCTACCGCCAGTAAGCCATTGGGAGCCACTAGAGCTTGATCGACACTTGGGAAGTCATCGCTAAACTTTTTTGTGGCCAAACACAATAACGGTAAGAGACGTGGGGCAGAAATACCCGGCGCACCCTCCCTGCCATTGTTGCTCCCCTGCACGGTGCTCATGCTCGATGCGGCATATCGTTCTATCGCTTGATTCACGGCTCAGAAACCCCTCCACCGCTGGCGATGCTTAGCGCGGTTACTCAGGCGTTCGATAGTAGCATAGCTCGAGGCAAGTAAGATTCGTGCCCCGTCGCTAAGCCGTGATCGTGTTTCTTATCGATAGCAGCTTAGCAGCCGCCTCTTCGGCATCGAGCTCTTCGGTCAAGTCAAAGGCTGAGACGATGTGGCCATTGGCCTCAACATCGGGGTTTGTGGCCAGTGCGTCGATGAACTCTTGTGATGCGGCTTTCTCTCGCAACAAGCGACCAAACGAGGTCTTAGTGAGTTCGAGGAACGATTTCTTATCCGGATCGCTGAAAAAACGCGTTAATTCCACCATTCCTTCTAGGGGGCCGGCGGAGAGGTGGATCCCGTTGGCGCTCTGGCTTACATTAGATAGAGAAAATTCTTCGCGACGGCTATGCAAGCTCTGCCGGTTAGACGCTTGGAAAGCGAACGCGGGGTTGGTCGCGCCTATCATTTTGCGCCGCAAATCAGCCCATGGGGTGAATGAGAACCCTTCCATCACCACGATAACCTTGTTACCAGTCGTGAAATTTTCCAGTTGGTGGGGGTGGAACGCGTTTAGCACAAGAAACACTTCTCCGGCGACAGTCACTGGCAGACAATAGGTGCCTGCGCCGAGTTTCGTAACCCCGAGGTTATCCGACAAGGTCGAGAGAGCGAAGGCGGAGAAGGCGGGGAAACGGGCAAGAAACTGATGGCCTCCTAGGATCTCTGCGCCGGCCTCGATCTCATCGCAAAATTTGCTTTTTAGGATTGTCCTCGCTTGTTCTGAGATAGCATGGTCACCGTGCTTTGAGATCTTGTTTATTACCCCATAGTGTTGATCCATGATCTGATGGCGCGCAAGATAGTCGGATCGCAAGAGCCGAATTGCGCCTAGACCCACTTCCCACTGTTGTAGCGCGTCAAGGATACAGCGCAGTAGCTCCGCGAATTTAACCCCTTCTTGCAGCGCCGTGATCTCGGGTTTCAGCAAAATAGCGAATTGATTTTTCGTGTCGCTGCGCTTCGGCGGATGATAAACCTGTAGCCATTCTGGGTCGGACGTCTGCGCCAGGTGCAACACCTTGCGCAGGGTTTCTGAAATTTGTTTGAGGATCAAAAAAGATCTCCGCTGGTTGCTATGTCTGTTTGGGGCGTGCGCTTGCCGCGTAGAGAAAGAGATCTACGCTACCGACAGAATATGACCGGATTAAGAAATATACCCAGAGGAATATTAGAATAGGCCTCACGGCACCGCTGTTCTTAGCGGGAAGCAACAGCCGCAAAAAACCCGCATCCTCCTAGCGGAACGCTTCTTTATCTATAAATTATAAGAAAATTTCAGCTTTTATGGCAACCTTCTGCTTTTTGTGTGGCGTTAATCCGCACGCCCAGCACTCTTGTTGGTGGTCAATCCTCGTTCATTTGTGTGAAGCATGCCTTCCAAGTTTCGTTGTTTATTTAGCTCTAGCCTTAACAGCATGCGAACGCCGATCTCCCATGCGTGCCGCATCGCGGCGTCTGCGTGGGAGAAGGGGATAAAGCGGCCTTCGTCATCTCGATATCCGCGAAACCGGCAAGGGTTGACGAGGTTCTCGGAGGGTTGCATAAGCTTCATTAGGCTGACTCTCGCCGACGAGACCGTGACGATCGGCTCGCCTCGATGCAAACCCTGTGTTGGTTGTTTGCGTTGTTCATCTGAACGAGAACGAGAGGCCGATGGCATACGTGATCAGCAGATGCAGACCGAAGAAACGCAATGACCGCAATAGCTGATACAGAGCCTCTCCTCTTTGATCGTGAGGTGCCCTTGGAAGCGTGTCTTCTTCACCATGATGAGTCCCCAGCTCCCGCGACGCTGCTGTTACGCGGTTAAGGGTGATTTCAAGACCACCTCAGATAAATATCGGTACAGTTGGCTTTGCCCTCGATCGCAAGCGCGCTTCTCTCGTGCACGCTCGCTCTTGGTTAGCCGCTCGATTTCAACGATCTGTTCCGCGGTGAGTCTCTTTGACTTGTTCATATCGGTGTCCTCTATTGATTACGCCTTCTTCCGTTAGGAAACAATAGTCATGCCATATCCTAGTCCGAAAGTAACCCGCTGAAATTAAGTGTTTTACGCCTCAACGGCTGTCACCCGCCAGGGGCAAACGGGCGATAAAGGGCAACTTTTAGACGAGATACGTCAACAGCGTCCGCGTCCGAGCCGAAGGCCTAAATTGGGGTCCGCGCCAGCAACGGATGTCGGCAATGCTAGTTTGATGAGGCCCACCCACGGGTAGCGCTGAGGTTAATGTCAAGGGGGCTTCCGGCTCTGCCGAAGATCCCGAAAAGCTAGCGGTTTTCGAAGCGGATCGCGTCGATTGGGCAGCGCTAGCCCTGAGAAACCTGTCCGTGGGTCCTTCAGAGTGGGGCTTGATCTCCCGCTAGTCCTTAGATTTTCGCGTGCGTTCCATCGCAGAAAGGAGCGTTTCCCGTGTGTTTGCAACCGCAGAGATACACGGTCTGTGAATTCTCGGCTGTGAACGCGAGAGGAGATAATCCGGTGATCTTGTGCGATCCATCGCAAAACGGCTGGCTTTTGCTTAGCCCGCAACGACACCACCAATATTGCCTGCCGGCTTCAACGTCCACAACATAAGGCGCTTTTTGGGCAGGTATGGGTTTTTCCATTCGGTTCTCCCGATGATTGGCTACGGTCTTGTTCCCTATGGGATGGGATCAGAATAGTATACGCTTTGTCCCGTCCGGAGAGAAACTAACGATCATCATGGGAGCCGTTGGCATGATAGCTTCGCCGAATCAACTTACTCTGTGCATGCTCTTTCTGCTGGGCCTTTCGCTTCTTGCGCACGGCGTCGTCGAAAAAATGGCGGTCGCAACTTTTGCCGGAGGATGTTTCTGGTGCATGGAGCCCCCATTCGACGCCCTGGACGGCGTCATTTCCACGACCTCGGGGTATACAGGTGGCAAGCAACGCGACCCAAGCTATGAAGAGGTTTCAAGCGGCAACACAGGGCATGTTGAGGCAGTCCAGATCGTCTACGACCCGCACAAGGTCAGCTATGAAAAGCTGCTGGAGGTGTTCTGGCGCAACGTTGATCCCACACGAAACGATGGCCAATTCTGCGACAAGGGGCTCCAATACCGCCCTGCCATCTTTTTTCACAACGAGCAGCAACGCAGCCTGGCGGAAAAGTCCAAGAAAGAGATCGAAACGACAAAAACGTTTCCCGAGGCGGTGGTGACACAGATCGTCCGGGCAGTGGCTTTTTATCCAGCCGAAGCCTACCATCAGGATTACTATCGCAAAAACCTCTTACGCTATAAGTTTTATCGCTTGGGATGCCAGCGCGACAAGCGGCTCAAGGAACTATGGGGTGATGTGAGATTTTGACTTTGCAGTCACCGTCATAAATCCTGAATACGTATTAGATTAGTCGCTGAAAAATGACACTGCGCCAGTTGACGCACGGAGAGCAGGGCCGAGATCTGTACCGAACTATTTGAATTAATAGTTGTTGTGTATTGTGGTATAAACAATGCTCATGATCATTCAACGGGATGGCGTGCAAGCTTCCCCCTGACCAATGGTTGGGAGTCGAGCAAATGATTGCGGTAGATCTGCGAAGGCCAGGGAGGTCGAAAGCGTTCTCCTAACCAGCGGTGCTTGCCGCCGTCCCTTTCTGCAAACGAACGTGTTCCAAGCTTTAAACGGGTGGTGAGGACGCAGGAGAAGACGTGCTAAGCTCCGGCGTTGCAGGAGCGCGCTGTAACACAAAGCGCTGTCCGCAGTAGGGGCAATCCACGTGATCCTTCTCCCCAATCGGCAGATAAACACGTGGATGCCCCAACGCTCCCAGTCCACCGTCACAGCAGACGGTGAGTTCTTCTACAATCTTTGGGTTTCCAACCATCGTTTCTACACCTTGCGCTTTTTCCGGCCTGCTCGCCAGGGATTCGACGCATCTTGCCCAGGTTAAAGGGCGAAACACAATACCTTTGCGCTAATGCAAAACAAAAAAGCCTATAACTTCCGCGCCTCCGGCGAGTCTGCCATCAGCTGGACGCGGTGATTTTTCAGAGTCGAAAAGCAACGTTTTCTGCGTTTCTCCATGTTTCAAACACTTCTGGTTTAAACATATGCGGTACCTCCTGTGCCGCCGGATCCTCTGAATTAATCAGAGGTTCCTTCATTTCCAAATTCCAAACATCTACCCAGAACCTGCTCGTCCACCACGCCACGATGATAAGCGATCTGGCCTGAGACGATCGTGGTGTCGATAGAACACGGAAAGGTATGACCTCCAAAAGGAGACCACCCGCATTTATAGAGTACGCTCATTGGAGTCACAGCGGTCTCGCTTTTCGGATCAACCACGACCAGGTCCGCCCAGTACCCCTCCCGAACGAATCCCCGCTCTTTAATACCAAACAGTCTGGCGACCGCATGGCTGGTCTTCTCCACGATAAGCTCTAGAGGAAATATCCCCTGGCGATAAAGCTCCCATAGCAAACACAGGGCGTGTTGTACCAGCGGGAGCCCAGCGGACACCGTGAAATAACTTCCCTGTTTTTCACAGAGGGCGTGCGGAGCGTGGTCGGTTGCGATGACGTCGATGGATCCCTCGACGACACCACGGCGTAACGCTTCGCGGTCCGCTTGCGTTTTGATCGCGGGATTGCACTTAATCAAAGCCCCTTTGCCCTTGTAATCTGACGTTTCGAAATAGAGATGGTGCACACAGGCCTCTGCCGTGATTCGCTTATCGGTCAAAGGGGCACGAGACAGCAGAGCCAACTCAGGTGCCGTGCTAAGGTGCAGAAGATGCAGTCGCGAGCCGTAACGCTGCGCCAGATCTAAGGCGAGAGAGGAGGACTTAAAGCACGCCTCTTCACTTCGGATCAAAGGGTGGCAGTGCATGGGTATGGCCTCGCCATAGAGCTGCCGAAACTTGCGTTCATTCTCTTTTATCGTGGGTGTGTCCTCACAGTGGGTGGCGATAAGGACCGGCGAGTCGCGAAAGATCGACTCCAGGGCTTTGGGGCTGTCAACCAGCATGTCGCCGCTAGAAGCCCCCATAAAAACCTTTAGGCCGCATGCCCGCCGGGGATTGAGCGCTTTAATCGCTTCGATGTTGTCGTTCGTTGCGCCGAAGTAAAAGCCGAAGTTTGCATGCGATGTGCCCGCGGCGATGGCGTATTTCTCCTCCAATCGTTCTGAGGTCGTCGTCGGCGGTTGGGTATTCGGCATATCAAGAAAACTGGTTACCCCTCCGGCCACGGCGGCGCGGGATTCAGAGGCGATATCCCCCTTATGAGTCAGCCCCTGCTCGCGAAAATGTACTTGGTCATCGATGAGACCAGGCAATACGAGTTTGCCGCTGGCATCGATGAGAATGTCAGCGCGGACGGCGCTGAGATCCCCTCCAATGCGCTCGACGCGCCCACCTGTTACCAATAGGTCAACTTCAGTCCGGCGCCCCTCGTTGACCACTAACCCATTGAGCAGAAGAATACGATCCATCGGATCAAATCACTGCAATCGATCCGGTATAAGGTAACACCAATCCGGAAATCACAGCGCTGACTTTTTCTTTGCCCGAGGGTGTGCCTGATCGTAGACCGATGCCAAGTGCTGGAAATCGAGGTGGGTGTAGATCTGGGTCGTACCGATGCTCGCATGGCCCAGCAGTTCCTGAACGGCCCTTAAGTCGCCTGAGGATTCGAGCAGATGGCTGGCGAAAGAATGCCTGAGCATGTGCGGATGCACCGGCGTGGAGATCCCCTGACGCACGCCCCAGGCTCGCAAGCGCTGCTGCACCGTGCGTACATGCACGCGAGTGCCTCGCCGGCTTAAAAACAGCGCATCTTCGGCAGGATCATTCGACAACGTCCGACGCCAAGGCAACCACGCGCCCAGCGCCTCGATGGCGCAGCGCCCGATGGGGAGGATACGGTGCTTATTGCCCTTGCCGAGGACGCGAAGCTCGGCATCTCTTATCGCCACATCGCAGCGGTCAAGACCAACCAGCTCCGAGACACGCAAGCCGCAGGAATACAAGAGCTCCCACATGGCCGTGTCCCGACAGGCAAGCGCATCATCGGCGCCCTCTTGCATCAGCCGCCCCGTTTGATCGACATCCAGCACGCGGGGCAGTTTACGCCGCGCTCTTGGTGCTTTTACACACGCGGCGGGATCGCGCGCAAGCAGTTGGCGAGCGATGAGGAAGCGAAAGAAGGCACGAACACCGGACAAGGTCCTATGCAGCGTGCGGCTGCTTTTTCCGTTGCGATGCAACCACGCAATAAAAGCGCGCACATGCGACTCTTCGAGGTCCTCCCAGCGCTCGACCCTT
>Ga0187892_10007543_pt1 | contig 15468 bp, 12 predicted proteins | sample MA1701073metaG_FD_139345 | JGI IMG/M metagenome (GOLD analysis project Ga0187892, IMG submission 139345) | Bio-ooze microbial communities from a basaltic lava cave in the Kipuka Kanohina Cave System on the Island of Hawaii, USA - MA170107-3 metaG ... | reverse complement strand
GCCGGTGGCAGTTGATGAAAAGGCGCTCAACGGGTTTGTAGGGCGCGAATGCCCCGCTGCGGGGTTTCGCGCCGCCGTCTGCTATCGTGGCGCCGTCAAGGCAAAAGGACACGGCGCGAAACCCAGCCCTCCGCAGACTGCGGGCGGGGCATTCGCGCCCTACAACCACGCGGTATCGCTCTGCATGGCTACAGTATCACGATGCGCCCCCGTGGAGTTGCTTGCAGGCTTTGACGGTGTTGCTCATGAGCATCGCGATGGTCATCGGTCCGACGCCGCCGGGCACGGGCGTGATGAGGCTCGCCTTTTCTTTCACGGCGTCGAAGTCCACGTCGCCGACGAGGCGATAACCTTTTTCAGCGGTCTTGTCCTCGACGCGATTGACGCCGACATCAATCACGACCGCGCCGTCGCACACCATGTCCGCCTTGACGAAATGCGGCGAGCCGATGGCGGCGATGAGGATGTCGGCGCGGCGGGTGTGGTCGGCGAGATTTTCGCTGCGCGAATGACAAACGGTGACGGTGGCGTTGGCGTCCTTCGCCTTTTGCATGAGAATCAGCGCGAGCGGTTTGCCGACGATGCGGCTGCGCCCGAGGATGACGACGTGGCGTCCCTCGACCTTGACGTTGCTGCGCGAGAGAAGGATGTGGACGCCCGCGGGCGTGCAGGGCGCGAATCCCGTCGGGTCGCCGAGCGCGAGTTTGCCGACGTTGACGGGGTGGAATCCGTCCACGTCCTTGCGCGGGTCAACGGCGTCGAAGATTTTGTCCTCGTTGATGTGGGGCGGGGTGGGGGATTGGACGAGGATGCCGTGGATTTTCGGGTTGGTGTTGAGCGACGCGATGAGTTGGAGCAGTTGCGCTTCGGTGGTCGCGGCGGGCAGCGTGTGTTTTTCGGAATACAGCCCGAGTTTCGCCGCCATTTTGTCTTTCATCCCGACGTAGGCGACGGAGGCTGGGTTCTCGCCGACGAGGACGACGGCGATGCCTGGGGTGAGGTTGCGCGAGGACTTGAACCGCTGGATTTCTGTAGCAGTCTGCGCGTGGACTTGTTCGGCGATCGCCTTGCCGTCAATGAATGTGGCGCTCATGGAAAAGTGCAAACGGTCGCGACGACAGTTGCGGTCGTCGGGAAACAGTCACTGAGTTGGCGGAAAATCCCTCACCAGCCGTAAACAGGGCTGCGCGGTGTGCCCGAAGTCGGGATGTTCCATTCGCGCTGGAGAAAATCCACTTCCATCAACGGGCAGGGCTGACCGCGTTCCCAGATTTCGCGTCCGCGGACGCGGATGTTCTTGCCGATGTGGCGTTCGGGCTTCAAATCGGGGTTGACCCATTTGATGTAGCAGAGCGTGAAATCAAGACCTTTCGTGCCCTCGACGTTGAGCTTGTGTGTGGCGCCGACGGGCGCGTGTTCGTCCGCTGGCAGCAGCACGCCGATGCGGAGGATGCCTTCGCGCTGGATGAATTCGACGGGGCGAGGCGCCGTGGGCGGCGGCTCGGGCGTCATGATCTCGGGCATTTGCGGTCCGCCCACAACGGCTGCGGGCGCTCCGACTTCGACGTATTGCGCGGCGATCCATGCGGAAGCGATTGCGGGCGGTTTGATGACGAGCCAGTTGCCTTTCGTCGCCAGAACCTCGACGCGGTTGCCTTTCTTGAGCGTCGCGACGATGGCGTGCGTGTTGGCGGGACCTGAGCGGACATTGAGCGTGTCAACGCTCACCGCGCCGTCGGTGACGTAATCCTTGTGGACATAGAGCTTTGCTGATTCGGGAATGGCGATGCGCAGCCATTCGACTTTTTGCGCGCCGTCCTTGCCAGGCGCGGCGGCGGTCCTGCTTTCCAGAACGGAAACGGACGCGCCCTTGTTGAGTTGCGTCAACGTCTCGGCTTTGATGTCGGGCGCGACGCGCACGTTGACGCGGTCGCCCTTGAGCGTGCCTTGACGCGGCGCGTCGGCGGCGTTGGCGGTGAGACTGATGAACGCTGCGGAAACGAGCGCAGCGCAGAACGATGCGCGCCCGACGGCGCGACGTGTGATGGTGTTCACGGCGGTCCTCCTTGAGTTTTGAACGGCGGTGGGATCAAGCGGGCGGCTTGGTCTTGGGCAGCTTGGTCACGCGCTGCCCTTCCTTCCATCGCCCTTGTTGCTTCAAAATGACGACGCGCTCGAAACGTTTGAGGACGTTGCGCCGCGCCTTGATGCCTGCGGATTTCAAGCTGGGGTGCTGGGACATTTCTGGCTCCTGAATCTGGGTTGTGTTCGTTGGATGGTGGCGGACTGTCGGTCTCAGTTTTTGAGTTCGGCGATTGTCTTGTTCGCCCGATCTATCAACCGAGGGTCTTTACCATATTTGATGTAATTTTGGAAATACTCGATTGCGCGTTTGTTGTCTTTTTCCTTAACGGCGATTTCGCCCAGTTTGTAATGGGCGGGCGCGTAATCCGTCCGCAACCGCAGAACGGTCTGGTAGGCGTCCTTCGCCCTGGCGGTTTCGCCGCGCATGTTATACACGTCGCCCAGCCCCTCATACACGGGCGGGTAATCAATCCGTTCGCGGTCGGCGATTTTCTTGGCGTCCTGGAAATGGCTCAACGCCAGCCCCGCGTTCCCCTCTATCACATAGACGTTGCCGAGCGCGTTGTTGATGAAGATGGAATCGGGGTCAAGTTCGCGAGCCCTGATGAACAGCGGTTTAGCATCCTTGACAAACCCTCGGTTGAGCAACGCGACGCCCAAACTGTAATACGCGTAAGGCTCGCGCGCGGACAGGGGTTTGGCGTTCTCCAACTCGACGTGACGACGATACAGCCCAATCGCCTCCTCGATCTTCCCTGCGGTTTCCAACAGGATGCCAAGGTTGTGCAGGGCGCGCCCGAATTTGGGGTTCGCGGCGAGCGCCTGCCGATACCATTCTTCGGCGCGCTTGGCGTCGCCTTCGCCGTCGAACAACTCGCCGAGGTTGGTCAGCCCGTCGGCGTGTTTGGGCGTCATGGCGATGAGTTGCTCGTAGGCGGACTTGGCGTCCTTCAGAAAACGGGCGGCGTCCGCCTTCTTGTTTTCCGCCATGGCTTTCTCCGATAACCGCGTGTTGCACACGCCGATGTTGTAAAGCGCGTCGGTGTTGTTGGGCGCGGTTTTCAGTGCGCCCTGAAATTCCAGCAGAGCGCGTTCATACCGCCGCGCCTTGTAAAACTCCGCGCCCTTCTTCACCTGTTGCTGCGACTCATTCAGCCGTTTCACTTCCGCGTCCGTCAACCCCGTCGGCTGACTGTCCTGCGCAGTGGCGACGAAAGCACCACAGACGAGCGACAACGCGACCGCTGCCGAAGAGCCGAGCAAACTGCGGATGATGTTGGTTTCAATTCTTGCCATGGATCTTTTCCAGAATGAGTTTCGCCGCGGGCGCGAGCGAACTCTCAGGGGAAGTTTGTATCAGAGTTTCGAGCGTTTGTCTCGCCTCATTTTTTCTGCCCGTCGCCAACTGGCTGAGCGCGACGCAGTATTTGGCGCGGTCGTTGTCCAGGTGCGCGGGATATTCCTTGAGGTATCGCTCCAGCGTCGTGAGCGCCTGCGCGTGCTGGTCCAGTTTGCCCTGCGTGTAACCCAATGCGAACAGCGCGTTCGCCGTGTAGCCGCGCTGGTTCTTCGGGTCGTTCTCCACAATCGCCTTGAGATGATGCGCCGCGAGTGAAAGCCGATCCTCGGCGAGATACACCTCCGCCGTGCGCCAGTTCGATTCCGCGTCCTTCGGGTTGTCGAGCGCCTTGCGCCGCGTCTCGCGGAACGACGAACGCGGGCGTGTGCCCTCCGCCATCAACTGCATCACGTCGTCCTTTTTCTTCGCGCCGACCAGCCGACCGAGTTCCACGCGCGACGCATCGGTCAACACGATCGTCGGCACGCCCTTGATTTCGTATTTCGCGATCAACTCCGCCCTGCCTTCCACCTCGATGCGGACGCAGGTGAACTTCTCCGCCGCGTCCACCAACTCCGAATCGTTGAGCACCGTCCCCTCGAAATTCCCGCACCAATCCGACCGTCGCGCTGTGAAATAAATAAACAGCGGCTTCTGCGGTCCCTTGCCGTCCTTGAGTTCCTTGTGCACCGCGTCGAGGTCGCGCCGCCAGCGAATATGAGATTGGAGTTTTAACACCGCCTCTTGAGCCGCTTCCTTCACTTCCTCATTCGCGTCGGACTCCGCGAGCTTCTTCAACGGCTCAATCGCCCGCGCGTCGCCGTAAGCCCCCAGCGAGAACGCCGCCGACCACCGCGCGCGGGAACTGGTGTCGGTCAATTTGGAAATCAAAAACGCCGCCGTGGATTCGGCATTACTGACCTTCGCCAACCCGACGTAACCGACTTGGCGAAAATCGCTGTTGCCTGATTCGCACAGCTTCAGAAAAATCGCCTCGACCTCCGCGCCGCCGATTTTCACGAGCGCATCCGCCGCCTCCGATTGCACCGTTGGCGACGCATCGCGTAATTTTTTCTCCAGCGCGGGCACCGCTTGCTTGTCGCCGAACGCGCCGAGCGCCTTGCACGCGTGCTCGCGCTTTTCCTCATCGGGGTCGCTGAGTTGTTCGATGTATTTCTCGACTTCGCCCGCCCACAGCGTCGCGCCACAGAACAGGGCGCACGACACAGAAGCGAATTGCCACAACCGTTTCATCTGACGTTTTCGGAAATCCATTTCAAATACTCCTGGGAGCCAGCGGCGACGGGCAGCGCGATGATTTCGGGCGTGTCATACGAATGGGCGCTTTTCACGGCAGCGGCGAGTTTGGCGAACGCGCCCCGTTTCGTCTTCATCATCAACAGGCATTCCAACGCAGTTTCCAGCTTTCTGTTCCACCAGAAATGCGACTCGACGCCGCCGAGAATGTTCACGCACGCGGCGAGACGTTTGGACAGCACGACGGATGCGATGCGGCGCGCCTCGCTCTTCGACGATGCGGTGACGAACACCACGACAAAACTCTCCCTGGTTTTTCTCATCTGCGCTTGCGCGTCGGATGTTTGACGCGCTCCCCACCGACGGGCGCATTTAAGCCGAGAATCGCACGCAATTCAAGCAAATGTCGGATAAAAAAATCCGCCCCGCGCCCCCAGTCGGGAATCTCCTCGCCTTCCACCAGCAACACCGTCTTGCTCCCCGCCGCCTTGCCGCATTCCACGTCGTATTTGTAATCGCCGACCACGAGTGTCTGCGACGCCTGCAAATTCCACTGGCGGCAGATGTGCCACACGGGTTCGGGCTTCGGTTTGGAGTGCCCGTCCTCGCGGCTCAACGTGATTTCAAACTTCAAATCCAACCGACGGCATACCATGTCAATCGAGCGCCGCGTGTTGCGCGTGAGCAACGCGACGGGAATCCTCCGCTCGCGCAATTCCAGCAACAATTCCCGCGCACCCGCGCGAATCGGCGCGTTCTCCGCCGCGTGGTCTTCGTGCTTTTGCAGAATCCGCTTGATGCGTTCCCGCTCCGCCTCCGTCGCCGCGAGCATGTGATCCACCAAATCCACGCCCGTGATGCCGACCTCCGTCTCAATCGCGCGGAAATCGAAGAACGGCTCAGTCAACGTGCCGTCCATGTCGAAGATGACACCCCGGAAAATCATGGTTTCGTTTCCGCCGCCGCGTCCATCGCGCCTTGTTGTTTTTCAATCAGCGCATTGATCTCCGCAATCATCTCCGTGTTCTCCTTGATCACGCGGTGCTCGACGCTGAACGCGTAGATGTTGAACACGATGGCGAGATACCCGCCCCACGGATGCACCCAATCCCACGTCGCGTTCATCCCCAGCCAATCCGTGTCCCGCGCCGCGCCCAACCACGAGATGATGATGATCGAAAACGCCGCCATCGTCGCCAGCCCCGACGTGCGCCCCTTGAATGTCTTCGTGCGCCGCACGTAACCCGTCTTCGGGTCATTCGGCAAACTGAAATTCTCCACCGCCTCCTTGATGCCTTTGCCCGACCCCATGAAATGAATCATCACCACGCTGTGAGTCAGGCACGTGAAAATCCCCGTCACCACCCCCAGCGTGAAATGCCACACGTGCCACGCATCGCGGTTCGCCCCCGCCATCCATCCAAAAATCACCGTCGCCACGAAAAAAATCGTGTTCCACACCGCCAGGCTCAAAAAAATCACATTCATTTGGCGCGGACTCTATCCAATCGGCGCTCCACTGTAAATAATCGTCGCCCCAATCCCACAACGCGAATTGTGTGCTTTTTGTGCCTCTTTGTGGCTATAAGGAAAACATGCCCAACTACTTCCTCGGTCTCGACAGCGGCACGCAATCCACCAAGACCATCTGCGTGGACGGCGACACAGGCGAAATCCTCGCCGCCGCCTCGCAGCAATACGACCTCATCGGAGGTCTCCCCGCAGGTCACAAGGAACAACACCCCCAGACTTGGCTCGACGCCTGCAAATCCACCATCCGCCAATGCGTCGAACAACTTCGCGCCAAAAATCTTTCGCCCGACGACATCCGCGCCATCGGCGTCAGCGGACAACAGCACGGCTTCGTTCCGCTCGACAAAACCAACGAAGTCATTCGCCCCGCCAAACTCTGGTGCGACACTTCCACCGCGCCGCAATGCGACGCGCTCATCAAGAAACTCGGCGGCTTGAAACGCGTCATCGCGCTCACGGGCAACGGCGTCCCCGCGGGTTTCACCGCCTCCAAAATTCTCTGGCTCAAACAACGCGAACCCGCCAACTACAAACGTCTCGCCACCGTCCTGCTCCCGCACGATTACATCAACTTCTGGCTCACGGGCAACAAGACGATGGAATACGGCGACGCCAGCGGCACCGCGCTCCTCGATGTCCGCAAACGCCAGTGGTCCGACAAAATGCTCCGCGCCATTGACCCCAAACTTCGCGACAAACTTCCGCCGCTCCAATCCTCCGACAAACCCGCAGGCACACTCCGCCCAAAACTCTCTTCACTCCTCTCCCTTCCCTCATCCGTCCTCGTCAGCGCAGGCGGCGGCGACAACATGATGGGCGCCATCGGCACGGGCAACACCCGCGCGGGTTGCGTCACCGCCAGCTTCGGCACCAGCGGCACCATCTACGCGTGCAGCGAAAAACCCGTCGTGGACAGGGAAGGGGAGATTGCCGCGTTCTGCGATTCCACCAACCGCTGGATGCCGCTCCTCTGCACGATGAACGTCACTGTCGCCACTGAACTCATCCGCATCTTCTTCCACCTCACCCACGAAGAAATGGACGCCGCCATTTCCAAATCACCCGTCGGCGCCAACGGCTTGCTCCTCCTCCCGTATCTCGACGGCGAACGCACCCCCAACGTCCCCGACGGCACAGGCGTCTGGTTTGGCGTCAACGCGCACACCTGGAAACAGGAACACATCTGCCGCGCCGCCATGGAAGGCGTCACCCTCGGCATGAACTACGGACTCAATCGCCTGCGCGCCCTCGGCATCCGCCCCCGACAAATCCGCGTCACAGGCGGCGGCAGCAACTCCCCCGTCTGGCGGCAAATTATGGCGGACATCTTCAACGCCGAAGTCGTCTGCACCCAAACCGCCGAAGGCGCCGCATTCGGCGCCGCTTTGCAAGCATTCTGGTGCTGGCAAAATTCTGTAACCCGCGTGCCCTCACGCGGCGCTGCCGAATCCATCGCCCCCATCACCGACCGCCTGGTTAAACTCGACAACAAAACCCGCTGCCTCCCGAATCCCAAAGCCGTGAAGATTTACAAACAACTCCAATCGTTGCAGGACAACCTCTCGCGCTCATCGCGGCAAGTCTTCTCCGAGCACCGCAGAATACTTTGAACCGCCAAGACACCGAGAAGACATGCTTCACAATTCCGCTCCGCTTTGGCAGAGTTTGAAAGCGGCGTTGACGAGCTAAAGTTGATGTCCCTTTAATTCAAATGTCCACGCGCTTTTTTACCAACCACGGCAAACAGACGCTCTTGCAAAAGTTTCAGGGAGTGTTTGAAAGTAATCCTGACATCGAATGGTTCGACGCGCTTGTAGGCTTTTTGCGCGCGTCAGGATACTTCGCCATCCGCCCCTATCTCGAAAAAGTCCCGCACATCCGCATCCTCGTGGGGATCAACGTGGACGCAATCATGGCGGATTACCACAAGCGCGGGTTGCTCTTTCTCGCTGACCCCACGAAAGCGTTGCAGGAATACAAGACGGAGTTGCAGAAGGACATTCAGTCCGCTACCTACTCGAAGGAAATCGAAACGGGCATCCTGCAATTCGTCGAGGACGTGATTTCCAAGAAGATTTTCCTGAAAGCTCATCCCACGCAACGCCTTCACGCCAAGATTTACATTTTTCGCCCGAGAGGATTCAACGAGCATAAGCCTGGCGCAGTCATCACTGGCTCCTCAAATCTCACAGCGTCGGGAATCGGCAAAGACGAGGTTTCCAACTACGAGTTCAACGTCGTGCTGCACGATTACGACGATGTTCGCTTTGCCACGGACGAGTTCGAGCGACTCTGGAAAGAGTCCGTCGAAATACTTCCGAAATTCCTACAGGAAATCCGCGATTCAACTTATCTCAAGACCGACGCCACGCCCTACGAACTCTACTACAAACTCCTCACCGAGTATTTCGGCGCAGCCATCGAATACGACCCAAACGCCATCACGGATTTGCCCGAAGGCTTCAAACGCCTCAGCTACCAAGTGGATGCGGTCGCCAGCGGGTTTCGTCTGCTCCAAAAACACGGCGGTTTTTTCCTCGCCGACGTGGTGGGACTCGGCAAAACCATCGTTGCCATCCTCATCGCCAAAAAATTCTATTTTCACAACGGCTTTCCCGAATACCGTTCGCACACACTCATCGTCGTCCCGCCCGCGCTGGAAGAAGGCTGGCAAATGACGATAGACCGTTTCCGCCTCGACAACTGCCGCATCATCACCAACGGCAGTCTCCACAAACTCAAACATCCTGAAAAATTCGACCTTGTGATCGTGGACGAAGCGCACAAGTTCCGCAACGACACCGCCGAAGCGTTCGACGAACTCCAGCGCATCTGCAAGACGCCCACGCAGCGCGTCCTTCCTGACGGCTCGCGAGCGCCGAAGAAAATCATGCTCGTCAGCGCCACGCCGCTCAACAATCGTCCCGACGACATCCGCAACCAGATTTCCCTTTTCCAAGACCTCAAGGATTCGACGCTGAGCATCGGCAATCTGCAACACTTCTTCGCGCAACGGCAGTTGGAATACCAGCAGGCGCACAAGGAAACGGATGTCGAGACGGCGCGCAAGAAGGTGAAGGCGATTTACGAACTCATCCGCACCAAAGTCATTTCCGAAATCATCGTCCGCCGCACGCGCACTGATTTGCTCCAGAGCAAGGATTACGATGAGGATTGCAAACAGCAGGGTGTCGTTTTCCCGAAAGTCGAAAAGCCCCGCCACATCTTTTATCAGCTTCCGCCCTCGCTCGAAAATCTCTACGACCGCACCGTCGCGCTGCTGTCCGATTCCGACGGACTGACCTACAACCGTTACCGCGCCATTTCCTTTTTGAAACCCGACAAGAAACTCAAATACCAAAACGCCGACCGCATCTCGCAGCAACTCGCCGCCATCATGCGGACGCTGCTCATCAAGCGGCTCGACAGCAGCTTTCACGCATTCCGACAGTCCCTCCGCCGTTTTCGCGACGCGACGGACATCATGCGGCAGATGTTTCAGAAGGGGACAATCTACATCGCGCCGAACCTCAACGTCACCGAGTTCCTTATCGAAGGACGCGAAGACGAACTCATCGCCAAGATTTCCGAACGCGAGCCGACCGACCCGACGATTTCCGTTTGCGAGCCGTCCGATTTCGAGAAGGGGTTTGTCGAAGGTTTGGAGCAGGATTGGAATAAACTCGACGCGCTCTACAAGGAATGGGCGGAAGTGCAGGAAGACCCGAAGCTCGATGAGTTCTTGAGCCGACTGAAAGTGGAGTTGTTCGATTCAAAAATCAACCGCGACAAGAAACTCGTCGTGTTTTCGGAATCGAAGGAAACCACCGACTACCTTCACGACCATCTCAGCAAGGCGGGTTACGCAAAACTGCTCACCGTGGACTCGCACACCCGCGCACAACGGATGCCTCTGGTCCGCGCCAATTTCGACGCCAACATTCCCGACAACGAAAAGGCGCACGATTACGACATCCTCATCTCCACTGAAATCCTTTCGGAAGGCGTCAACCTCCACCGCGCCAATGTGGTTGTGAACTACGATACGCCGTGGAACTCGACGCGCCTCATGCAACGCATCGGGCGCGTCAACCGCATCGGCACGACCGCGCCGAAAATTTACATCTACAATTTTTACCCGACCGCCAAAGTGGACGACGACATCGCCCTCAAAAAGAAAGCCATCATCAAGTTACAGGCGTTTCACACCGCGCTGGGCGAAGACAGCCAGATTTACTCCACCGAGGAGGAGTTCGGGACATTCGGGCTGTTCGACCGCACTCCCGAAGAAGAAGAACGCGACGAACGGCTCATGCTGCTCATGGAATTGCGCCAATTCCGACAGCACAACCCCGAAAAATTCCGCCAAATCCAGAACCTCCCGCTCCGCGCCCGCGTCGGTCGCGCCGACGCCGCCCGCGCCCGCAGCACCGTCACATTCATTCGCAGCAACCGCCGCGATGCTTTTTTCCGAGTGAAACCCGACGGCAGCATCGAGGAGACAACGCTCATCGAGGCGGCGCGCGAGTTTCGGACATCCGACCCGAAGGAAAAGGCGATTCCGCTCCACGACGCGCACCACGAGCACGTCAACATCGCGCTCAAGGCGTTCGAGAAAAAAGTCCTCGACGAAATCCTTCAACCCAAGTCCGTCGAAACCAAGCAAAGCCCCAATGAACGCCGCGCCCTTGAATATCTTGATGGCTTTCTCAGCTTCACCTTCCTCAGCAATGACGAGCGCCAACTGATTCGCTTTGCGCAACAAGCCATCCGCCGCGCCCGTTTCCAGAACCTTCAACGCGACGTGAACAAACTGAAACGCTCGACCAAAGACGTGAAGATTTCCCCCGTCGCGCTCACCGACAAACTGTTCGCCATCCTCCGCAAATATCCGTTGCACGAACAGACCGAGACAGCCCCCGCGTCCGAGCAACCCCGCCACGTCGAAATCAACCCCGACATCATCCTCTCCGAGTCGTTTGACTCGCCGACCCCAAAGAAGTAAAATCCAACCGTGATCATTGAACTGCCAGACCTGCCGTCCACCGAGGGACTGACGCCTGAAGAAGCGCGTCTGGAACTCGCGTGCGCCCTTTATGCGCGCGGACGCATCGGCAAGGTTGCGGCGACCGAGATGGCGGGCGTGGATTTCTTCGCCTTCCAACGCGCCTTGGGTGAGCGCGGCATTTCGCTCTATACCGAGCAAATGCTGACGGAAGACATGGAAACCCTGAAGAAACTATTCCCGTCGTGATTGTCGTTGCCGACACCTCGGTGCTCATCAATCTTTGCCGCGTCAAGCAGGACGGGCTTCTTCAGCTCTTGTTCCGTGAAGTCGTCATCCCGCCCGAAGTCGCCTCGGAATTCGCGCGACTCGTTTCCAACCACCCCCGCTTCGCGGGACTCACTCTCCCCGACGGAATCCGTCAACAAGCGCCTTCCAGTCTGCTCCCACAAGTCGGCGCGGCATCGGGCATTGACCTCGGAGAAGCCGCCGCGCTTTCCCTCGCAGTTGAGATTCAAGCCGACGCCGTGTTGCTGGACGAACGACGCGGGCATGAAATTGCCCTGCAACTTGGACTTCGCGTGATGGGTATCATTGGTATTCTCATCGAAGCCAAAGCCAAGGGACTCCTTCCTTCTGTCCGACCCGTCCTTGATGCCCTCCAGCGCGACGCGGGTTTTTGGATTTCCGAACCGTTGCGCCAGCAAATCTGCCGTCTCGCCAACGAAACACCATGACCTCCGCCGAACTCCAGCACCGCCTCGCCGCGTCCTACGACCGCGACCAATGGCTCGTCACCCTGCGCCATGTCCTGCCGCGCACGGAGATTCACCTCCAAGCCACTGGCATCACCGAGGACAAGAAATACGCCAAATCCATCTTCCAACTCGGCTCGGTCAACCTGGGCGACGGCAAAAAGCTCGCCATCCTCGAAGTCACCGTCGCCCAGAAGATTGACCTGCTCCGCAACCGCGTCGGCTTGCGCAACCTCGTCGCCCGCTACATCGTCCCTGGGCAATTCGACGGCGTGCTCGCCATCTTCCGCCAACCCGACGCCAGCGACTACCGTTTCACCTTCGCCGCCCGCGAATCGGGATTCGACGAACAAGGTCAACTCGTCCGCCGCGAAACCGCCCCGCGCCGTTTCACCTACATCCTCGGCGCAAACGAATCCTGCCGCACCGCCGCCGAACGGTTCGAGTTGCTTGCGCGCAAAGGCGACCACGCCGCGCTTCCCGACGTGGTGGAAGCGTTCAACGTCGAAAAACTCAGCAAGGATTTCTTCAACGATTTCCGCAAAGTGTTTGCCCGCGTCACCGCTGACATCCGCGACCGTAACAAAGGTTGGACTCCCAAGACCGTCGAGCAGGAAGCCCAAACGCTCCTTAACCGCCTGCTCTTTCTCTACTTCATCCAACGCAAGGGCTGGCTCAATCGTCAGCGCGATTATCTTTTCAAAGCGTTCGCCGAGCACGCCGCCGATGCCCCCGACGGCACTTCCTACTACGACAAATTCCTGAAACACGTCTTCGTCAAACTTTCCGATGCCGACGCTTTCTTTTCCGACCTCGGTGACTTGCCCTTCCTCAACGGCGGTTTGTTCGACGACGAACAGGAATCGCTCTCCCCGCGTTACCGAATGAAAATCGGCAACGATGCCTTTCGCCACATCTTCGACGACCTGCTCAACGCCTACAACTTCACCGTCCGCGAGGACACGCCTCTCGACCAGGAAGTTGCCATTGACCCCGAAATGCTCGGCAAAATCTTTGAATCGCTCGTTTTGCAATTGGAGCAATCCGACACGGGCGGGAAAACCTCCCGCCATGACACGGGCAGCTACTACACCCCGCGCCCCATCGTCCACTACCTTTGCCGCGAAGGATTGCGCGCATGGCTCGAACAATTTCCACCAACTGGAAATGGGTTAATGGGGAAATGGGTTGATGGGAAATCCCAAACTCCATCACTCCAACACTCCGACCCCAATACCCCATTACCCCATCAACCCATCAACCCATCCGCCTCCTGGCCCTCCCGCCTCTCAAAACTCCTCGCCCTCGACGCCTCTGATGGAATTGATGCCTCCGAACGCGCCTCCCTTGATTCGCTTCTCACCCCCGAAGAGAGCCTTGCCGTCCTCAACCGCCTCGACGATTTCCGCGCCTGCGACCCCGCCGTCGGTTCGGGCGCGTTCCTCGTCGGGCTGCTCCACGAACTCGTCAACCTCCACCGCCTCTGCGAAACCCGCTCACGCGGCAAAGACCCCGTGGAACACGACTCCGAATGGCTCTACAACACCAAAAGCCGCGTCATCCAGCGCGTCCTCTACGGCGTGGACTTGCAGGAACGCGCCACCGACATCTGCAAACTCCGCCTCTGGCTCTCCCTCATGGTGGACTGCGAAATCGGCGTGGACGTGGACAACTGCTCCGCCTCCGCCTTCCGCGACGCGCTGAAAAAGAAAGTCACCCCGCTCCCCAACCTCGATTACAAAATCCGCCGCGCTAATTCCCTCATAGACATGGTGCGCGGGCATCCCATCAAATTCCCCCGCGAAATCTCCGACGACAAAAAACTCGCCCTCATCCGCAGCAAACTCGCCTCCGCCAAGACGGATTTCTACAACGCCCGCCATTACAAAACCAAACTCCGCGCCCGCTTTGAAATCCTCGACGCCAACGCGGAACTGGCGCAGCACGAGTTTTCGTGGGCGCTCACCGCGCTCGGATTTTCGTTCGACGACAAAACCGCCGCGCAAGCCGCCGATTTGAAACGCGCGGAGATGGAAATGGGCAGGTTGCGCTCGCTCATCAAATCCGCTCTCAAACGCGACCCGAAGAAACAGAAACGCGAACTGCTCCGCCTCAGCCGTATCTTCGACGACGTGCGCCATCCCACCTTCGTCTGGCAACTCGACTTCGCCGAAATCTTCCACAGGGTAGGACAAGCTTCCAGCTTGTCCAATTCCGTCACCGACCAACTGTTGCCAGCTTCTGCAAACTCGGAAACGGACAAGCAGGATGCTTGTCCTACCCTCAGCGGCTTCGACCTCATCCTTGCCAACCCGCCTTACGTGCGGCAGGAAAAAATCAAACACCTCAAACCGCTGCTGGAAAACGCCTACGATTGCTACGACGGGCGTGCCGACCTCTATGTTTATTTCTACGAGCGCGGCGTCAAACTCCTCTCCAAAGGCGGCGTCCTCTCTTTCATCAGTTCCAACAAATTCTTCCGCGCGGGCTACGGGGAAAACTTACGGAAGTATCTCGGAGGGAAAACTGAATTGCACAATATGATTGATTTCGGAGACTTGCCGATTTTCGAGGCGACTGCGTATCCTTGTATTCTAATTGCTCGAAATTGTCCGCCATGCACAACGCGAACAGTTCAAACATTAAACGTTGGGACAGAACGTGAATTGGCAGCGTTTGCAGAGCTTGCGAAAACTGGTATGACGACAATTTCGCAGAAGGAATTTGGCTCGCCCATTTGGCAGTTGGAGGGGAGCGTGATTCTATCGTTGCTTGCGAAAATACGAGGGGCAGGGAAACCGTTGGGAAATCTGGTGAATGGTAAAATTTATGCGGGTATCAAGACTGGGCTTAACGAAGCATTCTTAATAGACGCAGCAACACGCAATATGCTTATCAAAGAAGATAAGAAGTGTGCCGAGGTCATTAAGAAATTCGTCAAAGGCAAAGATGTTTCCAGATGGGTTTGTGAGACGGGCGACCGCTTTATCATCTACACCCCCCACGGTTTCGACATAAACGCCTATCCAGCAGTCAAACGACACCTCACCCAATTTAGAAGTTCTCTGGAAAAGAGAGCGCTCGATCAAAAATGGTTTGAACTACAGCAGCCTCAACTTGCTTTCACGCCAGATTTCGAAAAAACAAAAATCGTATATCCCAATGTTGCACTCGGCTGTCGGTTCGCTTTGGACACTGGTAGCTATCTCGACATGACGGCATTCTGTGTGTGCTCGCACGACCTACTTTGGTTGGCAATCTTGAACTCGTCAGTAATGATTTTTTATTTCGCGCACTTGGGTATTCAACGGAGAGGTGGTTATCAAGAGTTCAAAACACAATATGTAAGGGAACTCCCCATCCCCTCCGCCCCCGCTGCCGAGCGCCATGCCATCGAGGGGTTGGTGGAGAAATGTCTCGCCGCGCGCGGCGTCGGCTGCGAGACGTGGGAGCAAGAAATCAACGCCCGCGTCGCCCGCCTCTACGGCTTAACG
>Ga0187892_10007542_pt1 | contig 15469 bp, 16 predicted proteins | sample MA1701073metaG_FD_139345 | JGI IMG/M metagenome (GOLD analysis project Ga0187892, IMG submission 139345) | Bio-ooze microbial communities from a basaltic lava cave in the Kipuka Kanohina Cave System on the Island of Hawaii, USA - MA170107-3 metaG ... | reverse complement strand
CTATGCGCAACGATGATGTTAGAGCCGGCGACGCGCATCGTGTATGCGCTCGTGCGAATGGCCTGGAAGGATATCGTTTACACAGTGGCAGGATTCGTCCTTCTGTGGAAAGAACTATTGCCACTCATCAAGACTAGTCGCGCCTGATTCTTTCATGTACTCACCACGTTTCCCAAAGCTAGCGCCGCTTTTAAGCGAATGAAAGTTCTGCTATTGAACCGGTACGATCGGCTGGGCGGGAGCAGCCGTTTGCGCTTACTGCAATACATTCCGTGGTTAGCGCAGCGAGGGATTGAGGTCGACGCGAGCCCGCTCCTTGATAAGGATTATTTACATACCTTATACGCGGGTGGCGATAAAAGCTGGCATAAAATAGCGCGGTCATACATCGACCGGGTCAAGCGGCTCCTCAAGGCCAAGCGTTATGATTTATTGTGGATCGAGAAAGAACTTTTCCCAATGTTACCAGCCTGGGGGGAATTGGTACTCAAGCGGTGTGGTGTTCGTTATATCGTCGATTACGATGACGCGGTATTTCACCGCTACGACATGCATTCAAATAGACTCATTCGAGGGCTACTAAAAAAAAAATTGATCATGTAATGAAGCGCGCCACGCTTGTTATTGCGGGAAATGGGTATTTAGCAGATAGGGCTCGGAGCGCGGGCGCAAGATGGATTGAAGTGGTGCCGACGGTAGTCGATATCGAGCGCTATCGCATCCGTCCAACTTCTCGACAGGACGCGTTTACCATCGGATGGATCGGGACGCCTGGGACGGCCCTATATCTCAAAAATGCGCAGGCGGCATTGCATTCGCTTGGGAAAATCGGTCGCGCCAAGGTTCTTCTTGTAGGCTCTGGGGCGGTGACGACTGAAGGCGTGGTTACCGAACACCGCGAATGGTCTGAAGAAACCGAAGTGGCGGACATTCAGGACTTTGATGTGGGTATTATGCCTCTACTGGACGGGCCATGGGAACGCGGCAAATGTGGCTATAAGCTGATTCAATATATGGCGTGTGGTAAGCCGGTAGTCGCGTCACCGGTAGGAGTTAATTGTCAGATCGTAGATCACGGCGTAAATGGATTTCTCTCGGAAAGCGCTTCGGATTGGCTGAACGCCTTAAGTGAGCTGATGCATTCCCAAGAGCTGTGTACACGCATTGGAAGCGCCGGACGACGATTAGTCGAGCAGCGGTATTGTTTGCAAGTAACAGCTCCTCGCATCGCAGATCTGATGGTGGCGGCGTTAGGGCAAGAGGTGTAACACTATTTCATTTATACGTTTACGATCGAAATCGAACAACCACCGTCATGCCGTGGAAGCTGGTATGCAGGAAACCGGCGTAAGTCCTGCGTTCTTAGGTATGACGACCTGTAGCGTACCGAGACCAAGTTGAAGAACTGCCAAAACGTAAATGAATTCGAGAAACCAACTACTAGATTGATAAACAGGGGACGCAAATAAACCATGTGCGGTATCGCGGGCATATGGCAGCGCAAGGGTTTGCGCCTCTCCGATGCGAAGCCGGCGTTGCAGGCGATGGCCGGGGCTATTCAGCACCGCGGTCCGGACGATGCCGGTATATGGGCAGACCAGGACGCCGGGATCGGGTTTGCCCACCGGCGGCTTTCCATCCTGGATCTTTCCCCCGCGGGTCATCAGCCGATGGTGTCGGCCTGCGGGCGGTATCTGATCGTCTTCAACGGGGAGATTTACAATCATCTGGAGCTGCGGCGAGAGCTCGATTCGCTGGCCTTCTCCCTGGCCGATGAATGCACCCGCACCCAACCCCCAGGAGCGCAAAGCAAGGGCCTCGCACAGAGTGTAAAGAATGTTTGGCGTGGACACTCGGACACCGAAACCTTGCTTGCGGCATTGTCGCAATGGGGTGTGCGGAAAGCACTCGAGCGGTGCGTCGGAATGTTTGCCTTCGCACTTTGGGATCGGCAACAACGCATGCTCATTCTAGGACGGGACCGCATCGGAGAGAAGCCGCTCTATTACGGCTGGCAGGGAGATGTTTTTTTGTTCGGCTCGGAGCTTAAAGCCTTGCGCGCTTATCCGGGATACAGGGCCGAAATCAACCGTGGTGCGCTCGCTTTGTTTCTCAGGCACAACTATGTGCCCGCCCCATACACCATCATCTCTAGTATCTACAAACTGCCACCGGGAACGTACCTCACGGTCTCTACAGAACACAAAAATGCCATGCCTCTCGCGTACTGGTCCGCCCGAGAGGTGGCCGAGCGGGGTCAGCACGATCTGTTCAAGGGAACGCACAAGGATGCGGGCACGGAACTAGAGAGTCTGCTCAGACAGGCGGTCGCGGGGCAGATGGTAGCCGATGTCCCGCTTGGCGCTTTCTTATCGGGTGGTACGGATTCTTCTGCGGTCGTGGCGCTGATGCAGGCACAGTCGCCGCGGCCGGTGAAGACCTTCACCATCGGGTTTTGGCAGACGGAGTATAACGAAGCCGAGTACGCCAAAGCGGTAGCCCGTCACCTGGGCACAGAGCACACGGAGCTCTATGTCACAGAACAGGAGGCGCTAGGGGTGATCCCGAGCTTGCCGGAAATCTACGACGAACTCTTCGCCGACTCCTCACAGATCCCTACCTATCTCGTTTCCAAGCTCGCTCGCCAGCACGTGACGGTGAGCCTCTCCGGCGATGGGGGCGATGAGCTGTTCGGCGGTTACAACCGCTACTTTTGGACGAGGAATATCTGGCGCAAGCTGGGTTGGCTGCCTACGTCCATGCGCTTGGCTATCGCGGCGCTGTTGACCGGCATTCGGCCACAGGCCTGGAACTCCGTGTTTCATCGTTTCCAGTGTTTTTTGCCTGGACGCTGGCGCTATGCCAATCCGGGCGATAAGCTGCACAAGCTAGCCGACCTGTTGGCGGTGAAAACACCGGAGGAGATCTACCACCAGCTCGTTTCCCACTGGGAAAAGCCTGCGCTGGTGGTCCCGGACGGGAAGGAACCCGGGACCGTGTTAACCGACAGTGCAGGCTGGGCCCAACTGCCGGATTTCGCGCATAGGATGATGTATCTGGACCTAGTGACCTACCTGCCCGACGACATCCTGGTCAAAGTGGACCGGGCGGCCATGCGCGTGGGCCTGGAAACGCGGGTCCCGTACCTCGATCACCAGGTGGTCGAGTTCGCCTGGCGCTTGCCCTTGTCCACGAAAATCCGCAACAGCCAAGGCAAGCAGCTGCTGCGGCGCGTGCTACACCAATATGTACCTGAAGGACTGATCGAGCGACCCAAGATGGGTTTCGGTGTGCCTTTGGACGTTTGGTTAAGGGGGGCGCTTCGGCCTTGGGCCGAGGGGTTGCTCGATGAGCAGCGCTTGGCACGGGAAGGATTCTTCAATCCTGTGCCGATCGGCCAGAAATGGGCCGACCACCTGAGAGGGGACCGAAATTGGGCCTACCATCTATGGGACGTGCTCATGTTCCAAGCGTGGCTGGAGCATTGGGGAGGAGCGCCCGCGTCCTAGCCTTCCCCTGAGGGGATATCTGAGAGCCTGTGAAAAAACCTGCTGCGCTCGGGATCTCGCGTTCCGGCGGTGCTCGGAATCCTCATGTATTTCAATATACACTCCGGTTGCTCGTCTCATCCTTGAGACTCACCCCCTCGGGGCTTGCGCTCCGTTTCGCTCCCGGCGAAACGGTCCTGCGCTTCGGCGGAACGCGACCTCCCGTCGCTCGCGACGATTTTTTCACAAGCTCTGAGTCTGCTCTAGCGCCGTGTGTTTGAAGAACCGAAATCTCACCCAAGTAAACCCGCTTTAGATGACGAGCCGTCCCAAGCTCCTTTATTTTGTGACGGAAGATTGGTATTTCTGCTCCCATCGTTTGCATCTCGCGCTCGCGGCTCGAAATGCGGGGTTTGATGTTCTCGTTGTGACCCGGGTGCGAAGACATGGACAGACGATCATCTCGTGCGGATTTCGCTTGATCCCCATCGAGTTAGTCCGTCATGGCTCTAATATTTTCTCTGAGCTGCCCGTTTTGTACCGGCTGTTTCAAATATACCGAACGGAGAAACCTAATATCGTCCACCATGTGGCTTTAAAGCCTGTACTCTATGGTTCGATAGTAGCGATGGCCGCGGGAATGCCCGCGATCGTTAACGCGGTGACCGGTTTGGGTTACCTGTTCGCTTCCAGGGACTGGAAAGCGCGCCTATCGAGGGGATTCATTAAGTCTTTGTTGCGTCGGCTAATAGGCAACGATAAAAGCATCGCCATATTGCAAAATCCGGATGACGTGCAGCTGTTATTTGGAACGGCGGGTGACAGCAACTCGTGGGTTCGGATCATTCGGGGCTCCGGCGTCGATCTCCACGCGTTTGCGCCATTGCCAGAGCCCAGAGGAACACCACTGATCGTGTTGGCGGGACGCATGCTGTGGGATAAGGGTGTCCAGGAGTTTGTAACAGCGGCTAGCGCACTGCGGCAAAAGGGTATTGCCGCTCGATTCGCTCTCGTTGGCGCGAGCGATGTGAGCAGCCCTTCAGCAGTGCCAGAGCGGCAGCTCCAAACATGGCAGGACGACGGTGTGATCGAGTGGTGGGGATCCCGCGACGATATGCCAGAGGTTTTTGCTCAATGCCATATCGTCTGTTTGCCTTCGTACCGCGAAGGAGTGCCCAAGGTGTTGATAGAGGCAGCCGCTTGTGCACGCCCGATCGTGACTACGGACGTACCGGGTTGTCGCGAGATCGTGCGCCATGAAGAAAATGGGCTGTTGGTGCCGGCGCACGATGCGCAGAGTCTGGCCAAGGCTTTGCGCCGGCTGATCGAGGACTCAGCTCTGCGGCGACGCTTCGGACAGTGCGGACGGTTGATCGTCGAGCGGGAGTTTGGCCTGTACAAGGTAATCGACGAGACATTAGGGGTGTACCAAGAGCTGCTGGATGCGAAAGGCATGGCAAGATCGAAAGTATCATTATGACCCGAGCGCCCAATGGCTCGGGCGCTGGAGATCCCTGGCTTCGATGGAAGTCAGCCCGCGTATCGTCGTGACCGGGGCCACCGGCTTTATCGGTAGCGCCCTAGTCCGCCGGCTCTCTGCGCAGGGCGTTGAGGTAGTAGGCGTCACGCGGCAGAGGGCCCCTGCGGGCGACCAGGCTGTTAGGTGTTGGCTTACGGTCGAAGCCATTGGGCCTGACACGCAATGGGGGGGCATCTTAGAGAATGCCGATGTCGTTGTGCATCTGGCCGCGATCGCTCATTCGGCCCCAGAGCATCCCTCGGAAGCCTTGGCGCATTACCGAGAGGTAAATGTCTACGGGACGGAACGCTTAGCGCGGTGCGCGGCCGCAAGTGGTGTTAAGCGATTTATTTTTCTTAGCAGCGTTAAGATCCATGGAGAGGAGACGGGCAGAGGTCCCGATGGCCAATGGGAGAGCTTTAAGGAGAGTGACCCGGCGAATCCGCGAGATGCGTATGCTATCAGCAAATGGGAAGCGGAGCAGGCGTTGGAGAAAACACGCGCTGAAACGAGTATGGACACAGTTATCTTGCGCCCTCCGTTGGTGTATGGCCCCGGGGTGGGTGCTAATTTCCTCCGATTGCTAGATCTCGTCTATCGCGGCATCCCCACCCCTTTAAGAGCAGTGCGTAATCGAAGAAGCCTGATTTACGTGGAAAATCTGGTCGACGCTCTCATTGCCTGTATTTCATGTCCTTCGATTAACAAGACATTTCTTGTCGGCGATGCCGTTGCCTCCACGCCGGATTTGATCCGCTCTATAGGGAAAGCCCTGCACCGGCCGGTGTTTTTGTTCTCACTTCCCATGGCGTTATTGCGGGCGATGGCCGTAGCGAGCGGAAAGAAAGCGATCATGGATCGCTTATTAGGCTCCTTGGTCGTCGATTGTTCATTGATTCAAAGGCAGTTGGGCTGGTCTGCGCGCTGGTCTGTGGACCAGGGCTTACAGACCACGGCGCGATGGTTTTTGCAGACACGAGAAGGGAAGGCCCAAGTTCGTTTTCGAAACTTCCCTCGATAAGAACCGACCGGGGCAAAACAAGATTGACCAACTTCTGTTCTTCGATCGCCTTGTCGGCGCTGGTCGCGTTTATCGCGGCCGCCACGATTACTGGCTTAGTACGCCGGCATGCGTTGCGGCATTTCATCATCGATATTCCGAATGCCCGCAGCTCACACACCGAACCCATGCCTCGTGGAGGGGGACTGGCAGTCTGTGTCGTATTCCTAGCGGTGATCTCGGTGCTCGGCGCGATCGGATGGTTGCCTTTGCGTTTGGTCATGGCTTTTTCGGGGGGTGGACTGTTGGTCTCGGTCATCGGTTGGATAGACGATCACCATCCCATCTCAGCGAGATGGCGCGCCATCGTTCAATTGATCGCCGCCATTTTCGCCTTGTGGTGCTTGGGTGGCTTGGCGCAGATCGATCTAGGATCTGCGACGGTACCTTTGGGATGGTTGGGCAGCGTCGTAGGCGTGATCGCGATCGTATGGTTGATCAATCTCTACAACTTCATGGATGGTATAGACGGATTGGCCGGCATCCAAACCGTCTGCGCCGCCGGCATGGGAGCGATGTTGTTCGCGATGAAAGGCTATTTGGGTTTGTCCGCCGTGTGTGCGTTGCTGGCGGCTGCATGCGCCGGATTTCTGGTGTGGAACTGGGCCCCGGCCAAGATATTTATGGGCGATGTCGGAAGCTATTTTCTGGGCTATACCTTCGCCGTGCTGGCGTTCCTCGCGGAGTCGACAGCGGTGTTTCCAGCCTTGGTGTGGTGCATCCTGCTCGGGACCTTTGTGTGGGACGCGACCTTCACATTGCTCAGGCGCGTGTTTGCCGGTGAGACCTGGTACCGCCCGCATCGCACGCATGCCTACCAACGTTTGGTGCAGCTCGGATTTAGCCATCGCCAAGTGGCCGCAGGCACCCTAGTTGCGAATATCCTGTTTTCGTGGCCGCTTGCTTATGCGAGCGTCGTTTATCCAGGGCTTCTGGTGCCCATCGTGCTGTTCACGGCTGCTATCGCATGGACGGTGTGGTTCCTAGTCCAGCGTGCTTACCAGCGCCACACCGAGCTCCCCATCGACTCTCGCAAAAGTAGCACCTAGGAGCCTGTCGGACTTAGGAAGAACCTACTGCGGCGGTGGGACATCGGTCCATATTTCCGATCATTTTCGTTAAATAGTTACCACTATTCGCCTCAAATGATCGAAAATCTGTCCTCGATTTCTCACTCGCCTCGCTACGGTTCCCTAAGTCCGACAGGCTCCTGGTCTCGTGCGCACAGCACCCCGGCCCTTTTTTCGGTTGGGCTCCCATTCCTTGTGGAGATTTTCTATAATGGCTGACACAGGGGCTTGCCTAAGGACGGATAATTTTGTTGCGCTACCTTCGCAGTCGTGCCTTCGCTTGTACGCACGATTTTCTGATGATTCCTCTTGCCTGGCTTGGGGCCTATTGGGTGCGGTTTAACATGGGTCCAGTGCCTGCTACCTTTCTCGATCAGGCTATCCAGATCCTGCCCGTGGTCGCCATGGTTCAAGCCGGAGTGTTTTGGTACTTCGGTTTGTACCGGGGGATCTGGCGTTTCGCCTCGATGCCCGATCTCATTCTGATTGCGAAAGCCGTGTTTGTCGGCGTCTCCACCTGTGCGCTCGCTATTTTTGCTTTTGACCGTATGCAGTACGTGCCGCGGTCCGTGTTACCGTTGCACGCCTTGTTTTTATTCTTCTTGTTAAGCGCTCCCCGTTGCCTTTACAGATGGATAAAAGATAACCGGCTTGTACTGGAGCAGGGGACCCGCGTGTTGATCGTCGGCAGCGGAGACGCCGCAGAGATGCTGATCCGAGATCTGTTGCGCCACCCCGATCGGGCGTATCACCCGGCTGCTCTGGTTGACGACCAGCCTGAAAAAGCCGGTCGGGAGATCCATGGGATCCGAGTCTTAGGGAAGGTGGCGGATATCGCCGCGATAGTCAAAGAGCAAAGCATCGATCTCATCATCATCGCGATCCCGTCCATTAGCGCGCGAGATATGCGACGTTTGGTGGCGATGTGCGAGCAGACGCGTGTGCCTTTTCGTACCTTGCCACCGTTGCACGATTTGGTGACCGGCCAAGTGACGGTCAGCGAAGTAAGAGAAGTGTCCATCGAAGATCTTTTGGGCAGAGACACGGTGGCCCCTGACCAGGCGCGCCTAAGGGCAGAGGTTGCGGGCAAGTTCGTGTTGGTGAGTGGAGGCGGCGGTTCCATCGGTGCGGAGCTCTGTCGTCAAGTGGCTCGCCTAAGCCCCGCCAAGCTGGTAATCATCGATCACAGTGAGTTTAACTTGTTCGAGATCGAACGGGAGTTGGGCACCGATTTTCCAACGATGCCGGTAAAGGCCATTGCGGGTGACGTATGTGATGAGGCTCTGCTCGATCACCTGATGAAGGCACAACGTCCAGACGTCGTATTCCATGCGGCGGCTTACAAGCAGGTGCCAATGCTAGAATCGCAGCTACGCCAAGCGGTTAAGAACAACATACTCGGCACGCTCGTAATGGCCAGGGCCGCGGTCCGCTTAGGTTGCCAGAGCTTTGTCCTGATTTCTACCGACAAAGCGGTAAACCCCGCGAACGTGTTAGGTGCCACCAAACGGGTTGCCGAACTGCTCTGCCAGCATATGCAAAAAGGATCGGCCACCCGCCTCATCACGGTACGCTTTGGCAACGTACTGGGTTCCGCAGGCAGTGTAGTGCCCCTGTTTAAGGAGCAGATCGCGATCGGTGGGCCGGTGACGGTAACCGATCCCGAGATGGCGCGCTATTTCATGACCATCCCGGAAGCCACGCAGTTGATCATGCAGGCCTGCGCGATGGGCAAAGGCGGCGAGATCTTCGTGTTAGACATGGGGGAGCCCGTCAAGATCAGTTACTTGGCCGAACAGATGATCCGGCTTTCGGGAAAGAGACCGGGCGAGGACATCGCGATCGTGTACACCGGGTTGAGGCCGGGCGAGAAGCGCTATGAAGAGCTTTTCTATGAAAATGAAAGGCCCTTGCCCACAGAGCACGAAAAGATTTTTCTGGCCAGGCCCCGCCTAAGCAAGCTTGAACGGATCCCCGTTTACTTAGAGCGATTCAAACGTGGGGTGGATGCGTTTGATGAGGCGAGCTTGCTTGCTTGTCTGCGGGAGCTCGTGCCGGAGTTCATGCGGCAAGAAGCACGTCTACCGGCGACTAACGTGATCCCGATAGAGCGGGGCCGACACTAACCGGGTAGGTCCAACGCCTCACCCACCCGCGCCATCACCCCCGCCCAACCCCTCGCCGGTTCTGGCGGAAGAGCCGCAGGCTGGGATACCAGGGCGTGGTCTCGCCCTCCAAACCCCAGTAAATGAGGTCAAACTCGATAAAAAAATCAGCCGTGATGTATAATCGCATACATCATCGTCAGGAAAAACCATGCACCGAACCCAGATCTACCTGCAGGATGAACTGTACCAACAGCTAAAGGCGCGCTCGCAATCCTCCGGGCTTAGTGTCTCCGAGCTTATCCGGCGCACGCTGGTGAAAGACCTCCAGGCGAGGCCCGCAGAAGACGCCCGTGCGTTTTTCGAGCAAATCACGCCTCTGGAAAGCTTCTCGGACGTAGAGCCGAAACACTACGTGCGGGCCTTGAGAGACAACAGCCGACTCCTTAAGGCGCTGCATGGCAGAACCACCTGAGCGCCTGGTCCTGGATACCGATATCGTGATCCACCTGTTAAAAAAGGAACCCGAGACAGTGGAGCGGTTTTTGAGCCTCCGGGAACAGTCAGTGGTTTACCTGTTGTCCCCAATCGTCGTCGCGGAGGTCTATGCCGGCGCGTTTCCGCGGGAATACCCAAAGATCGAAGGCTTTTTCGGGCTGTGCGAGCACCTGAGCTTGGATATGGAAACCGCCCGCTTGGCTGGTCAATACGCCTACCGGCACCGTAAGGCAAATCAGGGAGTTTCGCTGGAGGACTATCTGCTCGCTGCCACCGCCAAGAAAAACCGTAGCCCGCTCTGGACCGGTAACCGCAAGCACTATCCGATGGAAGACATTCTATTGTTTTAGCCGTGTCATCGGGCACGGCGCCAGCCCCCTTTGGCCCGGGTTACAATGCTAAGGTGGGATGAGCATGCTGGAGCGTGCCCATCCTGTTTCTGATCGCTCGAGCTAGGGGATGCGTAGACGAGTCAGGAAATGCTCGTCGCGCTTTGTCCTAGCAACACGGAAGGAGGGCAGGAAGGGCGAAGGGCACAGGCGCGGCCCTGCCCCTCCTGCCTGAGTCGCCTGCTTTACGGAATGCTCGACACCGTCTCGCAGGGGGTCCCGGTATCGGTCCCCCTGCCGCCGTTACAGGTGTCGGTGCCCGTCCCGCGAGTCCGCTAGGCACGAATTCCGGATTAGGGCAGCGGTCTAATCTGGTAGACCTATCGACCATAGTCGCGATGCGTGGCGTCGCGGCACGGCGCACCGAATGGTTCCTTCTTGGGTGCGCTCTCGCCGTTATCGGCCGCGGAGCTCGGGGCCCTTGCGATCCAGGCCGTGGTGTCGGAGGCGGGAATAACGCTAGGCGCAATCGAGGAGGTCTTGATGAGCTGCGTGCTGCCCGCGGGTTTAGGCCAGGCGCCGGCGCGGCAGGCGGCTCTGAAAGCGGGGATCCCTCAGTCGGAAAGGTAGGGTCGAGAGCCACGCACTACCGGTAGGCCGCAATAGCGTCTTGAGCTTGCCTGCGTGGTAAAGGGTGGTGCCGCGCTGGAAATGGAAGCCCTAGGGGTCGATCAGCCATTTCGTTGGGCACGGTGCTCAGCTCTTGACCCCTAACGTGGGCCAAACTTGACGGCCGAAGTTCTCGTACGTACAGTAATTACAGTTGAGTTGACTCCCAAGGCTTGTGTCATGCAAAAACAACCCCGCAGCAGGGACCTCAAAGTCGTTCCCATTGGCAACTCTCGTGGCATCCGGCTACCAAAATCGGTGCTCGACAAATACGCCATCACCGACACGGTAATTTTAGAGGAGCGCGAAGAGGGGATCCTGCTCACGAGCAAACGAGACGAAAGGCTTAGCTGGGAGGAGACCTACCAAGAGATGGCCCTCGAACGCGAAGACTGGAGCGACCTCGATGTCACCATCGCCGACGGCCTGAAGCACATTGGAGAGTCTTGGTAGATCCGCCCGTCGAGCGTTACTCCCTTTATCTAGCCGACCTCAATCCCACGCGGGGCAGCGAGATCAACAAGGTTCGCCCCGTGGTCGTGGTAAGCCAGAACGCAATGAACCGTCATCTCGACACCCTGGTCGTCTGCCCCCTTACGACTAAACTCCATCCGCGCTGGCGTAGCCGGTTGCCATGCCTCTGTGCCGGCTCGAAGGCCGAAATTGCGGTCGACCAGATCCGCACCATCAGTAAAGAACGTCTAGGCGAAAGGCTGGGCCAGCTTAATCCCCAAGAGGCGGCGCAATTGCGCCGCTTGATAACGGAGATGTACGGTGAGTGATCGGCAACGGTGCGGTAAAGTCCAGAACCGGGCCCCCTCCTCGTGGCGATCCCTATAGCAACCATTCCCGGTGACGGGGCGATGTCCATGCTATCCTGGAGGTGATAGCAACGCATGAATTCCCGAATAGGGGAGCGGTCTAATTTTAGTAAGGCTCGAACATCGCCGCAATGCGTGGCAAGCGCACTGACGGCGGAGACCGGGAGGATTACAGCATGGCTCAAGACATATTCATCGTCGCGGCACGGCGCACACCGAATGGTTCCTTCTTGGGTGCGCTTTCGCCGTTATCGGCCGCGGAGCTCGGGGCCCTTGCGATCCAGGCCGTGGTCTCGGAGGCGGGAATAGCGCTAGGCGCAATCGAGGAGGTCTTGATGGGCTGCGTGCTGCCCGCGGGTTTGGGCCAGGCGCCGGCGCGACAAGCGGCTTTGAAAGCGGAGATCCCTCAGTCGGTGCCATGCACTACGGTGAACAAGATGTGCGGCTCGGGGATGAAGACCGTGATGCTGGCCCATGACCTGATCAAGGCGGGATCGGCCGAGATCGTGCTTGCCGGCGGCATGGAGAGCATGAGCAATGCGCCCTATCTGCTGGCGAAAGCGCGCGCCGGAATGCGCATGGGACACCAGCAGGTGTTGGATCACATGCTCTACGATGGTTTGCAAGACCCGGAAAGCGGCGAGCCGATGGGTTACTTCGCCGAGCTCTGTGCGACAAAATACGGCTTCACCCGTGAACAACAGGATCACTACGCCGCCGAGTCGGTCCGGCGCAGCATCGCGGCGATGGGATCCGCTGCGTTTGGCGCAGAAATCATACCCGTGGAATTGGCCGCCAAGGGCAAAACGCTAAGAGTGAACGAGGACGAACAGCCGCGCAAATGCGATCTGGCCCGGATCGGACACATGCGCCCCGCTTTTAAGGAAGGCGGGACCGTAACGGCCGCCAATGCATCCAGCATATCGGATGGGGCGGCGGCGCTGCTGCTGATGAGCGCCCAAGCGGTGGCGGAGCATGGGCTGACCCCAATCGCGCGCTTGTTGGGGCACGCCACACATGCGCGAGCCCCCGCGGAATTCACCGTGGCGCCCATCGATGCCATAAGGCGATTGCAGCAACGTCTAGGGTGGGCCACCGGCGAGGTGGATCTGTATGAAATAAACGAAGCCTTCGCCGTGGTCGCCATGGCGGCCTTGCGCGATCTGGGATTGGAACACGCCAAGGTCAATGTAACGGCGGCGCTTGTGCCCTAGGGCATCCCATAGGCGCGAGCGGCGCCCGCATCATCGTGACCCTGGTGCATGCCCTCAAACAGCGAGGATGGCGGCGCGGCATCGCGGCGCTTTGTATCGGTGGAGGTGAAGCGACGGCGGTAGGGGTCGAGGTGATCTAAAAAGCGGCTCCGCCCGATTCAGGCGGTATTTTCTGATGCCAATTCTGCAAACCAACATCGATGTGGGTTCGGAGCGATTCGCACTCAACGCCCAGCATATGCGTGAACGGGTGGGTGATCTTAACGCGAAGCTCACCAAGATATCGCAAGGGGGATCGGAGCAGGCCCGTGTACGCCACCGCGAGCGCGGCAAGCTGCTGGCCCGTGAGCGCATCCTGTCTTTGATCGATAAGAAAAGCCAATTTCTGGAGCTGTCTGCGCTCGCCGCCCTCGGCCTATACGAGGACGAAGTGCCCTCGGCGGGCATCGTCACCGGCATCGGCCGGGTCGAGGGACGCGAGGTGATGATCATCGCCAATGATGCTACAGTCAAAGGCGGCACTTATTATCCGCTGACGGCGAAAAAACACCTGCGCGCACAAACCATTGCGGAAGAGAACCGGCTGCCCTGCATCTATCTGGTGGACTCCGGTGGGGCATATCTCCCCATGCAAGACGAGGTATTTCCAGATCGCGATCATTTTGGACGCATCTTTTACAATCAGGCCCGGATGTCGGCTCAGGGCATTCCGCAGATCGCGGTGGTGATGGGGAACTGCGTAGCCGGGGGGGCCTATGTGCCGGCGATGGCGGAGCAGGCGGTTATCGTGAAGGATCAGGGAACGATTTTTCTCGGTGGCCCGCAGCTCGTGCGAGCCGCCACCGGTGAGGTGGTCGACGCCGAGACCTTGGGAGGCGGTGAGATGCATTGCCGCATCTCCGGTGTCGCCGATTACTTGGCCGAGGACGATGCCCATGCGCTCGCTATGGTGCGAGATATCGTTGCCCGCCTGCCGGAGGTGCAAACCGCTGCTCCTCCAGGGTGCGCAGAGCCGAAGTACGCGGCCGAGGAGATCTATGGGCTGATTCCCCCCGATCCCCGCCAGCAATACGACGTGCGCGAAGTGCTCGCACGCATCGTGGATGGTTCCGATGTGCACGAATTCAAGCCGCTTTACGGCAAGACTTTGGTCTGCGGCTTTGCCCGCATTCAAGGGCATGCACTGGGAATAGTGGCGAACAACGGGATCCTGTTCTCCGAATCTGCGCTTAAAGGGGCGCATTTTATCCAGATCTGTTGCCGGCGTGGGCTCCCTTTGCTGTTCCTGCAAAATATCACCGGGTTTATGGTGGGCGCGCGCTACGAGGCAGGCGGGATCGCCAAAGACGGGGCTAAGATGGTAAACGCGGTGGCTTGCGCCGAAGTGCCCAAGCTCACGGTCATTATCGGCGGCTCCTTCGGCGCCGGAAATTATGCCATGTGTGGCCGGGCTTATAGCCCGAGGTTGCTGTGGATGTGGCCCAACGCGCGCATCGCCGTGATGGGGGGTGAAGTGGCCGCCTCGGTGCTGTCCGAGGTCAAGCGGGAGGCTTTAGGTGCCCGTGGAGAGGCGATAGAAGACGACGCAACCCAGGCCTTGAAAGCACGGATCCGCGCTCAATTCGAGACCCAAGGCCATCCCTATTATTCTTCCGCCCGACTCTGGGATGATGGCATCATCGACCCCGCTAAGACCCGCGAAGTCTTGGGAAGAGCCTTATCCATCGTGTCGAGCGCGCCGCAGCGCGCAACGCAATACGGCGTCTTCCGGATGTAGACGATGGCGCAAGCCGAACCGCTATTGGTGGAAAGGAGCGCGCGTAGCGTTTGTACGCTGACCCTCAATCGCCCCGAGAGGCGCAATGCCTTGGACGGCTTGCTCACGCGGCGTTTGATCGCGGAGCTTCGGGCGCTGCAAAAAGATCGGGCGGCGCGTGCGCTGATCTTGACCGGGGCCGGTCCCGTTTTCTGCGGCGGCGCCGATCTCGAATGGATGGACGCAGGCCCCCACGCACACGGGATCCGGGGTGCGGCGCTGTTGCTCGCAGAGCTGATGCACAGCCTTGCGTGTCTCGACAAGCCGACGATCGCGAGAGTCAATGGCAGTGCTTATGGTGGGGGCGTCGGGCTTATCGCCTGCTGTGACATCGCCGTCGCCCAGGCGAGCGCGAGCTTCGTCTTTTCCGAAGCGAGACTGGGGATCGCGCCAGTGGTCATCGCCCCCTACGTGATCCAGGCCATAGGCGCGCGGCAGGCTAAGCGCTATTTTCTGAGTAGCGAGCCGATCAGCAGTGCCGAGGCTGAGCGCATCGGTTTGGTGCATAGGGTTGTGGAAGAAGCGCAGCTGGACGAAACTGTCGCGCAACAAGCCGCCTATGTACTGCGAGCGGGGCCGAGTGCGCTTAGGCAGTGCAAGACCTTGGCAGGGCAAGGGCTATGGCCAGATGAGCAGCAGCGCCTGGGCGCAGCGGCTCGCTTGGCGAAGCTGTGGCAGGGGCCAGAGGCGCGCGAGGGGATCACGGCGTTCCTTGAGAAGCGTAAACCCCAGTGGCCGGCCTGAGAGGTATGTATCTGTGCGCATTCCGCAAGCGGTCACGATAGTCGAGGTCTCAGCGCGCGATGGCTTACAAAGTGAGGCGCGGGTCCTCGATACCGCCACCAAGGTGGAGTTCATCTGGCGTTTGTCGGAAGCCGGG
>Ga0187892_10007541_pt1 | contig 15469 bp, 13 predicted proteins | sample MA1701073metaG_FD_139345 | JGI IMG/M metagenome (GOLD analysis project Ga0187892, IMG submission 139345) | Bio-ooze microbial communities from a basaltic lava cave in the Kipuka Kanohina Cave System on the Island of Hawaii, USA - MA170107-3 metaG ... | reverse complement strand
CCGCCTGGTCCGTGGCGGCCGGTTTCACACGCGTCGGCGTGCTGCACTCCACGGCACCGGCGGATGCGGCCGATGCGTTGGCTTTTGTCGCGGAGGCGAAGCGGCGCAATGCCGTTGTCGCGGCGGAGCTGCCGTTCGACCCGGGGACCAGCACCTTTGCCGCACAGATCGAGAGTCTGAAATCGACGGCGGTTCAGGCCGTGTACGTCGCCGCGCCGGAGTCTGCGATCCGGCAGCTCGCTCCGCAGATGGCGTATTTCGGCCTGACGGGCGTGCAGGTCCTGGGCAACGAGGCGTGGATCAGCGACGACGTGCTGCACCGCGTCTCTGCCACGGTTCTCGAGGGCGTGGTTGCGGCGACGCCGCTGCTGGAAACCAGTGCGGAAACCGGATGGCGCGATTTTGTCCAGCTCTATGAGAGCACGCATCGCCGCACGCTGGATACGCCGTACCCGGCGCTCGGTTATGACGCGGCGAAGCTGATCCTGCGCGAGATCGAGCGCGGTCGAGCGAGCCGGCGCGAGCTGGCGGACGCGCTGGGCTCGGTCCGTGACTATCGAGGGGCCACCGGCATTCTCTCGATCGTGAACGGTGAGGTCGTCCGCCGCCCGTTCCTGGTGCGCATCCGGTCGGGCCGGCCGGAGCCGCTGTCGTTCGCGGGCGAGTAGCATGGGCGTTCGCGAGCAACTGCGACACCTCGAAGCACTTTCCCGCAAGGCCGAAGAAGGCGGTGGCGCCGACCGGCTGCGCGCGCAGCACGAGCGCGGCAAGCTGTCCGCTCGCGAACGCCTCGACCTGCTCCTCGATGAGGGAAGTTTCACCGAGCTCGATCGCTTCGTCACCAACCGCTCCGCCAATGGTGACGGCACCATTTTCGGCGATGGCGTGGTCACCGGCTACGGCACGATCCATGGACGCACGGTCTTCGTGTTCAGCCAGGACTTCACGGTGTTCGGCGGTTCGCTCTCGGAAGCGCATGCGGCCAAGATCGTCAAGATCATGGACCTCGCGCTCAAGAATGGCGCACCCATCATCGGCCTGAACGATTCCGGCGGCGCCCGCATTCAGGAGGGCGTCGTAAGCCTGGGCGGCTACGCGGACATCTTCCTGCGCAACACGCTCGCCTCCGGCGTGATCCCGCAGATCAGCGCGATTCTCGGTCCCTGTGCGGGCGGAGCGGTCTACTCGCCGGCGATTACCGACTTCGTCTTCATGGTCCGGGGCATCAGCTACATGTTCGTGACCGGTCCCAATGTGGTAAAGACGGTCACGCACGAGAACGTCGACATGGAGGGTCTGGGCGGCGCCGACGTGCACGGCGGCGTTTCGGGCGTCGCCCATTTCGTGCACGATTCGGAGCTCGAGTGCCTCGCCTCGATCCGCGAGCTGCTCAGCTGCATCCCGCAGAACAACCGCGAGGATCCGCCGCGCCGGCAGAGCAGCGATCCCGTGGATCGGGCCGATGAGCAGCTGCTCTCCATCATTCCGGATGACCCGGCCACGCCCTACGACATGAGCGAAGTCATCCGGCATATCGTCGATGACGGCGAATTCTACGAGGTGCACCGGGACTTCGCGCAGAACCTCATTGTCGGATTCGCTCACTTCGGCGGCCACGCCGCCGGCATTGTCGCCAACCAGCCGGCCGCTCTTGCCGGGGTGCTCGACATCAACAGCGCGGTGAAGGGGGCGCGCTTTGTTCGCTTCTGTGACGCCTTCAATATCCCGCTGGTCGTCTTCGAGGACGTGCCCGGCTTTCTTCCCGGCATCGGTCAGGAGCACGGCGGCATCATTCGCCACGGCGCCAAGCTGCTGTACGCGTTCTGCGAAGCGACCGTCCCGCGCGTCACGATCATCACGCGCAAAGCGTATGGCGGCGCCTACGACGTGATGAACTCGAAGCACATCCGCGGCGACATCAACTTGGCCTGGCCAACCGCCGAGATCGCGGTGATGGGTCCCAAAGGCGCCGTCGAGATTCTCCACCGTCGCGAGATTGCCGGCGCCGACGATCCGCAGACGGTGACGTCCGCGCGCGAACGCGAGTATCGCGAGCAATTCGCGCACCCGTTCATCGCCGCGGCGCGCGGATACATCGACGATGTCATCGATCCGCGGGAGACGCGGGCGCGCATCGTTTCGGCGCTCGATCTGCTCCGCAACAAGCGCGATGCGAACCCGCCCCGCAAGCACGGCAATCTGCCCTTGTAGGTGCCGGAGAAGGGAAACGCGGGAACCATGTCAGGCCAGGTGCGCAAGATCCTGATCGCGAACCGTGGAGAAATCGCCGTGCGCGTGGCGCGCGCCTGCCGCGACCTGGGCGTCGCATCCGTCGCCGTCTACTCGACCGTCGACCGGCTCGCGCCGCACGTCCTGGCCGCCGATGAGGCCTGGCCCATCGGCGAAGCGCCGGCCGCCCAAAGCTACCTGCGTGCCGAGGCCCTCATCGAGCTGGCGCTCCGAACCGGCTGCGATGCCGTGCACCCCGGCTATGGGTTCCTGTCGGAGCGCGCCTTCTTCGCCGAAGCCGCGGAGCGCGCCGGCCTGACGTTCATCGGCCCGCCCGCCTCCGCCATCCAGGCGATGGGCGACAAGACCGAAGCCAGGCGGCGCATGCGCGCTGCCGGTGTTCCGGTGGTGCCCGGCACGACCGAGCCGCTGGTCGATGCGGATCAGGCCGCCGGCATCGCTGAATCGATCGGCTTACCGGTGATGCTGAAGGCCGCGGCTGGCGGTGGTGGCAAGGGAATGCGGCGGGTGAGTGCCGCTGCCGAACTGGCCCGCGCGTTCGACGCGGCCACGGCCGAAGCCCGCAACGCGTTCGGCGATGGCAGCCTCTACCTGGAGAAGTACCTCGAGAATCCGCGACACATCGAGATCCAGGTGCTGGCAGACGCGCACGGCACCACGCTGCACCTGAACGAACGCGAGTGCTCGATCCAGCGGCGCCATCAGAAGATGATCGAGGAAGCGCCGTCCACCGCGCTAGACGAAGAGTTACGAAACCGGATGGGCCAAGCGGCCGTCGCCGCGGCGCGCGCCGTGGGTTACCGCAACGCCGGCACCATCGAATTCCTTTTCCAGGATGGCGACTGGTTTTTCCTCGAGATGAACACGCGCATCCAGGTCGAGCACCCCGTGACGGAGCTGACGACCGGGATCGATCTGGTGCAGTGGCAGATCCGCATCGCGCGAGGCGAGCGGCTGCCGTTCGAGCAGGCTACGCTCGCGCCGGTCGGACACGCCATCGAATGCCGGATCACGAGCGAGGATCCGGAGTCCGGTTTTCTGCCGTCGACCGGCCGGATCGAGCGGCTCGATCTGCCGGCAGGGCCGGGCGTCCGCTGGGACGGTGGCATTGCCGAGGGCTACGAGGTCTCGCTCTACTACGATCCGCTGCTCGGCAAGCTGATTGTGCACGCGCCGGACCGCGCGAGCGCGATCGCGCGCCTTCAGCGCGCCCTGCGTGAGCTACGCATTGTCGGCGTGGAGAGCAGCATCGGCTTTCACCAGCGCGTCCTGGCCGAGCCTGACTTCCTCGCCGGACGCTTCGGCATTCGCTACATCGATCAGCATCCGGAGCTGGTGGCGCGCCATACGTCCGAAGGGACGCTGCGCGCCGCCGCGCTGGCTGCCGCGCTGGCCGAAGATCGTGGCCGGAACCGCAGGACGGTGCGACGCGGTCCGTCACCCGCTCCGCCCGCATCTGGCTGGCGCGATGTCGGGTGGCGCGCTCTGCCGGACCGCAGTTCCGGGCTGCGCACCGGATGACGGCGAACGTGCGGGACGCAGGTGCCGCACGAGCTGCGGCAATCCGCGCGCGCGACCTGGAAACCGTGCGCATCCTCTCGATTGCGGCAGGCGGCGCCGGCATTGGGCACCTGGCGGACGGCCGCACCGTTTTCGTGCCGCGCACGGCGCCGGGGGATCTGGCGCAGATCGCGGTCACCCAGGCAAAGCCACGCTGGGCGCGTGCGCGGCTGCTGCGCGTACTCGAGGCGGGGCCGAGCCGTCGCCCCGCGCCGTGTCCGTTCTATGCGCGCTGCGGCGGCTGCACGGTTCAGCATCTGGCGTACGAGGCGCAGCGCGAAGCAAAATCGCGCATTGTGCTGGACGCGCTGCGGCGCATCGGGCACACACACGCAGAGGAGCTGACCGTCGTCGCCTCGCCGCGCGAGCTGCAGTACCGCAACCGCGTCTCGTTCGCACTGCTGCGACTGGGCAGGGGCAGGGTAGTGGCCGGATTCCATGAACTGGAACGGCCGGACCGGACGCTGGACGTTGATCATCGTTGTCTGCTGCCGGAACCGGCCGTGGCGCGCGCATGGCGTGCGTTGCGCGCGAACTGGGGGAACAATGCGAACCGGCTGCCCGCCGGCGAACAGCTCCGGCTCACGTTGCGCGCGTCGCTCACCGGTGAGGTCACGCTGCTGATCGAAGGCGGCTTTGGAGACGGCCAGCCTGATGAGCTGCTGCGGCGCGTGCCGCAGCTCGCTTCGATCTGGCGGCGCCGCTCGAATGAAGGCGCCGAGCGCCTTGCCGGAGAGGAAACGACACGGGAAAGCTGGGCCGACGAAACCGTGCATCTCGGCGGCGCAATGTTTCTGCAGGTGAACCGGGAGGCCGCTCGCCTGCTCGATGCCTGGGTCCTCGAACGCGCCGGCGCTGTTCATGCGCTGCGCGTCATTGATGCTTACGCCGGGATCGGACTGTACGGGCTGCGACTGGCAAGGCTGGGCGCGCGCGTCACCTGCATCGAGGCCGATGCGCTGGCCGTGGACGAGGGCCGGCGCATCGCGCAGGAGTCTGTCGAATTCGTTCACGGCCGCGTCGAGGACTGCCTCACGGCGCGCCTGCCCGCAGACCTCGTACTCGTCAATCCACCGCGCACGGGCCTGGATCCTTCAGTGATTGCGGCGCTGGCGGAGAATCCACCGTCGCGAATCCTGTATGTGAGTTGCGATCCCGCGACGCTGGCCCGCGATATCCGCCGGCTCGGCTCCACCGTTTCCCTTCGTTCCGTGCGGAGTTTCGACATGTTTCCGCAAACGGCACACGTCGAGACCGTGGCCGAGCTGGTATGCGCTACTACGTGAGTATTGAAGGCCGCACGGTCGAAGTCGATCTGGGCGGGCCCGTTCCTCACGTCGATGGCCAGCCGGTCGATGCGGACCTCGAGCAGGTACCGGGCACCGAGCTATATCACATGCGGCTCGACGGCCGTTCCCTGCCGCTGGTGCTGCGTCCGGGCGAGGAGCGGGGTGTCTGGGAGGTCCATGCGCTCGGCAGTCGCCTGGTTGCCGAGGTTGTCGATGAGCGGACTCGCGCCATTCGTGAACTGACGGGTCGCGATACCCGGGCGCGTGGCCCGCGCCCCGTGCGCGCGCCCATGCCTGGCCTCGTAATCCGGCTGGATGTCGAGACCGGGCAGAGCGTCAGACCGGGGCAGGGCGTCGTCATTGTGGAGGCCATGAAGATGCAGAACGAACTCAAGGCGGAGACCGCCGGCATCGTCACGCGCATCCTCGTGACGCCCGGGCAGCCGGTGGAAAAGGGTGCCGTTCTCGTCGAGTTCGAAAGCGAGTAGCGGCACGGGCGCGGGAACCGGAACATGAGCGAAAAACGCCAGTGGCTCGAGCGGACGGCCGCACCGGTGCTCAACCGGAGCGGTGAGCGCGTCGCGCGGTTCGAAACGTCGGACGACATCGAAATCGACCGGCTCTATACCACGGACGATGTTCCGGCGGACCGCGGGTTCCCCGGTGAGTTTCCGTACACGCGCGGAATTCATCCGACGATGTACCGGGGCCGGCTGTGGACGATGCGCCAGTATGCGGGTTTTGGCACGGCCGAGGAAACGAATCGGCGGTATCGGTATCTGCTGAACCAGGGTCAGACCGGTCTCTCCGTCGCGTTCGATCTGCCCACACAGATGGGTTACGACTCTGACCACGCCATGGCGGCCGGCGAGGTGGGCCGCGTGGGTGTGGCGATTGCCTCGCTCGAGGACATGCGCGCGCTCTTCGACGGCATCCCGCTCGAGAACGTGTCCGTCTCCATGACCATCAATGCGACGGCGGCGATTCTGCTGGCGCTCTACGTGGCGCTGGCCGACGAACGCGGCGTTCCCAGGGGCCGCCTGGCCGGTACGGTGCAGAACGACATTCTCAAGGAATACGCAGCGCGTGGCACGTACATCTACCCGGTGGAGCCGAGCCTGCGCCTGGTCACGGACATCTTCGCGTTCTGCGCGGCTGAGGTGCCACGCTGGAATACGATCTCCGTGAGTGGGTACCACATCCGCGAGGCCGGTTCGACGGCTGCGCAGGAGATCGCGTTCACACTTGCGCACGGGCTCGAGTACGTGAAGCGGGCGGCCGCGCGCGGACTCGCCATCGATGATTTCGCTCCGCGCATGTCCTTTTTCTTCGCCGCGCACAACAACCTGTTCGAGGAAGCGGCAAAATTCCGCGCCGCGCGCACGCTCTGGGCGCATCTGATGCGCGCGCAATGGCAGGCCTCCGACGATTCGTGCCGCATGCGCTTCCACACGCAGACCGGCGGTGTGACGTTGACCGCGCAGCAGCCGCTGAACAACATCGTTCGCGTCACGATCCAGGCGCTGGCCGCGGTGCTCGGGGGTACGCAGTCTCTGCACACGAACGGGTACGACGAAGCGCTTGCGCTGCCCAGCGAGGAATCCGCGCGCATCGCGCTGCGCACGCAGCAGATCCTCGCCCACGAATCCGGTGTGGCCGAGACGGTCGACCCGCTCGGCGGCAGCTATTACGTCGAGGCGCTGACGGCCGCGCTCCAGGCGGAGGCCCGCCGCTATCTCGAGCGCATCGACGAGCAGGGCGGCGCGGCCGCCGCGCTGCCCTGGATCCAGAACCAGATTCACCGCGCTGCCTACGACCACCAACGCGCCGTCGAACGGGGCGAGCGCGTTGTCGTTGGTGTGAACGCCTTCACGGCAGACGATGAGCAGGTCCGCATCGACATGCCCGCCTTTGCCGAGCTGGAGCGCGAGCAGCAGCAGCGGCTCGAGCGGTGGCGTGCCCGCCGCGATGCCACGCGTACGAGCGAGGCGCTGCGTGCCGTGTCCATGGCCGCGCGCAGCGCGGCGAACCTGATGCCACCACTGATTGCAGCGGTGAAGGCCGGCGCGACTGTCGGCGAAATCAGCGATCTGCTGCGCCAGGAGTGGGGCACGTTCCGCGCAGTGGCGAGCCCGCCCGGCGAGGGGTAGATTCTGCTGGCCGCCAGATAACCGATATCCATGGAAGATGCCGACTTACGAGTATCGTTGCAGCCAGGGACACAGCTTCGAGCAGTTCCAGCGCATCAAGGATGCGCCGCTCGACAAATGTCCGCAGTGCGGCGCGCCCGCCGAACGTGTGTTGTCGGCCGGCGCAGGACTGCTGTTCAAGGGCTCCGGCTTCTACATCACGGACTACCGCAGCGATTCCTACAAGAAGGCGGCAGCGGCAGACTCGGGTTCGCCGCCGGCCGACAAGCCGGCGGAGAAGAGTGAGAAGAAGGAGAGCACGCCGGCAAAGCCGCCTGCGGATACGTCGAAGGGTGGCAACGACTAGATGCCGGGCACCCTGCAGCAACAGCTGGAGCGTATCGCGGCGCGCTATGCGGATGGCGCTCCGACGGCGGTGCAGCTGGATCGTCCGCGGAATCCCGAGCATGGCGATCTCGCCACCAACCTGGCTCTGCTGATCGCGCGTCCGCTGAAACGGCCGCCGCGCGAAATTGCCGCGACGATTATCGAACAGCTCGACCTGCCCGGCGCCGGCATCGCGTCGGCCGAGATTGCCGGGCCCGGTTTCATCAACTTCCGTCTCGCCGACGACAGCCTCTACCGCACGCTGGTCCACATCGTCGAGGCGGATCGCCTCTTTGGCCGGCATCCGGAGGATGGCCGCCGCGTTCAGGTCGAGTTCGTTTCCGCGAACCCGACCGGGCCGCTCCATGTTGCGCACGGCCGGGGCGCAGCGCTCGGCGACGCCATCGCATCGCTCTTCGAGTGGACCGGCAACACCGTGCAACGCGAGTTCTACGTCAATGACGCCGGCGTGCAGATCGACAAGCTGGCCGAATCCCTCGAGGCGCGCTGGGTCGAGCTGCAAGGCCAGCCGGCCGTCATCCCCGAGGGTGGCTACCACGGCGAGTACCTGCGCGACCTGGCGCGGAACCTCGAGGACGAGCAAGGCGTCGCACTGCGCAATGTCACGCGCGAAGAGCGCCTGCGCTTTGTCCGGCAGTGGGCCATCGATGTGCTGCGCGCAGAGCAGGACCAGGACCTGCGGCAGTTCGGCGTCCGCTTCGACGAGTATTACGCCGAGTCCAATCTGTATCGCGAGCGCAAGCTCGAGGACACGCTCGCGTTCCTGCGGCAACGCGGCCTCACCTACGAGAAGGACGGCGCCGTCTGGTTGCGGACCAGCGACTTCGGTGACGACAAGGATCGCGTGCTGGTGAAGAGCGACGGCACGTTCACCTACTTCCTGCCGGACATCGCGTACCATCGCGACAAGGCGGAGCGCGGGTTCCAGCACGTGGTCAACGTCTGGGGTGCAGACCATCACGGCTACGTGCCGCGGATGCAGGCGGCGCTCCGTGCCATCGGCCTGCCCGAGTTCCTGGACGTGGAAATCGTTCAGATGGTCCGCATCATGCGCGGCGGCGAGGAGGTCAAGCTCAGCAAGCGCGCGGGCGGCTACGTCACCCTGCACGAGCTGGCGGAAGAGGTCGGCCCGGATGTGGCTCGCTATTTCTTCCTGATGCGGCGTGGCGACTCGCAGATGCTCTTCGATCTCGACCTCGCGCTCGATCATTCCGAGAAGAACCCGGTCTACAAGATCCAGTACGCGCATGCGCGTCTGATGAGCATCTTTCGCAAGGCCGGCGTGGCGCCGGAAGCGATCGACCCCGGCGCGGCCAACCTGGAGCGGCTGACGGCGCCGGCCGAGCTGGCCCTGATCAAGCAGATCGCGGAGCTCCCCGCCGTGGTGCATCGCGCCGCCGCAGCTCGGGCGCCACACATCGTGTGCGAGTACCTCGAGGCCACGGCCGGCGATGTCAACTCGTGGTACCATGCCGGCAACCCGAGTCGCAATCCCGAACTGGCCGTGCTCGTGTCTGATGATGCGCTGCGGTCCGCCCGGCTCGTGCTGGCTCGCGCGGCCCAGATCGTGCTCCGAAACGGACTCCTGCTGCTGGGGCTGAACGCGCCCGATCGAATGGAGCGGGAGGATAGCGAATGAGCATGCTTGTCGTGGGCAGCGTGGCGCTGGACACCATCGAGACGCCGTTCGGTCGCGTCACCGATGCGCTCGGCGGGTCTGCCACGTTCTTCAGCGCGGCCGCTTCCTTCTTCTGTCCGGTGCAGCTGGTGGGTGTCGTCGGCGATGACTTTCCTGTTCACGAACTTGGCTTCCTCGCGAACCGCGGCGTCGATCTGCGCGGCGTGGAGAAGCGTCCGGGCGAGAGCTTCCGCTGGGCTGGCGTCTACAATTACGATCTGAACAGCCGCGAAACGCGGGAAACGCGACTGGGCGTCTTTGCCGAATTCAAGCCGCGCATTCCGGAAGCGTTCCGCACGGCGCGATGGGTATTCCTCGGCAATATCGATCCGTTGCTGCAGCTCGAAGTCCTCGAGCAGATCCGCGCACCCGAACTGGTCGCGTGCGACACGATGAACTACTGGATTTCGGGCAAACGGAGCGAGCTGATCCGCCTGCTCGAGCACGTTGACGTGCTGATGGTGAATGACAGTGAGGCCCGTGAGCTTTCCGGCGAGTACAACCTGCTCAAGGCGGCGCGCTGGATCCAGGCGCTCGGTCCCGATGTCGTGGTGGTGAAGAAAGGCGAGCACGGCGCCATCCTGTTCACGCAGGAAGTAATTTTCTTCGCGCCAGGGTATCCGCTCGAGGAAGTGTTCGATCCGACGGGCGCGGGTGATGCCTTTGCCGGTGGCTTTGTGGGGTACCTGGCGCGCGCCGGCAGCTCCAGCGCCGACCATCTGCGCCGCGCCGTGGTCTACGGTTCCGCACTCGGCTCCTTCGCCGTCGAGCGATTCGGCGTACAGCGCCTCATCGATCTCACGCTCGACGAGATCGACGACCGCGTGATGCGGTTCCGCGAAATGACCGCATTCGAGCAGCCGCTGGACGCACACACCGAGCTGTGAGGCAGGAGGTGAGCGCCGAGCTGAGCTACCGGAGCGCCGGGGTCGACCGTGACGCCGCGAACCGCGCCAAGGATCGAATCATCGAGATGCTCGCCGGCACCGCCACCGCCGGCGTGGTTCCCAACCCCGGTGGTTTCGGCGGTTTGTTCCGGATGCCCGCAGGCTTCCAGCGCGGTCTGCTCGTCGCGAGCGCGGACAGTGTGGGCACCAAGGTCAAGGTCGCGTCGCGCGCGCGCCGTCACGATGGCATCGGTATGGACATCGTGAATCATTGCGCCAACGACATTCTGGTCGAGGGCGCGCGTCCGCTCTTCTTCCTCGACTACCTTGGAATGGGCCGGCTGGAGACGGGCACGGCCGAAGCCATCGTTGCGGGCGTCGCGCAGGCCTGTACGGCGCTCGAGTGCGCGCTGCTCGGCGGCGAGACCGCAGAGCTGCCCGACATGTACGCGCCCGGCGAATACGATCTCGCCGGCTTCATGGTGGGCGCCGTCGATGAATCACGGAGACCCGGTCTTCACCGCGTACGCGAACAGGACGTCCTGATCGGCCTCGCCTCGAATGGATTTCACACGAACGGATACTCGCTGCTGCGAAGACTCTTCTTCGACACGCTGCAGCTCGATGTCAAGGATCCGTTTCCCGGCCTGAACCAGACCGTCGCGGATGTGCTGCTCCGACCGCACCGCGCCTACGGCACTGCGCTGCTGCCCCTGATCGACGCCGACGCGCTGCACGCGCTCGCGCACATCACGGGCGGCGGTGTTCCGGAGAATCTGGACCGCGTCATGCCCGAGGGATTGAGCGGCGTCGTCGATGCGGCCTCGTGGGCGGTGCCGCACGAGTTTCGTACGGTCGCGGCGCTCGGTCAGGTGCCGCCGGCCGAGATGTTCCGAACGTTCAACATGGGTGTGGGCATGATTCTCGTCGTGGCCCCGGATCGGGTGGCCGGCGTGCTCGACCATCTGGGCGAAACGGGCGAACGTGCCTGGCAGCTCGGATCCGTGATGCGCGGCGAGCGCAAGGTTGTCATCCCGGACATCAGCTGATCCATGCGCTCCCACGCCGCGCAACTCGCCTGCGCCCTGATTCTGGCCACGCCGGCTGGTGCACACAGCCAACTCGCGCGACTCGACCAGCGCTGCACGGCCGGCGGCGGCCCTGCGCTGGCCTGCCGCGCCGCGTCCGACATGCTGGACATCCTGGGTGCTCGCTCGCTTCGCATTGCGGCCGGCGGCAACGCGGTGGCCGGCACGGCCAGCACCATCGGACGGCGCGCAGGCATGCCACGGTTGGCACTGACGGCGCGCACGACGGCGGGAGCGATCGAACTGCCGGAGTCCAGCTCGCCTTCGACGTCATCATCTGCCACACTGATTGGATTCCACGGCGATCTGGCGCTGGGCGTTCTCAATGGACAGAGCCCCACGCCGACGACGGCGGGTCTGGGCTCGATCGACCTGCTGGCCAGCGCCGGCGTCCTGATGCTCCCGGAAAGTCACGGGTTCGAGTCGAACACGGTGTTTACTTGGGCAGCGGGTCTTCGCGTCGGAGTGCTGCGCGAGTCGTTCACGCTGCCCGGGATAGCCTTGAGTGCGGTGTACCGCCGGGCCGGTGAAGTGCGGCGTGGTGATGAGGCGGTACTGGGAGATCCGATTCACGTGCGCGCGGATCGGTGGTCCGCCTGGGATGCCAGCCTTGTCGGAGGCAAGCGGATTGCGGCTTTCGGCGTGACTGCGGGCGCCGGCTACATGCGCTTCAGCGGAACGGGTTCCCTGCGCGTTCGGGGGGGCACCGGCCCGGTTGCCTTTGACGAGGATGATGTCGCGGCCTCGCGCGTCCACCTGTTCGCCAATCTGAGCTGGACCGCGCTCGTGTGGACGCTTATCGGTGAGTTGGGCTGGCAATCGGGCGGTGGCGCTCGGGGGAGCGGGCGATCGGCTGCGTCCGCGGCTTCCGGCGGTGGCCCGTTCGGCGGAATCGCGGCCCGGCTGACACTCTGAACGTCATGGATGAGGACAGGCCTATGCTGCGCGCGCTCGAGCTGGCGGGCCGGGGCTGGGGCCGTGTGCACCCCAATCCGCTGGTCGGTGCGGTGCTGGTGCAGGGCTCGCGCGTCGTGGGCGAAGGCTGGCACGCCGAGTTTGGCGGGCCGCATGCGGAAGTCGAGGCGATCCGCGCCGCCGGCGATCAGGCGCGCGGCGCGACCCTCTTCGTGACGCTCGAACCGTGCGCGCATCACGGCAAGACGCCGCCCTGCACCATGGCGATTCTGGAGGCCGGCATACGACGCGTGGTATTCGCGGCGCGTGATCCCAATGCGGAGGCCGGCGGAGGTGGCCGCTATCTTCGGGAGCGCGGCGTAGCGGTCGAGAGCGGCCGCCTGGAGGCGGAGGCGAGGTTCCTGAATGCCGCGTTCCATCACGTTCACGAGAACCGCACGCCGTTCGTCGCGCTGAAGCTGGCCATGTCACTGGACCAGCGGCTGAACGAAAAGCCGGGCGAACCCTCGCAGATCACCGGCGCCGCGGCGCGCGCGGAGGTGCACCGGCTGCGTGCAGGTTTCGATGCCATCCTGACGGGCCGGGGCACAGTCGACGCTGACGATCCACAGCTCACCGTCCGGGGCGACATCGTGCCGCGCGTGCCGCCGGTCCGTATCGTGCTGGACACGCAGGCGCGCGTCCGGCCCGATTCGATACTCGTGCGCACCGCGCGCGACGTGCCCGCCTGGGTGGTTTGCGCACACAGCGCGGATGCGCGCCGCGTAGCCGCATTGCGCGCGGCCGGCGTCCGCGTGCTGCACGCGCGCCCCGGACCCGCTGGCCTGGATCTGGCCGATGTGCTGTCCGTCCTCTGGAGCGATGGCGTGCGTACCCTCATCTGCGAGTGTGGCGGGCGTCTCACGGCGTCACTGCTGCAGGCCAACGTGCTCCACCGGCTCTATCTGTTCATTGCACCGAGGATGCTGGGATCTGCCGGTATGTCCGCGTTCCCGCCGGATGCGCCGCTGGCCGCATGGCACGCGCGGCGCGCGCGGCGCATCGGTGAGGACGCACTCGTCATCCTCGAGCCCGCGGCCCGGAGCTGATCCGATGTTTACCGGGATCATCGAGGAAACCGGCACGGTCGAGGCAGTCGTACCCTTCGAAGCTGGGCGGCGGCTCACGATCCGTGCGCAGACGGTGCTCGACGATCTTGAGATCGGGAACTCCATTGCAATCGATGGCGTTTGCCTGACCGCGGTCGCGCGCTCAACCGTTGGCTTCGAGGTCGAAGCGATCGCGACCACGCTCGAGCGCACGACGCTCCGCGGCTTGCGCCCGGGCGATGAGGTCAATCTGGAGCGCCCGCTCGCCTTCGGCCGTCGGCTGGGCGGACACCTGGTCCAGGGTCACGTCGACGGTATCGCTACGGTGCGGGCCGTTCGGCGGCAGGGTGAGCATGTGCTGCTCGATCTCGCGTTGCCCCCGGATGTTGCGGACGTCACCGTGTTGCACGGCTCGATCGCCGTTGCTGGCGTAAGTCTCACGGTCAACGCCCAGAACGCCGAAAACATCGTGCAGGTGGCGGTCATCCCGCATACCTGGGAGCACACGAACCTGCGCCGCCTGACGGCGGGTGACACCGTGAACGTAGAGGGTGACCTGATCGGCCGGTTCGTGGTGCAATACTTGAAGCGTTACGGCCGGCCGGGGGTATGAACGAGGCCGAAGAGGACGGGCGCATGGCATTCGATCGGGTAGAAGACGCAATCAGGGACATTCGCGAGGGACGCCTCGTGATTGTCGCCGATGACGAGGATCGCGAGAACGAGGGCGATCTCGTCGGCGCGGCCGCCAAGGTCACGCCCGAGATGATCAATGCAATGCGCCGCTACGCCGGTGGCCTGATCTGCGTTCCGCTCACGCAGGAACGGGCCGATGCGCTGGGCCTGCCGCCGATGACCGAGCAGAACCAGGACTACATGGGCACGGCCTTCACCGTGAGTGTCGATGGGCATACCCGTTTCGGCGTCACGACCGGCATAAGTGCGCATGATCGTGCCCGCACGATCCAGCTTCTGGCCGATCCGAACACCCGACCCGGCGATCTGAACCGGCCGGGCCACGTGTTTCCGCTCCGTGCCGTGCCGGGCGGCGTGCTGCGGCGAGTGGGTCAGACCGAGGCCTCCATCGACCTCGCTCGCCTCGCCGGACTCCCGCCGGTCGGCGTCATCTGCGAAATCCTGAATGACGACGGCACAATGGCGCGGCGGCCGCAGCTCGAGGACTTTGCGCGGACCCACGGCCTCCGGTTCATCACGGTCGCCCAGATTGTTGCCTACCGCCTGCGCAACGAGCGGCTGGTTCGCAGGGTTGCGGAGTCCGTGCTGCCCACGCGGTACGGCGAGTTCCATGTCATCGCCTACGAGAACCAGGTCGATCAGCGCGAGCACGTCGCGCTGGTCAAGGGCGAGATTGCAGGCCAGAAGAACGTGCTGGTGCGCATGCACTCGGAGTGCCTGACCGGAGACGTCTTCCACTCGCTTCGCTGCGATTGTGGCGAGCAGCTGCACTCCGCCATGCGACGGATCGATGGCGAAGGCCAGGGCGCCGTTGTCTACCTGCGACAGGAAGGGCGGGGCATCGGCCTCACGAACAAGATCCGCGCCTACGCGTTGCAGGACTCGGGTCAGGACACGGTCCAGGCCAACGAAACGCTGGGGTTCAAGCCGGACCTTCGCGATTACGGCATTGGCGCGCAGATCCTGCTCGATCTCGGGCTGACGTCGATCCGCCTGTTGACCAACAATCCACGCAAGGTCGTGGGCCTCGAGGGGTACGGCCTGAAGATCACGGGTCGCGAACCCATCCAGATCGTGCCGGGCGATTTCAACAAGGCGTACCTGGACGCCAAGCGAGAGAAGCTCGGCCACCTGCTGAACGAGGCGGCGCGCCCGGCTTTGGACCGGTCGCCGCCGGCCGAACCCACGCCATCGCCACCGGAACCGGCTTGAGTGCGCGCGAGCCTGCCGTGACAGACTTCCAGGGCACACCCACAGGCAACGGCCGCCGCTTTGCCATCATTGTCAGCCGCTTCAACGCCGCAGTCACGGATCGGATGCTGGCCGGTGCGCGCGCCTGTCTGGCCGAGCATGGCGTTACCGCCGATGCCATCGATGTCGTTGCCGTGCCCGGCGCCTGGGAGCTCCCGTTTGCCGCGCAGCGCGTAGCGGAGCGCGGCGGGTACGCGGCGATCATTGCGCTGGGTTGTGTGATCGAAGGG
>Ga0187892_10007540_pt1 | contig 15469 bp, 14 predicted proteins | sample MA1701073metaG_FD_139345 | JGI IMG/M metagenome (GOLD analysis project Ga0187892, IMG submission 139345) | Bio-ooze microbial communities from a basaltic lava cave in the Kipuka Kanohina Cave System on the Island of Hawaii, USA - MA170107-3 metaG ... | reverse complement strand
GGTATGCCGATAGGGCAGCTTATTTATTTCAACGTGGAAGGCGAAACAGAAGTAAAGTACAATGAAAAGAAAAACGCCAAATACAGTGGTCAGCCTGATAAGCCTATTGAGAGTATGATGTGGAAGAATAAGTTCTGATGTGCAGATTAATCCTCGCAGATGTGCACATTTGCACATTTTCACATTTGCATATTATAAAGCATCAATACCAAATTTTTTATAATAGGCAATCAACCAGGCTACCACTTCATTATAGGTCTGTTTTCCCGCAGGCTGATTATTTGCTTTTAAAAAATGTCCATACGACCAGGTGATGATCGGCTCTACAGGGTTCTTATATTTTTTATAGAATGATCGCAGCTCTTTTAAATCTTTTACAACCTGCGGATGCAATTTCTTTTGCACAGCAACAGCATAAGCCGAATCTCTTTTATACAATTCGTTGGCGGCATAATTATACATATCAAAATAAAGTGAGTACCGAAAAACAGGCGATGATGTATAATCCCTGCAGGCAAGAAAAGCCACAAAGTTGGCTTCATTTTCTTTTGCATAGCCCAACTGATGTGCAATCTCATGCGATGTAACAAAAGGTTCAAGAAAACGGGGAATGGTTGTGTTCACCTGCGCTTCGCCGGAAAAAGGATTGTAATATCCCTGAAAACCGAGATAATTACCTGCATAGCTAAATAAGGAAGGCTTGACTGAAACCGGTTTGTAGGCCAAAAATGGCAACTTTTTCTCCGCATTTTGATAAGCAAGGCAAGCTTCTTTAAACAGATCTTTTTTTCTGCTGAATGAGTCACGGCTTTTTTCCGAAACCAATGTTGCCAGGTTGTTCACCCGGTTTTGAATAGCGGATGTTAATGTATCTAAGTCAGCCAATGAATATTTTTTTACTTCAATACCCAACTGTTGAGAAATTCCCTGCCGATTATAATTCAGTCCCCAAAGCAGGTTAAAAAAAACATATACAAAAAGGAAAAAAAATATTGTCTGCTGCATGGCCGCAACAAAATAACCACGGGTCAGTTTCTTTTTGAAAAGCAATCTGAAAAACCGGTAAGTTCGGAGGAGAATGATTAAAATAAGAAATGCATAAAACAGGTCGCCGATGCTGAAAGGAATCCATCCAAGAAGAAAACGCTGCACTTTTGATATCACCGGATATATTCCATAAGTGTAATTAGCTTCTACCCAATCAGGATACCAGGAAGCCCATTTAATAAGAATAGTAAATACTATCAACAAAACCCAGCTCCAGCTTTTCATAAGCCGGTTAAACAAATGGGAAAGGAATTTTTGCAAAAAACAATTTTTTAAAAATATTCTAAATCAAGCTTATAAAATAACCAATGCGACGCAAAATAAATCAAAAAACAGTCCCAATTTTTCAGCAAATCCCCTTACCTTTGCCCACCCGAAATTTTTGGGTAAAAAGTTGTTCAATGGGATCCCGACGTGAATTTGAAATAGCATTTGTGGGGCTGAAACCCGGTATTCATGAATACAACTATGAAATAACCGACAAGTTTTTTGAACGATTCCATCAGCAGGATTTCAGCAATTGTAAAGCCAATGTCAAACTAACACTTGACAAAAAAAATGGTTTTATGTTGCTCAAATTTGAAATTGGAGGAACCTTACAGACCAATTGCGACCGCTGCAATAATGAGTTGACCGTTGACCTGTGGGATGAGTTCAACATCGTGGTAAAAATGGTGGAAGAACCGGAGCTGATGAATGACCAGGAAGACGATCCTGATGTGTATTATATCAGTCGCGGCGAAAGCCATATTGATGTTGCCGACTGGATATATGAGTTTATCAACTTAAGCATCCCCATGCAGAAGGTATGCGGTATGAATGATAAAAACGGCCCCGCCTGCAACCAGGCAGCTTTGGATGCACTGAAGAAAATGGAACCCGAAGAGATTGAGAAAAAAGACAACCCGATCTGGAAAGGACTGGAAAAATTTAAGGACTTAGATAATTGATGCAGGTGTTGAGTACGTTTTAAAACATTTACAACTCGTCACTCGCAAAAAATAAATAGTAACAGATTTAAATATTTAGTTATGCCAAATCCCAAACGCCGCCATAGCCAGCAAAGAAGCGCAAAGCGCAGAACACACTACAAGGCTACCGCCGCTACTTTAACCACTGACAGCACTACAGGTGAAACCCATGTACGCCACCGTGCCCATGTAAGTGAAGGCAAGCTTTACTACAAAGGCAAAGTTGTAGCCGAAGTATCACCGGTGAAATAAGAAATAACCGGGCGGTTTTACCGTCAACAATAGATATAAATTCCAAATTTGTTGGGCTTGTTCCCGGCTGATTTGGAATTTGTTATTTCAGAATTTGTATTTTACGCTTCAAATGAATATAGCACTTGACATGATGGGGGGCGACTTTGCACCGCTTGAAGCGGTAAAAGGAGTATCAGAATATCTGCAAGAAGACAATGCTCCCGGCACTCTTACCTTGATTGGCCATAAGGGCCAACTGGAATCTTTATTAAAAGAGCACAGTATTCCTGCAGACAGTATCAGGGTAGTTCATGCCGAGCAGGTAATTGATATGCATGAGCATCCTACAAAAGCGCTGAAGGAAAAACAACAGTCTTCTATCGCTATCGGTTTTCATTTACTGGCTTCGGGTAAAACAGATGCATTTATCAGCGCCGGCAATACAGGAGCTATGCTGGTTGGCGCCCTTTTTAGTATAAAAGCATTGGATGGAGTATTGAGGCCAACCATTTCATCCGTTATTCCCAAAGACAATGGAACTACCGGTCTTTTACTTGATGTAGGGCTAAATGCTGATTGCAAACCCGAGCAACTTAACCAGTTTGCCGTAATGGGCTCCGTGTATGCACAGTTGGTACTCGGATTAGAAAATCCCCGGGTCGGTCTTCTTAATGTAGGCGAAGAAGAAGGCAAAGGAAATATCCTGGCACAGGCAACCTATCCATTACTTAAAGAAAATAAACATATACATTTTGTTGGCAATATTGAAGGCCGTGATCTTTTGCTGGATAAGGCTGATGTAATGGTATGCGAAGGGTTTACCGGCAACGTGATCCTGAAGTTGGCTGAATCACTTTTTGAGATTAACCAGGCAAAACAAATAGATAACGAATATTTCAACCGATTTAATTTTGAAAACTATGGCGGCACACCGGTATTGGGCGTATCAAAACCTGTTGTGATCGGACATGGAATTTCAAAAGCGAAAGCGTTTAAAAATATGATCAGGGTAGCTCAAAAAATGATTGAAACGGATGTGCTCGGCAAAATGAAAGAAGAATTGCAATAATCCATTTTGAAAATCATAGCATCTCTTAGCTATTGCTTATGAAAAGTGAACTGTTCCCGACCCTCCGGAAAGAACTGGAAAACAGTTTCGGCCGAAAAGTGATTTCGTCGAGGGATTGCCTGCAAATGGTAGATGATATTTATCAAAAAACAGGATATACCATTAATGCAAATACACTGCGTCGTTTTTTTGGATTGGTAAAATCAAATTACAGTGCCTCTCCTTCTACCCTTTCCATACTTCTTAAATACTGCGGCTTTAATTCGCCCGACGAACTTAGAAATTTATCTGCAGCCGTTGGCACAGATTCAAACATCAATAAAGAAGAAGTGCATCATTTTCTTGTATCGTTATTTAAAAATCTTCCAAATGATGACAGCAGCCCGGCAATTGAATTATTGATACAGCAAACAGTTTCTTTTCTTGACAGAAATCCTGAAATGATTGAAAAATTTCAGAGAGAAATTGCCGCTACACAGGCAGGGCAGTATTATTTTGAACGTTCCGTTAATATGGACAGGCTTAATGGTTATTATGGCGAGGGTTTAAGATTTTACATGAGATCCCGCAATACCACTGAAGCTATTGTTTTTGCGAACTCTGTTTTGGTATTACGATATTGGCTGACGAATAATAACGAGATGCTTGAAAATTCAATGGCTGCGATGTCGGGCATTACAGTGAATAATAGTTATCCATCACATATAATGGCGAGATTCATAGCAGCGAAATTATTTTATGCACATACAAAAGGCGAAAGTATAGATAGGATATTGGCCGATGCCTCACGTTATTATACTATTAATGTAGCAAAAAGCGGAAACACCAATTCTGACTTTGAATTAATACTTGCCGAAGCACTTGCTCTTACTAATCACTGCCCGGAAGCCGGTGATTATATAAAAAAAGGAAAATCAAGATCAGGTGCATTAAAAAGGAATTATGATGGCGATATAGTTTTTGGCATTTGGGAAAAAATTATCAATGCAAAACGTAGTGCAACGCTTAAAACAATCATTAACCCTACCAAGCAAAATATAGCAGCAATGATTCCAACATCACCTTTAATTAAAAGATATTATACCCTGCTTTATATGCGGGCCAATTCAGCAAGAGCTAAAAAAGCTAATTATGGCGACCTGATCACAGAAACAGGGTTCTCCCGTCTTTCTTAAAATAAAGATTCACAAGACAAAAGGTTTTCCACAGCTTCTGTTTCTGAACAAAAAAGAACAAAATAATAATTGACTATTAGTTTACTTTAGTAGCGCAATTTCAATTCATCCTCCTATTGAAGTCCCTGATCTAACCTTTTCTTTCCAATTCTTCTGAAACAATTTTAGTGTGAGCCTCTGATTAGTTGCCAAAAAAGGATTTAAACCTGTTTTTAATAACTAATAGATAGTGCTATCAAAATATATGTTGATGAATATACTTTTTAATACCGTACCCAAAGTCAGGCTGGCTTTATTACCTGTTTTGTTTTTGCTATTCTCCTGTACAAGCGTCAAGAAAACTGCTTATTTCTACGGCGTACCCAGTGGACCTATTCCATCGAATATGACTGTGCCGGAATCTATCATACAGAAGAATGACATTTTAAGTATTGTGGTTACTGACCTTAACCCGAAGGCTTCAGAAATGTTTAATCCCGGAACAGAAAATCGTGATGCTAATAATCCTGCCAATGAAACTTCCCGCGGTTACCTGGTGGATACTGACGGCAACATACATTTCCCGTTGTTGGGCCTTATCAAGGCTGAAGGTTTAACTAAAACGCAGCTAAAAGAAAAGATTCGCAATCTGACTCTTGAGAAAAAATTATTACTCGATCCTATTGTGAGTATTCGTTTCCTCAATTTCAGAGTAACAGTGCTGGGAGAAGTAGGAAAGCCAACTGTTATTCCTATTCCCAATGAAAAGATTTCACTTCTCGAAGCATTGGGATTGGCAGGTGATTTGACGATATACGGAAACAGAACTAACGTGATGGTAATCCGTGAAGACGTGTTGCCCAGCAAAAAAGAACAAAGAAGCATTGCCCGTGTTAATCTCAATTCTTCTGAACTGTTCACATCACCTTATTATTATTTACAATCAAATGATATTGTTTACGTAGAACCTAACAAGGCTAAAGTTGCCAGCACCAGCAGGGCCAGTCAATGGCTTCCTGTAATATTCAGTGGTCTTTCCCTGGCGGCAATTGTAGCAGATCGTTTACTTTCTAATTAATGAACCATGGCCTCAACAAATGTAAAATCAACATCAGCTAAAACCGGGAAATCAGCCCTTGGTGATCTTCTGTTCAAATACCTGCCTTACTGGCCGATCTTTGTCGCTTTTTTGATAATCAGCTTATTTGCTGCCTGGTTCTATTTGAGAATGACTCCCAAAAAATATGAGATCACGGCTTCTATTTTGATCAAAGATGACAAGAAAGGAACTTCAGATGGTCAGACGATTGATCAGTTGGAATCAATAAATAGAAAGAAGGTAGTTGAGAATGAAATTGAGATTTTCAGATCACGTACCCTAATGTATGAAGTGGTTAAAAACTTACGGTTATATGCTCCACTTTTCGAAGAAAATGAGTTTATTCCTAATTCGGCTTACACTACCTCACCGGTTGTAGTAGAATTAGAGAAACTGGATAATGTGGCAAAACCCATTGACAAAGTACCGTTTCAGTTTAGTGAAAAAGATAGCCAGGTTTTAATCGGCTCAAAGAGATACCCAGTAAATCAATTTGTAAATACTGATTATGGTGTTTTAAAATTCAGCCGAAACAAGAGACAACTTAACCCTGCTACAAAACCTTTATACTTTTCATTAGACGATCCCCGCAAAGTCACATCAGATCTTTTAGAAGGATTGACGGCCACTGCTACGACAAAACTTACCTCAATACTGAATTTAAGAATCAGGAATGCGGACCCCCGCATGGGTGAAGATATACTGGATGAGCTAATAAAAGTATATAACAGGGCTTCCCTCGACGAGAAAAATAAATTAGCCAACACCACCTCTTCGTTCGTAGGCGACAGGTTAAAAGAAGTAAAAGAAGAATTGAATTCGATTGAAGTACAGGCCCAGGCTTATAAGGCTTCCCAGGGAGCGGTTGACCTCAGTACACAGGGCAAACTTATTTTGCAAAGCTCAACTGAAACCGGTCAAAAATTGGAGGAAGTAGATTTGCAGTTGTCAGCCTTAAATGAAGTAGAAAAGTATGTAAAGAATAAGGAAAGCCAGGGTGGAATATTTCCATCTATGGTTGGCTTGAAGGATCAAACATTGCCTGATCTGCTTACTAAATTGAGAGATCAGGAACTGGAATATGAGAAATTGAAAAAGACGACTGCCGAAAACAACCCGATCCTTACTGCAGTTAAAGAACAGATCAACAGAATCAAACCCGGTATATTAGAAAACATAAATAACCAGCGTCGGACACTGGAAGCAAGCAAGCTTAATTTACATTCAACTAACAATAGCTATGCTACAGTGCTGCAGACTATTCCGGAAAAGGAAAAAAGACTAATTGATATCAGCCGTCAGCAGGCTATTAAAAGCAACCTTTACGCTTACCTGCTTCAAAAACAGGCTGAAAGTGATTTGTCACAAATAAATATTGGTGACACACGTATAGTTGATAATGCCCAGGCATCATTGCTGCCTGTATCACCTAAATCAAAACTGATCTATATAGCCGCTTTCATAGTTGCATTGATCATTCCTGCCGGCTTTGTTTCTGTCAAGGAATTTTTAAACAGGAAAATTTTATTCAGGCATGAAATAGAAAACCTGACGAGCACACCTATCATTGGCGAAATCAGCCTGGATAAATCAAAAGAAGCCCTCGTAATACAAGAAGGAAAAAGAACTTTCATAGCTGAACAGTTCAGAAGAATGCGTACTTCACTGGGTTATGTGGGTGGCAGTTCAGGAAAGAAAAAAATACTGGTAACATCATCTTTATCAGGAGAAGGAAAAAGTTTTGTAGCTGCCAATCTTGCTTTAAGTCTTGCTTTGACCGATAAAAAGGTAGTATTGCTTGAGCTTGACCTTGCCAATCCTTCATTAAGCACTAAACTTAATGTCAACTATGAAGAAGGCGTAAGTAATTACCTGTGGGGAGAGTGTGAACCTGAATACATCATTAAACGTACATCCATAAACAACAATTTATTCTTTATTCCTTCAGGCCCGCTTCCTGATAATCCATCTGAATTGCTCATGAGCGGAAAACTGAAAGAATTACTCAGCTACCTGGAAGAAGCATTTGATATTATCATCATTGATTCGGCTCCGGCAAGCTTATTATCTGATGCTTATGTACTGTCGCCACTTTGTGATGCTACACTATATGTTGTGAAACATAAATTCACTCCAAAGAGTTACCTGGAAAGGCTGGATGAAGAGAATGCGGCGAACCAGTTAAATAATATGCGGATCGTTTTCAATGGCATTCAATCGAGAGGATTTACTAAAAATGGATATGGATATGGATATGGCTACGGCTATATTCACAATAATGGTGTAAAAACAAAAAAAAGAAAATATTCAAAAAGATAGAATGGACTTCTTTTTGATACAGCTACACCTTTTGTTAACTTAAAAAACTAAAACACCAAAGAAAATCTTCAAATCCGTACCTGTGAGTAAGACCGGCCTAAGCCGTCTTTTTGAAAAGCCACTGATTAGAGCATTATAATTTTCGTAAGTTAAATCTACCTAATGAACACAGATTTAAAAAAACAGTGGTTTGTTGTCTACACCCGACCCGGATATGAAAAAAAAGTAGCCGAACAATTAGAAAAAAGGCAAATAGAAGTTTACTGTCCGATGAGCAAGGCCCATAAGCCTTGGAGCGACAGAAAAAAAACAACCTTGCAGCCTCTTTTCGGTTCGTATGTCTTTGCATTTGCATCAACATATCAGCACAAGCTTATCCGCCAAACTGATGGAGTTATCAATTTTATTCACTGGCTCAGCAAGCCTGCTATAGTACGCCCTGAAGAAATAGATACCATCAGACACTTCCTTAAAGAATATGACTTTGTCAGGCTGGAAAAAACCACCATCAACCTCGAAGACAGGGTTAGAATAATCAATGGCCCTCTCATGATGTGGGAAGGCTCTGTGGTAGAAATAAGAACTACTACAGTAAAAATTACGCTTCCGTCTCTGGGTTATGCATTGGTTGCTGAAATCAGCAAAGACGCTCATACTCCGGAACCGGTCATGTCATTACAAGAGTTAAAAATGAAAGCAGGCTAACCTGAAAAGTTTCCGGCGATTTGCTCTTGTTTCCAATTAAATTAATCGCACAGCGACAAGGCATCCTGCAAGATGTAGCGAGCAAGTTACATCTTCCACTGATTTTTATTAGTAATCATCAGCGGAAGAAAAAAACAATAAAAAAGAAACATTTTTCAAAAGAGATTTACAACTTTATTCTTTAAATGCAAAGGTTGCTCAGTATAAAGAAAATATTCACAGCAGATATATTCAAAATATCGTTTTTGAATGCCATTGCTGTTTTTATAAAAATGATCACCGGTTTTGTAAGCATTAAAGCCGTGGCTTTCCTGCTTGGCCCACTTGGCCCGATGGGAATAGCTATGCTGGGGCAACTTAACAATTTCACCAATATTTTACTGGCTATATCCAACGGTGGCATCAATAATGGAATAACAAGATATGTGGCCGAATATTCAGGTTCAGAAAAAAAATACCAGTTGTTTCTCGGCACAGGTTTTTGGATCACAGCAACGCTTTCTGTGCTATCAGGATTGGTATTGATCATTGGTGCCGGATATTTTGCATCAACTATTTTAAAAGATGCCCAATACAAAGGCGTCTTTTATGTTTTTGGGGGCACACTTATTATGTATGCCTTCAATACTTTGCTTATATCTGTTATCAATGGATTTAAAGAATTTAAAAAATATGTGGCAGCAAACATATTTGGCAGCATTATCGGTTTGCTGTTTACCATTGTGCTCGCAGTAAACTTCGGCATTTACGGCGCATTGATTTCTGCAGTTACTTACCAGTCGGTAGTATTCATTCTTACATTATTTCTTGTAATGAATACAAGATGGTTCAAAGTAAAAGAGATTATCAGAAAGTTCAGCAAAACAGCAGCAGTAAAACTTGGTCATTATTCATTGATGGCACTTGTAACCGCTATTGTAATGCCCGCCAGCCAGCTTGTGATCCGTGGTTATATTTCTCAACATAATATTGATGAAGCCGGTTTATGGGAGGGTATCAACCGGGTTTCAAATATGTACCTGATGGTATTTGCAACTTCATTAAGCGTCTATTATTTACCAAGACTGACAGAACTGAATACCCCCGGAGAACTGCGCAAAGAAGTTTTTTCAGTTTACAAATTGGTAACACCATTGCTCATTATTTTCTCCATTGCTCTTTTTGCCGGAAGAGATATTGTGATTCATGTGCTTTTTACTGATCAATTTGCTGGCATGCGGGATCTTTTCACTTTCCAGGTGCTGGGTGACTTTTTTAAACTCTTTAGCTGGGTTTTGGCTTATATGTTAATCGCCAAATCCATGACAAGAACTTATATCATCATGGAATTTGTAAGCAGTATATCACAGATAGTTTTCAGCCTGTTATTTTTCCAGTTTTATGGCACAATCGGCGCTACCATGGGATATGCATGCGGGCATTTTGTTTACCTGCTTTGCATGATCTGCATTTTCCGCAAAATCGTTTTCCTGAAACCTGCAACCATTTAATTTTTTAATCAACTTCAACCACTATAAAACACCAAACCAAAATATTAATTTTGGAAACCGAAACTAAAACAAACCCTGGTAAACTTGAGCATTGTAATCATACTCGCCGGTCTTTTATTTGTCTATCTGCTGGTAACTAAACCAGAGATCATCGCTGTATTGTTTTTTACCATCACCATTGCCGATATAAATTTTGAATTAGGCGGGCTGCCACTCAACGCAAGAGCCATGATCGGCCTTGCCCTGTTTGGCCGTACATTAGTTGCTGCTAAAAATGAAATGCAAACGGGATTTATTGCAAATTCAAAGATATTATTAATAATAGGATTTACTTTATATACGATATTAGTTACCGCTTTCAATGACCTGCTTACAGCTGCATTTATTAAACAATCCTTTCTTACATTAATAGCCGTTTATTGCGGATATTTTTATTATATGAAGGAAGGCAATATGAGGTACCTGAAGTTAAGTTTGATTCTGGCAGGTATCATTTGCTTTTCCGATCTTGCTTATACATATAAAGTATATGGCGAATTCCCCGTTCAGCGTATTTATCAATGGCTGCTAAAAGTACCGATCGAATTGGATGAAGACGGGAAAATTCTGGAAATCATTAATCATAACTTTTATGGCCTTATCTGCGGGATGGCTTTCGTCGTGATCTTAAATGGGTTTATCAATCAAAAATCACCCAACAAACTTATTTTATTATTACTGCCCGTCATGTTTTTGGGCGTATTGATGTCTACTTCAAGAAGCACTTTATTGGGCATTATTGTAATATCCATCGTGTTAATCACCCGTGAACTAAAACATAGAGAAAGAGCCAAAAAAGCGTTCCTGCTTATTTTCCTTGCCATAGGAGTTCTTTTTCTTTCCTTATTCCTGTTTACTACTTTGCAAAGCTATTTTACACTGGAAAGTGATTTTATAGAAAGAATTTCCCAAAGACTTATTGACGAGCCGGTGGCTGTATTCAATAAGCATCTTGGCATGAACTACAACGCACAGGCCCTTGAAGCCATGGACTGGCGTGAAGAAGCATCTGCTGATGCCTTTGCTGCTTATATGAATTTACAACCGCTGGAACAGATCTTTGGTATCGGTTATTGGGGCTTTATCGTAAGAGACCTTGGCCGTACAGGAATCAATCCACACAATGGATTCTTACTTCTTCTTATAGAATCAGGAGTGGCGGGCTTGCTAATGTATGCTTTTCTGGTTGTAAGTATCATCAGAAAATCAATAAAAGTAAACAGTAACATTTCACCAATGGTCACTACATTGGTCTTTGTGATCTTTTATTGCATTGGTCAAAACGGTGAACTTACTTCAAGTATTACTTTCCTGTTTATTACAACACTTATTGCAGAAAATGAACAGATAGAATGGCAAACCAGGAATCAATATCAATCTCAAATAAAAACTTTACAACCTGTCTGAAGCTAAAAGCAACAGTATCTCTACTGCACCACCATGAATCACTCTAAAATAATTTACATCACTCCGTCTTTGTCAGTGGGTGGCGCAGAAAAGTTTCTCATCCTGCTTTCCAACTCGCTGGTCAATGAAAAAGAAAAACAAATTGTGGTAAGTTTGAAAGAGGAGAATACACTCAGTCAAGAATTAGATTCCAAAATTGATTTTATTACGCTGCCACGTACATTCAAGTTTGATCTTAAACCTGTTTTGCAATTGAGAAAACTGATAAAAACAGAACAGCCCAATACCATTTTTTGCATCAATTTTTACAGCTATCTCGTAAGCCGATGTGCTATGTTTGGATTAAAAACAAAAGCAAAAAGAATCGTCTCTTATCATAGCACCATCCATGTCACCAGGAAGGAACATTTTTTGCATAAGTTGTATGCAAAGCTATTAACCAAAAGAGATTCTGTTGTTACTGTGTCAACTAACCAGGCAAAGTACACAGCGGAAGAATATAAAATTTCACCAACCAAATTTCAAACGATACACAACGGTATTAATGTTGATTACTGGCAACCCAGTGCAAATGGCAGCATAGGAACTGAAATTCGGAAGCGATATAATATTCCACCTGATGCCAAAGTGATTGTAATGACGGCCGCATTGCGGATAGAAAAAAATCATACCGGTGCAGTAAAAGCTTTGCACCTGCTGCATACTGAGTATAATCAAAAGGCTTACCTGCTGATGGTTGGTGATGGCGTCATGAAGGAATCTATCATGAGCCTGGCAAAAGAATTGAACTTGCAGGATTATGTAAAAATAACAGGCATGCAGAAAGATGTAAAGCCCTATTACCAGGCCAGCGACCTTTTTACTCTTTGCTCCACCAGTGTGGAAACCTTTTCAATAGCCGCTTTGGAAGCTATGGCTTGCGGCCTGCCCTGCGTTTTAACCGATATTGGCGGGGCCAGCGAAATGGTAAAAAATGGCCAGAATGGCTATATCTGTACCACAGATGAAGCCGATATTGCCAAAAAATGGTCTTTAGCGTTTAACCAGGGCTTTTCTAAAGAAAAAATCCATGCTTTTACCCGGGATAATTTTTCTTCAGAAAAAATGTTGGCAGAATATAGAAAAATCATGTAACAGGTATTATTTTGTGCTCCCAAATAAAGCTCTGTAAATGAGCATTCCAGCATATCCCCCGGAAAGCCGCACCAATTTAACCGTTCCAATCTCTTGATACCAGATATCAATGTACCCGGCAAGATGAAAATTCTGCAAATCAATAGTTGTCATTACCGTCGTGGCGGCGCCGATGTGGTTTACCTCAATACGGGTGAACTGCTAAAGCAAAAAGGACACGAGGTGTTTTACTTCAGCATGAAGTATGAGCAGAACCTTCCTGATGAAAATGCCGAATTTTTCCCCGCCAGTACCGATCAAAGAAGCTTAACATTAGCTAAAAAAATAAAAGCAGTTCCCAAGTTTATTTACAACAAGGACGCTTATTCCCAACTGTCATTACTGCTTGATAAAATAAAACCTGATGTTGCCCATATTCATTTATTTCTTGGCAAACTATCGTCTTCCATTTTAAAGGCTTTAAAAGAAAGAAATATTCCAACAGTAACCACCGTGCATGATTACAGGCTTATTTGCCCTGCTTATTTATTCCTTGACGGGCAAAATAAAATTTGTGAAAAATGCGTTAACGGTTTTTATCTCAACTGTACCCTGCACAGGTGTTCGGAAGGTAATTTGTTTCAAAGCATGATGCTTTCGGCAGATGCGTATTTCCGGAAATACCGTATGGATCCAATAGACTATATTCATCGCTTTATTTTCGTCAGTGATTTTATCAGGAAAAAGCATATCAGCTTTAATGCAGCTTACAAAACCAGAGAAAAACTGTTATACAATTTTGTTCCCAGCCTTGATAAAATAACCCCCACTATAATAAAAGGAGATTATTTTCTATTTTACGGCCGGCTTTCAAGAGAGAAAGGAGTAGATACGCTTTTAAAAGCGGCAGAAAAAGCCGGTATCAAACTCAAAGTAGCAGGCACCGGCAATCTTTACGAAAAATACATTGCTGCCAGTTATAACAATATTGAGTTCTTAGGATATAAAACGGGAAATGAGCTTTCAGACCTGATCAGGCATGCGAGTTTTATCATTGTGCCTTCTGAATGGTATGAAAATAATCCGCTGACGATTCTCGAAGCATATAGTCATGGCAAACCTGTAATTGGTTCGGCTATTGGTGGTATTCCGGAAATAATTGAGGAAGGAAAAACAGGCTATCTGTTCCAGGCTGGTGATGAAACTGAGTTGACACAAGCTTTATTAAAAGCCGACAAACTTTCTGAAGCAGATTATCAACAGATGTCAAAAAGTGCAAGAGAGTTTGCTAATTCGCATTTTGAACCCGAAAAACATTACAACGATTTAATGAATATTTATTCTGAACTGCTTTAAAGAAATTTTTTAATAACAAATAAAAAATGAAATGAGTCATAAAAATTTTCGAGCAATCATGCCAACAGCTGCCTGCCGGCAGGCAGGTGAAAATTTTTATGATGAATTCTATCTGCAAGTAAAACAATAAAAAATAACAGATGAAAAAGAAGATTTACATGGCCGGTTCGGGTGGTATGCTGGGAGAAGCATTCTACCGTGTATTTAAAGATGATTTTGAAGTGAAGTGTACTGACAAAGATGTAAATACCGATTGGCTTAGCTTTCTCGATTTCCGCGACCTTGAAAAATACAGGGCCGATGTTGAATCATTCAAACCTGATTACCTGTTTCACCTCGGGGCTTACACTGATCTTGAGTTTTGTGAGCTGAACGTGGATGACACTTATGCAACCAACACAATGGCTGTTGAAAATGCCGTGTTTATTGCCAACAGTTTAAACATTCCTCTTTTATACATCAGCACAGCAGGAATTTTTGATGGTAAAAAAGAATTGTATGATGATTGGGATGATCCTAACCCGCTTGGTCATTATGCCCGTTCAAAATACATGGGTGAAAAACATGTGATGGCGCATGCACATCGCTATATCGTTTGCCGTGCCGGTTGGATGATGGGAGGTGGCCCCAATAAGGACAAAAAATTTATCAATAAACTAATTAAACAATTAGTTGCAGGCAAAAGAGAATTGTTTATTGTGAATGATAAAGATGGTACACCAACCTTTACAATTGATTTTGCAAAAAATGTAAAGCTTTTGTTTGAGAAAGAATACTGGGGATTATATAACCTCGTATGTAAAGGACAAACTGGCCGGATGGAAGTGGCAGAAGAATTGGTAAGGCTATTGGGATTAAAAGATAAAGTAAAGATCACAGAAGTAACATCAGATCATTTTAAAGACACTTATTTTGCGCAGCGTCCGCCTTGCGAAAGACTTGTGAATAAAAAATTAGAACTGCGTGGTATCAACATCATGCGTGATTGGAAAGTAGCCTTGCAGGACTATATGGATATGTACTTCAAAGACTATCTGAAAGGTAAATTTTAAACGCTAATTGACGCTAATGAGGCGCTAATAGACGCTAATGAGAGGCGCTAATAAGAACTAATTAATCGCTAATGGTCATGCGTATTGCATCTTTTGGTTTCCGTTCTCTTCCGCCGTCCAAAGGATCGGCGGGCGCCGATAAGTTTGCATTGGAATTTTTACCAAGGCTGGCTGAACGTGGGCATAAAGTGACGGGCTACAACCGTCTCTATCCAGGCCAGGCAAAAGGTGATGAAAATTTCAAAGGAGTGAATATTGTGTATTTCAAAACCATTCCTAAATCAGGCATTGATTCCATCATACATTCAGCAAAAGTAACCTGGCATATCATTACAAAAAATACGGCCGACATTGTGCATGTACAGGGCAACAATGCACTGTTTGCATTTATCTTAAAGCTGTTTAGAAAAAAAG
>Ga0187892_10007539_pt1 | contig 15471 bp, 14 predicted proteins | sample MA1701073metaG_FD_139345 | JGI IMG/M metagenome (GOLD analysis project Ga0187892, IMG submission 139345) | Bio-ooze microbial communities from a basaltic lava cave in the Kipuka Kanohina Cave System on the Island of Hawaii, USA - MA170107-3 metaG ... | reverse complement strand
CGAACCGCCGGAGCCACGACGTGACCCGGGTCCGCGCGAGGGACGGGGTCGTGCTGGCGACGGCGCGCGCCGGCAGGCGCCCCATGGGCCTCGCCTTCGACGGCGAGTCGATCTGGGTCGCGAACTCCGCCGGTCACACGATCACGAGGATCGACGCCTCGAGCGGGGCGAGGCTCCGTTCCTATCGCGTCGACGCCGACCCGTTCGGCATCGCCTTCGACGGGAAGGACCTCTGGGTGACGAGCTTCTCGGGAGGGAGCGTGGCGAGGGTGCGTCCGAAGGACGGGGAGATCCTCGGAATCTTTCCCGTCGGCGAAGGCGCCTCGGGGATCGTGTTCGACGGGAGCGCGCTCCGGATCGCGACGAGCGGGGGAGACAGGCTCGTCACGATGCGCCCGAGCGACGGGGGGATCCTCGCCCGGCAGAGGACGGGAGAGAGCCCCTTCGGCCTGGTGTGGACCGGCCGGGACGTCTGGGTCGCGTGCGCGGCCGCCGGCTCCCTGGCGACCACCGCCGCGCTTCCGGCGAGCCGGTAGAATCTCGAAGAATGGGGTCGGGTACCGTACGACGACTTCCGGGAGCATTCCTCCTGGCGTTCGCCGCCGCGGCGTGCGTCGCGCGGCCGAAGGAGCGGTTCGAGATCCTCGAGCCCTTCGTCGGGAACCTCGAGGAGCGGCTCGCGGAGAGTCCCCTCGCCCCGGGCGCCGCGCTCCGGAGCGACGAGCTGCACCGGGGCTCGGAAGCGAGCCTCCACCTCGTCCAGGTCCGCGACGCCGTCGCGCCGCACTACCACAGGGACCACGACGAGACGGTCTACGTGATCCGGGGCGAGGCGCTCTTCACCCTCGCGGGCGAGGAGATGGCGCTGCGTCCGGGCACGCTCCTCCACGTCCCGCGACGCCTCGTCCACTCCGTGCGCGTTCTCGGCGCCGAGCCGTGCGCGGTGCTCTCCCTCTTCACCCCTCCCTTCGACGGGAAGGACCGGATCTTCGTCGAGTAGCGGCTACTTCAGCCGCAGGACGACCTCTCGGGTCATCCCGAGCGAGGTCTCGACGGCGGCGCTCGCCGTCTCGAGCCCCGACGCGTGCGCCTCGATCTCGAGCGTGCACTCAGGAAGGTCCGCCACGCGGAAGGCGCCGTCCTCTCCCGTTCGGGCGATGCCCGCGTCGATCGGATCGCCGGCTCCCCGCCGCACCGAGAAGCGAACGACGGCTCCGACGAGGGGTCTCCCCTCGGGATCGCGCACGACCCCGGCGATCCCGGCCGCGGCGAAGGAGAGATCGACGAGCTTCGCGTCCCCGGGGACCACCTCCGCGATCGCCGTGGCGAGCCGGAGTCGAGGATCGTGCTCGCGGCGCGCGGGGAGGACGACGAGATGGACGGGGCCGGGCGGGAGCGAGGTCATCTCGAAGAACCCGCGCGGGTCCACCGCCGCGCTCGTGACCGCCGCCGTCTCGTTTCCCTCCTCGTCGAGCGGCACGGCGAGGACGCGGAACGCACCGAGCGGTCCCCCGTCCGTCCGGGTGCAGCGCCCCCCGAGCGTTCCCGCGGAGGGGGGAGGAACCGGGACGGGGAGTGCGGGGATCGCGGGGCGCGGCGCGAGCACCAGCTCGATCGCCGTCACGCCGGGGGTCACTCCCACGACGCGCGCCGGCTCGTGGCGGCCGGCGAGGGCGGTGACGGCGAGCGGAGCCCGCGGCGCCCCCTCGATCGCGAACCGACCCTCGGCGTCCGATCGCGCGGCCCCGAGGAAGGTGTCCCCGTCGATGCGCGCCTCGGCGCGCACCTCGGCGCCCGCGATCGACGCGCCGTTCGTGTCGAGGACCGTTCCTCGCAGGACGCCGGGCCCCGCGGCGGATCCGGGTCGGGGGCCGAGGTCGAGCACGATGGGGGGCATCGCCGTCGACTCGCTCGCGCCTCCGAACGAACGAAGGCTCCAGAGGAAGAGGAGGAGGATCGGCGGCGCGAGGATCCCGGCGGCGACGGCGAGGGCGGTCGAGCGCGACCGTCTCACCCGTCCCGCTCGCGCTCGAGGCGGATCTCCCCGATCGACTCGGCGCCGGGCTCGAGGCTCAGGATGCGTTCGTGCCAAATGAATCCCGCCACCCGCACGGTGATCCGATAGGCGCCCGGCGGCGCCTCGCCGGCGTCGAAGGCGCCCTCGGGCCCCGTGTCCGCGTCCCACCGGGCGGAGGCGAGGAGCGGATCGACGGGCAGGGAGTCGTCCGGCGCCAGGAGGAGGCGGACCCGCTTGAGCCCATCGCCCGCCGGGTCGACGACCCGCCCGCGAAGTCGCCCCGAGAGAACGCCGAGTTGGAGGGGCTCCCCTTCCTCCGTCCCGACGACGTGGGGGAACCGACCGAGCAGGAGGTGCCCTCCCTTCCGCGAGGGAGGGGTGCGCACGAGGAGCACGTAGGCGCCGGGCGCCACCCCCTCGACCGAGAAGGTCCCCTCCGCGTCCGTGAGCGCCGTCGCCGCGCTCGCGGAGGCCGCCGGGCTCTCGACCTCGCTCTCGGGGACGCAAGCGACGGAGAACCCCGCCGCGGGCAGGCCGTTCCGGCGGACGATCCCGCGCAGCGTCCGTCCCCCGCTCGCGCCAGCGGTGAGCACGGTCTCCGCCGTCTCTCCCTCCGCGAGCCGCACCTCGCTCGTGGCGATGGCGGTGCGGCGAGCGGCGCTCTCCTCGAGCCACGCGATCTCCGCGAGAGGGCGTTCGGCCGGGAGGAGAAGGAGCAAGTGCCGGCCCGGAGGGAGGTTCCCCATCCGGAAGGCCCCGCTCTCGTCCGGCGCGGCCGATCGCACCTCGCCATCCGGTCCGAGCGCCACGACGCGCAGGTCTGCGGGGGAACTCGCCGCGCCCTCGATCCTTCCCACGACCTGGGCGGGCCGCGCGAGGGCGAGATCCTGCACGATCCTCGACGCGGCCCCGCGTCCCACCTCGAAGGGCTCGGATCGCGCGGGAGCGAAGCCCTCGAGCCGGGCTTCGAGGAAGTAGCGCCCCTCGGGGGCGAGCGAGAAGAGGAAGCGCCCGCGGCCGTCCGCGCGCGCGACGGCGACGAGCGAGCCCTTCGAGGGGACCCGCGCGCCCGAGGCGTCGCGCTCCGTCGCGCCGGAGGCCGCGGGCTCGTAGAGCGCGACCTCGGCCGGGAGGAGGCGGTTGCCGCCCGTGACCGTCCCCTCGATCGCGGCTCCCTTCCACAGGACGATCTCGACCTCCTCGACGCCGGTCGAAGGGACCTGGATCACCTCCGAGCGCGTGGGCGTGAATCCGGGAGCGACGGCGACGATGCGGTAGGCGCCCGGCCCATCGACGGGCACGGCAAACTCGCCGTCTTCGTTCGCGCGATGCGCCAGCCCGTCCGTTCCGATCACGCGGAGGGAGGGGATCTGGTCGACGGGGAAGACCCCGAAGCGCGCGTGGGGCATCCACGACCCGTCGTCCTCGGTGATCTCGCCTCGGATCCAGGGACGGGGCTGGAGGCGCACCTCGATCTCGTCGTCGCCCGCCATCGCACGGGCGACCGTCGCCGGCGCGAAGCCGGGCGCCTCGATCGTGAGCAGGTAGACGATCCCCGCCGGAACCCCTTCGATCTCGAACTCGCCGAAGTCGTCCGCCTCGACGAGGAAGCGGGGCCCGTCGCCGAGCGGCTCCGCCCGGACGACCGCCCCTTCGATTTCCTCTTCCCAGGCGCCGCCGCTGATCGTCCCCTCGATCCAGTCCCCCTCGACCAGCCTGAGGAGGAGTCCCCCGACCCGACCGTCCGGGCCGAGAGTGATCTCCGCCTGCGCGGTCCCGAGATCGAGGCCCTGAGCGGCGACGAGGAGCCTTCCCGCCGGCAGGCCTCTCACCTCGAAGGAGCCTTGCGCGTCCGTCCGCGCCCCCCCCTCCATCTCGAAGAAGGGGAGGATCTCCGACACCGCCCCGGTGGGGGGGAGCGGAACCGCCGCGACGAAGGCCAAGTTCACCGGCAAACCGCGCGTGTCGAGGACGGTGCCGCTCACGGCCCCTCCGCGCCCCACGACGAGGTCCCCGAGGACCGCGCTCTCCCCCGGTCCGGGAGTGACGACCTCGCTCGTCGCGGGAGGAGTCCCGCGCAGCAGGATCGTCGCCCGGTACCGCAGATTCGGAGGAAGGTCCTCGAACCGGAACGCGCCCGAGGCGTTCGTCCGCGCGAAGTCCTCCAGGATCGGATCGCCCGCCCACCGCGCGCCCTCCGGGAGCGCGTGGGAGCCGCCCCAGCCGAGGAGGGCGACGGTCGTGAGCTTGACGGGCTCGCCCTGCGCGTCGACGGCGCGACCGGACACCGAGCATCCGTAGGAGAGCGCGCAGACGACCGTCCCTTCCGAGGGAATGCGCGCGCGCACGCGCTCGGGGGCGACGGGCTGGCGGACGGTCCGTCCCGGCGCCTCCACGGGTCCGGGGGGAATCGGAGGGCGCTCCCCGCCGGTCGCGAGGGCCGCGGGATCCTCGATGGCCTCCCTCTCCGAGGTTTGCGGCGGGACGAGGAAGACCACGGCGAGGAGCGCGGCCAGCGCGGCGAGGATGGCGAGAGCGGTGAGGAGGGGTCGGTTCATCCGAATGAAAGATACGGTAGGCGCCGGCTCGTGGAACAGGCCCGAGAGATCCCCCGCTCCCGGGATTAGGATGCACCCGTGAGACGCCTTTCCATCCCCCTGGCTTTCCTCCCGGGGCTCGCCGCCTTCGCGGCCGCCCTCGCGTGCAGCAAGTCGACCGAGCCTCCGCAGGGGCTCATCGAGAAGACGCAGCCCCCCGCGGCGGCTGCCCCCTCCGCAGCGGGGCCGACGTCCCCGACGCCGGCGCTCGCGAGGCCGGTCGAGCCCTCCGCCTCGGCGGGGGAATCGAACCGGGTCACCCTCCCCGAGGGGCTCTCCTTCGTGACCCCGACGGCGTGGCTGTCCGTCACCCCGAAGAGCACGATGCGCCGGGCGGAGTACCGGATCCCGCCCCTCGAGGATGACAAGGAGGAGGGGGAGCTCGTCGTGTTCCTCTTCGGGCCCGGGCAGGGGGGAACGATCGAGGCGAACGTCGATCGTTGGTTCAAACAGTTCGAGGCGGCGGGCGGCCGCCCCGCGCAAGGGGAGAAGCACGAGAAGCGGGAGGTGAACACGCTCCGCGTCACGGTCGTCGAGACCGCGGGCCGCTACGTGGAGTCGATGATGCAGCCGGCGCCCAGGGAGAACTGGCGCCTCTACGGCATCATCGCGGAGACGCCGAAGGGAAACTTCTTCCTGAAGGCGACGGGTCCCGACAAGACGATGCTCGCCTCGCGCGGGGCCCTCGAGGCCCTCGTGAGCTCCCTCGAGTGCCCGTAGCGGCTCGGGATCAGAGCGGGATCCTCAGCCCTCGCCACGCGATCCGGGCGCCCGAATCGCGGACCGCGCGCGCCTCGCGCGACCGAGGATCGAGCGCGGGATTCGTGTGGTTCAGGTGGACGAAGATCGCTTGCGGGGGGCGGGGAACCGTCTCGAGGAGCGCGAGCGTCCGCGGAATCGGCGGATGGGGCACGAGGGCGGGGTCGCGACCGGGAAGCTCTGCGGCCGGGTCGTAGAAGGACCCGTCGAGGAGAGCGACGTCGGTCCCGCCGAGGAGGGCGCCGGCGCCGCCCTGGACGTCCTCCCACGCGTCGAGGTCGGGGAGGTAGAGGAGAGTTCTCGACGGCCCGCGGATCCGCCAGGCGACGGTGTCGGTGAACTCGCGCCGGTGGGGGACGGGGATCGCCGTCGCCTCGAGGCGCTCCGTGAGCCGCACCGTCTCGCGGGGAGAGACCTCGCGAAGCGAGACGTGCCCGGCCTCGACGAGGAGGCTCCACGGCGCGTTATTCCGGAGGAACGCCGCCATCGAAGGCGTGCAGTGGACGGGGATCGCGCGGGCGGCGGCCACTTCGCGGCCGAGATGGACGAGCCCCGTGTAGTGCCCGATGTGCGCGTGCGTGAGGAGGATCCCGTCGGGGAGCGCGCCGGGGGCGCCGCCGGCGAAGGCCGCGAGGTCGTCGACCTGGGCGGGGAAGTCGGGAGTCGCGTCGACGACGAAGGCGGCGCCCGCGACCCGATCGACGAGGCCGAGGGACGCGACGCGTCTCCGGAGGGCCGGATCGCGCCTCGCGGATTCGCAGCAGGGGCGAGCGCAGCCGAGGTGGGGGAGTCCGCCGTCCTGGACGACTCCGAGCACGATCGCCTCGACGGCGGCGGGCGGCGGTCCGTCGGCGGGCGTCGCGCACGCCCCGACGAGCACGGCGAGCGTGCCGGAGATCGATCCGCCGATCCTCACCCCGGGAATCCTCTCCAGCCTACGAGCGCGCCGAAGTTGCCCGCTCCGGTCTCGATCGCCTACCCGGGCGGGCTCGAGGAGAGGCCGAGCGCTTCGAAGAGGAGGAATCCGAGCGCCCCGACCAGGGCGCTCGTCGGGATCGTGAGGATCCAGGCCCAGAGGATGCGGCCCGCGACCCCCCAGCGGACGGCGGACAGCCGGCGCACGGAGCCCACGCCGACGAGGGCCCCCGTGATCGTGTGCGTCGTGCTGGCCGGGATGCCGAGCCACGCGGTGAGGAAGAGGGTTCCCGCGCCTGCCGTCTCCGCGCAGAACCCGCCGATGGGACGCAGCGCGGTGACGCGCGTCCCGAGGGTGCGCACGACGTTCCAGCCTCCGATGTAGGTGCCGAGGGCGATCGCGGCGTGGCACGAGAGGATCACCCAGAGGGGGATCGTGCCGGGGTCGTGCCCGTAGTTCGCGTGGAGGACGAGGACGATGATCCCCATCGTCTTCTGCGCGTCGTTCCCGCCGTGCCCGAGGCTGAAGGCGGCCGCGGAGGCGAGCTGGAGTCGGCGGAACCATCGGTCGACGCCGTAGGGGGTCGAATTCCGGCAGGCCCAGATCGTGGCGACCATGAGCGCGAATCCGGCGGCGAAGCCGATGAGCGGGGCGAGGACGATGAAGATCGCGATCTTCTGGAAACCCGCGACGAAGAGCACCTCCCATCCCCCCTTCGCGATGGCGGCGCCGGCGAGCCCGCCGACGAGCGCGTGGGAGACGCTGATCGGGAGGCCGACCTTCGTGCAGGCCCAGGTCCAGATGATCGCCGCCGTGAGGGTCCCGGCGAGGACGGCGTTTCCGACGATCGCGGGGTCGACCGTCCCCTTCCCGATCGTCCCCGCGACGTGGAGCGGGAAGATGGCGGCCGCCGCGAAGTTGAAGAAGGCGGCCCAGAGCACGGCGAGGCGGGGGGTGAGGACCCGCGTCGAGACGATCGTCGCGATCGAGTTCGCCGCGTCGTTGTAGCCGTTCAGGAAGTCGAACAGCAGCGCGAGTCCGATCAGGACGACGACGACGGTCAAGTTCCCCTCTCTCCCGGTTCCTCGGTGCGCGGCTAGGAATACTTCAGGTAGATGTTCTCGAGGTCGTTCGCGACGTCCTCGCACTCGTCCGTCGCGCGCTCGAGGTTCTCGAGGATCTCCTTCCACTTGATGATCAGGATGGGATCCTTCTCGTCGCGGAAGAGGCGGACCGTCGCCTCGCGGCAGATCGAGTCCGCCTCGTTCTCGAGGCGGTTGATCTCGACGCAGTGGGGGAGCACGGCGGCGTGCGCTCCGAGGTGCTTCATCGCCGCCTGGATCTCGTTCGCCTGCTTCACGAGGACGACCGCGAGCTCTCGGGCGCCGTAGAGCCCCTCGCCGATCCCGTAGTCCACGATGTGGTGGGCCGCGTTGTCGATCATGTCTAGGATGTCGTCGAGATCCGTCGCGAGGCGGTGGATGTCCTCCCGGTCGAGGGGGGTGATGAAAGTCTTCGCGAGGTTCTCGAGGACGCCGTGGGTGATCGCGTCGCCGCGGTGCTCGAGCGCCTTGATCGCCCGGACGCGCTCCGGGACGCGGTCGTAGGAGGTGAGGAGGTCCTCGATCGCCTTCGCGGCCTCGACGACGAGGGCGGCGAGGTCGCCGAACGGCGTGAGGAACTTTCGGTTCTGGGGGAGGAGTCGGAGCATCGCGGGCGGGAGGGGCGGGGCGATGCTAGGCGGGCCGCGGGGGGCCCGTCCACCCGGGGTGAGATGCGGACCCTTTCGAGGCGGGTGTCGACCGTCTAGCCTGGCGGAAGACCTCCCCGGAGCGCCGATTGAGCCTCACGAGCCCGATCTTCTCCGCCCTCGTCCTGGCGACGTTCGCCGGGGGGTCGGGCCCGATTCCGAAGGAGGGCGAGCTCAATCCCCATGTGCTCCGCGTCTTCGATTCCTATCCCAAGGACGGTTCCCACGGCTACTGGTGGCCGAAAGGGAGCGCCTGGGAGGGGACGACGCGCGACCTCGTCTACCTCGGCAAGAAGATCGCGAGCGGCGATTCCGAGAAGCGCTCCTACTGCTCGGGGATCACGTTCGAGGTCTTCTTCCGCGCCTATGAAGAGTGGTGCGCGGAGAAGAAGGAGCCGTTCCGGATCGGGCGCCTGAACGCGGCGACGATCGGCGACTTCCGCCGCGCCTGGTACGGGTCCGACGGGGATCGGCGCTGCATCTACCACGCGCTCGTCGACTTCGAGCTCGGCACGGCCGTCGAGAAGAGGGAGGAGGCGAAGCCCGGCGACTTCGTCCAGTTCTGGCGGCACAACGGCTCGGGCCACTCCGTGATCTTCCTCGAGTGGAAGCGGAAGGGGCGCGAGATCGTGGGACTCCGCTACGGCTCGACCCAGGGCGCGACGAACGGCATCGGCGTCCACACCGAGAACTTCGGGGACCGCGGCCGCGCGATCGACCCCGCCCAGGTCTACCTCGTCCGCGTCGGCCGAAAGTACTGAGCCCGCTTCTTTTTTTTTCGACATTCCTCCCGTCGGTCGGCGGCGAGCGGGAGGATGGGAAAAACGCAGCGGGTGCCGCGCCTACTTCCCCTCCCATCCGGGGCCGCGAAGCACGCGACCGGGGAGCGCGCCGGTGTGGGCCTCGCCGTCGAGGACGCACTCGCCGTTGACGAAGACGTTTCGCATCCCCTTCGGGTAGCGGTTGGGCTCCTCGAAGGTCGCGCGGTCCTCGAGGTTCTCGAGGTCGAAGACGACGACGTCGGCGTAGGCGCCCGGCTCGAGGCGGCCGCGGTCGCGGAGGCGGAACTTCCGCGCGGGGCGCGAGGTCATCTTCGCCACGGCTTCCTCGAGGGGGAGGACCTTCTCGTCGCGCACGTAGTGGCCGAGGATCCGGGTGAAGGTCCCGAACCGGCGCGGGTGGGAGCGCGAGGTGTCCGCCTCCGTCGAGGCGCCTCCGTCGCTCCCGACGTGGAGCCACGGCACGCGCAGCGCCGTGCGCACGTCCTCCTCCGACATCTTGAAGTAGAGCGCGCCGACGCGGAGGTTCTCCTCGAGCAACAGGTCGATCACGGCGTCGCGCGGGTCGACCTCCCGCTCCTTCGCGATCGCCTCCACGGTCTGGCCCTGGAGGGGGCGGTTCTTGGCGCTCGCGACGGATGCGATCCGCACGGCGTCCCACGTGTCGAGCATGCGCCGGGAAGGAGCATCGCCCGCGAAGGCGGGGGTCATCGCCTCCCGGACCTTCGCACGCTGAACGGGGTCGCGCAGACGCGCCAGGAAGGCGTCGTCGCCTCCCTCGTGGACCCAGTCGGGGACCGTGGCGGTGAGCGACGTCGAGGATGCCGTGTAGGGGTACTGATCGGCGGTGACGTCGAGGCCGCGCAGCCGCGCCGCCTCGATCCGCGCGAGCGCCTCGGGCATGCGCCCCCAGTTCGCTCGCCCCGAGCACTTGAGGTGGAAGATCTCGACGGGGGCGCCCGAGGTCTCGCCGATCGCGATCGCCTCGTCGATCGCTTCCAGGAGGCCGTCCCCTTCGTTGCGGATGTGGCTCGCGTAGATCCCCCCGTATCGAGAGGCGACGGTCGCGAGCGCAATCAATTCCTCGGTCGTCGAGAAGGAGGCCGGGGTGTAGATGAGGGCGGACGTCAACCCGAGCGCCCCCTTCCGCATCGCCATCTCGACGAAGCCGCACATCTGGGAGAGCTCCTCGGGGCTCGGCGCGCGGTTCACCTCGCCGAGGACGAGGCGGCGCACTTGTCCCGCGCCGACGAAGGTTCCGAGGTTGATCGCGATCCCGGTGCTCTCGACGTTGGCGAAGTACTCGTCGAGGGATTCGATCGGGGCGGGGGTCCCGCCTTCGCCGGTGATCGCGGTGGTGACGCCCATCCGCACCTTGCTCTCCGCGCGGCCGTCGCGGCGGAGCGCCCCGCCCGAGTGGTCGAGGACGTCGACGAATCCCGGCGCGACGAAGAGACCGGTCGCGTCGATCGTGCGCCGCGCCTTCGCGCCCGCCGGGACGTTCCCGACCGCGACGATGCGGTCGCCGCGGATCGCGACGTCTCCGGGGAAAGGAGGGTTCCCTAGGCCGTCGACGATCGTGCCGTTGCGCACGAGGACGTCGTAGATCGGGCCCGCCTCCCCCGCTCGGGGGACGAGGGCGGGCTCGACGAGGACACCGGTCGCCGAGAGCACCGGCTCAGCGGCACGAGCCGTGAAGTGCTGCGCGACGATCCGCGTCGCGGCGGCGATCGCCTCGTCGCCGCCTCCGGCGCGAGCGCCCGCCGTCATCACGGCGAGGACGAAGGGGCGGCGCGCGAGGTAGACGATTCCCGCGTCGCACGCGACGCCGGAGATCCCGCCCGGCTTGTTCGCGACGACGATCGACTCCGGGACCGCGCCGCGGATCGCGCCCCCCTTCGGCTTGCGGAGGATCTGGAGGACGTCGAGCCCGGTCTCCCGGCCGAGCCACTCGTCGCGCTCGAGCCCCTCGAGGAGGCGCGCCATCTCCCGCGGCGTCGAGACGTTCTCCGCGCCGCGGGCGGACGCCGCGAGGTCCATCATCTTGCGGCGCACGCGCGTCTTCTCGAGCCCCCATCCCTCGAGCGTGCGGTTCACCCCCTCCATCCCGACCAGGTCGATCAGCACGTTCGTCGCGACGTTGTCGCTCTCGACGATCATCAGCGTCGCGAGATCGCGGAGCGCGAATGCCGAGGCGTTCGTCCCGAGCTGGCGCAGCACCCCGCTCCCGCCGACCTTCTCGTCGCCGCGGATCGTGCGGAGGTCGTCGAGGGAGAACCGCCCCTCCGCGGCCTGGCGGAACACCTCGATCAGGATCGGGATCTTGATCGTGCTCGCCTGGGGGAAGACCTCGTCCGCGCGCACGGCGAAGGTCTCCCCCGTCGCGAGGTCCTTCGCGAAGATCCCCATCCGCCCCTCGAACCCGAGCGCCGTCTTCTCGAGGGCGGCCTGGGTGCGGGTGCGGGCGTCGCCGTCTCCGGCCCCGAAGGCCAGTGGGGTGAAGAGTGCCGCTGCGGTCCAAGCCGCGATCTTCCGAGGGATCTGCACGGTGGAGCCTCCTGCCGGGGAGCGCGCCATCCTAGTGACCGAGCTGCCTTGTTTGCAGGTGGGGAACCCGCCGATCGATAGGATGGCGGATGGCCCCCCACCCGTCCTGGGCTTGGCGACCGGGGCGCTCGGGAGGTGCCGGATGGTGGAACTTCGAGCTGCGAGTTCGGTGGCGCTGGGAATGCTCGCGCTCGGTCCCCTCGCGAAGGGGCAGGGGCAGCGATTCGACGACCTGCACCGGATGCTGCCCTTGGGGGGCGGGGAACACGACTGTCGAGGTCGTTCTCGGCGACGTCGACGGGGACGGATGCCCTCTACGTCACCGACGGCGCAGGGTTCCTCTCGCAGGCGAGCGGGCCCAGCATTCCATTCCCTCCCCGGGGCACGCTGCGTCTCGACCCTGCGACCCTCTTCCTCGTGCACGCCGGCCTGCTCGACGGACAAGGCCGCTTCGCGATCCTCTCGAGCGTGCCGGCGGATCGGCTCCTCGTCGGCGCCAGCCTCTACCTGCAGGCCGTCGTCGCGTCTCCCGCGACCTTCACGAACCTCGAGCGGGTGACGTTTTCGAACCTGTGAAAAAGGGGTCAGGCTACTTTTCGGGGAAAGGGGGTCAGGCACCGTTTCCCGAGCGAAACGGAGCCAGACCCCGAAAAGTAGCCTGACCCCTTTTTCGCGGGTTTGACCCGGAACGCTCCGAAACCTACAGTTTCCCGCCCGTTCCGCGGCGTTCCCTCCCTTGATCCTGATCCTCCAGCCGTGGGTCGTCGGGGCGGCCCGCGAGCGCGTCGTCCGGCGGATCTCCGAGCTCGGCTTCCGGGCCGCGCCCTCGGCGGATCTGCCGATCGTGTGCGTGCTCGGAGCTGATCCCCGAACGGACCCCGCACTCTTGAAGGCGATCCCCGGCGTCGAGCGGGTCGTCGCCGTTTCGGAGCCGTACGTGCTCGCGGCGCGCGCCGCGCGCGGGAGCGACTCCGTCGTCGAGATGGGGGGCGCGCGGTTCGGCGGGGGATCGTTCGCGGTCATCGCGGGGCCCTGCGCCGTCGAGGACCGCGAGACGACCTTCGCCGTGGCCCGGGCGGTCCGCGACGCGGGGGCGTGCCTCCTCCGCGGGGGTGCCTTCAAGCCGCGGACGTCGCCCTACGCGTTTCGCGGCCTCGGCGAGGACGGCCTCAAGATCCTCTCCGACGCCGCCGCCGAGTGCGGCCTCGGCGTCGTGACGGAGGTCCTCGACGTGCGCGACCTCGACCTTGTCGCGCGCTACGCGGACGGCCTCCAGGTCGGATCGCGCAACATGCAGAACTACCCGCTCCTCGCCGCGGTCGGCCGCGCGGGGAAGCCGGTCCTCTTGAAGCGGGGGATGGCGGCGACCGTCCGCGACCTCCTCCTCTCGGCGGAGTACCTGCTCGAGGCGGGCAACCCCGCCGTCGTGCTCTGCGAGCGCGGCGTGCGCGGCTTCGACGACGCGACGCGCAACCTCCTCGACCTCGCCGCCGTCGCCGCGCTCAAGAAGGCGACGCATCTGCCCGTCGTCGTCGACCCCTCCCACGCCACGGGGCGCGCGGAGCTGGTCCCCCCGATGGCGAAGGCCGCCGTGCCCGCGGGCGCCGACGGGATCATGGTGGAGGTCCATCCCGCCCCCGAGCGCGCGAAGAGCGACGGCCGCCAGTCGCTCCTCCCCGGGGACTTCGCGGAGCTGATGCGCGACCTCGCGCGGATCCTCGCCCTCGAGAAGAAGACCCTCGTCCGCCCCGCGGAGGAGGTGCGCGCGTGAGCCCTCGCCGGCCGTTCGTCGCCGGGAACTGGAAGATGAACCTCGACCGCGCTCGCGCGGGGAGCCTCGCGCGCGCCGTCCGGTCGAAGGCGGCGACGCTCGAAGAGGTCGACGTCGCGCTCTTCCCTCCGTTCGTCTACCTCGCCGAGGTCGCGGCCGCCGTCGCGGGATCCCGCGTGCGCGCCGGCGCGCAGGACCTCTACGTCGAGGCGAAGGGGGCGTTCACCGGCGAGATCTCGGGTCCGATGATCCGCGACGTCGGCGGCGCCCTCGTCCTCGTCGGTCACTCCGAGCGGCGCCACGTGCTCGGCGAGCCGGACGCGCTCGTCGCACGGAAGCTCCAGGCCGCGCTCGAGCACGGGCTCGAGCCGATCCTCTGCGTCGGGGAGACCCTCGAGGAGCGGGAGAAGAGCCGGACGAACGACGTGCTCTCCCGCCAGGTCGGCACCGCCCTCGCGGAGGTCGCGGCCGGCGATTTCGCCCGCGTCACGATCGCCTACGAGCCGGTCTGGGCGATCGGGACTGGCCGAAACGCCACCCCCGAGCAGGCCTCCGAGGCCCACCGGTTCGTGCGCGGGCTCGTCCGCGAGCGCTTCGGCGCCGAGGCCGCGGCGAGGATCCGGATCCAGTACGGCGGCTCCGTGACCCCCGAGAACGCGGTTTCCCTCCTCGGCTCCCCCGACGTCGACGGGGCGCTGGTGGGGGGGGCGAGCCTCGACGCGGAGAAGTTCGGCGCGATCCTCGACGCGAGCAGGAGGCCCTTCTCTCGTACATAATGGGGACCTCGACCGGGAGGCGCTCCGGTGACCACATTCCTCTCCACCCTCCTCTACATCTTCTTCTTCCTCTCCGCCCTCCTCCTCATCGTCGTCATCCTCCTCCAGGAGCCGAAGGGAGGGGGGATCGCCGAGGCCTTCGGCGGCATGGGGGGCGAGACGTTCGGCGTGCGCGAGCGCGGCATCAACAAGTTCACGGCGATCGTCGCCGGCGTCTTCCTAGGGTCCGCCGTCGTCATCCACCTCCTCTCCGGAGCGTCCGAGGGGCCGGCGTTCGAGGAACGGCCCGCGGAGACCCCGCCGGGCGGCGCCGCGGCGCCCGCCCCCGCGCCGTCAGAGTCGGTGACACCGACCTCCGGGGAACCGGGAGAAGGCAAGCCGAAGTAGGCGCCTTGACCCCGGACGAAGTCCTCGAGCTCCTCCGCCGCTCCGACGCCTACCGCACGGGTCACTTCCGTCTCTCCTCGGGCCTCCACAGCGACCGCTACTTCCAGTGCGCGCTCGCCCTCCAGCATCCGGAGGTCGCCGAGCGACTCGGCGCGGCGATCGCTGAGTTCTTCCGAGGGAAGGCAGCGAAGGTCGTCGTCGGTCCCGCCCTCGGCGCGGTCGTCCTCGCGCACGAGGTCGCGCGGGCGCTGGGCGCCCGCGCGATCTTCACGGAGCGGGACGGCGGGGCGATGACGCTCCGCCGGGGCTTCCGGCTGGAAGAGGGCGAGCCCGCCCTCGTCGTCGAGGACGTCGTCACGACGGGCGGCTCCGTCGTCGAGGTGATCGACGTCGTGCGCGCCGCGGGCGCGACCGTCGCGGGCGTCGGCGCGATCCTCCAGCGGGGCGTGCCCGCCTCGCTCGAGGTCGCGCTCCGTCCGCTGGCGCGCGTGGAGGCCCCCGCCTACGCCGAGTCGGATTGTCCTCTCTGCGCCTCGGGGGTCCCTCTCGAGAAGCCGGGAAGCCGCCCCGCCGCGAGCCGCGAATGCCGCAGAGCATGACGGGCTTCGGGGCGGCGCGGGTCGCATCGGGCGGCTTCCGCGTCGAGGTCGAGGTGAGGACCGTGAACCACCGACACCTCCACGTGAAGCCCCGCGTCCCGGCGAACTGGGCCGAGTTCGAGGCCGAGGTCGAGCCCGCGGTGCGCCGCCGCCTCGAGCGCGGGACGGTCTACGTGAACATCTCCGTCGCGACCACGGGCACGGGCGCCACCCTGCGGGCGAACGTCCCCCTCGCCGAGCGGTACGTGACGCTGCTGCGCTCGCTGCGCCGGCGCCTGCGGCTCGACGGGGACGTCGAGGTCGAGGACCTCGTCGCCCTCCCGGGCCTCTTCCTCGACGGAACGACGGATCCGGGCGTCCGCGCGAAGGGGTTCGCCGTCGCGAGGACGGCGCTCGATCGCGCGCTCAAGGGCTGCATCGAGAAGCGCGCGCGCGAGGGGAAGCTCCTCGCGAAGGATCTCGCCGCGCGGAGCCGGCGCATCCGCGCGACGGTCGCCCGGATCGAGCGCCTGCGTCCCGCGGCGGTGCGCCGCGCGCGCGAGCGCCTCCAGCGGCGCGTCGAGGAGGTCTTTG
>Ga0187892_10007537_pt1 | contig 15473 bp, 13 predicted proteins | sample MA1701073metaG_FD_139345 | JGI IMG/M metagenome (GOLD analysis project Ga0187892, IMG submission 139345) | Bio-ooze microbial communities from a basaltic lava cave in the Kipuka Kanohina Cave System on the Island of Hawaii, USA - MA170107-3 metaG ... | reverse complement strand
GCGTCAAGATCACAGACAGCCAGATGGAAGCCATCGATCTCAAGCCGCATACGACGCATCCACAGTGGAACTACACGATCGGCGCTCGAATCCAGAGTCGTCGCCAATATGGCGAAAAGTAAACGTTATTGTTTGAAGCTGCCTATGTCGACGCCTCCGCTGGCGCCGTGCGGCCTGGCGACCTGCTGACCACGTCGGACACACCCGGCCACGCCATGAAAGTTTTGGACCACGCCCGCGCGACGGGCGCCGTCATCGGCAAGGCCATGAGCAGCCTCGAAAGCGGCGAAAGGGGTCTAGTTCTCGTGTTGGTGAACCTGCAGTAGACCGCGAACCGGAGTCAGCGAGCCCGGAGAACCGACCATGAAACGATTGCGGATTGCGCATTGCGAATTGAGGATGGCACAGCAACTGTGGGCCGCGTCGGTCGTCGTCGCGGCATCGACTGCGTCAGCACAGGTGGACCGGACGACGTCTCGCATGGATCCCTACGTCGTTCATTCCGGAATCCATCAAGGCGATGAAGACCGACCGGCCGTTCCATTCGCGCAGACCGTCTATGTTCCGGACGCGCAGTGGTTGAGACTGTCGCTGGGCGATTACGAACTGGGCCGTGAGAGCCACATCCTCGTTCGTTCGGTGGCAACCGGCGCTGAGCAGAAGATGACGGCCACAGCGCTACAGAACTGGCACAACAACACGGCGTTATTCGGGGGTGACGCGCTGGAGGTCGAACTGCACGTCGCGGCCGGCGAACAGAAAATCTTCGTCGAGCTCAGCGCGGTCTGGGTTGGGCTGGGGACCCCAGTCGCGATCCATCGCGACTGGGGACCCCTGGCGCCCGGACCGAGCGATCCGGATTTCATCGACCCGGTCGCTGGTGACGCACCCGAGGGTGGCGGCGATCCGCCGGAAGCCTTGTGCGGAGGCGACAACCGCGTGGCCTCGAACGACGCGCGCGTGGGCCGGCTGTTCATCGGCGGCTGCACGGCCTGGATGGCAGCCGACGGCGCGTTCCTGACCGCCGGGCATTGCGTCGACGGTGATCCCGATCAGAGCGGCCCAGGGCTGCCCGACGGCGTGCCCGATGCGGGCTTCCTGAATGCGGTGGTCGAGTTCAACGTCCCGCCCTCACTACCCAACGGCGTGTACCAGCCGGCCCTGCCACAGGACCAGTATCCTGTGTCCGGGAGCTACGTGGCCTACCAGTTCGCCGGCATGAACGCGGATTTCGACAGCATCGGCGCCGACTGGGCCGTCTTCCACGTGGGTCCGAACGCCAACGGCGTCACGCCCCAGCAGGCCCAGAACGCGTTCTTCCGCGTGATCGGTGCGTCCGAGAGCACGGTCGGCCAAACCTTGCGCGTCACTGGCTACGGCTGGGACTGGACGCCGGCCGGAACGGGCTTGAGCCACTGCCAGGGCGGCTCGAACGCTGGCGGAGTCTGTTTTGGCAACCTGCAATGTCCCGGCGGAACGTGCGTCGCACCGTTCTGTTGCGACGGAGACCAGAATACGACCTGCGACTCGAACTGCAACGCACAGAGTGCCACGCAGCAGACAGCGACCGGCGTGTGCACCGACGTCGAGGACAATAACAGCACCGCCTGGTTTCGGTACGAAGTCGACACGACGCCCGCCACTTCGGGCAGCCCGGTGATCCGCGAAGCCAACGGCAAGGCGCTCGGCATCAACACCAACGCCGACATCGGTTGCGACGATGGCGGAAACTGGGGCATCACGTTCGATCAGGACACGCTGCACGATTTCCTGAACACCTACATCTTCGGGGACGAAGTCGAGTACGCCGATACGGCGACCGTTTTCTGTGTGTTCGGTACGTGCACCGGGACCATATACCAACCTCACCCGATGATCCCAGCGGCAGTGGAGGGCGTTGCAAGTGATGGCGCCGTGGTCATCATCCCAGGCAACTACACGGCAGCCAACGGAAACGTGTTCGTCGCCGGGGACGACGGCAAGGCCATCACCTTCATCGCTCCGTTTGGCGGTGTCGTCATCGGCGATTGAACGGAAGCCCCCGACCTGCGCCCAAGACAAGACGCGCCGCTTCGCAGCAGCGCAACCTTGCAGCCTCGCTCGGAATGCCGGCGGTACGTTGGTACCGGGGTTGCTGGCGGTGGGCGCCTGGCATATCGTCTGACCATGCTGCCACCGATTCTTCGCGTCGCGTGTGCCGTCGCTGCGCTTGGGCCGGCGCTCGCCTGTCTGGCTGACGACCGGCCGATCGAGGAGCAGATCACCACCCTGCTCGGGCGCATGACGCTCGAAGAGAAGATCGGCCAACTGACGCAGGTCAGCGGCGTCGATGACGAGGGGCGCAAGCTGGCGCGCGAGGGCCGCGTCGGTTCGTTCCTCAACGTCACCGGCGCCACGGAGACCAACGAGCTTCAGAAGCTGGCCGTGGAAGAGACGCGCCTGCACATTCCACTGCTCTTCGGCCTGGACGTGATCCACGGCTTCCGGACGATCTTCCCGATTCCGCTGGCCGAGGCGGCCACCTGGGACCCCGAGCTGATCGAGATGGCGGCACAGATCGCGGCCATCGAGGCGTGGTCGGCCGGCATTCATTGGACGTTCGCGCCCATGGTCGACATCGCCCGCGACGCGCGTTGGGGGCGGATCGCCGAGGGGTCGGGCGAAGATCCATACCTGGGCGCCCGCATGGCCGAGGCGCGCGTGCGCGGCTTTCAGGGTACGACGACGGACGGGAGGTACCAGCCCGAGCGGCTGATTGCGTGTGCCAAGCACTTTGCGGCCTACGGCGGGGCCGAGGGCGGTCGCGATTACAACACGGTCGACATCTCCGGGCGTACGCTGCGTGAGGTTTACCTGCCGCCGTTCGAGGCGGCCGTGCGGGCTGGCGCCGGCACGCTGATGAGCGCGTTCAACGAGATTGGTGGTGTGCCCGCGACGGGCAGCCGATTCCTGATGACGCAGGTGCTGCGCGACGAATGGGGCTTCGACGGATTCGTGGTCAGCGATTGGAACGCCATCCGCGAGTTGCTCAACCATGGCTCGGCCGCGACGCCAGCCGAAGCCGGCGAGCAGGCCCTGTTGGCGGGCATCGATATGGATATGGTCGGGAAAATCTATCCCGAGCATCTGCCCGGTCTGGTCGAATCGGGCCGGATTTCGCAGGCCGTCATCGACGAGTCGGTGCGCCGCATCCTGCGGATCAAGATGCGCCGCGGACTGTTCGAGAAGCCGTACGTCGACTCGCAAGTCGAGAAGGACGCGCCGTTGAGGCCGTCGCACCGCCAGGTTGCCCGCGACGTGGCCCGCCGCAGCCTTGTGCTGCTCAAGAACCAAGGCAAGATACTGCCGCTTCACAAGTCGATCAGTTCGCTGGCCGTGATCGGGCCGCTGGCCGACAACTGGGCCGAGGCGCTCGGTTCCTGGGCGGCGGCGGGCAAGGCCGACGAGGTCATCACCATCCTGGAAGGGCTTCGCAAGTCACTTGGCCCGGGCGCCAACGTGATCCACGCCCGCGGCTGCGAGATCGAGGGCGACTCGCGCGAAGGCTTCGACGAGGCCATCGCGGCCGCCAAACAGGTGGACGCCGCCGTTCTGGTGGTGGGCGAGGCGGCGGGCATGAGTGGCGAGGCCGCCAGCCGCTCGACGCTTGATTTGCCGGGTGTGCAGGAAGAGCTGGTCAAGGCCGTACACGCCACCGGTGTGCCGATGATCGTCATCTTGATGAATGGCCGGCCGCTTTCGATCCGCTGGATCGCCGAGCACGTGCCGGCCATCCTCGAGATCTGGCAGCCCGGGGTCGAGTGCGGGCATGCGGTGGCTGACGTGCTCTTCGGCGACTTCAACCCGTGCGGCAAGCTGCCGGTGACGTTCCCGCGCAGCGTCGGCCAAGTGCCGATCTACTACAACCACAAGAACACCGGCCGGCCGCCGAGCGCGGATAAGTGGACGTCGAAGTACATCGACCTGCCGTCAACGCCGCTGTTCCCGTTCGGGTTCGGGCTGAGCTACACGACGTTTGAATATTCGAACTTGCAGATCAGCGCCGGGAACGAAGGCGAACAGCGCGAGTGGACCGTGACCGCCGACGTCAAGAACACCGGCGAGCGTGGCGGAGACGAGGTCGTCCAGTTGTACATCCGCGACGACGCCGCCAGCGTCACACGACCGGTCAAGGAACTCAAGCGGTTCCGGCGAATCCCGCTGCGGCCGGGCGAGTCGCGCGAAGTCCGCTTCACGCTCACGCCCGAGCATTTGATGTTCTACAATCAGCGCATGGAGCGCGTGGTCGAGCCGGGCCGCTTCACGGTCTGGGTCGGACCCAGCTCGGCCGACGGATTGCAGGGCACGTTCGAGCTGACGACGACTGACAACGGTTCATGACCACTCGCGACGCTCCATCCGAGGATTGGGACGACGGGGCGTACGGGCCCGAAGACGATGCCGATGACGACTCGACCGAAGAGTTGCCCTGTCCGGCGTGCGGCGAGCTAGTCTACGAAGAGACGGAGAAATGCCCCCACTGCGGCGACTGGATCAACCCGCGCCGCCCGGCCGCCCGCCATCGGCCGTGGGTGTGGGTCACCGCGCTGATCATGCTCGTCATCTTCACGTGGCTCGTAATTCAGGGGTGGTGAGAACTGCGGATTGTTGATTGCGGATTGCGGCTTGAACAGCAGCTCCGGCGTTCCGAACGACCCGACTCATGAGCTTTCCTGAACTACGCATGCGTCGCTTGCGCCGGACGCCGGCGCTGCGCCGCCTGGTGCGCGAGACCCACCTGACGGTTGATGACCTGATTGCTCCGTTGTTCGTGCGAGGCGGCACGAATGTCGAGCGGCCGATCGCTTCGATGCCGGGCGTGGCACAACTGTCGGTCGATCGTGTGGTCGAGGAATGTGCGCAACTCGAAGCACTCGGCGTGCCGGCCGTCATCCTATTCGGCATTCCGGACCGCAAGGACGCCATAGGCGCTGAGTCCTGGCGCGATGACGGCGTCGTGCAGCAGGCGGTACGGGGAATCAAAACGCGCTGCCGCTCATTGGCGATCAGCACCGACGTCTGCTTCTGCGAGTACACCGATCACGGCCACTGCGGCGTCGTCCACGCCCGCCCCGACGGAACCCGAGACGTCGACAACGACGCCACGCTGGAGAATCTGGCCAAGCAGGCCGTCAGCCACGCCCGCTCGGGTGCCGACGTCGTTGCTCCGTCGGGCATGATCGACGGCGCGGTCGGGACGATCCGCGACGCCCTGGATGAAGCCGGGTTGCCCGACGTGGCCATCCTGTCTTATGCCGCCAAGTTCGCCAGCGGCTACTACGGTCCGTTCCGCGAAGCGGCCGAATCGACGCCTGAGTTCGGTGACCGGGCGACGTACCAGATGGATCCGGCCAACGTCGATGAGGCCTTGCGGGAAGTGGCGCTGGACCTCGACGAAGGGGCCGACATCGTCATGGTCAAACCGGCCGTGAACTACCTGGATGTGCTTTGGCGGGTCAAGAACGAGTTTCGCGTGCCGACGGCGGCCTATCATGTCAGTGGGGAGTACGCGATGCTCAGGGCCGCGGCCGCCAACGGCTGGATCGACGAGCAGCGCTGCGTGCTCGAGACGACGATCGGCATCAAGCGGGCCGGGGCCGACTGCATCCTGACCTACTACGCCCGCCAGCTCGCCGAATGGCTGAACGCGAGCTGATTCGCGATGCGCGAGTTGCCGCGCAAGCCGTGAGTGGCATGGCCCAGCGCAAGCGCGGCCATGCTCGGCAGCCTGCATGCCCGCGCTGCGCTTGGGCATGCCACCCCGCTGAGAATTGGAGGGGCGAGTTCTGAAAATCGAGGCCGCCAATCTGACGCTTGCCGACTCGGGCCTGCACTGCCCGCAGTGCGACTACAACTTGACCGGCGTGCAGAGCGCCCGCTGCCCGGAGTGCGGCTCGACGATCGACGCTTCGCTCCGGCCTGACTCGCCAGCCGAAAACGCGACGCAGCGCGGGCTGGTCGCCCTGCTCACGCTGATCGTTGGGCTGTTGTCGTGCGCCGGGGCCGTCAAGCTGGCACTGACGCCGGTGCGCGGCGCGCGCGGGCCGGCGCACCTCTACGAGGGCGTCGCTTTCGTCACCGGCTGCGTACACTTGGCGGTCTTTCTGATGGCGGTGCGGTTGCGTCTGATCTGGCCGTTGCGCGCCAGCGGACTCTCGCTGGCCTGCGCGCTCACGGGGGCGGCGCAGATTGCGGCCAGCGTCGTGGTCGTTGTGCGGCAGACGTATAGTCAGACGGAGGGCATGCTGGGTACGGCCGTGCTGCTGGCATTCTTCTCGCTGCCGGGGTGGGTGCTGCTGGTGGCGCGGCGGGTCGTGTTCCGGCGGCCCCGGACGGGCGTAGCCGCGCGGTCCAGCGCCGGCCTGGCGGTCGCCCAAGCGGAGCCGGCTCACGATGCCGCGCCGTTCATCGTCGACGCCGTCGGGCCGTTCGAGCGAGGGCAGGTGAGCGTCCGCTGGTCCGATGAGCGTCGGCCGACCAATGCCTTGCTCGAAACCCTCATCGACGAAACATGGCGAGACAAGCTCGCCAGCGCCGCGGCAAATAAGCAGCACCTGTTCAACGGCGCGCTCGTGCGGCTGATCGATCTGAAGGTAGGGCGGTCAAGTCCGCAGGGACAGGCCGAGTTGCGGCTGACGGTCGGGCCGAGCGACTACCGCGACTTTGTGGGCACGAACCTGTACAACGCCCACCTGCTGGCCACGCTGGGCCGGGTGTGCTTCTCGAACCCGGTCGGCACGACGGCGACGATCATCACGCGCGATGGCTGGCTGCTGTACGGCCGGCGGAACGATCGCGTCGCGTACCACGCCGGCTACCTGCACACGTTCGGCGGCGGGCTGGAGCCGGCCGACCGCGACGAAGACGGCTCGCTCGACATGTTCGCCGCACTGGCTCGCGAGCTGCGCGAGGAGCTGAAGGTTACCGATCGCGAGATCGGCTCGGCCGTGTGTGTGGGCGTCGTGCGCGATACGCAGATTCACCAGCCGGAGGTGCTCTTTGACGTGTACGTGAGTGCAACTCGCGCCGACCTGCTCGAGCGGCATCATCCGCTGGCCGAGGACCAGGAGCACGCCGCCATCGAGGGCTGCTTGGACGACCCGGACGCCATCGTGCCGTTCATCACCCGCGCCGGCAAGATCGCACCGGTCGCGGCCGCGGCCCTGCTCTTGCACGGCCGGCTCAACTGGGGCCTGGATTGGTACGAAGGCGCGTGCTACGTCCTGTACGGCGCGTTGCCAGAATGCGCGCCGCCGTCACAGGAGCCCCATAAACTCGCTGACGGTCATCCCGGCGGCGCGAATCAACGACCGTAGCGTCCCGGGCGAAAGCTCAGTGTGCTGTGGGACAGACAAACTGGCGACAGTGCCTGTCTTGACGAGGACGACATGACTTCCTCGCTGCCTCGCACGTCGCCAGCCGCCGCGTTCGAAGGCCCGAACCGCCTGTGCTCCCGACACGTGCGGCAGTTGCGCCATTAAACGGTCACCTCAACCTCCCGGACCGCGACCGTTAATGGGATGCCCTCTTGCGCGCGGGCCTCAAGACACGCCTCGATCGCCTCCCGGATGTTAGCGAGTGCCTCTGCCTCTGTCCGGCCTTGCGAGATGCAACCTGGAATGGCGGGGCACTCGGCCACGATCATCCCTGTCTCATCCCGATCGAGATTCACGAGCAGTTTCATGAGCACACCTCAGTTTGCGATTCTAGCCGAACGGCCCGCAGACGTAAGCCGGCCGATGTACGATCAAGCCGTGGCGACCGCTCTTGCACCCTGCGAGACGGTCACCGCGTCGCGCGGCGGCAGCTTCCTATAGATCCACCACAGGTACGCACCGCCGAGCGCCATCATCGTCAGGCTGATGAACTGCGAGACTGTCAGGCCGCCCGTGTCGAACGGGTTATCGACGCGAATCATCTCTTCGAAGAGGCGGGCGAAACCGTAGAGCACGAACATCAGGCCGATGACGGTTCCGTGCCGTTGGCGGCGGTAGAAGACGCTGCTCAACAGCAGCGACAGCAGCAGGCCGTTGGTGCTGGCATAGAGCTGCGTCGGGTGGACGGGCAGCGATGGGTTCGCGGTGGCCAGGTCTTCAAGCTCGCTGCGGCTGATCGGCCGAGACGGATCTTCGCGCGAGGAAAACTCCATCGCCCCGAACAGGTCGCCGTAGTCGTCGCGGTGCCGGCGGGCCGCGTCTTGGGCCGCGCGGACGCGACGCTCGAGGCTGGCCGTCCGAGCGCCGTCGGGGTCGGCCTTTTTTGCCTGGTTGTATTGGTCCCGCAGCTCTTCGTACTCGCGGATCGGACCGTACACCCGCTGCTCGACCGCGTGCACGTGCTCCGAGCTGATGGGGGCCGAACCGAACGCCAAGCTCTGGATCAGTTCGGCCGGCGCGGTCAACTGGCGGTCTTCCCACTGCTGGATGTACGCGTTGCTGCCGAACGGGAACCGCATCGCCCACGGCAATGCCTTCTCGTGATGGGCATCCACGCACACGGCGCCCCAGCAGCAGCCGTTCAGGAAGCACCCGATCCGGCCGATCCCGACGCCCCACATGGCCGAGGGCGCCAGGATGTCGAGGTACAGCCGCAGGGACTCCCGCTTCTTCCACACGTACGCGACGATGCCGGCCGCCCCGGCCAGCAGGCCGCCATACACCTCCATGCCGCCGGCCGTCAGATCCAGCGCGGCCAGGTACGGGCTCTCACGCCAGGCGAACTGCGGCTTCCAGTAATGGATCACATAGAACACGCGGGCGCCGACGACGCCCGCGATCAGGGCCACGAACGAGACATTGAGCACCAGGTCGGGATTGGCCTTGACCCGCTCCGCGCGGCGCATGGCCAGCCACACGCCCGTCAAGAAGCCGATCATGAGCATGAAGCCGTAGCTCTTGATCGGCCAGTTCGTTCCGGGAATCGTAAACAACTCGGGATACATGCCCGCTCCATTATTGAGCTTTGGGCTTCGGGCTTCGGGCTTTGAACTTTGGACTTTGAGCTCCGAGCGCCAAGCCACACACATGCTAGGGTCAGGACGCCGGCAGGTCCAATGACATTGCACCCAAGGCCTGCAGACAATTCATTCGGGTCGTTGCCATGGCCGACGGGCGAACGGCCGAGCATCCGAGAACCCTGCCGCTGCCCTGCCAGCCGCGGACTGCGGCCATTACGACTCCGATACGCGGCGGATGTCCGCGCCGACCGCGGAGAGTTTTTGTTCAATGCGCTCGTATCCGCGGTCGATGTGATACGCCCGAAGAATCTTGGTGTGGCCCTTGGCGATCAGTCCGGCCAGGATCAGTGCGGCCGACGCGCGCAGATCGGAGGCCATGACCGGCGCGCCGATGAGCCGCTTCACGCCTTCGATAATGACGGTCGGCCCCTCTTTGCGAAGGTGGGCGCCCATGCGGCTGAGCTCGGCCACGTGCAGGAAACGATCCGGGTAGATCTTTTCCGTAATGACGCTGTTTCCGTCGGCCAGGCAGAGCAGCGCCATCGTCTGGGCCTGAAGGTCGGTCGGGAAACCGGGGAACGGCTGCGTCGTCAACTCGATCGGCTCCAGCCGCCGGGCACTTGAGACCGCAATGCCGAACTCTGCCTTCTCGATGTTGACGCCCACGTGCCGGAGGCGATCGACCACGGCCAGGAGGTGCTCGATCCGGGCATTTTTTAGATCGAGTTCGCCGTTCGTGATGGAAGCGGCGATCATGAACGTGCCGGTCTCGATGCGGTCGGGGATCACCCGGTGCTCGGCCCCCTTCAGCGATGGCACGCCGTCGATCGTGATCCGCGGCGTCCCCTGACCGGTGATGTGCGCACCGCATTTGATCAGGAAATCGGCCAGGTCGGTCACCTCGGGCTCACACGCGGCGCTCTCGATGACCGTACGCCCCGCGGCCAGCGTCGCAGCCATCATAACGTTAGCGGTCCCGGTCACGGTCGATCCAAAAGGGCCGCCGAGGAAGAGCTCGGTGCCGGTCAACTTCTTGCTTCGCAGCACCATGTCGCCGTTGACGAGCTCGTGTTCGGCGCCTAGAGCCGTCAGCCCCTGAACGTGCAGGTTCACCGGCCGATCGCCGATCGCGCAGCCGCCCGGCATCGACACCTGCGCCCGCTTGCGCTTAGCCAGGAGCGGGCCCATCACGCAGACGCTGGCGCGCATCTTGCTGACCAGCTCGTACGGGGCATGGCTGTTCATCTCGTCTTCGACGCGCAAGCGCAGCGTGCCGTTCCCATCGCGCTCGCTGCGCACGCCGAGCTGGCCCAGCAAGACGAGCATCTGCTGGATGTCGTCCAGGTCGGGGACGTTGGTCAGCACGGTTTCGCCCTCGCACAGCAGTGACGCCGCCAGAATCGGTAGCGCAGCGTTCTTGGCGCCGCTGATCGTTACGGTCCCGCGCAGCCGGCTACCCCCAGTGATCTCAAAATGGTCCACGAACGTCTTCCTCCGTGTGGGTTCAGGACGCAGAGCCGCGGAGAGCGCAGAGGAGAAGAGATTGCACAACCCAGTCGTTCTCGTCCATCACAACTCTGCGTCCGCTGCGCCTCTGCGTCCCTTGCAACATCCGAATGTCTACGAACCGTCTTGTCGACTCTGAACCTGGAACCCCAGCACGCGAACGTGGCCGCTCACGCTGTCGCGCCAGGCGCCGATCGAATCGAAGCGACCCGCTTCACCGAATATCGACGCGACCGCGTCCGATTGACCAACTCCGATCTCGACAAAAACAGCCCCCGCTTCGGCCAGCAGCGGCCGGGCTTGCTGGGCGATGCTTCGATAGAACGCCAGCCCGTCCGGACCGGCGACAAGGGCGGTACGCGGCTCGTGATTGCGAACGGCTGGCGCCAGCGTCACAAAGTCTCGATCCGCCACATAGGGCGGATTCGACACCAGCACGTCGAAGCCGCCGTCGGGGACCGCGCCGGCCGGCAGGCTCAGGCGATCCGCCATCACGAATGTCACGCGCTCGGCCAATCCGTGCCGCTTGGCGTTCTGCCGCGCGATGGCCAGAGCGGCCTCCGAGACGTCGGTCGCGACCGCGATCGCGGACGGAAGTTGCTTGAGCACCGCCAGGACAATACAACCGCTCCCGGTGCCCAGGTCGAGCAGCGTCAGCGTCTTCTCCGGCCCACGTGAACGCGCGTGTTCGATGACCCGCTCGACCAGTGTCTCCGTCTCGGGCCGCGGGATCAGCACGTCGGGCGTTACGTCAAACGTCATCGAGTAAAACTCGCGTTGCCCGACCAAGTACGCGATCGGTGTGTGCTGGGCCGCCGACTTGACCAACTCTCGATAGCGGGCCAGTTGCTCGTCGCCTGGCACGGCCTCGAAGCGGGTGTACAGCTCGATCTTGCGGCAGCCCAGCGCATGGGCCAGCAACAGCTCGGCGGCCAGGCGTGGTTCGTCGACGCCGGACTGCACCAGGTATTCCTTCGTCCAGGCCAGCAGCCGGCCGATCGTCCACGGCGCAGCGGTCGTGCTCGGATGCGTCATCGCCCCAAATCATAAGCTGACGCGTTCCACCGGCCTAGGCGCGGGGGTGAGGTGGCCGCACCCCGCAGGCGCGTCACTCGTGATCGAGCGCGCCTTCCAGCATGATGTCGCCGAGCCGGGTGAGTGCATCGCGCCATTCGGCGTCGAGCTCGGGCGTCCAGTCTGGCCCGGCGACATCAGCCATCGCCTGTACGATGGCCGTGACGATAAGCGGGTAGTGCGCCGGGCGGACGCCCAAATCGGCGTGGTAGCGGCCCAGCTCGTGGAGCTGCGGCAGGAGTGCCTCGGGTGACGCCAATTGCTCCACGACCAGATTCAGCGTGGCCAGGAGCTTGGCCTGCTGCTCGCCGAGGTCAGAGGGGAACATCGAACGCAGCTCGGGATGGCCGGCGAATAACGAGGCATAGACGCGGTCCATGAAGCGCGTGGCCTTGGGAAGCAGGCGGCGGAAGCTGCGCGCCAGCCGCTCGACCAGCTCGGTGTCGACCGGCACATCGTGCAGATCGCGCAGCATCAAGGCCGTGCACAGCGGATGTCGTGTCGCGCGCATTGAAGTAGCCTCTGGCGATCATTCGCCATCCGTATTATAGCCGTTGCCGGCTGGGACCGGCTGGCAGCGCCGCTTCGGTCGGCCGTACCGATGGCAAGGCCCGCACGAACTGCGACCGCTCGCGTTCGTGAATACAATCTCAGCGGGGTCCGCGGACGATCGGCGGTGAGGGTGATTGATGGCGAATCAGTACCCGAAACTGGGACGACAACCGCCACAACTCCGGCACACCGCGATGGTCGCGGCGGCAGGTTGGTTATCCGCGGTCGGCGCGTGTGAGCGTCCGGCCGACCCGACGCAGCGGATCACCATCTCGGGCAGCGCCGTCGGCGCGGAGGCCGACGTGCTCAAGCGGCAGCTGAAGCGCTTCATGCTTGGGCACCCCCACGTCCGAGTTGAGTTGCTCCAAACTCCTGATGCGGCCGAAGCGCGGCACCAGCTCTACGTGCAGTGGCTGAACGCCGGCGTCGGTGAGCCCGACATCCTGCAACTTGACGTCATCTGGATCGCCGAGTTCGCCGCGGCGGGCTGGCTTCATCCGCTGGACGGATTCGCACCCGACACCAACGACTACTTCCCCGCCGCGCTGCGGGCCGACCGATGGAACGGCCGGCTGTTCGCGCTGCCATGGTTCGTTGACGTCGGCATGATCTATTGGCGCACCGATCTGCTCGACCGCGCGCCGGCCAGCCTTGACGACCTGATGGAAATGGCCGACCAAGCGCGCGGAGCCCCGGGCGTGTACTACGGGCTGGTCTGGCAGGCGGCGCGGTATGAAGGGCTCATGTGCGTATTCCTCGAGGTGCTGCACGCCTTCGGCGGGCGAATCGTGGATGCCGACGGCAGCGTGGCGATCGATTCGCGCGAGGCCGTCGCGGCGCTGACGTTCATGCGCGATGCGATTCACACGCGCGGCGTGGTGCCGGACGCGTCGTTGACCTGGCAGGAAGAGCAGGTTCGATTCGCCTTCCAGAACGGACAGGCCGCGATGATGCGGAACTGGCCATATGCCTACGGTCTGATGCAGGACCCAGCCCAGTCGCGCGTCGCCGGAAAGTTCTCGGTCATGCCGATCCCGGCCGGACCCGGCGGCACTTCCGCCGCGGCGCTGGGCGGCAGCCACCTGGCCATCAACGCCCACAGCCCCGATCCGCAAGCAGCTTACAAGCTCTTAAAGTACCTGGTTGCCCCCCAGCAGATGCTCGAGCGGGCGCGCGGGGTCGGCCAGTTTCCCAGTCGTCAATCGCTGTACGAACACCCCGAGCTGGCCGAGGCGCTGGCGATTCCGCCCGCCCAGGCGCGCCAGATCATCAATCACGCCGTGCCGCGGCCCGTCACGCCGGTCTACGCCGAACTCTCGGAGTTGGTGCAGGTGGCGGTGCACCGCGTTCTGACGCGCCAGGCCGAACCGGCCGTCGCGCTGCGCCGGGCGGCCGACGAAGTCCGATCGCTGCTCGTTCGGACCGGATTGAGCGGACCTCAGACCGAAGACGATCCAGCGGCGTCGAATCCCAGGGGAAGTGAGTGATGCCGAAACAGCGCGATAGCGGCATCGAGGCAGCGGACGCGCGGCTGGCATGGTGCTGCATCGCGCCGGCTCTGCTGGTCATCGTGGCCATCGCGCTCGTGCCGCTCGCCTGGGCGGCGTGGGCGTCGTTGCATCGAAACGACCTGCGCATGCCGTGGCTCGGGCAGTCGTTCGTGGGATTAGGCAACTACGCCGAAGCGGCCGGCGACGCCCGCTTTCGCGAATCGCTGGCCCACACCGGCTTGTTCACGGCCGTCAGCGTGGCGATGGAGCTGGTGCTCGGTCTGTGCCTGGCGCTCGGTTTGCACCGCGCCGCCCGCCTGCGCGGCGTCATCCGAATGGCGGTGCTGCTGCCGTGGGCAATCCCCACCGTCGCGGTGGCGCTGGTCTGGCGGTTCATGTTCGAGGACGGCTACGGAGTCATCTCGGCGATCTGGTCGCCGAGTTCCGGCGGATGGCTGGTCGGCGCTTCGGCCGCTTGGGTTCCGCTCATTCTGTCAGACGCATGGAAAACGACGCCCTTCGTCGCCCTCCTGCTTTTGGCAGGGCTGCAAACGATTGATGACGGCCAATACGAGGCGGCGCGAATCGACGGCGCCGGCCGCGCCCGCCAGCTCCTGCACGTCACGCTGCCGGCGCTCGTACCGACCATCGTCGTCGCCCTGATCTTCCGGACGCTCGACGCGTTCCGCGTGTTTGACCTCATCTATGTGCTCACCGGCGGCGGGCCCGGGACGTCGACCGAGACGGTAGCGCTCTACACGTTCAACAGCCTGTTCGGCCGGCTGCGCTTTGGCTACGGCTCGGCCCTGTCGGTCATCGTCTTTGTCGTCACGTTCGGGCTGGCGCTGCTCTACATTCGCGCGCTCGATCCGCAGCGCCGCGGAGGCGACCGATGACACGTTGGCTCCCAAGGCTCGTGACCGTGGTCGTGCTGGCCGTGTGGGCGTTCCCGCTGTATTGGGCCGTGCTGTCGTCACTGACGCCCGAAGCGCGGCTGTTCGAGTCACCGTCGCTCTGGCCGCGTGCGGTAACGCTCGAGCACTACCAGACGCTGTTCGCCGAGCGTGACTTCTGGACGCCCATCCGCAACTCGCTGATCGTCGCCTCGGCCACAACATTGAGCTCCGTCATCATCGGTGCACTCTGTGCGTATGCGATTGCACGTCTTCATTTCCGGTTCAAGGGCGCCGTTCTCGGGCTGATCCTGGCCGTCAGCATGTTTCCGCAGATATCGATCGTCTCGCCCCTGTTCCTGCTGCTGCGGCGCCTGTATCTGCTCAACACATATGCCGGCCTCGTTCTGCCCTATCTCAGTTTCGCCCTGCCGCTGACAGTCTGGTTGCTGGTGGCCTACTTCCGCCAGCTTCCTGCCGATCTGGAGCAGGCTGCCATGATCGACGGCGCCGGCCGCCTGACCATCCTGCGGCGGGTCATCGCTCCGTTGGCCGTGCCCGGATTGGCCGCGGCAGCGATTGTGACGTTCATCTTCTGCTGGAACGAGTTTCTCTTCGCGCTGTCGTTCACCGTCGGCCCGCGTCGCCAAACCGTGCCGGTGGCCGTGGCCCTCTTCCGCGGGCAGTATCGCGTGCCGTGGGGGCAAATCCTCGCGGCCTCGGTCTTGGCTACGGCGCCCGTCGCCGCCCTGATCCTCGTCGGCCAGCGCTGGATCATCCGCGGCCTGACCGCCGGCGCATTGAAAGGGTGATCTCTGCGGGTGCATGTCCGGTCTTGCCGCCCGCCAAAGGCAGGAGGATGTGTCGGCCGTTCGCCCGTAGGGCGCGCGGTCGTTGCCAGGGACTTCAGTCCCTGGAAGGCGCTGATCTATTTTCCTCCGCCCGGAGGGCGGGCGAATGCCG